>Ga0335073_10010189_pt1 | contig 13199 bp, 10 predicted proteins | sample Lox_Sample_22_FD_207093 | JGI IMG/M metagenome (GOLD analysis project Ga0335073, IMG submission 207093) | Soil microbial communities from Loxahatchee National Wildlife Refuge, Florida, United States - Lox_Sample_2.2 | ecosystem: Environmental > Terrestrial > Soil > Wetlands | place: USA...
TCACGGTGTCGGCGGCCCTGCCGAATTGCAACGGCGGCTGGCGGCACCGGCGGGGGTGCCGGTGATTCCGGCGCTGAATCTAAGGGTGAAGCACGCGGTCTAACTACCAGCTGGCGGATCGTCGCAGAAACCCGCGGCGATCCGCCAGCACCCAGTTGGCGAATAGCGCCCTGGCGGGCGAATCGGCGCTCGTGAGCGAGCTTTCCTGGGCGCGGGCGGCCGCGGTTGTGGGCCGGGATCTGTCCAGTTAGCGGAGTAGCTTCTGTTGTGGCAGCGACCGGGACGGGCTGGCAGTGGTAAGGCGAGACTTCATCTCCCTATAGTGGCCTGGCCAGGCGCGACGCGGCGGCCTCCTCCTGCGGCTGTCCTCCTGGCGGCAGGAGCGCTCATATGTCCGGTTGGCCGGGACCGTTCCCCGACGAGCTAGGCAGGTCAAGGCATTGCGCTGCGGGCAATCACGGCGAATGTGGCCATGTGGGCGTGGCGTTCCGGATGCCTATGCACGGGAGTTTGCAGTCCACGATTATCTTGTGCCGGTGCGACTGCCACGAACGGTGCTCTCTCACGGGCTGGAAGCACGTCCCCGTGACGGCGTGGCAAGAACTGTGCGAATGCCCAGGTGCAGCGTTCCAGCGCACCTGGAAGGAGGACATTGACGACCCGTGGCCGGGCGCACGGGAGCAGCGGGAGCAACAGGACCGTGCGGAACAGCAGCGCAAGGAGGCCCACGACCAAGCGTTCCAGGCCGCCTCTCAGGCTGCGTCGGGAAAGACCCGCCGCGAGGTCCGAGAGGTTTACCTCGCCGAGCTCCGAGCGCGCGGAGGTCCGGACCCGATGTACGAGCCAGTTTTCGAAGCAGAGGTTGATGTTCTCATGCACCGCCCGCTGCGCGGACTCGCACGGCTTGCGCACGCACTGCTCAACCTCACTCCCCGAGAAGAGAAGCTATAGGCCGACGTCAATCCCATGGCGAGCGACGACAGCACGGGTCTGGGCCACGCATATCAGTCCAGATCGCAACGGGTGCGCTGCCAGGGACTTGAACCCCGAACTCGCGGATTAAGAGAGGGAGGCTGCGGCGCCCCGAGCGTTCTGCGTGCACGGACGCAGCGCTCGTATGAACGGAAAGCACCAAGCGCACACAGTCCTGATGGCTTTCGTTCCAGGAGACGTTCCACGCTGCCGCACCGGACGGCCCGTGAGTTAGCCCGGAGGGTGACGACTTCGGCCTGCAAGCTTGTCGGGCGACGAGCTGCCTGGTCCGCTGGGACCGCGCGGCGCCCCGCATCCAGTCCCATATAGATGCCGTGCTGGCTCGGTGCTCTCACGCTATCTAGATGACGGGGCGCACCGGTGGCGGAACAGCTCGGCGGGTCGGCCTCGTGTCCCGGAGGCTATCTGGCTGGTGCCGGCGAGCTGTGGTTCCATCAGGCGCCGGAAGGTGTCGCGTTGTAGCGCGCGGCCTTCGACTGATTCGTGCAGCGTGCGGAGTTCGAGGATGGTGAACGGCTCGACTAGGAGCCGGTCCGGGTCGGGGGCGGTGGCGTAGCGGTTGCGGACGTCGGCCACCGCGCGTTCGATGATCTGCTCGTGACCGTAGGGCATCCGCCCCGGGCGGTCGACTGGAACCAGCCGCGTGCGGCCCGGCAGGCGGTGCTGCAGCTTGCTGGCTTCCACGACGTCCACGTGGGCGACGGACAGGACCCAGCCGCGTGAGTCCCGGTGCGGATCGTCGAACACCTGCAGTTGCCGCGGGGACATCCCTTCCACGCCGGCCTTGGCTCGCAGCGACCGGTGGACGGCGTCGATCAGCTGCTCGCCTTCGTGCAGGAAGGTACCGGGCAGTGCCCAGCCGGCCGGTTCCGGCCGCTGCACCTGCAGCACCGACAGGTGATCCTCACCGGGCAGGACGGTCAGCAGCGCGGTGTCGACTGCCACCGAGGGACGAGGGTAGTCGGCCAGCGTCTGCCCCGAACTGTCCCGGTACTCGGCGCTCGCGCCGGCGGTTTCGTCAGACCTCATGGTTATCAGGGTAGACGTGTTTAGCGTGAATGTGCTCTAATCGCTGTTAGCGCGAATCTGATCTAAAGAAGGAGATGCCACATGATCACGATTCCTGACCTGCACGTAGGACATGGCGCCGCAGCCGGGCCGGTGACGTTCTTCCCGGTCTGGGCCGACGCCGTCCCGCTGCGCGGGGTCATGACCGGGACTGCTGCGCGCGTCGATGTCAGCGAACTGCCCGACGGTGCCGATGTGCAACGCCTGAGCGTTACCAACGCCGGATCCAGGCCGGCCCTGCTGCTCGAAGGCGAACTACTCGAAGGCGGATGGCAGACTCGTGCGCTGGCCTGCGACCTGCTGATCGCACCGAAGGAAGCGGCCGTGGTTGACGTTGCCTGCGTCGAGCAGCACCGCTGGCACGGCGCCACTGGCCACGCCCGCCGTGCCCGCCGGGTCAGCGGGTCCGTCCAGCACCGGCTCCGCGGCCGCCAGACCAGCCGCCAGCATGAAGTCTGGGACTGCGTGGCTCGCTTCGAGCAGGCCACCGGTCCCACTGCCAGCGGCTCGTTCGCCGACCACCTCGACCGGCTTGCACCCGAGATTGCCGCGGTGCGTGTCTTGCCGGGCCAGACCGGGGTGATCACCGGCGTCGCCGGCTGGCCTGTCGCCTTGGAGTTGTTCGGTTCGCCCTCGGCCCTGAGCGCCCACCTGCCCGGCATCCTCGACGCCGCCCGCCTCGATGCCCTGCTCGCCGGGCATGCCGAGCCGGTGCCAGGCCGGCGCGCGCGCCGGTTCGCTGCCGCGCTCAGCGCCCTGCCCCTCGAGTCGACTCCCGTTCACGCCGGCGACGGACACGCGCTGACTGCCGGCGGGGCTCACCTGGCCGCCCGCGGCATCGCGGCAGCCGACGGGATTCTCGCCCACCTGTCCGCGCTGAACCTGCGCCACAAGCTAATCGGCGCCGCGTGATGAAACTGACCCCGGCACAGCTCGACCGCGCGTGCGGCGTCCTGCTCGCCACCGCTGCCGGGGACGCCCTCGGCGCCGGATATGAGTTCGGTCCGTCCCTGCCCGACGACACCGTCATCGAAATGGCTGGCGGCGGCCCGTTCGGCTGGAAGCCAGGCGAGTGGACCGACGACACGGCCATGGCGATCGCCATCGCCGAGACCGCGGCCACCGGCGCCGATCTGCGCGCCACCGGGGCACAGGATCAGGTCGTGAGCCGCTGGGAGGAATGGGCCCGGACCGCCACCGACGTCGGCTCGCAGACCAGGAACGTCTTGTCCCGGGTCGCAGGCGGTGGCGCCGCCGCAGCCGCTGCTGTGTCAGCCGGGCTGCACCGGCGTACCGGTAAGACCGCCGGGAACGGCGCACTGATGCGAACCGCGCCGGTAGCGCTCGCCTTTCTGGATGATGATCTTGACGGGCTGGCTGAGGCCGCCCGGTCGCTCGGCGGCCTGACGCACTTCGATCCCGAGGCCGGCGACGCGTGCGTGTTGTGGTGCCTGGCCATCCGGCATGCGGTCCTCACCGGTGAGCTCGATGTCCGCGCCGGGCTGCCCTGTCTGCCTGATGATCGCCGGGCCGCATGGTCGCAGCGGCTCGAGGCGGCTGAGCGGTCCCGCCCGGCCGACTACACCCGCAACGGCTGGGTGGTCGAGGCGCTGCAGGCCGCCTGGTCAGCCATCATCACGACGCCTGTGCCTGTCGATGACCCGGTGGCAGAGACGTTCCGCGCCGAGCATCTGCGGCTAGCGCTCGAGCACGCCGTCCGCGGCGGTGGCGACACCGACACCGTTGCCGCTATCGCCGGGGGACTGCTCGGCGCCCGGTGGGGCGCCTCGGCCGTTCCTGCTGCCTGGCGCCTGCGGCTGAACGGCTGGCCCGCATCTAACGCGCATGACCTGGTCGACCTTGCATGCGCCATCGTGCGCGGCGGTGAACCTGACCCGTTCGACTTCAGCTATGCCGGCCGCGAGTTCCGGCAACCGGTCGTTTCCCACCCCTGCGACGACGGGCTGCTGCTCGGCGACCTGGGCGCATTGCGGGACCTGCCCGTCGGCGTCGATGCGGTCGTGTCGCTGTGCCGCGTCGGGCCGCAGGACGCACCCAAAGTGGCCGACTGGGTCGAGGTCCGGCTCATCGATCACGACGGCGTCGGGCACAACCCGAATCTGGACTTCGTTCTGCACGACACCGTCACCACCCTCGAGCGGCTGCGCTCAGCCGGCCGGACCGTGCTACTTCACTGCGTCCACGCCCACAGCCGCACCCCCGTCGTCGCGGCCCTCTACGGCATGCGCCGCCGGCCCGTCGCACCCGACCAGATGCTCGCCGAACTGCGCCAAGTCCTGCCGCAGGCCGACCCCATCGCCGACTTCCGCGGCGCACTCGAACGGTTCGCTGGTTGATGCCCGGTCGTGTGAGCACTGGTAGTCGCTGGGCACTGTCGGTTAGGTCACACAGATCTGGGCAAAGTGTGGCACTCGAGGTCTTTATTCTTGGGGCATGTCTCAGGGCGGCCTTGCATTGCTCCTTCGTCTCAACAAGAACTGGCACGACCGCATCTCTGCCGAAGATCTCTACGAGATCACTCGCGCCTGGTGGGTGATGTCGCCTGCGAACGCACAGCGCGTGGAACGCGTGCTGGCGGTGGCGGGCGGGGTCGTGCGTGAGGTCTACCGGCCGACGCGGTGGCTGCCCTCGCCGGTCGAGGGGCTGGAGAACCGCATCGGGTTCGAGGGTGTGGTCGCCCCTGACCGCGCGACATACGTCGGCCGTGACGTCTCCCGACTGTTCCGCCAGGGGTCAGCCAACCCTGTCCGCTACCTGCCTCTCGACGCGCTCATCGAAAAGGCGGTGGCTGCTCCGGATCCGTCCCCCAAGGCCCCGTCGGCGGAGCCCGAGAATGTCCCTGGCGGAGCCGAAGAACCGGGCTTGCTGGAGCGGATTCTTCCCCTCCTCGACGCCTTCGAGAGGGACCTGCTATGGGCACAATCCCGGGCTGCGCAGGAACTGTTCCACTCCAACACGATCGCGTGGCTGCTCAGGAACTCTCCGGTCCCGTGCACGCCATTGCTCGATCTTCTCGGTTCGGCGCGCTATGACGGCGTCGGCCAGGTGAAAGCCTGGCGAGAACTACACCATCTCGACATCGTGATCGACCCAGTCGGCGCGTCTCCGAAGGTAGTCATCGAAAACAAGCTCTATTCCGTGCCCTACCCGGCACAGCTCATCAAGTACAACGCCTACCCGCTCCCCTGGTCGCCGGGTCACGGTGACGGCGGCGCGGCGGCTACCCGCTACGTACTCCTGAGCCTCATGGCGCCGTCGTTCCCCCTCCCGGATCCCTGGGTGCATGTCGGCTACGACGACCTCGCCGGGGCACTCGATGAGATCGACGCCGACGCGCTCGGCCGTACGAGCGGCCAGCTCATCCGCTACCGCGCGCTGATTCACCGCCTGGTGGCACTGGCCGAGGCGGTCGATCCGGCACAAACACTCGACGAGCCGTTCTCCGCGACCGATGTCGTCAAGCAGTTGCCAGGCGGAGGACTCGACGGGGCCATCGCACGCATGCGGTTCAGCGGCCTCGCTCAGGTAGTTCAGACCCACTTCCATGAGGCCAAGCCCTTCGAAGTCGGGGGAGACCGCGGCGGCCTCATCACATACTGGCGCCGTCTGGCCGGCCAGCGCGGCATCGGATGGCAATTCCAGGAGGGCCAGCTCCGGTTCTTCATCACGATCGAGAACCCAGACCTCCAGGGCGAGGCCCATAAGGTCGAGCGAGAGAAGATCGTCGACGCCGAGCACACCGACTTTTTCGACCACACCGCCGTCGAGGCCATCCTCGGGTCCGATTTGAAGGCAAAGAGCTACGCTCCCGGCGCGTGGCTCGGCTTTAACCCGGACTTCGTCTACCGGCACCGTCCGGTGAAGCCTGCTGTCTCAACGGCAGTACTCGCTCAAGCGCTGGCATCGATGACAATGCGGGTCGATCACTTCGCGGCTTGCCAGCGCTAAGCTGGCCGCGATCAGGGCGCGGCGTGATCTGGGTGCCCGGCTTGATCCATATGGGCGGCTGGTGCTTTTCGAGCTGCCGGGTTTGCAGCGGCCCTTCCGGACCCTGAGTGGTGAGCACGCGCTGGCAAATCTCCTGGGCTACCCTCGCGCCTCTGCTGGCGGCGAGTTCGGGGATCTCGATGGCAGCCACCGGGTCGAAGCTCACAGCCGCTGCCCAGTTCCGGCGGTAGGCCGCCGTCCTCCGTAGGTTGCTTTGGCGCAGCAGGCACCGGATACCGGTCTCCTCGAATCCGCCGTAGTCTGGCCAGATGTAGAGCCGCCAGTCACCGTCCCGGCCGACCTTGCGGGTGTAGAGCAGCCCGATGCCGGCGACCTCGCCGATGCCGATGTTGGTGAACCGGTAACCGTGCCAGATGCGGATCAGGTCGCTGCGGATCAGGAGCACCGGGCTGAGCGACACCAGGAGAAGCGCACCGAGCAGCGCTTCGGCCCCCGACAGCAGCAGTCCGATGCGGAACACGCCAGCAAGACCAGTCACCAGGAGCGTTATCAGAATCAGATACGCGACGAGGAGCGCCGCACCTGCCGTCTGGAGACGCGACCGGTACCACATCTTGCGCTGCCTACCACTTGCTTTTCCCACTTGTCACCGTTGGCGCATCTTGCTGGCAGTACATGAGGTTAGCGCTCCAACTGCAACCCGCTGATGCCCATTACCCCAGGTGAGCACTTAGCTGCGGCAATTGTTATTGGCCAGGGACGCCGCCGCGCTGATGGATGTGCTGAACCTCGAACGGGCCATCAGCTCGATCGTTTACGGGGCGTCGAGCTTATCGGTACGGCCGGCTCCGCGCTTGTCGAATGCCACCCACCACCCGGAAGGACCGTTCGAACCAGGCGATGATCGGCGCCAGCAGCGTGATGTCGGCACCCAGGCCGTTGATGAGCAGGAACGGCTCACCAGCGCCATGCTGCTCGTAATACATAGTGATGCCATTGACCCGCGCCATGGGCATGCTGGGCACGGTAGCAGCCCAGCCGCGCTTCTCGGCCATGCCGGCTCCCCGGCGGATCGCCACGTCGGCGACAACGCGCTACTCTGCCGCCGTCAGTAGCGCGGCAGCAACATGTCGGCCGGCGGCCTTTGATGACGTGGGACAGTGACTGTCCGGGACTAGCAGCCCTGCATCATCGGCGCTCCCAGCGATCGGCAATCCGAGCACGGCCAAGGGAGGCAGGATGCGGTTGAGCTCAGCACTCTCCTACTTCTGGGCCGTGGTAGACCAGTGCTCATGCTGGACTTGCCGGTGCACCGGTTCTGTTGCCTGGACGGCCTCGAACTGGCCTGGCGGGAGGTCGGCACCGGGCGGCCCTTCGTCCTGCTGCACGGGCTGATGGGCAGCGGTGCCCGGCTGACCGATCAGGGCCTGGTTCCTGCTCTTGCCGAGCACGGCTACCGGGTCATCCTGCCCGACCTGCGCGGGCACGGGGACAGCGGCCGGCCGCACGATCCCGCCTGCTACTCGCCAGACATCCTCGCCGACGACATCCTCGCGCTCATCGGGCACCTCGGGCTCGACGACTACGACCTGGGCGGCTACTCCATGGGCGGCAAACTCGTGCTGCGCTTGCTCGCCCGTGACGCCCGCCCGGCGCATGCGGTCGTGGGCGGACAGGGCCTTGATGCGCTCGACGCCGAAAGCGAAAGGACCGACGGGCACCGCCGGACACTGGCCGCGATAGCGTCCGGAGCCGCGCTGCCAGCCGGGTCGCCCGACGAGGCCATGGCGAACTGGATCCGGCACAGCGACGTAGACCCGCAGGCCGTCGGGCTTGTCCTCAGCGCCTTCGTGGCGACCCCCGCCGACACCTTGCGGCCAATCATCACGCCCACTCTCGTCATCGTGGGCGACCAGGACAGCCGCAGCGCCACCGCGGAGTCGCTCGCTGACCTGCTGCCGCACGGGCGACTCGTCGTAGTGCCCGGCGACCACGTCACCACCCCCGCCGCCCCGGAGTTCACCACGGCGATACTGGAGTTCCTCGGCTAACGCTTACCGGCGCCGGCGAAAAGCAGAGTCGTGGCCAGCCAGCCATGAGATCGCACGCACACGCCGCTTCTCGGCTGTGGCGACGCCACTTCTGACGCAAAGCAGCGGCATCGGCTACAGCGCTCTAGCCAGCGCAGCCGCATCGTTCCGGCAGCCGACATGGGTTTTGGCTGGCCGCAGAAAGGCGCCGACTGCGGTTGTCGGGTTTTGTGCGCGCCGGTGACATGAATCCAGAACTCGCGGACTAGGGGACCGCTGCGCCGCCGCGACAACACGCTGGGTCGGCGTCTGCAGTTATCGTCTGCCACGCGAGGCAAGCTGCCTGCCAGCTAGAACACGCCGGCAGGTTGGCAGCTGATCCCGCTAGCAGGAGACGCAGGCTGGCCGCATCGCTCACCGGCCGCGGCTGGTTGCAGTTACAACTGCAACGAGAGACGCAGCCAGCGATGGTAAAGGAAAAAAGCCTAGGCCAGAACGGGTGCGCCGCCAGGGACTTGAACCCCGAACCCGCGGATTAAGAGTTCCGCTATCCGCCCATTCCGTTGCCGCCTAATGCCGGGCACTGCCAAATCGTAGCGCGGCATCCGAGCAAACACGGAGCAAACATGGTGACAGCCAGATGCCTAAGCGACAGATACGTTCCGTAATAACCGTTGCTAGCGTCGCTGCAAGCTGGACTCATTTCAGCACCCGGGAATGCGCTGAAGATCGTCACCGGACACCCCAGGAAACCGATGCCCAGATGTGAGGTGAGACGGCTTTGGCAGGGGTTTCCTGCCGCATCCGGCTTGCGGCGAGTGTAATGGGGTTATCACATCGAGGGTCAGGTCCGGGTCCTGTGGTTGCCCGCTTGCTGGCCGTGGCGGCGTGCTGCTGGGCTGGGCGCGAGCATCTTTCCTGCCATCCGGGCCATGACCGTGCGGGGCAAGAACCGGTGACCCTCGGCAAGGAAGCGGGTGCGCGCGCCGGGGATCACGGTCATCGCGTCGTGGTCGAAGCCGCGAAGGCCGGCCCGGACTACGTCGGCCGGGTCGGCGGCGCTCCGGTAGATAATGCTGCTGGTGGCGGCCTCGTCGCCAAGGCCCGCGAAGTACCCGGTCGCGACCGGACCTGGGCACAGCGCGACGATGCGGACCCCGCTGCCCCGGCTCTCGGCCCACAGCGCCTCGCTGAAGGCCAGGGCGAACGCCTTGGTCGCGCCGTAGACCGCCTGATGAGGGCTTGGCTGGAAGGCGATCGCCGAGGCGACCGTGATGATCCCGCCGCTGCCGCGGGCCAGCATGGCGGGCAGGACCGCGTGGGCAAGGTCGACCGCGGCCACGGCGTTGACCATCACCTCGGCGTGCTCGCGGCTTGGGTCCAGGTCGGCGAAGTTGCCGTAGGTTCCGAAGCCGGCGTTGTTCACCAGCACGTGGATCTCGGTGGCCGCCGTGAACGCCGCGACGCGGCTGACCTCATCGGCCAGGCTGAGATCGGCCGGGAGGGTCGTGACGGTGACCCGGTGCCGGGCCCGCAGGTCGTCTGCCAGCGCCTCCAGGCGGTCGGCCGAGCGGGCGACCAGCACTAGGTTGCTGCCGCGGGCCGCCAGCTGCCGGGCGAACTCCGCCCCCAGCCCGGAGGAGGCTCCCGTCACCAGGGATCTGGTCCCCGCGTGGTCGAATGGTGGCATGCCTTGCGCCTTCATCCGTGCATGATCAGGCCGACGGCCAATATGGTCAAGGCGGCGGCGATCAGCAGCGCCCCGGCGCGGGTCAGCACGGTGCCGGGTGAGCCGCGGCCCTGCTGACCGAGTCCCATATGCACGAACAAGCCGCCGGACTGGGCCAGCACGCCGGCCAGCAGCAGCGACCCGGCCAGCCACTGCACCCCGCCGGAGTAACCGGCCCGCCCCAGGTAGAGGAAATAGGCCAGTGACAGGACCAGCAGCACCCCGGCGTGCGCGTGGCCAGCGCGGAAGAACTGCTCGCGAAAGCCGCCGAGCGTGCCGTGCCCGGTGAGGAACCCCAGCAGCGCCCAGCCGCCGTACTCAACGGTGACCAGGGACAACAGGACGATGATCGGGAACAGGCGGGTGGGTTCCATGTCTGGACCTCCACGATGGGCTGATCTCTCAGGCAGATTGGTCACTGTTCACGGTGGATCCCGCAAACGCAGGGATTTCCGGGAATGGGCGTTGTCCGGTCATATGAAGTCCGTTCAGTTGGCCAGGGATCCGGCTGATGCCAAGACTCCCTGGTGTCGGGGTGAGCAGGCACTCGCCTGGTTGGGGTGATTCCGCGCGTTCTGTGCGGTCCGCGCGGGCGCCTCGCGTACCCGTCAGGTTCACGGATTCTGGGGCGGTCTCGCCGGGCTGGAGCGCTACAGGACGTTCAACATCGGGCGGATGGTGGCCATGCGGGCTGGCCGGCGATCAGGCCGCGATGTTCGCTCGTTCGGAATGCCCCTCAGCTTCCCGACGATGCGATCGACGCGATTAGCCGATTAGCCGATTAGCCATATTGGCCTGGAATTGGATAGCCCGGGTGGATACGGGCGCACCTGGCAGGCCGGGGCCGTGGGATGATCGTGGCGTGCGTGATGCCGGGGTGCCGGACCTGGTGGCCGGGCGTGATGCGGGAGGGGTTGTGTCCCGGATCGCGCTGCTGGCGCGGCTGCGGGGGTCGGCCCGGGTGACGGTGGTGTCTGCGCCGCCGGGGAGCGGGAAGACGGTGCTGCTGCGGTGGTGGCTGAGCCGGGCGGACCTGGCCGGGCGGGCGGCGTGGGTGACGGCGGGCCGGGAAGAACGCGATTCGCAGCGGTTCTGGCTGGCGGTGGTCGGGGCGCTGCGCGGGACGCCGGCGGGGTCGGTGCTGGTGCAGCCGGTGTCGGCGGCGCCGGGCCTGGACGGGTGGGCGCTGGTGGAGCGGCTGCTGAACGATCTTGCGCCGCTGGCGGAACCGGTCTGGCTGGTGGTCGACGACGTGCATGAGCTGGGCTCGGACGTGCTGCGGCAGCTTGAGCTGCTGGTGCTGCGGGCGCCGCCGCGGCTGCGGTTCGTGCTGGCGGCCCGGCATGACGTGCGGCTGGGCCTGCACCGGCTGCGGCTGGAGGGTGGCCTGACCGAGATCCGCCAGGCGGATCTGCGGTTCAGCGTGGCCGAGGCGCGGGAGCTGTTCGCTTCGGCCGGGGTGGAGTTGCCTGAGGCGGCGGTGGTGATGCTGCAGGAGCGGACCGAGGGCTGGGCGGCGGGGCTGCGGCTGGCGGCGCTGTCGCTGGCCGGGCACCCGGATCCGGGCCGGTTCGCGGCGGAGTTTTCCGGCAGCGAGCGGACGGTGGCGGAGTACCTGCTGGCCGAGGTGCTGGACCGGCAGAGTGAGAAAGTGCGGCGGCTGCTGCTGCGCACGAGCGTGCTGGAGCGGGTCAACGGAGAGCTGGCCGACCTGCTGGCCGGGGGCAGCGGCGGGGAGCGGGTGCTGCAGGACCTGGAGCAGGCGAACGCGTTCGTGGTGTCGCTGGACGCTTCGCGGTCGTGGTTCCGCTACCACCAGATGTTCGCTGGCCTGCTGCAGCTGGAGCTGAGGCGCGCCGCCTCGGGTGAGGTGACGGGGCTGCACCGGGCTGCTGCGCAGTGGTTCGCGGGGCACGGGTTCGCGGTCGAGGCGGTCCGGCATGCCCAGGCGGCGCAGGAGTGGGGCATGGCCGGGCAGCTCCTCGCCGGTCACTGGTCCCGCCTGCACTTAGACGGGCAGGCCGTTACCGTCCATGAGATCCTGGCCAGGTTCCCCGCGCAGGCTCGCGCGGCCGATCCGGAACTCGCGGCGGTGGCCGCGGGCGATGAGCTGGCGCACGGGTCGCTTGAGGCGGCCAAGCGGTACCTGGGCCTGGCCGAACGGGGGTCAGCGTCGGTCCCGGCCAGCCGGCGCAGGCAGTTCCAGGTTCTGCTCGGGACTGCCCGGCTGCTGCTTGCCCGGCAGCAAGGAAACGTTCCGGCAGCGGCCGAGGAGGCGCAGCGGCTGCGGGCCATGACCGAGGATCCAGCCGCGGCCGGCCTCGGCCTCGGCGAGGAGTTGCGCGCGTTCGCGCTCATCACCGTCGGCACCACTGAGCTCTGGGCGGCCCGGTTCGAGGAGGGGGAGCGGCACCTGGACCAAGGCGTGGTGCTCGCTCAGCAGATTGGTCGCCCGTATCTTGAGTTTTTTGGCCTGGCGCACCAGGCGGCCATCGAGGTCTACCGGTCGTTCGCCCAGGCGGCTGAGCGCAGCATGCAGGCCATCGAACTGGCCGAACGGCACGGCTGGACCGGTGAGTCGGCCGCCGGCGTCGCCTACGTGACACTCGCGGGCGCGCTGGCCTGGCAGGGCCGGCCCGAGGAGGCTGAGCCCTGGCTCCAGCGCGCCGAACGCACCGTCAGGCCGGAAACCGAGCCTGCGGCAGGGATGGCGGTCCACTACATCCGCGGTCGGCTCGAACTGGCGCGCGGTCATGACGCCGGCGCGCTGGCCGCCCTCCGTGCCGCCGAGCGGCTGGCCGGGCACCTGGTCGCACCGCACGTGCTCGTGCCGCGGATAAGGGCGTCGCTGATGCACGTCCTAGTGCGTCTCGGCGACACCGGACCCGCCGAGCAGGCCCTCGGCGACCTCGGCGAACAAGACCGCGAACGCGCGGAGACGCGCATCGCCATGGCGGCGCTGCGGCTCGCCCAGCACGACCCGCGCGCGGCGAGCGCCGTGCTCGGTCCGGTCTTGGACGGTTCGGTCTCCTTCGGCTGGCCTCCCTGGGGGGCTCAGGCTTTCCTGCTTGAGGCGATCGCCCGGGACGCGCTCGGTGACCTGGCCGCCGCCGGGCGCGCTCTGCAGCACACGCTGGACCTGGCCGGGCCCGATGGTGCGCTCCCGCTGTTCCTGCTGCACCCCGCGCCGGGCCTGCTCGAGCGCCACGCCCACCGCACCTGCCACGGCGCGCTCATCGGCGACCTCCTCAGCCAACTGGCCGGCCAGGCTCACGCGCCGTCAGCCGGGCCGCGGCCGCTACTCGAGCCGCTGCGTGACAGCGAGATCCGGGTGCTGCGCTACCTGCCAACCAACCTGACCCTGCCGGAGATCGCCCGCGAGCTGCACGTCTCGCACAACACCGTCAAGA
>Ga0335073_10010190_pt1 | contig 13199 bp, 13 predicted proteins | sample Lox_Sample_22_FD_207093 | JGI IMG/M metagenome (GOLD analysis project Ga0335073, IMG submission 207093) | Soil microbial communities from Loxahatchee National Wildlife Refuge, Florida, United States - Lox_Sample_2.2 | ecosystem: Environmental > Terrestrial > Soil > Wetlands | place: USA...
TCGCGCACTGGCAACAATAGACGATAAGCTTTTGTCATTTCGCTCTTTAGAAATGCACTCTATATATTGCTAATGGTACATGTTTCATCAATCAGATGCTTCAACATCTTTCGTCAAACCCAAATCCCGTACACAATCCGCTATGCGAAGACCAAATTATTCCCCTCCGTGCAAATAACACAACACATAAACAACCCAACGGAGATATTATTACTTCAATCCAAAACCCTCGCTATCCTCCAAAGCTCTAGTCAACATCTTCTCCAATTTCGCTCTACTCCGGTACCGATAGAGACAAATTTGATTGAAACAGGTATGCGCGGTGGGAAATCTAGTCTCTGAATCGCCAAGAATGGAAACTTTGAATGCGAGGTTTGCGACGCCTGTGGCCGGGATACGATCGGATCCAGTGACAAAAGTCAGGAGTTTCCGTTGCATGACAGCGTCCATTCGGGCAAAGAAACTCCAAAACCTCAATATGTTAGATATGACCGGATAAAGTGGATATACCATCGAATTACAGGCTCGTTTTCGGTGACCTGGACTCGTGATGATTCGCCTTCGTAGACTGCCACGGCACGGAGTTGGTCGACGTCCAATTTCTCAGGCGATCCACGGATCAATAGTTCAATTTCTTCAGGTCGGAAAAGTGACAGTGCATTCCCTCCGCAGACATGATAGAATCCACGTTTGAACGGTTCAAATTGTTTCGAGATCGACGTGTCCAGGATGTACTCTGTGTATCGTCGTACATATTCTACGACATTAGTGTGCATTGAAGGAGCTGAATACCATTCCGATTGGCTTTTGTGACGGGCTTCCTTGAACCTCCGGGCACGAGATCAACGGTCTGGACCTGTCCATATCCTTCTCTTTCGCTGACGAAATCCAAACAAAAGACTTCTTCAAAGTCGTCTCCCTCGTAGGCAAGGAGTTTTTCAAGACTTGCAGCAACGGTCGGTTTGAATAATCGTAAATCTTCCAGTCCGCAATGAACGCCCAACAACTTTTTGTAGCATGCCAAGGGGAGATGAATATCGAGGATGGTGGAGTTGTATATCGCTAATCCGAGGACGACGCCAACAAGGAAATATTGATCAGAAGTCTCGAACGAATTGGCATTGAACCAACAATAATTCGAGTCTTCATCCCACGTGAACATCCCTGTCATCAGTATGATTTCACACAAACGATATACCGTAGAGCGGATCAAACACCTCTCGACATAAAAGTAGAAACCATTCTTTGCGTAGTCCACCCGCATCAACACCATCTTCTCCCACAAACTCTATTCGCAGTCCTTTCTTGACGTCCATCTCATTACAGCTGATCTGCGTCAACGAGTCTTCGATGATACAATCTCTTCGGACTTTGAGCAGTAAATGTGGTGCCACAGCTCGTTTCTGGAATACAGTCGTGAAAAAGGCCTCGCGAGCTTTGATTTCCATTTGTCGTCTCGCATCATATTCCATGATATTCATTTTCGCACCCATAGACAACAGAAAAGGATACTGACAGAACGAAAATTTCCCAAATTTCAATTCCCATGTATCGAAATCCGTAATCAAGTCGCAATAGTCGACCTGAACCCAATTAACCCAAAGGATGGAAAGACGACATACCAGTGTGTTGTAAAACTCCGACAATTCGATTTTAGGACGATTTGAATTGGCAGCAAAGAATAACGCCATCATTCGTGCAGAAGCCTTGATTTGCCAATCATTCGTGTAAAGTTGCCGTTGCGCTTTACTTGCTCCTGTAGGTCCACTCAACAGCGCTCGTTTCTGATGTTTCCCTAGCCGATACGCAATAAACGAGTTAATCATTTCCACTCGTCGACGGAAAATCGGCGCAGCAAATAGTCGTGCAAACCAGTTGACGAGGTAATGATGCAACTCATTAGGAAGATTGGATATTATTCCGTACAGACGTTTCATGAGAGAATGTTGCGTGTGTTGGGCTTCGGGGACCGAGGGGATGGGAGCAGAGGCTTGCCGAGTGGGGAAAGAGGAGTCCTTTCCGGGGGAAGGGAGGGATTTGGAGCCTCGTCGACGGATGTCGATGGATTTTTCGGGGGAGGATAGTGGTTGGGGGATGGGTTTCGAGGGACGATGTTCTTCGATAGAACATTTTTTGACGGGAGATGGGGGTACTGGGGGGTTGAATGTGTTGAAAAAGTTTACGGCTAGGGCGGGATTCTCAAGGATTATCAGTAGAAATCGCAAGTCTTCTTTTCGTCGAAGAGGTCGTCCTGGCCGTCGTAATAGAACCTCACTAGTCTTGATTAAAGAGAGGAATAATGTTGAAGCGCAGGGTAAGTCCTTTAGTCGTTGATAAAATGCTCGGACGGCTTCTAAATCGACTCCGGGGTCCTGTAAAGAGGTATCCTTTCCATTGAGAAAACTATCGTTCAGCGACTCGAATGTGGAGAATGTTTTGATGAGATGGTCTTCTAGTTCGTCGTATGCAGGGGATGATTCTGGTGGTGAGGTTTTGGGGATGAGAGTTTCGAGGAGTTCAAGTGTCATGGGGACAGGTTGGAAGCCTTGTCGAGGCTGGTTTGGTTTGAGGTCGTTGACACAGACGCAGACAGTACATCGATAACAAGTGACGGAGGTAGGGAATCGTAAATTCGAGTCGCAACACATACATTTGCCAACAATCTACCATTAATTTCAACTTTTTAATAGCGGCATACCATTGTTGAGCCTCCGGGTGCCAAATCTAGTTTTCCGAGTTTCCCATTCAGCTCGTCTTCTTGTTGTAATGGACTTTTTGTCTCAATGGCAGGTCCTTTGGGAACCGGCTTGCGCTTTGGCGACAACGGCGACGGCTTGTGTACAACACTCGGCTCCGATAATTTCCTTGGGGGAGCAGCGGCCAAGTCAAGATTCAACGATCTCCGTGTAAGTTGATTTGCAGTGACGGATGGGGATCTCGACGTGGACGCAGTCGCGGAGGAGGAAGCAGCGGACGCAGACTCTCGCCTTAGGAGTGCGAGGGCAGTAGTCAGGGGAGCTGAGCCATGACGACGACGAGGTTCAGCAGAGTCATTGGCTGTTGTTGTAGCTGCAGTTGCGGCAGAGGAGGATTGTGGGGCTTGATGCGCTGTTTGCGGAGATGTGGGAGTTGGGTTCACGGACTGTCGTCTGAAGATGCTGTTTCCCGATGACGGCGACATTTCTCTCGGACCAAAGATCTCTGCAGATGTCTCTCGACACAGAGACTCGAGATTCCTTGATCACAAGAGACGCCTTGCTCAATTTGTCGTGGAGTTCGCAAGCACAGATTCCTCCTTCTGAGGGTGGTGGAGTTTGTGTGTGCGGGTTATAATCGTGTGTGGATTGCATGTTGAAATTCTGTGCGCTGCAATTTCCGGCACAGTGAGAAACTCATCCGCACAACGTGATTGGCTGGATATCACGCCACAACACCGTTTTAGGTAACCCACATCGGCTTTTTCGTTCCGCCAATGAGGCAATCGCCGCCCAATGCAGAAGGTGTCTGCAAAGCTGCCGCGAAGATCAAGGAGTCGAGTTGCGAAATATAAGGCAAGCCTTTGGCCGCGTTCATGGCGTCTGTCAAAATCGGAGGAAGCGATTCGTCAGCCACTTCTTTAAATAACGACATGTCACAAACTAGCGATGATGCCTTTCCAATGTTAAGTGCAGTCAACGTTCTATGCGACACCGTGCTTGCGGTCCGCCTTGACATCCCCAACGGAAAGGCTGAGGGGAATTGGAGATGAGTGTGAGGAATTGATACGACCCACGCTATGGTCCGCATTTCCCAAACGTTCCATGGCGTAGACTGCCGAACAAAACCAGGAACCCCTTCGTGGGGTCAGGGATTTATGTTCCACCTTGGGATTTTATGTTCCCAGACAATGGAACGCCCACGTTATTCAACGTTTATCGCGAGTTACAATTATTATACGCCGAGCTTTAAAGTCAGCAAAGGTTATTTGAAGTGTGGTATCATCGGCTAGTAATGCTCGGCCTAACGGTGAGACGATTCGGTATGCGTTTGAAACTTCGGGATGACGAACTCCGCCTCACTGCCCCATGAATTCTGATCGATCATGAAACTCCGGACAACCGCATTCACGTCAATTCATATCCGCCATATAAGTCCAAGCCCCCGCAACCTTCTTGCTGGTCAGCGCAATGGAGAGTCCTGATATCGGAGGATCCAAGGATATCTCGAGCCGACACCGTCTGAGCGAATGGATTGCGCTAAGGACACGAAGGTTCTGGTTAATCGTCGTGTTCTCCACGATTGTCATACTACTCGTCGGAATAATACTTGGAATTTACCTTATGGCTCGACCTCATTCGGTGCAGACCATTCCCCCAGGGGAACATATAAAACCCCCGGAACAGAAGGATGTCGCTTCACGAGATCTGACTCATTCGTATTTGGTCGATATCGACACGGCCGAAGATGAACCAACTAGAGCGGCTGTAGAACTACGATCATTTGAATCTGACACTAGAATCGGGCAAAAGTTATTTCCCATCTGAATGACGCAGGCATCCGCCATTCAATTTCCCGAGTCATCTCATCGCCAATATTCAATGGCTTTAGTATTAGTGTCAATGACCAGACGGCAATGAAAAAGCTGGCCTCTCGACAAGATGTTCTCTCACTCCCGAAACTCACTAATGTTAGATTCGAAATATTTGGTCCAATCACCCTCGAATCCGGCCACGGGGGAATGTAACTCAACTTGCGCAAGAAATCCCCACGACCCCACTCCTATCTGGATCATTCAACGGCACCGGATTCCCATTTTACGGACCTCATTTGCTCACCGGCGTCGATCAACTTCACAATGAAGGGCTGATTGGAACGGGTATCAAAGTCGGTCTAATCGATACCGGCGTGGACTACACGCATCCCGCTCTCGGTGGATGCTTTGGTCCCGGATGCAAAGTTGCCGGAGGTTTTGACTTTGCCGGAGACAATCCAAATACCATAATCCCCGGTATACTCGACATATCTCTTGTTCTGACTGTAGATGGAGATCCTATGGATTGTGATGGACATGGAACTCATGTCACCGGAATCCTGGCGGCCGACGCAAGACATGCCAACGCAACTCAACCTTTCGTTGGTGTCGCGCCTGGCGTGACCGTTTTTGCGTATAAAGCAGCCGTGTGCAACTCGTCAATTTTTCCCGACGCTGTGGTCGCTGCGATGGCTCGTGCAATCGATGATAAAGTCGACATTGTCTCCATGTCTATTGGAGAGGTAGATGGATGGCCTGAGCAGATGATCGCAATACTCGCAAATCGACTGGTTGATCAGGGGATTTTTGTGAGCGCTGCGGCCGGCAATGAGGGTCCCGCGGGACTTTTCGATGCGAATTCACCAGCTAGTGGGCGAAACATTTTAGCTGTTGCAAACGCGGACAATCTGGTCATTCCGCAATTTAATGCCCTCACTTCCGAAGGAGACCAAATAGTAAAGAGCCTCTTGTCTAATGCGGTTCACTAACTTGCTTTAGGGATATATAATGCCTGTTCCTTTCAACGTTAGTGGACCTTTTCCGTTATTTATCTCAGCAAACACAGAGGCAGAGCTTCTGGCTGATGCATGTGATCCATTGCCGGACGACACTCCCGATCTAAGCCAATCCGTGGTTCTTGTCAATCGCGGAACTTGTACTCTAGGTACCAAATTCAACAACCTCCAGGCGAAAAACGCAACAATGATTCTGTATTGGTCCCTTTTAATGTACCTAATTGAAGTTTGGAAAACAATGGCGCCAATATTCTAGCCCTTGGCCAAGTGACGAGCTCGTTTGGTATTTCTCTCACGGGAATATCTTCTGACAGTCAGTGGCCTTGGTATCACCTACTGACGCCGACATTCTTCGATCGAATCCCAATGTCACAGTTTCCTTTCCACAGATCTCATCCGTCAGCTTCATATTCGATAATAGCTCCGGTGGATTCATGGATTTCTTCACGAGTTGGGGTCCCGATAACGAACTCAACATGATTCCTCACGTCGCAGCGCCAGGTAGCAACATATTTTCCACTTTCCCGTTAAGTCTCGGTGGATACGCAACTTTAAGTGGCACCTCCATGTCGACGCCGTATATGGCTGGAATAGCTGCACTTTATCTCAGTCTGAACGGCCCGACAGCTCCTCTCGCATTGAGGAATCGATTTGTGTCGACTGCGGACCCGGTGGATTTCAATACTGGTGTCGCTACCATCGAAGGATTACTTGCACCTGTGCCGCAGCAAGGCGGTGGGCTGGTAAACGCGGTGCGGTTCATGAAGGCGACGACGGTGATCTCGCCTGCCTTTTTAGAGTTGAACGTACTTCGTTCTGAGATACAAGCTGAGATGAAGGATACCGCCAATTTTCAACCGAGTCACGTTGTGTCCATCCAAAACGCCGGAAACCAGTCGGTGACATACAATTTTGAAAGCGTCAACGCTGCGACGGCGTACACGTTGTCGAGCGTTGGAAGCGACATAGCGCCATTCCCACCGACGCTTGACCCCGCAAGCCCGATATCCATCTCATTATCCGCTACGAATGCTACTGTCCCGGCCGGCCAATCCTTCAATCTCACAGTGACCTTCGCTCTCAATGAAACTTTCAACCAAAGTCTCATTCCCGTCTACTCTGGCTTTATCGTAGTCGATTCGTCGGCGCCAAATGACTACGGGAATCTGAATATTCCGTTCATGGGCGTCGCGGCCAATCTGTCGACGCAAGACGTCCTCGATACATCTTCTGGGTTCCCTTCCGTGACGCCATTGGGCATTGCACCAAACGGTTCAATCAGTTCATCGGCCATCGCGACTTTCGACATGAGTAATGCCAACGATACGCCGGTGTTGAATTATGCCCTGCGGTTTCCCTCCGGTCGATTGCGGGTTGACCTTCTACCGGCCGATCCGTCCACTCCTGTAAACTCGACATTTGCGGGACTGGGCATCCTTGGGTATTTCCTAGACACGCAGAGAATGCGCTTACTTGTCAGGAACATTGCTGATCAGACATTTCTTCCCCGAAATAACGGTTCTCCAGGTGAACCTGCAGATGACACTTTCAGTCAGGTTAATTGGATCGGTAATCTCAGTGACGGTTCATTCGCACCAGATGGTCAGTATCGGCTTGCTGCACGGTTATTCAGATGGTTGGCCGAGGACTTTGACGACCCAGCGAATTGGAATACCTTCGTCTCCCCGATTTTCAGTATTGAGAACAACAATTCCTCAAGCAACTCGTCGGGGACGTAATGACTAGAAGAGGATGTATGTAACAACGAACACAGAAATAGTCTTTGGATGCAGTGTTGTAAATGACGAGCAATATTTAACAACTACAGACTTTTCTCTAGTCGCGCCTGATATCCTCTACATACGCATACGCCCAGCCAAGGGAGAAAATCAAGAACAACCAGAACTATCGCCGCAACTAATGAACACTCTAGATACAATACAGGGGTGCCTTCCCAATAGGTGAAAGCATGTACATCCTCCAAGGACCTCAGCCTCAAAACGCCATCCCATGCAAATAATATTGAACTTGACATTCTATCGAAACAGCTCCTCTAAGCCGTGTCGCGATCCACATTCCCCGAAATATGTTTAAACAAAGTGTAGAAAAGACGTTCAATCTATCAGTTAGCAACGCCTCAGAGCAGCCAAGTGATACCTCGGGAGCCTTTTTGACAAACGGCATCGACCAAAATCTGTACCGGTCGTGTTTCAACAGACTGGTAAAAGTAATGAGCAAGCCCCACTGCCATAATTAGCAATTGCCGTATATAAGTGCATTACAGGATGAGGACGATTGCAAACAATGCGCTCCAACAAGACTCGCGTAATCTGCTCGTACGTGATCTGCTGATGCGGATTGCTTGGTGACTCCTCTTGAGAGAACAATTCCAAAATGGCGCAGCTGAAGTAATAGGTATGACTATTGGGATAGCGTAGTTGATTCGCAATAGCCGAAAGGAAATGATAGCGGCCTGAAAATTAGCAGAAGATTATGTCTGGTAAGCGAACCTTCGATATCGAGTTCCGCGTTCAATGCAGTAAATAATCCCATCTGCGAAGACCTGGGATCAAAGATGAGAACACCCGTCTCTTCATTCTTTTGTGCCAGTTCAATGGCCTGCATGCCAACATATAGTACAATTGCATTGAGCAAGTCGACGTTGTAATGAGGTCTTCTTTCCTTCACCGGACCAGTTCCATTATGCATTCCATTCTCCATTGGCACAATCTTGATTCTGTCGACCAACCTTTGAGGGAAATCCGCCGGCGCACCTGTTTGCAGGTACTTGTCCAAGGGCGCCCGAATCTTGAGCGCATCGAGTACGGCGGCGAGATTGACGCTGAGGCGCGGAGGATCTTTATTCTCTATAATGTTTTCGAGAATCAACCCTTGCATAAAGGGGTCGGGAAGGCGCTTCATTCGAGGGAAGGCCGACAACACAAGGTTTTTCAACTGGACGCAGCCGGGCGGAATAAGATTGCAGAGAGTGAAGTGATTTTCGGAGAGATAGTCGGGGAAGTCGTGTAAAAGGACCAACAATGTCCGAAGAAGACCCTTAGTCAAGGCATCCACGGTCGGCGTGATAGATCCGTCTCGTAATCGTGGTTCCATGAACTTGAACATGCTTGCAAGTAATCTCGTGAAGACTGGCCATCCCTAAAATTAGGAAATACTCACGGAAGATTGCGAATACCTTCTTGTCTGGCAACAGCAACAATCGCGGCATGAAGTATTGATGAGAGACCAATGCCCACCAGCTGAACGTGAAATCGGGAAAGTAATTCGGTTGTAACACCGAGAATGCTTCTCCAAAGACCGCAAGGATCTCAAACTCGATTGGACTGAAAGTTTCCTCGTTGTCTCGGAGCAAGTATGTCAACATCATAGAAAACAATCGGAAGAATGGCTTCTGCTGGAACTGCTCCGCCAACTCCTCATGCATATCCATGTAGACCAACAAGATCAACGAAAGGAGTTTCGTCAAGTAGAGAACCCGAGCATCCTGTCCGTCGTCATCGTCCCCATTCAACTCAATGACACTGACAAACAAGTACGCCAACGCATCAATGACTCTATAAACGTCGCTCGACTGTGTCGCCGGACCAAATTTGTAGTACGATCCAATTGCCATCTGCAAATTGACTCGATAGAACGCCGCGGAAGAGGTTTCATCGCCGAGGATCCCTTGCGTGTACATTTGGTGAATAAAGGCAAGTTTGTGAGCTCGTCGCATCGAAGGATTCGAGACCAGAGTCACCCATTCCGCGAATACTTTGATATATGCTTCGTTGAGTTGGAGCTCGTCGTCGGACATTTCCTCGATTTCCTCGCTGTCATGTTTCTCTTCTCGCAGGTCGCGCCAGAGTTTGTGAACGGTCTTGGGGACAAGAGGTGAGACTTCTCGGATCATGCTATCGATGACATGCAGACATGCTTGGAAATCACCCCGTTCGGCTGCAGGATTTGGAGTGAGAACAGCCTCGCGGATCAAATTGGCTGTGAAAAGTGTAGCCAATTTGTTTCCTTCGCGCATGGACCTCGAGAGACGTTCATCGAGCTCGCTCGTATTGAGGATTCCGGCTTGGATGAGCGAGATAGTGACTGGAACATTATATTTTTGCTGCATATTAGAGAAAGATTCGAACTGGGATACCTCATCCTCTCCGAAAAGCAACCAGATACTCAACTCCTTCATCGTACGTGGTGAGAGATCGCAAAGTCGAGTGACAATGGTTACGAAAGTGTCCCTGGCAAACGGTGATTCTGCGTTCGTGTAAAGCATCTGAACTACTTTTGACGCAGCCAACATGCTCGCTTCATCGCGCTGAGGAGGTGGTAACTTGGATAAATCCTCATAGAGAGACTTGGCGGTAGTTCGGATGAAATGATCCTGAGGAACGGACGAGTATGAAGGGAATTCTCCCTTTCGAATCTCCGTTTCGAGTTGGGTGAGTGTGCTGAGGATCTTCTCCCGCAACGCTTCAGGGAAGGAAGGCGGTCCAGGTGCCGCGGGTGCCTGGGTCGGTCGAACGGGTGCAGACTGCTCTTGTTGAATAGTGGGAGGGAACGGACCTTCGGTGCGAGCATCTGAGACAAGCGGCTGGACTCTTTCATCCCGAGCTACTGTTAAATCAAGTCGTCAAGGGATATACCATAGAGGGCAGCAGCCTGAGTAGGATTCTTTGGAATATGCGCAAAATCATCATAAACCTTCATCTGCTGCGCGGTCAATCCTCCTGCCTTCAACCGCAATGGTTCAGGCAGCCCTGAACTCAATCCCAAACGAGAACCAATGTCCGGATCAATGAAAGGTTGGCCAGGTCTGCTATTTCGAAACTTCTTTCTCAGCAACACGGCCGACTCAATCTGCTCATTCATCGATCCAAACGCACGATCACTCGCAAGTTTCTCCACCATCCCACAGGCCATGTCGAGATTATCATTGACGACTTGCAAAATCTCGTTCTCAGGAATCTGCTCTTCGTGGTAACCGTTTTGGAGCATCAGACTGCGGAGGTGGGTAAGCATGCTGGCCTTCATTGGATCGCGACAGGTCGTTTGTGCTAATGGTCCCGCAAGGGCTTTGACCATGATATTGGACGATTTGCGTAGTTTGCCCTCGTCGATTTCGGTCGCAAAATCCTTGCCGACGACTTCTCTCGATGCCGTGACCGCAATATCGCTGGCTCGTTGAGCGATGGTTGGATAGACTTCGCGAATGGCGTTTTGAATCGCAACAACGAGAATTTGTCGGAGGCCATGATGCGTGCCGAACAATTGTGTTGTAGGCGAGACGTTGAGGGTCTGTGAAACGGTATTCAACATTGAATTGAGGAGCGTTCCGGCCGATCGACTATTTAGCTGTGAATCCTGCAGCTGCTGCAATTGTTGTATCTGAAGTTGTTGATGCTGTTGATCGTAAATCGATTCGTTATACCGTCCAAGGGACTCTCTATCATCTCGTAAAGCCCGACTCGCGGCCTGTTCCATGGCTTCTTTCTCCAACCGTTGTCTTTCTTCCCGTTCCTTGAGCATACTCGAAGGATTGATATCCCCGATTTGAACACCCAATTTACGACAGGCCACTTCAATCTCGAATTTGAGATTAAGTTTCAACTCTGTGCAAAAATAGAATTCGGAGAGGAGTCGAAGGATGCCGTTGACCCATGCGTTCTGGGCTGTGAAGACTTTTGACTGTCCGCATTGTTCGAGAATTCGACACACGAAGGGGATGACGACGATAAGTCGAGCGCTATCATAACCCTCCAACAATAAATCTTTGAAGGAGATGTTATTGTGTAGGACAGGTTTGTTTTTCGCCAAGGTCAGTCCACCCAGCCACCCCGCCAATGTCTTCAAGGTGCCCCGTTCTGTTGAGTTCGTGAGTGCTGTTTCCGAATTAATCAATTGCACGACCGCCGAGTATGTTTCGTAGTGAACTTGTCGGATCAACTCTTTGTTATTGAGAATGTCGAGGAGAGTAAAGTAGAGCTCGTGATTATTGACTTCGACCATTGCACGTTTGGTGACGAGATAGTGCGCAAACCAAACATACACATCCTTCGTAAGATATTCGCGCAACGTCTGTAGTTTCGACTCCAAATTGCTCTTGGTGAGATTGTTGATGACAAACAAAACCTTGTCTCGCACCGTTTCCGTCGGTTCGACAAATTGTAGGCCGTCTGGTCGTTCAGCGGCAACCTTGACTGCGGTAAACGTTGGTTGCTCGGTGGAGGGCTCGGTAAATCCGATGGTAGAAGCATACGTCTGTTGCGGCGACAGCGACAATCGGTTCCCTTCGCCACCGAGAAGACTGCGGATTTCGTCGGCAATCTCGGGTTGCGTGTTGACAAAGTTTTGATTCTGGAGGACGCGAGTGAAGAATTGAGGCCAATCTTTTGCTTTGTGAGTAAACAACGATAGTGCCTGGACTCCAAACGAAAACATTTTTGACCCCGGTTCGTCACGAAGCGCCTCTTGGACATATTTCAAACAAATCGAGAGTGGAATTGACGAAACAAATCCGTAACTGATGATACTTCCAAACAACACTGCCGTGACTCCCAGTGCAGGCGTGGGGTAATCGTGAGCGTAGAATCGGTATTCATCGATGAGACTGTGTACGAATCCCGCAAAGAGTTCACGAAGCACTGGATCGGGGGATGTTTTGTATTGTTGCATCAAGTTGATGACTGTTTCGACGGAGATGGATTTACTGTAGAGTTGTTGAAAGAGTTGACCGATTCGGCCTTCCGCTTCGGGAGATAATGCCGTTGCATCCCGTAGACTTTCAAAGAACTCGTCGTTGTCGTTGTCGAGGTATACAAGGTACGGATACGCACGGACACAATTCGTCTGTACTTGATCGAGCATTTGTTTCAACTCGGGCGTCAAGGTACTACTATCCATCAGTGTTTCCCCCACATGCAAGGGACGATACTCATTATTTTGACGATAGGCAACGAGTGTCCGCAAAAACGTGACGACGGTGGTGATTTTGAGCCCCACGAATTGTGGTCTGTCTTTGTTTGCCCTGTTGAGTTCCATGGCCTGCAACTCTTGCGATGCCTTGGTATGCAAAAACTCGAGACACTGACGGAAAAAGTCTGGACCCCCGGCTTCAATCATCTCATCCAACCATTTCGCCAGGTTCAAAAACTCACGACGTGATGCCAATGCCGCCAACTCAAGAGCAAATGTATACGGTCGCAGTCCTAAAAGTGGAGGGAAAATCTTGACTTCTTGAGCAATGTCGCAAATTCGGGAAATGGTTTGCGGGTCCTGAGCAAAGTATTGGAGAAAGAGTTTTGTGACGAATGTGGGGTTGAGTTGGTAAGCTCGAGTAAAAAAGAGTTGATGGGCTCCTTGGGCTCGGAAGAAATACTGAAACCCACTGAAAACGTATGTCTCAGTTGCAGGTGACCATGGTTCCTGATCATCAGTTGAGAGTTTCAGGGGGGCGAGGGGGGATACCGGTAATATGGACCCAGCGAGGGTCAACAACTCGACGTTATTCCGGAACTCTTCACGGAGTAGGGCTATGGCCTGTGGATCCTCGCTAAAGTTGTTCAGCTGGAAGAACGCGTGACAGAGATCGAGTGAGTTGAGATTTTGCGCGGCGAGGTATTGAGCCTTTTCTTTCACTAGAGGACCCGAGCTTGGAAAATCGC
>Ga0335073_10010191_pt1 | contig 13198 bp, 11 predicted proteins | sample Lox_Sample_22_FD_207093 | JGI IMG/M metagenome (GOLD analysis project Ga0335073, IMG submission 207093) | Soil microbial communities from Loxahatchee National Wildlife Refuge, Florida, United States - Lox_Sample_2.2 | ecosystem: Environmental > Terrestrial > Soil > Wetlands | place: USA...
TGCACCGGCCAACTGACGGGCGGCGAGCCGCTGCGAGCGGCGTTGCGCTCCCGGGACGCTGACTTCACGAAGCTGAGGACGTGCGGTGGCCGGGTGGCGGCCGGCCCGTTTCGTGTGGGCAGGCGGCTACCCGGCCGGCGCGCGGACATCGGCAGAGCAACGAGGCTAAGTGCCTGAGGACCGCAGCCGGTGGTGCCAGGCCAAGGCCGAGGTATCGGTAAGCGAAGCGATCTGGTCCACGACAACGCGCAGGCGACCGCGGTCGTCCTGGGCAGCGTTGAACTCCGGCCGGAACATCGGATCCAGCGTCACCGGCGCGCCCGCCAGCACGGCCGCGGCTAGCTCCGAGATCACCTCGCGCTCGCGCGCCTGCGCAGCCGCGACGCCGGGCCTGCTCATCACATAGTGCGCTGTCACGCCCTTGAGCAGCGCGCATTCCAGCCGCTGCTGCCGCGGCACAGCAAGTGCGCCATCGTAGCGGCGGAGTGGCATCTGGCCCGCTGGCCTGGTCGCCCGCTCGGCTGCGTTACAGAACCGCCCGATCAGCACACTCGTCAGGTTCTTCACCGAAGCTGCCGCCGCAATGCTGCCGTCGAATTCTTGCGGCCAGCAGTCCAGCTCGAGCAGCCTGGCAAAGGTCTCGATGAGCTCGTCGACGGTAGTGAAGCCGGGCGGGCAGTACGCGGCCAGGGTCAGGCCGGCGACAGCCAGTTGTTCAGCAGGATCGCGAAGCTGAGTCAGTGTCACCAGGCCGGCGTGCAGGCCATCCTCCAGGTCGTGGACAGAGTAGGCGACATCGTCAGCCCAGTCCATGACCTGCGCTTCCAGGCAGGACTGACCTGCCGGGGCGCCGCCCCTGATCCAGCGGAACACGGCTGCATCGGCGGCGTAGGCACCGTACTTGCTGGCCGCGAGCGCTGGCCGCGTCTCGCCGGCGTCGAGGCCGGTCCCGGCGTCCCCGTCCGGATCAGGCCCGACCCAGGGGTACTTCAGCGTGGCGTCCAGGGTCGCCCTGGTCAGGTTCAGGCCGGCCCCCGGCACCTTCGCTTCGAGGCGGGTGACTAGCCGGAGGCTTTGCGCGTTTCCTTCAAATCCTCCGCAATCGGCTGCGAGGTCGGCGAGCGCGGCCTCGCCGTTGTGGCCGAACGGCGGGTGGCCGATGTCGTGCGCGAGGCAGGCGGCGTCGACCAGGTCGGGATCGCAGCCCAGTGCGGCGCCAAGCTCACGGCCGATCTGCGCGCACTCCAGCGAATGGGTCAGCCGGGTCCGCGGGAAATCGGCCGAACCGACAGCGACTACCTGGGTCTTGGCCGCCAGCCGCCGCAGAGCGGAACTGTGCAGCACCCGGGCGCGGTCCCGGATGAAGGGACCGCGCCCGCTGCCGGCACCTGGCTTAGGCAGCTCCTGCGCCCAGCGCTCGGTATCCCAGCTGTCGTAGCCGTCCTCGTCGGCGGCCCCGTCACCGGCAACGACGGTCACCTGCTGTCGCTGCCCCCTGCGGTCTCCATCACCGCTGCCCGGCCGGCCTCGAGCCGGGCAACCGGCACGCGGAACGGCGAGCAAGACACGTAGTCGAGGCCAGCGGAGTGGAAGAAGTGCACCGAGTCCGGGTCGCCGCCGTGCTCACCGCAGACGCCGATCTTGAGGTCCGGCCTGGTGGCCCGCCCCTCTTCGACCGCGATCCGGACGAGCCGGCCGATGCCGTCCACGTCAAGCGTCTCGAACGGCGAAACGCCGAACACCCCCAGCTCGATGTACCGGCTGAAGAACGAGCCCTCTACGTCGTCGCGGGAGAAGCCCCAGCCCATCTGGGTGAGGTCGTTAGTACCGAAGGAGAAGAACTCCGCCGCCTGAGCGATCTGCCCGGCGGTCAGCGCAGCCCGCGGCACCTCGATCATCGTGCCGATCAGCGTGTGCACCGAGATCCCGGTCTCCTCGGCGACCTTGGCTAGCACCTTCTCGGTCTCCTCGCGGGCCGCCTCGAGCTCCTGCACCGCCCCGACCAGCGGGATCATGATCTCCGGGCGCGGATTGCCGCCAGCGGCCACCCGGTCCGCCGCAGCGTGCGCGATCGCCCGGACCTGCATCTGGTACAGGCCGGGGATGACCAGGCCAAGGCGGACGCCCCGCAAGCCGAGCATCGGGTTCTGCTCGTGCAGCCGGCGGACGGCCTCCAGGAGCTTGTGATCCTGAGCCGTGGCAGCGTCCCCGGCAAGGGCGATCTTGACAGACAGCTCGGTGAGGTCCGGCAGGAACTCGTGTAGCGGCGGGTCGAGCAGCCGGATCGTCGTCGGCAGCCCGTCCATGGCCTCGAAGATCTCCACGAAGTCACCGCGCTGCAGCGGCTCCAGGGCGTCGAGCGCCGCGGTGCGGGTAGCGTCGTCGTCGGCCAGAATCAGCCGCTCGACCAGCTGCCGCCGCTCGCCGAGGAACATGTGCTCAGTGCGGCACAGCCCGATCCCCTGCGCGCCGAAGCGGACTGCGCGAGCGGAGTCCTCCCCGGTGTCGGAGTTGGCCCGGACGCCGAGGCGCCGCTTGGCGTCAGCGTGGGTCATCAGCCGGTGCACTGCGGCGACCAGCTCGTCCGACTGCGGATCCAGTGAGCCCTCGAAATATTCCACGACCGGCGAGGGAACCACCGCGACCTCGCCAAGGTAGACCTGGCCAGACGTGCCGTCGATGGAGATCACGTCGCCCTCTGCCACGGTGATTCCGCTGGCCGAGGTGAACTTCCGGTCGGCCAGGTCGACCTCGAGCTCGTCCGCGCCGCAGACGCACGTCTTGCCCATCCCCCGCGCGACCACTGCAGCGTGGCTGGTCTTGCCACCGCGGCTGGTCAGGATGCCCTGCGCCGCGATCATGCCGTGCAGGTCATCGGGGTTGGTCTCGCGCCGGACCAGGATCACGTGCTCGCCGCGCCCGGCCCACTCGACCGCCGTGGCCGAGTCGAAGACGGCCTTGCCCACGGCCGCGCCGGGCGAGGCACTGACCGCTGTCGTGATCTTCTTGACGCCCGAGTCCGCGTCGAACCGGGGGAACATGAGCTGAGCGAGCTGGCTGCCGGTCACCCTGGTGAGCGCCTCGTCCATGTCGATGAGGCCCTGGTCCACCAGCTGGGTGGCGATCCGGAAGGCGGCCGCCGCGGTGCGCTTGCCGACCCGGGTCTGCAGCATCCACAGCTTGCCCCGCTCGATGGTGAACTCGATGTCGCACAGGTCCTTGTAGTGGTTCTCGAGCTTGGCCATGATCTGCATGAGCTCGGCGTAAGACGTGGGATCGATGTGCTCCAGTTCCTGCAGCGGCACCGTGTTCCGGATGCCCGCGACGACGTCCTCGCCCTGGGCGTTCTGCAGGTAGTCGCCGTACACGCCCTGCTGGCCGCTGCCGGGGTCGCGGGTGAAGGCAACGCCGGTGCCGGAGTCCATGCCGAGGTTGCCGAACACCATGGCGACGATGTTCACCGCTGTGCCGAGGTCAGCGGGGATGCGCTCCTGGCGCCGGTACAGGATCGCCCGGTCGGCGTTCCAGGAGTTGAACACGGCCTGGACCGCCAGGTCCATCTGCTCCCGCGGGTCCTGGGGGAAGTCCCGGCCGGTCTTGTCCTTGACGATTGCCTTGAAGCTGTCCACCAGCGCCTGCAGGTCCTCGGCGTCCAGATCCAGGTCGTTCTTCGTGCCCTTGGCCTGCTTGGCGGCGTCGATAGCGTGCTCGAACTCGTGGCCCTCGATGTCCAGCACGGTCTTGCCGAACATCTGGATCAGCCTGCGGTAAGAGTCCCAGGCAAATCGCTCGCTGCCCGCCTGCTTGGCCAGGCCATGCACCGATTCATCGGACAGGCCGATGTTCAGGACGGTCTCCATCATGCCCGGCATCGAGAACTTGGCCCCGGACCGCACGCTGACCAGCAGCGGGTCAGCATGGTCGCCGAGTTTGCGGCCCATCTTCTGCTCGAGCTGGCCGAGATGCTCGCTCACTTCATGAGCGAGACCATCGGGCACGGTGCCATGCTGCAGGTAGTAGCGACAGGCATCGGTGGTAATGATGAAACCGGGGGGAACGGGGAGTCCTAGGTTGGTCATTTCCGCCAGGTTGGCGCCCTTGCCGCCTAGCAGGTCTTTCAGGTCCTTGTTGCCCTCGGTGAAGTCGTAGACGAGCTTAGGCACTGCTAGCACTCCTCGAGATTGCCGGCCCGCCCGGCTTGGCGTGGCGATGGACGGCTATGTATTTGCGGCTGGGTAATCGCGACTGGCTCCTGCGGCCTGGCGGCCTCTCTCAGAAGCCTATCGACCCGAGCCGGCAGCCGGTGCTCGGTCCGGCACTGCGTGCGGCGATCTAGCAAGACTATTCCGGTCGCGCTGATCTGCTCACGCTCGCGCTGTGCCCGCCGTCACGGGAGAATTCCGCTGAGGCCAGGCAACTCCGCGGCGCAATCGGCGTCTCTGGTACGTGGAGCTAGGCATAGAGCAAGCAAGGTTCCCCCACCGGGCTGACGCGCTCGCAGCCCCGCGCGACGATGCCCGACTGCATGCTGACCTGCTGGCCGGGTCACCCATCGCATCGCTCAACAACCAGGTCAACCCGGGTGCTGAGGGCGCGGTCACTGCCCTGTACGAAGCCCACGCGGTTGGCCTGATCCGTCTCGCCGTCGTAATGCTCGGCAACCGGCAGGCCGCCGAGGACGTCGTCCAGGAAGCTTTCTGCGGTCTGTACCGCCGCTGGGGTCAGCTGGCCGAGCCCGAGCGGGCGCTGTTTTACCTGCGCGCCAGCGTGCTCAACGGCTGCCGGTCAGAGCTTCGGGCCAGACTGAGGAACGCCAGGCGCGCCGCCAGGACACTCCCAGGGAGCGTCGCCTCGGCCGAGGACCTCGCCCTCATCGCAGCTGAGCACCGAGAGGTGCTAGCCGCCATGCGGAGGCTGCCGGACCGCCAGCGCGAGGCGCTGGTGCTGCGCTATTTCGCCGATCTTGGTGAACCGGAGATTGCCCGCTCCATGGGCATCACGGCGGGCACCGTCAAGTCGACTACGTCGCGGGCGCTGGCCGCGCTCGCTCGCTTGCTAGGGGAAGCAAGATGACCTCAGTCCAGGAGCGGCCCTCGCTCGAGGACCGGATCAGCGCTGCCACAAGGGCGGCCGCCAGCGTCGTGCCAGACGACGGGGCTCCCCCGCTGCGGCTACCCGCGGCGCGCCGGGCAGGTCGGGTTCCGGCCGGGGTCCGGCTCATCTGGACGGGCCAGCGAGGCTGGCACGGCCGGCCATGGGTACCCCGGCTTGCGGCGCCGCTTGGCGCGGCAGCCGCGATCGTCGCCGTCATCGCCGCATCGGTTGTAGTGGCGGATCGGCCGCACGCCCCGCTGCCAGCTAGCGGCCTCGCCGGAGCGCCGCGCTATTACCTTGAGCTGGCATCGGCTTACACAACCGGAGCCGGCGCCAACGTCAGCATGTCCTCGAGCGACATGACCGCGAGCAGCCCGCCCGCAACCGGAGGACTTGTCAGCCCCAGCCCCACCGGACCAGCCACTGCGAGCAGCCCGGCCGCCAGCGGCCCGCTAGTCAGCCCGACGACGACCGCGCCGCTCGTCAGCCCGCCCGCGACTGGGCCAGCAACCACGGTCAGCCCGGGCGCGAACGGACAGGCAACAACGGTCGGGCAGAGCACAGTATCGATGGGAGCTGCTCTGAGCCAGCTGGCCGTCATCCGCGACACAGCCACTGGCGCGAAAGTGGCCACCATCCGGCCGCAGCGCCCGTTCGACGCGTTCGTGACAGCTACCGCGGCGGCAGACGACAGGACCTTCGTGCTTGCCGCGCGTGACATCACCAAGAGCGATCTCAGCTCGTGCGGGCGCACGAGGCTGTACCTGGCTGGATTCAACCCGGCCAGCCGTCAGGTCTCGCTAAGCCCGCTCGCGATACCCGAGGTTCCGGCGACGAGCCGGCTGGACGCGATCGCCCTGTCGCCCGATGGCGCCAGGCTTGCCGTCGCAGTCGCGCCTGGCCAGAGCTGCGGCAGCAGCGGAGCGGTTCCGTACTCCAGCCCGGGAGCAGCGAAGAGCCATCAAGGCGGGCCGGAAGAAGTCAGCGTCTACTCGCTGACCAGCGGCACGGTCAAGACCTGGCAGGGCTCCCCGGCATGGCTTGATGGCGGCCAGGCGGGCCAGAACGCCATGTCCTGGGCCACCAACGGAACACTGGCCTTCAACTACCCCGGCAGCCGGGACTACCAAGCCGGCGTCTACCTGCTCAACACTGACGACCCTGGCGGGAGCCTGCTGGCGGTCGGCCAGTTCGCAGCCAGCGCGGACGCGCCACTCCAGATCGGGCGATCGCACGGCACAACCGCCGTACTGCCGGGGCACTGGACGTGGACCGGGAACGGCGTCCTCACTCCGAATGGGCAGACGGTCGTGGCGCCTCTCCAGCGTCCTGCGCAGCAGGCTGGCGTCGCGAGCCCGGCGTTCGGAGAGTTCTCGGCACTGACCGGCCAGCCGGTTCGGATGCTCTGGCCGGAACGAAGCTCGCAACCACTGAGCCTCGGTCTGTATTACTCCGTCGTCTGGACTAACTCAACGGGCAGCGTTCTTGTGGTGGCGGCACCCGCAGCGCGCGGCAAAGCGGGCGCACGCTCGGTTTATGGCGTGCTTCGCGGTAACCGGTTCACCCCCATCCCCGGTGCGCCCAGCCCCGGCACGCTCGGGTTGTTCGGCAACACTGCCGTGGTGTTCTAGCCGTCCACACACCGGACTCGCCGTTGGTTGGCATCGCTGTCAGAGGGGGATGCAAGACTGATGACGCCAGCGCTGTGCAGCCGACACCGACCGAAGGGGAGATGCCATGTCGCTGAGCATGAGCCGCGCGGAACGCGAGGCCTTCCTGGCCGCAGTGCATGTCGGCGTGCTCACCGTGTCAGTCGGGACTGACCAGGGTCCGCTCGCGACGCCGGTCTGGTACAGCTACGAGCCCGGCGGCCGGGTCAGCATTACCACTGGCAGCCAGAGCAGCAAGGCCAAGGCCATTGCTGCGACTGGCCGGTTCAGCTTGTGCACCCAGGAAGAAGCGCCGCCGTACAAGTACGTGACAGTTGAGGGTCCAGCCGTCATCGAGCCGGCTGAACTAGCCGACCGGGTCGCCATCGCCCGGCGCTATCTCGGCACCAAAGGCGGCGATGCGTGGATCGCTGCCAACCCCGAGGTCGACGACGTTACGATCCGGATGAGGCCGGAGCACTGGCGGACCGCGGATTTCGGCAAGGCGGGGGCCTAAGCAGGCTGCCGGCTTCGCAGGGAGCTCTCACACATCCAGCCGCCGCCGCGCGCTGGCAACATCACCTGGCCACACTCAACACCTGGTCAGGAAGCCACCGAACTGCTATTCCTGGGCGTTATGCAGAGGGAGAGGCTGAGACGCCTGCCTAGCCCGCTCCGGTCATTGCGACGCAGCTGGGCAGTTCTGGCGGCCGCCGCCTTGGTTGGCGTCCTGCTGTTGTGGGCCATCGCCGGGCGCTTCACCGGGAATTCGCGCGGCGGATCAAGTGCGCAGGCCAGCTCGGGTCCCGCCACTACTTTCCGCTGCGCGCTGCCGAGGCTTTCGACGGCGGCGTGGTGCCGGCCTATTACGTGGCGGTCGACGGCCGGCTGGCAGAAGTCGGGGCTACTGCTACCGGAGCAGTTCTCGCGGCCATCCGGACTCCGACGCCGACGGCTGGCTATTTCGAGTACGTCTCGGGCGCGGCCGACGACCGCACGTTCGTGCTGGCGGCTGTCCGCCGCCTTCGGACCGAGCTCTACCTCCTGCGGCTGGATCCGCATGCTCGCACGGCCACGCTCAGCCCGCTGCCGTTCACTGTCGCCATCGGTGCGGACCTACAGTTCGCCGGACTCGCGCTCTCTCCGGACGGCCGCAAGCTGGCGGTAGCGGTCAACAACTGGGCCGCTGATTCCGTTAGCGGCGCGCGTCTGGGTCTACGACCTGGCTACCGGATCCCGCCGGGAACGGGCCTGGCCGGGGGCGGCACTGATGACCTCCACGGCCGCCAAGGGCCAGGCATCCCTGTCGTGGACCGCGAACGACAAGACTCTTGCCTTCGACATAACCAACAAGACCGGCGAACACCACCGTCCGGCCAGGCTGGCGGACAGTGGACGTAGGCAGGCGCGTGCCACACTCCACCCATGGACGTTCGGGATAGAAACGTGGTCGGCCTGCTACATCCGGGCGAGATGGGCGCGGCAGTCGGGCGGTGCCTGACCTCAGCCGGGTACACGGTGCTCTGGGCGTCGGACGGCCGGGGTAAGCAGACCGTGGCACGAGCCGAAGCCGCGGGACTGGCTGACGTCGGCACGCCGCGTCGGATGGCCGCGGAGGCGGACGTGATCATCTCGGTCTGCCCGCCGCATGCCGCACTGGACGTTGCCTGGGCGGTGCACGGCTTTACCGGCCTGTACGTGGATGCCAACGCGATCTCGCCAGGAACCGCTCGTGAAGTCGCGCAGCTGATAACCGCCAACGGCGGCAGCTACGTCGATGGCGGCATCATCGGCTCGCCGCCGACTGCAGCCGACAACAGCCGCCTCTACCTGTCCGGCCAGGATTCCGGCCAGGTGCACGACCTGTTCGCGGGCACGCCGCTGGAGCCGCGGATCGTGGCCGGTGCCGCAACAGCCGCCTCTGCGGTGAAAATGGCCTACGCATCCTGGACCAAGGGAACGGCTGCCATCCTGCTGGCCGCCCGCGCGCTCGCTCAGGCCGAGGGAGTCGAAGACGCCCTGCTGGCCGAGTGGTCGTCGTCCCAGCCGCGGCTGACCGAGCAGTCACACCGATCGGCCTGGTCCGGCGCGACGAAAGGCTGGCGCTGGGTCGGCGAGATGGAGGAGATCGCCCAGTCCATGGCCGCCGCCGGCCTGCCGGACGGATTCCATCAGGCCGCTGCCGAGATCTTCCGCCGCTGCCCGCGGCTGCCTGACGCCGCTGCCGGCCCGGACCTGACAGCGACGGTGCTGAGCGCGCTGACCGGCAGCGACTAAGACCGTGGCCTGCCGACGGACTAGCGGCTGGCGCTGCTGCCTGTCACGATGACGCCATGCCGGGATTAGCAGCCTCGCTCAACCGCTGGCGCTGGCAACGACGGCTGCGCTTGACCGTCGCGGTCGTCGTAGTGCTCGCAGTGATCGCGGCCATCGCGATATGGGGCCCGATCGGGATCGGCAATGGCCCGCTCAACGTCGAGATGAGTGCGACCCAGGGCGTGCAGGACTGGGGAAGCCAGCCGGCCGCGTTCGCGTTGCCGCTGCACAACTCGGGTGGTGAGGTCGCCGTCGTGGACAGCCTCGAGCTCGTCGGCGGCACCCGGTTCCCTGCGCCCCGACTGCTCGACCTCGGCGTGCTCACGTCGTCAACCTGCGGGGCCGCGTGGCCGGCTCGGGCGTCTGGCCAAGGTTTCGTGTTCGAGCACTGCGGGGGCCGGTACGTCGGGCCGCTGATCGGGCATGGGTTCGGTCACGATCCGGCGCGCATCTTCTTCGGGTTTCCCGCTGTCGCCGAAGTCGCGGCGCCACGTCCGGGCGGATGCTGGGTGCTGTCGAAGATCGTGCTGCATTATCACGTAGGCATCCGGTACTACACCGCGACGGACGCTTATCCGCTAGCGGTCTGCCGCAGCGGCTCGTCGCTTGCCAACGCGGCGATGAACGCAGCTCAGTACGCCAGCTAACCCCCCTTTTGACGGCATGATGGTCCGGTGGAAGCAGCCGAGCACATCCGGGCGCTGCGGCGCGACGGCGACATCATGGCTAGAGCGGCCCGGCAGGCCGGCCTGACCGCCGCCGTACCGTCCTGCCCGGGCTGGCAAGTCCGCGACTTGCTCCGGCACACCGGCTACGTGCACCGATGGGCCGCCAGCTACGTCGCGAACCAGCTCACCGACGAGGTCGAGGAGGTAAGCGAGGCGGAGCAGCTCAGCTCGGAACCACCGGACGCAGACCTGCTGAGCTGGTTCTGCGCCGGGCACGCCAGGCTGGCCGACGTGCTCACAGCGGCTCCGGCGGACGTTGTCTGCTGGACATTCCTCCGCGCGCCGTCACCGCTGGAGTTCTGGGCGCGTCGTCAGGCGCACGAGACCGCCATCCACCGCGTGGACGCGGAACTAGCCGGAGGAAACGGCGTCACGGAATTCGACCCGGCATTCGCAGCCGACGGTGTCGACGAGCTGATCACCGGTTTCCTTGATCGAAACGCGAGGCGAGGCATCGCGAACCGCAACGCAAAGTCCCGCCGGATCCGGGTTCACGCATCCGATACGGGGGCAGCGTGGCAGGTCGGCCTCACGCCCGACGGCCAGGACGTCGTGGAGGTCAGCCGGGGCAGCGAGACAGCCGCCGGCCAGGCTGGGGACGACGCGGACTGCACGCTCACCGGTCCGGCCGCTGGTCTTTACCTGCTGCTGTGGAACCGCGCCGATCCGGGCGCTGCCGGCGTCGCGGTGGGCGGAGACGCCTCGCTCCTCCGGTTCTGGCAGGAGGGCGTCCGGGTCACCTGGGAGCGACCGGAGATCCGCGCGTTACCTATCGTCCGTCAGCAGCCGGCCAGGCGTTCCGACAGGTAGGAAACGAGGCTGTCGATGCCGATCCGGTCCTGCTTCATCGAGTCGCGTTCGCGAACTGTCACTGCCTGGTCGTCCAGCGACTCGAAGTCCACCGTGACGCAGTACGGCGTACCGATTTCGTCTTGCCTGCGGTAACGACGGCCGATCGCGCTGGCGTCGTCGAACTCGCAGTTCCATTGCTGGCGTAGCGTCGCTGCGACGTCCCTGGCCTTGGGCGACAGGTCGGCATTGCGTGACAGCGGCAGGACGGCGACCTTGACCGGAGCGAGCCGCGGGTCCAGCCGGAGCACGGTGCGCTTCTCCATGTTGCCCTTGGCGTCCGGCGCCTCGTCCTCGGTGTAGGCCTCCAGCAGGAAAGCAAGCATGGACCTGTCGACGCCGACCGCGGGCTCGATCACGTACGGGATGAAGCGCTCGTTGGTCTCCGGGTCGAGGTAGGACATATCCTGCCCGGACGCCTTGGCGTGCACGCCGAGGTCGTAGTCGGTGCGGTTGGCGAGGCCCTCGAGCTCGCCCCACTCGGTGCCCGGGAAGTCGAACCGGTACTCCAGGTCGACTGTCCGCTTGGAGTAGAAGGAGCGCTTTTCGGCAGGGTGCTCGTAGCGGCGGATGTTCTCCTGGCTGAGGCCGAGGTCGAGGAACCAGGACTCCCTGGCGTCGATCCAGTACTCGTGCCACTCCTCGTCAGTGCCTGGCTTGACGAAGAATTCCATCTCCATCTGCTCGAACTCGCGAGTGCGGAAAATGAAGTTGCCGGGCGTGATCTCGTTCCGGAAGGACTTGCCGATCTGGCCGATGCCGAACGGCACCTTCTTCCGCGAGGTCTGCAGCACGTTCTTGTAATTGATGAAGATGCCCTGCGCTGTCTCCGGCCGCAGGTAGGCAAGCCCGGAGTCATCCTCGGTGGCGCCCAGGTACGTGCGCAGCATGCCGTTGAAGTTCCGCGGCTCGGTGAATGCGCCTTTGACCCCGCAGTGCGGGCACGCCAGGTCCGCCAGGCCGTTCTCCGGCGGCTGTCCGTGCTTGTCCTCGTACGCCTCGATGAGATGGTCAGCCCGGAACCGGAAGTGGCAGGACTGGCACTCGGTCAGCGGATCGGTGAACTGGGTGAGGTGGCCGCTGGCCTGCCAGACCTCGGGGGCGAGGATCACGCTGGAGTCAATCCCGACGATGTCGTCCCTGGCATGAACTATGGAGCGCCACCACTGGCGCTTGATGTTGTTCTTGATCTCCACGCCCAGCGGCCCGTAGTCCCAGGCAGCCCGAAGCCCGCCGTAGATCTCGCTGGATGGGTAGACGATCCCGCGCCGCTTGGAAAGGCTGACGATGGTTTCCATGCGATCGCTGCGTTTTGCCATGTGAGTCTCCATCCGGCTGGCGGTCGGCGGCCTGCTGTGACGTGCGCGAAACCCGGTACGGGGGGCGGCGGTGGTGCCAGCTTAGCGGCCGCCCGGGATGGCCGTCGCATCACTTTCCGCGACCGCCAGGAGGTCACGCGTCAGTAAGCAGGCGGTAGCCTGGGCGAAACCACCGTGACTTGTTAACGACCGGGCCGAGCTAGCCCGTCGAGAGGCCGAGCTGGCCGAAGGGACTGCCTCGTGAGCACCAACCGCCCGGCTGGGCAGACGCGGCCCAGGCAGACCCGGTCCGGGCAGCGGGTCCGGCCGCTGCCGAGGGGCACCAGCCTGTACACCCCGAACGCGTCCGCTGCCAGGCAGACGACCGAGCGCCGCAGCGCCCGCCCGCTGATTTACCTGCATCAGCTGCCGCGGTGGATAGCACCGCTGCTGCTGGTCGCATTCCTGGTCGCCGGCCTGGCGCTGCGCGGCCCGGCTGGCGCGGTGGCGCTGTGTCTCGTCGCTGCGGTTCTGGCCTGGCTGGCCGCGCTGTCCTGGCCCAGATTGCCGGCAGGCGGGCGACTTGGCCGCATTGCCGCCGTCGCCATCATGCTCGCGATCGCCGGCTACCAGGCCACCCGCTAGGGGTTGCGAAGCATGATCACGTAAACAAACCGTCGCCTGCGACGGTTTCTTTACGTCCCGAGCGAGGAGCCCGCTTACGTCGTCGGGTCCGATACGTCGCCGATGCCGCCCTCCGGCGCGTGGCTGTTCCCGCTTCTTTCGAAGATGCTGACGGCGATCAGGCCAGCCACGAACACGGCCACCATCCCGATTAGCAGCGCGAGCTCAGAGGCGCCCACATTGGGGTGGCTGCCTGGCGTCAGGACGACAAGGATCTCCCGGATGACAGCGATCAGCCCGACGACGATGAACGGCTGGGCGACTAGCCGATGCGCGCGCAGCGACAGCACGACCGTGTAAACGATCTCGACAAGGATCAGTACGAGCAGGACGCGATCAAGAAGGACGGGCGCTGCGGACGAGATGGGACCATCGGCACCGTCAATGAAATCGACGATCGCCGAGATGAGCACAACCGCGGCCAGCGCGATCAGCACTACCCCGACAGTGATCGCGACCACGTCTTGCGCATGCTCCAGGGCCCAGATCCAGCGCCGCACTATTGGCCCGCTACGCCAGTCCACGGACGTGCCAGCAGTCAGCTTGCCTGAACTTGGCCCGCCGGACGGTGACTCAGCCG
>Ga0335073_10010192_pt1 | contig 13198 bp, 11 predicted proteins | sample Lox_Sample_22_FD_207093 | JGI IMG/M metagenome (GOLD analysis project Ga0335073, IMG submission 207093) | Soil microbial communities from Loxahatchee National Wildlife Refuge, Florida, United States - Lox_Sample_2.2 | ecosystem: Environmental > Terrestrial > Soil > Wetlands | place: USA...
TGACCGGCCCGCGGGTCATTCTCGAGCTGCAAGGAGGCATGGGCAGATCGCTGACGCCCGAGCCCGGCAGCGTGCCCGCCGTCGGCGAGCCGGTCTGCTACGCCGCGTTCAGCGACGCCTGGCAGCCGCCCCCGGCGTTCCCGGAACCCGAGGACACCCCGTGGACGCACGGCGGGCCGCCGCCCGAGTACGTCCCGGCCGACGAAGACGCCCGGGAGGAGTGGTCATGACAGGCGCCGTCGAGCTCGCCGAGCGGGCCACCGCCGGGATCCTCGCCGACCTCGGCCGGGCTCCCCGGGGCGTCGTGGTGGACTCCCCGCCGGGCGCGGGCAAGTCGACGCTGGTCGTGCGGGTGGCGGCGGACCTCGCCGAGGCGGGGGAGCGGGTCATGGTCGTCGCGCAGACCAACGAGCAGGTCGACGACCTCACCGAGCGGCTGGCCGAGGCGCGGCCGCGGCTGGCGATCGGCCGGCTCGCCGCGACCGGGTACACCCCGCCCGAGCGCGTGGCCAGGCACCAGCAGGTCACGCTGGCCACGAACGCGGCCGAGCTGGCCGGCTGCCCGGTGGTGCTCAGCACGTCCCACAAGTGGGCCACGGTCAAGGCCGGCGCGGCCTGGCCGTGGGCGATCGTGGACGAGGCGTACCAGATGCGCTCGGACCTGCTGCTGCGCGTCGCCGGGCTGTTCGACCGGGCCCTGTTCGTCGGCGACCCCGGCCAGCTCGACCCGTTCTCCGCCGTGCAGACCGAGCGCTGGACGGGCCTGACCTGGGATCCGATGCAGAGCGCGGTCGCCGTGCTGCTGCGCCACAACCCGGAGATCCCGGTGCACGTGCTGCCGGTTTCCTGGCGGCTGCCCGAATCCGCCGCCACGGTAATCGCTGGGGCGTTCTACCCCTTCACGGGATTCCGCTCCGCCACCGAGGCGGGACAGCGGAGGGTGGAGTTCAGCACCCGTCCGTTCGGCAAAAATGCCCTTGACCTTGCCGTGGAGACGGCCGCCGCCTCCGGCTGGGCCCTGTACGAGCTCCCCGCTCGGCACACCGTGCGCACCGACGCGGAGGCCGTCGGCGCGTGCGCGGCTCTGGCCGCACGGATCGTGCAGCGCGGTGCCCTTTCTTATTCCGAACGGACGGCGGCAGCAGCCCCGGTCACGGCCGATCGCGTCGCGGTCGGGACCGCCCACCGGGATCAAGCCCAGGCGATCCGCGCGATCTTGCAGGCCGGCGGGCTGCCCGGCGTCACGGTCGATACCGCCAACCGGCTCCAGGGCCGCGAGTTCGACATCGTGGTCGTGCTCCACCCGCTGTCCGGCCGCCGCGACGCGACCGCGTTCCACCTCGAGGCCGGGCGCCTGTGCGTCCTCACCACGAGGCACCGCCACGCCTGCATCGTGGTCGCCCGGGCCGGCATCCCCGAGCTGCTCGACGCCCACCCCTCGACGGAGCCGGTCCACCTGAACGTCCCCGTCAAGTTCCCCGACGGCTGGGAAGCCAACCAGTCCCTCCTGGCCCACTTGTCCCAGATGAAGGTCCGGGCGCTATGACGGCGTCACGCGTAAAGCTCATCCGGATCGACGAGCAGCACGCCTTCGGGGGAATCGTTGCGCACGAACTGCCTGCGATACGTCGGCGTGCCGCTGGCCCAGCTCATGCGCGGCGCAGCACCATGGGTGCGCATCTCCCGCCCAAACGGCGGGCTCCAGTCCTGCGCACCCTTCGCGCCGGAGTCCCTCAACGACTGATTCGTTTGGGATCGTCCTCACCATCCGCATTTTGCGGGGCACGTCCAATCAATTCGTAGGAGGTAGGTATGTCTTCGACACAATTCGCTGACCGGCTCATTGCCGCGCTGGGTGAGTCCCGGCGGGAGACCGGGCTCGTGATCGAGGCGGTTTACCAGCCGGCCGGTGGCGCCGGCTGGAAGGTGATGCCGCCGACATTCCCGCCGGTGGACGGCAAGCCGTACCTGTTTGAGGACCGGTGGCTCGATGGTGAGAAGACCGAGACCGTCGTCATCGACCAGGTGCCCAGCCAGGCGAATCGGGTAGAGGAGGCGCTGCTCGAGGCTCGTGACAGTGGCCGGGTCGAGCTGCCGATCATTCAGATGGTTGTCGATGGCGTACGCCTGACGTCGTTGCAGTTTCCGCACCGCTACGCCGATGCGTACCTGCGTGACAGCGAGATCGACGGTGTGCGGTTCGACGACAGCCCGATCGGCAAGGCACTGCGGTCAGCAACTGCGGAGGATGTCCGCCCTCTCTACGCACGTGAGCCGTATTCGCTTCTCTTTGGAGCATGGGACTCGCACCGCAAGGGGCGCTGGCCGAAGTTCGCCCGGGTGTACCAGTCGATGATGTTCGGAGTCGAGCCCGTTACCGGTAACCGTCGTGGTGGCCGCTACGACCCAATGAACCTGGTGGGCAAGGTCGACTCGAAGGACAAGGCGGGGGCGGAATGGAAGTTCCTCCCGGAGGGAGACAAGGCCAAGGGGCAGCGCCTCAGCGAGATCGGGCATGGGCACATCGCACCCAACCCCGCTCACGGCGGCGTAACGGTGCGGGAGATCAGGCGGCATGGGTGGATCTCCTTCGCCGCGCTGGAGCGGCTGCGCTTCGGAGACACCAGCCCACAGGCGGCTGTCCTGGCCCGGGCCACGCTGGCGGCGCTGGCGCTGGTCGGTGACCGGCTCGCCTTCGACCGGCCGTCTGTATGGCTGCGATCCGGGTGCGATCTGACCCGTGTCCACGAGACCGTGGCGTTTGAAGTCGCCGGAGGGGGCCGAGAGCCGGTAGAACTGTCCGTCGGGGACGCCATCGCGGCTTTCGTGGAGTTGCGTGACCGGGCGGCGGCAGCGGGCGTGGCCGCCGCATCAGACGTCGTGACCGTCGCACCGATCAAGTCGCTGCGCGAAGCGATGGCCTACGCCCGCACCCAGGCCACCTCGAACAGCGAGGACTGATCATGGCGCTGAGTATCGTGGTCCGCCTTCGGGAGGGACGGTACGACGCGGGAGGGCTTGACCCCAGGGTGCCCGAGTGGCCGCCGCACCCTGCCCGTCTGTTCTGCGCGCTCGTCGAGTCTGCTGTCGACCCGGCTGACCGGGATGCGCTGCGCTGGCTGGAGGCACTGCCAGCGCCGCAGGTGTGGGCGAACGCCGATATCGCCACCGGCAGGACCAAGGGCTACGTCGTGGTCAACGCCGTTGAGGGTAACGGAAGCCAGACGTGGCCGGGCCGTACCAACGGCCTGCGGCAGCGCGTATCGGCGTTGCCGGCCGACGACACCTTCGCCATCGTGTGGCCGGACGCCGATCCAGATGACCCGGTACTGGCTCGGCTGGTCCGGCTGGCCGGCCGGGTCCCCTATGTCGGCCGCAGCACCTCGGTGGCCGAGGTGAGCGTGCTCGCGGAGTCCGTCGCTGGGCGTCCCACCTGGACACACTACGTCCCGGTACCGCTAGGGACGACGCACGCCGTTGCCCTGCGAGTTCCGTTCGGAGGCTATCTCGGTGCGCTCGATGCCGCCTGGGATGCTGGAATCCGGGCCTGGCAGGTCGCGACTCGCACCGTGGACTACGCGCCACCGATACCGACCACCATGGACGACAGCGCGGTTGACGGGCCATACAGCGACCTGCTCGTCTGGGGGTTCCAGCAGCCAACGGTGGCCATCGGCGGCGATGACCTCCTGACGGTCACGCAGAGTCTTCGGCGAGCCGTGATGAGCCGCGTCGGTGACCAGGCGCCAGCCGAGGTGAACGGCCACGGTGCCGACGGCATTCCGCATCTCGCCTATCTCGGTCTCGTTGATGTGCAGCATGACAACGCCGACGGCCATCTGCTCGGAGCCGCCGTCGCCGTGCCCGCGCATCTGGCCGGCGCGGCCCGGCGCGCGGTGTTGCGCGGCCTGCTCGGCGCTGGTGCCTTGTCGTCGATGACCACCCTGAACGCGGGCCGCGGTCGGCGCCTGCGTCTGGTGTACCGGCCCGATGCTCCGTGGGGTGCTCGCCTTGAACGGTGGGTCCCGCGCGGCGGCAGTCGCACCTGGGTGACGGTCACGCCGTTGATGCTCGACCGGCATCTCAAACGCAGCAGCGACGTCACCGAGGAAATCATCCGGTCAGTCGTCAACGCTGGCTTCCCGGCACCTGCGTCCGTAGAACTGCTGGCCGGACCGGCCGTCAAGGGCGGCATCGAGAGGTTCCGCCCGGGTGCCCTGCCCGCCTGGGCGGGGCGCCCGACCGTGCACTGCCGCATCGTGTTCGAGCGCGCACTACGCGGACCTGTGCTCGCGGGTTCGCTCCGCTACCTCGGCGGGGGGCTGTTCGCGCCGGAGAACGGCCCAAGCCTGGAGGACGATGATGCCGGGCGCTGACGACTTCGCCGAGTTCTATTCGGCCATCCATCCGGGCCGGGGCCCGTTCCCGTGGCAGGAAGCACTTGCCAGGCGGGTCGTGCATGATAGCCGCTGGCCCGCGGTCATCGACGTCCCCACCGGACTGGGGAAGACGTCCGTGCTCGACGTGGCCGTCTTTGTCGCCGCCCTTGGCGGCGCACCGGCCCGTCGGCGGATCTTCTACCTCGTTGACCGTCGGCTCGTCGTCGACGAGGCATATGAGCACGCACAGGGGATCAGCCGTGCCTTGGATGCTCCGGGCACGACTGGCATCGTCGGGTGGGCGGCCGAGCGGTTGCGTCCAGTTGGCAACTCAGGCGCGGTGCTCGACGTGACCCGCATGCGAGGCGGCACCACCTGGGACCGGACCTGGGTGGAGCGGCCTGACCAGCATGCGATCGTTACCGGGACCGTCGACCAGGTCGGCAGCAGGCTGCTGTTTCGCGGCTACGGCGTGAGCGAGTGGGCGCGCAGCATCGACGCCGCCCTCGTCGGCACCGACAGCCTCATCGTCGTGGACGAGGCGCACCTGGCTGGTCCGCTCTGTAGCACCATCGAAGCAGCGCTGGCACTGGACACGACGCGGATCGTGCCGCCGCCCACACTGGTCACGATGTCCGCCACCACGAGCGACCCCGATGCGGACGTGCACCGTATTACCGAGGCGGACGCGCAGCATCCCGTTGCCGGGGCACGGCTGCGTGCGCCCAAGGGGGTGCGGCTGGTCGAAGTCCGAACGACAAAAAGCTCAGCGGCAAACGACGTGCCGCGCGCGATCGCCGCGATCGTCGGCGGGTTCGCGGGTACGCGAGTGGTCGGTGTCGTGGTGAACACGGTCGCCATTGCCCGGCACGTGTTCGAGCTTCTGCGCCCAGCGCACGAAACGATCCTGCTGACCGGGGCAAGCCGGCAGGTTGACCGCGACTACCTGCTCGCCCGCTACTACGATCGCATCAGTGTCGACCGTGACGGTACCGGGCAGCCGCTGATCGTCGTCGCCACGCAGACGGTCGAGGTAGGTGCCAACATTGACCTCGATGTCCTGGTGACCGAGACCGCACCCCTGCCGTCCTTGATCCAGCGACTGGGGCGGCTCAACCGGACCGCTCGCTGGGAAACCGAACCCGCGCCGGCGATCGTCGTGCACAACAGCGCCGTCACTGCGGAGGATCCTGTCTACGGACCTGCCCGGCTGGCCACCTTCGCCTGGCTCAGCAACCGCATGGCCGTCGAGACGTTCAGCCCCCGCTTCAACCCCCTCGATCTCAGTCAGGCCATCTCTGGTTCGCCTGAGGCGCTGCGGCGGCTCACCAGCGCGACTACCGATGACGAACGGGCCGTGATGTGGCCAAAGCAGCGGCTCGTACCGGTCCTGTTTGAGTCCACGCTCGACGTATGGGCACGGACATCGCCGGCCCCGGTCCCCGATCAGCCAGTGGCACCGTTCCTGCACGGCATCGCCGACGACGACCAGCCGCCCGTCACCGTGGTGTGGCGTGCTGACCCGTTGCCGGAGGTACCGCTGGCGGCGGAGGAGGGACTGGAGGTAAGCATCGCGGCGACCCGGAGATGGCTGCGCGGCCACATGGCGACACCCGACGAATCGGACGTGGTGGTGCCTTACGCTCAGCCCGCGGGCGACGGCACCGACCCGCAAGACCTGCGGACGACTGGGCTCGTGTGGCGGGTTCGTGGACGATCCGGCCAGCCGGAGAAGATCGCGCCGCAGGACGTGAGGCCCGGTGATGTCATCGTGCTTCACGCCAGCTTCGGGGGTTGCGATGAGTTCGGCTGGAACCCCGCGTCGCGGGCTCCGGTCATGGACGTGGCGGACCTGGCCATGCGCCGCGGTCGGCCGATCCTCCGCCTGGGGCCGCCGCTGCGCGCGGCGATCGAGTGGGTCGACAGGGAGCAGGAAGCAAACCTTACGCGGTTCGTTGACCGGCTCATCGGCCAAGCCCTTGATGATGTGAGCGCTGGGCTGCGCAAGGGCTCGGCCGGGAAGTACGACGAGATACTTCAAGAGATGGCATCTCAGCCCGGTGTGACGCCGCCATTGAGCAGACTTCTGAAGTCGCTTCGAGAGGTTCGGGTGAGCCTGGTAGCCGAACCTGACAATTACGACGAGCCGACGGAGCCCGCTGAAGTCGGTATCCATCTCGGCCTGATCACCACGGGCATGAGTCCGCTGATGGACGACGACACCGCGTCGGGCTCGTCGGCCGCGCGTAAGCGGATCGGGCTGGACGCACATGAACGAGCCGTCGCCCGGCGTGCACGCGAATTTGCCGGAAACCTTCATCTGCCGCATCGGCTCATCGACACGATTGCCTTCGCCGCGCGCTGGCACGACGAAGGCAAACGAGACCCGCGTTTCCAGACCATGCTCTGGCGCGGTGACCGGCTCGCGGCCGAGATCGCCGACGAGCCGCTAGCCAAGTCCGGGATGGATCCCGCCGACCGGATGACATGGCGCCGAGCCGCCCGCGTATCCGGCTACCCCAGCGGCATGCGACACGAGGCGCTTTCCGCCCGTATCGCCGCAGTCCGTCTAGCCGACACAGATATTGACCGCGAGCTGGCGATCCACCTCATAGCCAGCCATCACGGTCGCGCGCGGGCGCTGCTCCCCCCGACATGCGATACCGATCCAGAGAAGATCGATATCCCTGGGCATGGTGTCTTCGGGTCCGGTGACACGGTGGACTGGGCCCAGCCCGCCAGGTTCGCCGCTCTCAACCGCGCACATGGACGGTGGGGGCTGGCGCTTCTGGAAGCCATCGTGCGGCTAGCCGACATATGGTGCTCGGCTCGCGATGAGTCCGAGGAAGGTGAGTCATGACCCAGACGCTGCACCTGCCCGCCCTTGACGGGCGGGATCCGCTCGGATTCCTCGCCTCACTCGGGCTCTTGCGGCTGCTTGCCGAGGACGGTGCCGACGTATGCCTGAGCTTTTCTGAGCAAACCGCCACTGCGGTCCTGCACGGCCCGTACGACTCGGCAGAAAAAGTCGCCGCGGTGCTCCAGGATGTCGCGGCCCGCAACCCGGACAGCGTGATCCCCGGCCTGCCCGCGGGATTCCCGCGAACGAAGGTCGGCACCAAGGGCTCCGATCCGATGCGGGTCGGACGAGGTGAATACCGCGGACATGTCGAGACCGTCCGCCAGTCCGTCGGCCAGGCGGCATTGCGCTGGCAGGCGGCCATTGCCACTGACCTTGCCCGCGACAAGGAGGGCAAGGTCATAATGACCCCTTTCTTCGCCCCAAGCGGCCAGCAGACCGTGCGCTCCTTCTTCGAGAAGCCCGTGACAATGGTCCGCAGGGAACCTGAACGGCTGCTGGAGGCGCTTACCGCATGGCGCCGAGTGCCCGGCGTGACCGGCGAGTACCTCGACCACCGGGTGCTGCGCAGCAAGGCGGATCACCCGCGCGGCGAATCTGCCGAGCTCGGCGTTCCCGGCGCGACGTGGCTCGCCATCATGGCCGTGCCGTTGATGCGGCTAACCGGTGACGGCACCAGCGCCAGGAGCACACTGTGGCGGCGCCTGCCCGGCAGACAGGCCGTCATGGTCTGGCCAGTGTGGCGGTCGCCGCTCGACCTCCCGGCAGTCGTGACGCTGATCGAGCATCCAGACATCACGATCGACGTAGTTGACGGGCAGTACGCCACAGATACGGCCGCCTGGCCGGCGCTCGGCGTTTTCGCCGTCGCCGCCGCAACCCGCCGCCCGGTCGAAGGACGCAAATCAGCCGGCGTGCTGACTCCGGTCACAGTGCTCCCTCGAGTCGGCGGCAGGACGTCCCGGTCAGCACGGACCGAGCCTTTTTCATCCTGATGCCGGGTTGGCGCCTCTGCCGCCGTGACTGGTCGCTGTTTCGCCCAGGGTGAGCAGCTCGGCAGAGTCGTCGGGAAGACCGCCCAGCCCGGATAACTCGGGCAGCACGATGCACCGGACTGAGTATCGGCCCGCGGGGCTCAGCTGGGCGGCACAGGTCTGGCTAGCTCCGCCGATGGGCATGGACCTGGATAGTTACCCGGCCCGCCAGGCGCAGGTCAGCGATGGAGGCCAGCGGCGTCAACGCTACATTCGCTACTCTGTGGATGTGAGTTACCAGCCGATGACTGTTGCCGGTCTTGCTCGCTTCATCGCAGGTGAGCACGACTTTGACTCGCAGTGGCGGCTGGTGGTGGAGTTCCTCAAGGAGTACCACCGGGAGCCCGTCGGGGTACGTCTGGGATTGCTCGAAGACGAGCCAGGCCCGACCGGTGATGAGCGGTGGGATGCGTTGCTCGCCGGGCTCGCGGAACATCTGGCCATGCGGGACGGGCGGGCTGCGCCGGGCTGGTCGGCCTCCCGCGGGCTGAGGCGCTTCTGGTTCCCGTTCGACACGCCGGGCGCGCGGGCGCAGGCCCTCGTGCATGCTCCGGCAGCGTTCCGCCGGCGGGGTGTGTTCGTCGCCGACTACGAGATCGACGCCGCGTGAGCGACCCCGCACCCCTGCTCGGTCGCGAGGGCATCGAGGAGGCCTTCGGCCGGCTCGGTGACCGGCTGGCCAAGCGTGGCGTGGTGGCGGACATCTACGTGTTCGGCGGCGCCGCGATGGCCCTGGCTTATGACTCGCGCCGCGCCACCCGGGATGTTGACGCCCTGTTCAAGCCGCACGGCATCGTGCTCGAAGAGGCGCGAGCCGTGGGCGCCGAACTGGGCCTGCCCAGCTGGTGGCTGAACGAGCAGGCCAGTTCCTATGTCGCGCCGGGCGGGGATCCGTCTGCCACCCGGGTGTTCGACCACCCGGGCCTTCGTGTCTTCGCTGCGTCACCCGAGCATCTCCTCGCGATGAAGGCGCTCGCCGCACGGCCCCGCGACGCGGAGGACATCAGGCAGCTCACCGAGGTGCTTGACCTGCACGCCGTCGCCGATGTCCTCGAATTGGTAAGGGACGTCTTCCCGGAAGAGGAGCCGCCAGCCCGGCTCACGCTCCTCCTCGAGGACATCTTCGGCCCGAGCGACTGAACAGCCTGGTCCTCACCCACCGCAGGCGGTGGCAAGGCCGCGAACGTTCAGCCAAGGCCCAGCCAAGATGCGAACAAGCTCAATTCCTCGCGGCTCCGCCGCGCTGCCGCGATGTGCCAGGACCGTCTCGCGGACCATCGGATGATGCCGGGTCTGTTGCGGCGCGATCCGGCGCGCCTGCTCAAGACAGTGCAGCCCGCCGGCATGATCCCCGGCCATCACGTAACCACGAGCCAGATCAATGTAGTGATGTCCCGGCGGACTGCCGGCACCGATGGCCCCAGGCGTACCCTTCGTGATCGCCGCACGGCCTCTTCGCCGTCTTCCAGTTCAAACGGCGATAGCCACCCCGTGCTGGGCAACATTCGACGGGCCAAACGCCAGCCCGTAATCGTTGCGGTCTGCGCCGATGTGATCAGCGACTTGCCGGGCCGCCTCAACGTGTGCCCATGCTTGTTGTGCATGGCCTGGCCCGCGCGTCTTCGCGGCACGTGCCGCCAGGATCGCTGACCGCAGATGAGCTGACCCGTATACCGATAGCGTCGGCCCGTCCATCGCCGACAAGTCGTCGCCAAGGTCTGCCCGGACCTGCTCCATCAGCGTCAGCGCCTGAGCGTAGGCCCCGACCGCCATGAGGGACGCGGTGCGCTGCCAGCGCACCCGCTGGAGGCGGAGCGGGTCGCCGCACAACTCCGACGCCCACCTGATCCGGTCCACCACCTGACCGCGCAGGTCCAGGTAACCGAGCAGGTTCGCGATCGTCGACGCTCCCGAGTACGCCTCAGCCAGCAGCCCGAACAAGGTCGGCCGGTCCTCGTCGCGGGCCGACTGCACCGCAGCGCCAAGCTCATCGAGCAGCCCCGGGAGTTCTTCGCCGATCTGCACATATTTCGCGGCCTGCCCCAGGGGCGGAGATCCGCCGCACATCTGTGGCCAGCTCAGCAAACGACCTCGGAGTCATTCCCTCCTCGGGGAGGTCAAAGGTGTCTACGCTGCGGCGGATCGGGGAGGAGGAATCGCGCAGGAGGCTTGCCGATGCCTGACCCGATCCGCCCGCATGACGTGAGCAGGCTGTCGGCTGGTGAGCTTGAGCGCGCCGGACGCGAGCTACGGGCAAGCCTGGCCTGATGCGGCCGAACTCGCCCGTCTGCGTGCCGATCCTGGCCCGGTTGAGCGCGATCGACACGGAACTGGCCGCGCGTGTCGCCTCGCAGAGGATGGGCGCGTCACGACGCGATCGAGGGATCTACCTGTGCTCGTGTGGCTTCGGCACCGATGACCCGGAATGGCTTCGGGACCACCTGTTCGAGCATCCGGGCCATAGCGAGCGACAGCCAGCCGGGACGGCAGACTGCTAGCCGGGACAGCGGCAGCGGGCGGCCGCGATCCCAATGATCACTTCTCTGCTGCCGCCGGCCGGGTCAGTTCTGCGAATTAGGGCATGCAACTGCACTGTGAGACTTATGCTGGAACTTACTGGAAATAATTGGAACTTGGTACTGAGGCTGTAGAGAGTCCGCTGGTCCTCGCGGAACACCGGGAGGACCCCAGCCCGTTCGGTCCATCCATGAGCGGAAGACAGCAGCCAGCGGCCTCCAGGCTGGAGGGGATATGACGACAACGGAGGTGCCGGAACTGGTGCCGGCCCGGATGCTGAACGAGTACGCGTATTGCGCGCGGCTGTTCTTCCTGGAGTGGGTGGACCGGCTCTGGGCGCCGAGCAGCGACACAGCCGAGGGAGACTGGCAGCATCGCCGTGTCGACGCCGGGGGAGGGGCTGTCCCGCTGCCGTCCGAGGGCGAGGTGAAGGCGGCGCGTTCGGTCGAGCTGTCTAGCGAGCGGCTGGGAATCATCGCGCAGCTGGACCTGCTCGAAGGGGCAGGTGGCAGCGTGGTGCCGGTCGATACTAAGAAGGGGCGGCCGACGCCGGACGGCGCGGCGTGGGAGGCCGACGCGGTGCAGGTCTGCGCGCAGGTCCTGCTGCTCCGGGAGCACGGGTACACGGCCGATCGCGGCGAGCTCTTCTACGCCGAGACCCGGCAGCGGGTGCCAGTAGAGATAACGCCGGATCTCGTGGCCCGCACGATGGAGATCGTGACCCAGGCGCGGACGGCGGCGGCCCGGCCAGCCCCGCCTCCGCCACTGCGGTCCAGCCCGAAGTGCCCCCGCTGCTCGCTGGCGGGTATCTGCCTACCTGACGAGGTGAACGTGCTCACCGCGCGGCAGGGAGGCCAGCCACGGCGGCTGGTCGTCGCCGACCCCGACGCGGTGCCGCTGTACGTGACGGAGCAGGGATCCGTGGTCGGCATCGACGGCGGCCGCCTGACCGTCTCTAAGTACCGCGAGCTGCTGGCCAGCGTTCGGCTGATCGACGTCCTGCACGTGTGCGCATACGGGAACGTGCAGGTCACCGCGCAGGCCATGCGCGCCTTGTTCGAGCGTGAGGTCGATGTCTTTCACCTCACCTACGGCGGCTGGCTGCTCGGGCTGAGCACCGGGCTGCCGAGCAAGAACGTGATGCTCCGCATCCGGCAGACGACCGCGGCGGCACGCGGGCAACTGGACGACCCGCGGCGGATGATCGCAGGCAAGATCAGGAACTGCCGGGTGCTGCTACGACGGCACGGCGGCGATGCGTTGGCGCGTCGCGTCGGCCAGCTGGCGGCGCTAGCCCATCAGGCCGAGCAGGCGGAGGACGCCGCATCGCTGCTGGGGATCGAGGGAACGGCCGCCCGTCTGTATTTCGAGGCCTTCCCCTCGTTGCTCTCCGGCGCGGAGGCCCTGCCCGGTCCGGGCTTCACCGGCTTGCGGAACCGCCGCCCGCCGACGGACGCGGTGAACTGCCTGCTGTCCTTCTGCTATGGCTTGCTGACCAAGGAGATGCTCGCCGCGTGCCTCGCGGTGGGCTTCGATCCGTACATCGGGCTATATCACCGGCCCCGGTTCGGCCGTCCGGCGCTCGCGCTGGACCTGGCCGAGGAGTTCCGGCCCCTCCTCGCGGACTCCACCGTGCTGAGGCTGATCAACAACCGGGAAGTCTCTGCCTCCGACTTCCTGGTCCGCGCGGGGGCGGTAACCCTGACCGCCGACGGGCGCAAGACGGTGATCAGGGCCTGGGAACGGCGGATGACCACGCAGGTGCGGCATCCCATGTTCGGCTACCAGGTCAGCTACCGGCGTGCCGTCGAACTGCAGGCCAGGATCCTGGCCGCCCGCCTGACCGGTGAGCTGCCCGCCTACCAGCCGCTTGTCACCAGGTAGCCGCCGTCATGGCGCGCCGGAGGTACCTGGTTGCCTATGACATCCGCGATGAACGTCGGCTGCGTAGCATCGCAGGGTGCATGGAGGGATACGGCACGCGCATCCAGTACTCGGTGTTCGTATGCGACCTGTCCGACCGCGAGAGAATCATCATGCGCGGCGACATCGAGGGTCGCATGAAGGCGTCCGAGGACAGCGTGATGGTGATCGACCTCGGCCAGGCTGGGGATTCCAGCCGTTTCCTCTTCCTCGGCCACCATGAGAAACTACCCGCGTCCAGCGCGGTCATCGTCTGAGCTGCGAGCGCCGAGGTGGTGACTCTGGTCCCGGGGAGCGCTCGCACGCAGGTCAGCGGGTATTTTGTGCATCTTGACAAGTCCATAGCGCAGACTGCGGCATCATGTTCCATGGACCGCTCGCACGAGCCCAGGTTCGGGCAGGTCAAACGCCTCAAATTATGCGAGCCGTCCTCCCGCCGATAACCGGCGGGCTCCATTGCGGCACGGTGGCCATCAGCTCACCGC
>Ga0335073_10010193_pt1 | contig 13197 bp, 8 predicted proteins | sample Lox_Sample_22_FD_207093 | JGI IMG/M metagenome (GOLD analysis project Ga0335073, IMG submission 207093) | Soil microbial communities from Loxahatchee National Wildlife Refuge, Florida, United States - Lox_Sample_2.2 | ecosystem: Environmental > Terrestrial > Soil > Wetlands | place: USA: Florida...
GTACCGTGAAAAAGTGGGTCTATTTCTTTGGTGCAGGTAAAGCAGAAGGAGACGGCGAGTGGCGCGACCTGCTCGGCGGCAAAGGCGCCGGGTTGGCGGAGATGACCAAGATCGGTCTTCCCGTGCCAGCGGGGTTCACCATCTCCACGGAAGCATGCGACTACTTCTACAAGAACGGCAAGAAATATCCCGCCGAACTCAATAAGCAAGTAAAGGAGAACGTCGCCAAGCTCGAGAAGGTCACCACGAAGAAACTGGGCGATCCGAAGAATCCGCTACTGGTCAGTGTGCGCTCCGGCTCGGCGCGGTCCATGCCAGGCATGATGGAAACGATTCTGAACCTCGGATTGAACGACAAGTCCGTGCAGGGTTTGGCCGAAGTGACCAAGAACGAGCGCTTTGCCTACGACGCGTATCGCCGCTTCGTGCAGATGTATTCCACAGTGGTGATGGGCTTGTCCAAGGAAGATCTGGAGCACCGTCTGCGCGCGATGAAAGATCGCCTGGGCAAGAAGCTGGACACCGATGTTCCGGCCAGCGGCTGGAAGGAATTGGTAGGGGAGTACAAACAGTACTTCAAGGAGAAGTCCGGCCAGGAATTTCCGGACGATCCGATGGAGCAGTTGTGGGGCGCCATCGGCGCGGTGTTCGGTTCGTGGATGGCGGAGAAGGCCGTCACCTATCGCCGCGTGGAGAAGATCACCGGCTTGCTGGGCACCGCCGTCAACATCGTGCAAATGGTGTTCGGCAATACCGGCGACAATTCCGGAACCGGCGTGTGCTTCACGCGCGACCCCAGCTCCGGCGAAAAGATTTTCTATGGCGACTACTTGACCAATGCGCAGGGCGAAGACGTAGTGGCGGGCATTCGCACTCCAGTACATCTGACGGAACTGGCGAAGATCATGCCGAAGGCCTATGCGCAACTCGAGAAGGTTCGAGTAACACTTGAGAAGCACTACAAAGACATGCAGGACATGGAATTCACCATCGAAGAAGGCAAGCTGTACATGCTGCAAACGCGCACCGGCAAGCGCACGCCGACCGCGACCTTCAAGATCGCCTTGGACATGGCCAACGAGAAGCTGATCACCAAGGAAGAAGCGGTCCTGCGCATTAAGCCCGAAGACATCGAGCGCTTGTTCTATCCGGTGATCGACAGCAAGTTCGACAAGAAGACGCTGCAGGCGAAAATCCTGACGCACGGCATCGACGCGGTACCCGGCGCGGCTGTCGGCAAAGTGGTGTTCAGCGCGGAGGACGCGGAAGAGAAGGCCAAGGCGGGCGAGAAAGTGATTCTCGTGCGGCGCGAAACCAGTCCCGAGGACGTCGGTGGCATGGCCGTGGCGCAGGGCATCCTCACCGCGACGGGAGGAAAAACTTCACACGCGGCGGTGGTGGCGCGCGGTTGGGGCAAGTGCTGCATCGTCGGCGCGGAAACCTTGGCCATCGACTACGCCAGCAAGTCCATGAAAGACGGCAAGACCGGAAAGAGCATTAAGGAAGGGGAGTGGCTGACGCTGGACGGTAGCGAAGGCACGGTGTACGCCGAGCAATTGCCGCTGGTGACGCCGCAACTGCCCAAGTCCTACTACACCATCATGAAGTGGGCCGACGACATCCGCAGGTTGCGGGTTCGCGCCAATGCCGACACGCCGCAAGATGCGCGCAAAGCCATCGACTTCGGCGCGGAGGGAATTGGCCTGACGCGCACCGAGCACATGTTCTTCACCGACTTTGAATTTCCGGAGAAGAGCCATGAGCGGCAGTTGGCCATCCAGGAAATGATCCTGGCAGACAGCAAAGAGAAGCGCGTGGAAGCGCTGGCCAAGCTGCTACCGTTCCAGCGCCGCGATTTCATCGGCTTGTTCAAGGCGATGGAAGGACGGCCGATCACCATCCGCTTGATCGATCCGCCGCTGCACGAATTTGTGCCGCACGATCGCAAGAAGCAGGAAGAGCTGGCGAAGGAAGTCGGCATTCCGGTGGAAACGGTGGTGCGCCGCGTGGAGCAATTGCACGAAGCGAACCCGATGCTCGGCTTGCGCGGCTGCCGCTTGTCGCTGGTCTATCCGGAAATTCTGGACATGCAGGTGACCGCGATCATCGAAGCGGCCATCGAATGCGTGAAGAGCGGAGTTAAAGTAAAACCTGAGATCGAGATTCCGGTCGCCTTCGACAAGAAGGAGATCAGTATTCTCGCCGACGCGGCGCGCAAGATCGCCGATCCGCTCATCAAGAAGGCTGGAGTGAAAGTGCCGTACGTGATCGGAACGATGATCGAGTTGCCACGCGCGGCGTTGCTTGGCGATCAGATCGCGGAGGTGGCGGAGTTCTTTTCGTTCGGCACCAACGACCTGACGCAGACGACCATGGGGCTGTCGCGCGACGACGCGGGACGCTTCCTGCCCGACTATGTGGATGAAAAGAGGTTGGGCATCCTGAAGGCCGATCCGTTCCAGAGCCTGGATCAGACTGGCGTAGGCATGCTGATGCAGTGGTGCGTGGAGCGGGGACGCAAGACGCGGCCGCACCTGGAAGTGGGCATCTGCGGCGAGCACGGTGGTGATGCGGATAGCGTGAAGTTCTGCCATCGGATTGGGCTCGATTACGTGAGCGCATCACCGTTCCGCGTGCCGATTTCGCGGTTGGCGGCGGCGCAGGCGGTGGTGGAAGAGAAGCAGGCCAAGGCGAAGGGCAAGAGCAAGAAGTAGGCGTGGCCAATGTAGCGGCGGGTTGATCCCGCCGCGGGGCGGCGCAAAGCCTGCCTGCCGCAGGCACGCCGCTAGGTGCAGGGGCGCAGCACGCTGCGCCCCTTGTTCGCAGGATCACTTGTGCTTGAAGATTTCGTCGCAAGACGCAAGCACTTTCGTTCGTGCCGAGATGGGGTCCAGCATGCTGGGCCCCTACGAGGCGAGAGTTCCGCGCTACAAATCAAAGTCGGCGCGCCGACAATTTGCAACAGTGTGCTAGCTAGTCGGAAGACGGGCCACTACACTAGAGCGGCAACAAGAAGTCATTCCCGGCTCATGGAGCTGCGGTGAAGAGACTTCGGCGGAGAGAAGTGGTGGCGGGGTTTTCCGACGGCTGGCAGGCCGAGCCGCGGCCCATCATGCCTCAAGACAAGAAAGCCGCTGCGACAAACTGGCAGCGTGCTCGTGGGAGATTGTGCCGGAGCGCGGTGCTATCGGCGATTTTGGCATGGTCTTGCATCGCCGCTACTTCAAGTAAAGCTCAAACTCCAGCTGCAGCAGAAACGGCAGCGCCGGCCGCAACACAGACGCAAACTTCAACCAAAACTCAAACAGCGGCGATGAGTGCAGCGGGGAATCTGACGCTGCACGGCCGCGTGCTGGATGAAAATGGGCTGCCAGTGATAGGAGCTCAAGTAAAACTTGAAGCCGCGGGCGCGCTTCCTTTTTATACCGTCACGGGCGATTCCGGCTACTTTGCCATACCGCACCTGGCTGCGGGAGAGTTTACGGTGCGCATCGAGAAGCCGGGATATTTTGTGCTGGAAAATCAGAAGGTGCAGTTGGCGGCGGACAGCACGGAGTTTGGATTCACGCTGAACCATGTGGAGGAAGTGCACGAGAAGGTCGACGTCACCGCGCCGGCCGAGCAGATCGAGACCAGCAGCACGCAGAACACCGAAACGCTGAGCAACACGGAAATCATCGATATCCCGGTGGCCAGTTCGCACGATTTGCTGCAGAGCCTGGTGGTGATGCCGCAAGTGCTGCGCGATTATTCCGGGCAGTTGCATATCGCTGGCGCCAACAATACCGAAGTGCAGTACCTGCTGGACGGGGTGGAAGTGGGCGACCCGGCGAGCAACGGGCTCACTTCGCGGATGATTGTGGATGCGGTGCGCAACGCGGAAGTGCAGACCGGGCGATTCGGGGCCGAGTACGCGCATCCGGGCGGGGCGGTGCTGACGTACAACACCCGGGAAGGCGACGACAAGTGGAGATTCAACGCCACCGACTTTATCCCCGGAGTCAACATACAGAACGGGTCGTGGTATCTGGGCGACTATTACCCGCGGGTGACGCTTTCCGGGCCGATCCTGGCGAATCAACTGTGGCTCGCGCAATCGTTCGACATTCTGCACACAATCAGCGTGGTAGACGGATTGCCTCCGGGAGCGCCGGATACCACGACGTTGTGGGGAGCCGACAGTTGGTCGCGGGTGCTGTGGAAGATCTCGACGAATAACAGTTTGCACGGGGCGTTTCTGGCGAATGTAACGCAATCGGAGAATTCCGGATTGACGGCGTTGAATCCGCAGTCGACCACCACGACGGTGAATAATCGCGAGCTGTTTGGCTTTCTGAACGAGCAGGGGTACTTCCAGAAAGCGGTGACCGAGCTTGGATTTGCGATTGAGGATTCGCTGAACAATTCCGTGCCGCAGGGAACAGCGCCGTACATTTTGCTGGTGAACGGCGCGGAAGGGAATTATTTCCAGAAGGAGCAGCAAGACGCGCGGCGTTATCAGATTTTTGGGAATGCGGTGCGCACACCGTTCAAGTGGTTTGGCGCGCACACGATTTCGGTGGGTGGAAATTTTTCCAGCGTGGAACTGACGCAGGAGTCGGCGCGCGGAGAGATTCAGGCGCTGAATGCGGCGTTGGAGTTGTCGCGGCTGAGCACGTTTGCGGGCGATCCGAATTTTCACATCACCAATACGCTGTTGGGCGGATTCGCGCAGGATTCGTGGTCGCCGAACGCGCACTTTGTGATTCAGGGGGGAGTGCGCGCGGATTGGGACCGGCTGTTTCAGGCGACCTTCGTGCAGCCGCGTGTGGCGGCGAACTATCTGCCGTTCAAAAATAATCGCGCGAAATTTTCGCTGGGCTGGGGAACGTACGATATTCCGTTGAACCTGTCGCTGATCGGGCAGGCGTACGACCAGCAGGAAGTGGACACGCTGTACAACACGACGGGGACGGCTCCAGTGGCGGGCCCGGCGACGAGCGCGTTCATTTTACCCGCGAGGGGACTGGCGAGTTTGCAGCAGCCGTACTTCGATATTTGGAGCGCGGGATGGGAGCAGCGTTTCGGGAAGACCACCCTGGTGAGTGTGGAATTGCTGGCGCGCGACCAGCACCACGGCTTGGTGTACGAGACGCTTTCGCCGGGGCAGATTGGCTCGGACTTTTTGCTGCAGAGCACGCGGGAAGATAAATATCGCAGCGCCACGGTGACCGCGCGGCACACCTTCAAGAATCAGACCATGCTGTTTGCCGCGTACACGCGGTCGAAGGCGGACACGAATGAAGTGCTGCAGCCGGTGCTGGGACAGTTGTATTTCGCGCCGCAACAGCCGGGACCGTTGAACTGGGATGCGCCGAACCGGTTGTTGAGTTGGGGAACGATCCCGACGCCGATCTGGGGAATCATGGTGTCGTATCTGTTCGATTACCACACGGGGTTTCCGTATAGCGCCATTAACCAGCAACAGTTTCTGGTGGGTGCGGCGAATTCGTACCGCTTTCCGGATTACGCGAGCTTGACGCTGGGGTTCGAGAAGAAGTTCACGTTCAAGAAGCGGATATTTGCGGCGCGGTTGTCGGTGATCAATATTCTGGACCGGGAGAACCCGGACGTGGTGGTGAACAATGTGGATGCGCCGAATTTCGGGATGTTTACCGGCGGGCAGGGCCGGGCGGTGACAGCGCGGTTGCGGTTTTTGGGCAGGAAGTAGGGAGGCATTGGCCCTTCCAGCGTCAGGGTAAGCGAGAGGGTGGAAGAGTAAAAGAGTAGAGAAACCCCAAGACCCACGTGCAAGAGCGGCACATGGGGCACCCGTCTCATCCTATAAGCTGTGACTTATGTCCTGGGACACCACACTCGGCCACTAGCACCTCGGGCTAGGAGGCGGCGGGGATGGGGGTGGGAGTGGCGGGAGTTGGGGCAGGTTGGTGGAGCAGGGTAGCGATGCGGCGGGATTGGAAGTGGCAGAGGGTGGCGATGAGGAGGAGTTGGAGGAAGATGCCGGCCAGCCAGATGTGAGGGGCGGTAGTCCAGGCGCTGGCGTTAAGTTGGAAAACGGCGGAAGGGACGAACAGGGAAGCGACGGGAATGCGCGCCTGTTCGCGGAAACAGCCTAGCGCGGTGAGGATGATTGAAGCGCAAAAGTAGTAAAGGGCCAAATAGACGATGGCGGTGACGAGAGGATGGTTGCCGGGGCGAAGATTGAGGAGCTGGAGAAGTTGGAGATCGCTGACAAGAAAGAGAACGAAGATCAGTGAGCGCAGGGCAGCGAAGGTGATGTCGCTCCTGCTGGGGTCAAGACGAGAAAAAGCTAAGGCAATCACGACCATCGCAGAAGCCGTGACAGCGCCGAGAGCTAAGACCGGGGCGGGCCAGAGGGAATTCCACAAACGTGAAGATTGAACGCCGGAACTGTGCAGCAGTGTGCGCACATGTTCGCGGTTGTGTAAAAGGGCGACACCGAGAAGAAAGAAAATGATGAACTCGAAGAAGAAGAGCAGGGAGTGGACGCCGAGAGAAAGGTTGGTCCAGGAGAAATTGTAGAAAGCGACCAGGAGGAGATTCAGGAAGAGGGCAAAGCCGAGGAATTGCAGTGGGGAAAAGACCTCGTAGGATCGCGGATCGCGCTTGATGTTGCGAACCACCGCAAGGAGGAACCAGAGGATAAAGCAGGTGTCGACGACGAGAAGCACCGGGAAGTGGTGGACGGAATGGCCCAAGAGGATGTCGGTCAAGGAGTAAGCACCGGAATGTTGGGTGGCGAGTTCATAGGCTTGGAGAGGTCCGAAGGAATGAACGCGAAAGTACATACCATCGGATTGATTGGAGACCACTGCGAATAACAAGAGGGCGAGAAGAATGCCGGTGACTTGAGAGCCTTTGATAGCCAGAAGCGAGAGGAGCAGGCAGAAAGTGTGAAAGGTGAGAGAGGCGACGAAGAGGGCGACGTATGCAGCCAGGACAAACAAAGGATCGGCGTGGGCGAAGAAGGCGGCGTAGATGGCGAGGGGCATGAGGCAGAGACAGACAAAGTACATGAAGATGGGCGCGCCAAAAAGTTTCCCGAGAGCGAGTTCGGCGGAAGAAAGGCGAGTGATGCGCTGATAATCGAAGGTGTTTTGTTCCTTTTCGGGGAAGACGGCGTTGAGACAGGCGATGCCGCCGCCGAGGGCGAGGATGAGTACCTGTAGAACGATGACGGTTCGCAGAAGTTGCGCGGCAGCAGAGGTGATGCCGTAGGGCTGGTGGAGAGCGGCGAAAGCGAGGGTGACAGAGAGGAGGGCGCAGATAAGGCCAGTGACGAGGAGTTTCGTCGGACGGAGTTGCGCGCGGGCGTAGCGAAGAAGTTCGGGATTGGAGAAGAGGGAGTTCATGTTCACATGACCTCGCCGGAAGAGAGCTTGGAGAAGAGCGCTTCGAGGGAATCGGATTTTTCTTCCAGGGAGCAAAGAGGAGCGCCGGCTTGAACGAGATCGCGGATGAGGGCGGCGAGATCGGCGTCAGAGCCGGAGAAGGGAAATTCGGCGGAGAGATGCGTGGGCGGTGGTTCTGGGGAAAAGCCGCGACTGGCCAGCCACGGGTGCAGGTCGAAGCCGGGAGCAGCGAGGCGGAGGTGGACCCGGCGAGTTGCTCCGCCACTGCGCATCACGTCGGCGATGGGGCCGACGCGCAGGAGTTTGCCTTTTTCCATGATGGCGAGGAAGGTGCAGATTTCCTGAAGGTCAGAGAGAACGTGAGAAGTGATGAAAATTGTTTTGCCTCCACGATGGAGGCGGCGTAGAAGGTCTTTGAGTTCGACGCGCGCTTTGGGATCGAGGCCGGAGGTGGGTTCATCTAGGATGAGAAGCGGCGGATCGTGAACGATAGCGCGGGCAATGCCGAGACGCTGCTTCATGCCGCGGGAGAGGCCGTCGACGAAGGAATCGGTTTTGGAGGTGAGGCCGACTTGGGCAATGGCGTCGTGAACGCGGGTGGAGAGTTGGGCGGGGTCGAGCTTGTAGCAACGGGCGAAGTGGTCGACATATTCCCAGACTTTGAGATTGCCGTAGACGGAGAAGAAGTCCGCGAGGTAGCCGATGTGCTTTTGGGCTTCGGTGGGCTGGCGGGCGACATCAACGTTGTTGACGGAGATGGAGCCGGAAGTGGGAGTGAGCAGTCCGGTGATCATTTTGAGGGTGGTGGATTTGCCGGCACCGTTGGGGCCGATGAGGCCGAAGATTTCGCCGGCGGGGATGTGGAGGGTGAGATGGTCGGCGGCGACAAGAGTGGAAGGGGAGCCGGGTTGGTCGTACTCCTTGGTGACCGCATGAAGTTGGATCATGTAAGTCCGTCGACGGCGTGAATTCCTTGTCCGTTAGACGCGCGGAAAAGGTGAAATGTTCCGGCCGTGAACGGGATGATGGTACTACGCGGGTGGGTGGAGGGGAGAGGAAGATGACGAAAGAGTCACGAAGAAGAGAGTACTTAGGAATCGCGAGAGGCGACGAAAGACGAACGGCCCGCCTCAGAAGGCGGCCGCTACAAAGGAAAAAAGGCGCGGGGATCGAAGAGGGATTCCTCGGGCGGAAAGAGGGACTCGGAATGACAGTTTTCGGCTGGCTGATAGCGTGGAGATCTTTTTTGGTTGCTAGAACGCACACGCAATCACGGAGGGTGCGGGGCTTACGGGCTGGAGTTTGAAGTGGGCTTTTAAATCCGCAGCGATGAAAAACAAAGGGTGCGGCACCAAGGCTGTGCTTGTTGGGGCACAGGCTGAAGGCTGTGCTACTTGTCCCAGTGGGCTAGGTGGACCAGGTCGATGCGGGTGCCTTGGCCGTTCGGGTTGGGCTGGATGGAGACTAAGTGCTGGTCGGCTTTGGTGCCGGCTTTGAAGAGTTGGCCGCCGGAGTCGGGCTTGTCGTCGCCGCAGGTGAGGACGTTGGACTTGTCGTCTTTATCTTTGTCCTTGTTGGCGGAATCGTTGGGCGAAGGATGAGAGCAGTCGAGGACTTTGCCGAATTTGGAGAGATGCTTTTTGTAATAATCGGCGATTTTGTCGAGAGAGTCGTCGGACTGCAGTTTCAGCACCGCTAATTTGAAGCCGGAGCCGCTGCCCCAGAGGTCGAAATTGACGCCGGGGGAGTCGGAATCTTTGTCCTTGTAGCGATGAGAGCCGGGGTAGAGGGGAAGGCCGATGTCTTTGGCGTCGGCGTCGCCAGCGATGGTGATGCCGGCGCCTTTTTCGTTTTGCGCGCGGGCGGGGGAAGGCGCCGCGAGCAGGGAGATGACGGCGAAAGACAGAGCTGCAAAGAGGGCCGCTAGCGAGAAAGGTTTGGACATAGTGGCTCCTTGGGGTTGGCTAGAAGAGGATACGACAAGAGGTGGGAAATGGTTCCGTAAATTGGTGAAGAAACGGCGAAGGGAAGAGCGGAGAGCAGAGTAAACCGATTTAGGCCTGACGTGACCTAAGTCACTGAGCGAGGGTATCCAGAGCGGCACATTGGAGAAATAGTTAACGCTGCTCGCCTGGGAGGCGGCGGATTTCCAAAGGCAAGGAAGGTAACACAAATGGAGAAAAGGGCCCGAGTCGAAGTGTGGAAGCAAAAGACGGTGCAGTATGCGATTTCGATTTTGCGGTTGATGCGGTTGATGAACGCCGAAGGAGATGTGGAGTTGCGGAGGCCGGCGCAGAAGTGTCCTGGGTGTGAAAAGGACGCGGAAGTGTTGGTGGTGCCGGGAGGGTTGTGCGGGGATTGTTGGTCGAAGCAGGCGATTGCGGCGTGGAAGGTATTGCCGTTGAGTTTTGCGCGGGTGGAAGTGAGTGAGGGGCGGGGGAGGAAGGTGGTACGGGAGTCGGTGGTCAGGAGGTAGCCGACCGCTGTTCACCGACAGTCGAAAACGAGCGCGAGCAAGACGCCGAGATCGCGGAGGGATTTCTCGATCCGAAGACTGTGCTGGCCGCCGCAGGCAAGCTCGAAATGACGGATTTTTTGGCGCCGCAACATAAAAGAGGCGCGGACTTGCGGAGTTGCGCTGGCCGGTCCCTTCCTCCGTCAGGGCAAACTTGCCTTCGGAAGGCAGGCTGAAGTTCGGGCAGTACACAGGGGATAGCAAGACGCACCGATCCGGGTCCACAGGGTGGTAGCACAGGCTTGAAGCCTGTGCTACCGGGTGAAGTGTGGGTGCGGATAGCCGATAAGAGGATGGAGAGAGGTTGGGTCGTTTCCTGGAAGGTGAGGGAGATGCCGGAGCGACGGGTGTGCGCCGGGACGGTGGCGCAGCAAGAGCCGGGAGCGAAGCAGAGGCGGAGTGGGCGGGTGTCGGAGAAGGTGGCGGTGGTGTTGCTGGGGTCGGATGGAGAGGGACGAGTGTTTTCGGAGGAGACGCACGCGGTGGTGCTGAGTCAGCATGGGGCGGGAATTGTTTCGCGACACAAATTGATACCGGAGCAGGAACTGATTTTGCGCGCGGTGGCATTGCAGAGAGAAGCGGAAGTGCGGGTGGTGGGAGAGATCGCCAAGCAGGGTGAGGTGTACACGTACGGAGTGGCGTTTGTGGATGAGGCGCTGGATTTCTGGCAGCGGGAGTTTCCGCCGGTGCCGGTATGGGATCAGCGGCCGGAAGTATTGGTGCTAGAGTGCGTGGGATGCGAAGGCGCGGAGGAGATAAAGAACGGGGATTTCGAGTACGACATCTGCGCGATTCATGGAGGGCTGGTGCGGTACTGCGAGGAGTGCGCGTATTTAACGGTGTGGAAGCAGACGCAGGATGCGATGCCGGTGCGAGTGAAGCGAAAGGAGATTCAGGAAATAAAGGAAGTGAAGGAGGTACGGGAAAGGCCGCGGGCGGAGGGCGTTGCGGCGCCGAAAGAAGAGTTTGTGTTGTTGGCGGACGCGATGGAAGGGACGGAGCGGCGGGCGCGAGTGCGGGCGAAGGTGGATTTTTTTGCGTGCGTGGTTAGCGCGGAGTTTGGGGAAGATGTGGTGACGTGCGTGGATATGTCGAAGGGCGGAGTGAGTTTCCGGACGAAGAAGGAGTATGCGAAGGAAATGCGGGTGACGATAGCGGTGCCGTATGCACCGGAGGCGAAGGAAGTGCCGGCGATTTTCGTGAAGGGACGGGTCGCGAATGTGCGGGCACTGGGAAATGGGATGTGGCGGGTGGGGTTGGAGTTTTTGCGTGGTTAGGGAGCAGTGATCCGTAATCGGTAATCAGGGAGCAGAGACCGGAGAGCAGCGGCGAGACGCGTCGATCAAGAGAGATTCATTTTAAAGGGGCGATGAAAACCGTACGTCGCGGCGGCCGCCTGCGGCACGCAGACTCGGAATGACATTCAGCAGGTTTTGGCATAGCCCCACATGCAATGGCGGCATGTACAGGCTCGGATGGCGGGGCCGGTTGGGGGGAATGGGGGGAGTGATGGTAAAACTTAGGGATGCAACTTAAGGGGCATGTACGGCTGTTCTACTTTTATGATGTGGGCGAGGCGTTTGATCTGGAGAAGTTGCGGGCGTGTTTGGGGACACGGGGCGGGCCGACCAAGCCGGAATTTCCGCGACGCACGCCGGAGTACATCCGATTTGAGAACCCACCGATAGCCGAGCCGAGTGAGCCGCTGACACTGCCGAGCGGAGAGAAAGTGGTGTGCTCGGTGAAGTACTACGAATACGCGATCGTGGAAGTGCAGCTCGAAGCCAGTTTCGAGGGCGATTGGGATTTGTTTCTGACGCACACCGGACACTGGATGGATTCGCCGGAAATCGAGCCGGTGGCGCGAGCGGTGGCGGCAAAGCATCTGCAGAGGGTGATGACGGCGTTGAATAAGCCGCGCGCAGACTGGCTGCAAGAAAATTATCTGGTGGTGGAGGTGAATGAAATACGCGACGAGAAGGGGAACGCGGTGGCGGCAGAAGAATTGCTGGTCACGCAGCGCGACCACATTGTGCAGTTGATCCGCGGGGAGACGATTCCGTTGTCGAAAGGAACGACGGACCGGTTGCTGGAAGGAAGCTTGTCGTACTACGCGACGGATTTGATGGTGGTGGCGGCGACGGCGGCGTTTGTGTACGACCGTGCGGAAGAAGCGGCGTGGACGGTGCAGATTCTGGAATACGCGAAGATGCAGCTGCTGGAGTTTCGCTATTACGACAATTTCATGACGCGGGTGCTGGGGGATGTGTATAACTCGCTGGACCGGAAACAGAATGTGCTGCTGTCGCGGTGGACGCTTTCGGGAGACGCGAACCGGCTGAACACGATTCGGCTGGACGTGATGGAGTTGACGGAGCGCATCGATACGGCGGTGAAATTCGTGAGCGACACGTTTTACGCGCGGGCGTACCGGCTGGCGGCGTCGCGCGTGGGCGTGGCGGAATACCGGGATCTAGTGGAGCAGAAATTGGAGACGACGGGGGAGTTGTACGGGTTCATGATGGCGCAATTCAATGAGGCGCGGTTGTTTTTGATGGAGGCGGCGATTACGGTGTTGTGTTTGTTGGATGTGTTGTTGCTGCTGAAGTGGCACGGATAGGTGCAAGAGTTTAAGAGTGTGGGAGTACGGCAGGATTGTTTACTGGGGAGGACGATGAAGATCACGGTGGAGCATGGGAAGTCGAAGGCGGAGACGATCGCGACGGTGGATCGGACGTTTGACCAGATGTTTCAGGGGATGGGAGGAGGGGCGCTGCAGATCGTGGTGGACCAGAGGAGTTGGCAGGGCGACGTGATGAATTTCGCGTTGACGGCGAAGATGGGATTTTTCAGTACGCCGATCAAAGGGACGGTCACGGTGACGGATCGCGATGTGACCGTAGATGTGGATTTGGGGATATTGAACCAGTTTGTGTCGGAGAAGACGGCGGGGGAGATGATTGGGGGGAAGATTCGGGGGTTGTTGAAGTAGGGCAAGAGAGATTCCTCACCCCGCGGACTTCGTTCGGAATGACGGTTTTTGTTTGCGAGGAAAGGCGCCGCGGAACCCATATGCAAAGGCGGCATGTAGGGCAGCCGCGTTGGGTCACCGCCGGACAAGACAATCGAACAGGACAGGCCATAGGTAAACCCCAAGAGTATAGGCAACTGGCAAACACAGGAGCACCGCGGAAAACCCGGGAGCATTACGGAAAACCCAAGAGCACAGGCAGGAGTGCCTGTGCCAAAGACACAGGCTAAAAGCCTGTTCTAGTGGTGGGGCTTGGTGATGGGGGACGTTGACGGCGG
>Ga0335073_10010194_pt1 | contig 13197 bp, 12 predicted proteins | sample Lox_Sample_22_FD_207093 | JGI IMG/M metagenome (GOLD analysis project Ga0335073, IMG submission 207093) | Soil microbial communities from Loxahatchee National Wildlife Refuge, Florida, United States - Lox_Sample_2.2 | ecosystem: Environmental > Terrestrial > Soil > Wetlands | place: USA...
GAGCAAATCGAGGTACGCCTGAAAAGCCAGATGGGTCTTCTCTTTGTGGGTCGCCCGGTAGGACATGTGGCAAATCCCTCCAAAATCGCCCATTTAAGGCGTTATAAGCCCGTTTAACCTGCTGATGGCATCAAGGTCCTTGATGTCGTGTGCGCCTTAAATACGCGCCTTCTTATTTGCCGTTTTCGCGCAACGTGGCCGACTGCACCGAACTCGGGTCCGCGAGAAATTTCGCCACCGTCGGCCCGTCGGCGATGCAGTCGAGGCTGCTGTGGCCGCAATTCGACTCGAGCAGCACGACGGGCGCGCCGATCGCGTTCGCGAAATCCACTGCAGGCTCCGGATTCACCATGTGGTCTTCGGGCGAGACCATGACGAGCAATTTCGCGTGGACGCGCTTCGCGGTTTGCTCGAGCGTTTCGCCGTACTCGCCGGGAATATCGAGCGACATGATCGCTTGACGCTGGCGGATGGCGTCGCACGCGGCGGCCGCGTCGCCGAGATATTCCCTGTGCGTTTTTTCGAGAAATTCGTCGAACGCCTGCGGGCTCGTGTGCGCCACGCGATAGGGCGGGGAAGTGACGTTCATCGAATCGATTTCGTCGTAGACGGCGAAGCCGCGCGTCATTGGCCCGCGACCGTTTCCATTTTTCCAATTCGGATCGAGTTCGAGCGCGCCGATTTCGGCCGTCCATAGCAGCTTGTCGTAGGAAGTGGATTGCGGCGAGCCGGATAGCGCGATGGCTTCGTCGATGAAATCCGGATACGCAGTCGCCCACTCGAAGGTCTGTATGCCTCCCATCGAGTAGCCGAGCACCGCGTGCAGGCGCGAAAGATGCAGCGTCTCGATCACCAGACGATGCTCCGATTCCACCATGTCGCGAATCGTGAATTCGGGAAATCGCATGCGCGGCTGCAGCCGGCTATTCGAAGGGGAACTCGAAACGCTGTCGCCGATCGAATCGACCAGAATCACGAAATACTTGGCGGTATCGACCACATTCGCGGGGCCGACGTACTGCAGCAGATCCTGCGAATGTCCGCCGAGAAATGTCGGCCAGAGGACGGCGTTGGATTTGTCGGCATTCAGTTGGCCGACGGTGCGATAGCCGAGCCGGAAGCCTCGGATCACCGCGCCGCTATGCAGCTTCAGATCGCCGAGGTCGGCGAATTGTTCCGGCGCATCGGCGGGCCGCGTGGGCGCTTGCGCCCGCGTCGCTCCGGCAATGAGCGCAAGCAAGAGCGAGAATGCCGCGAGCAGTTTGTGAATGTTCATGAGGGGAGTTTACCCGAAGCGCTTGAGGGAAAGGGCCTTTGAGGAGGGAAAAAGCGAGGGAGGCGTTGTTCCTCCCTCGCCCCAAGGAAGATTCTAGGGCAGGCTGAAAGCGAAGAGCGCGCTGCCCGCCGAATCGACCACGAACTGCTTGCCGCCGACCGAATACGTCATCGGATTCGAGCGCAGCGCCGACCCGAGCTGCACGTGCCACAGCGGAGCGCCCGTCTTCGCATCGAGCCCGAAGAAATTCCCGCCCGCGTCGGCGGAGAAGACGACGCCGCCCGCGGTCACGAGCGTTCCGGTCCACGAGTCGCCGACCATCTTGAACTCCCAGATGCGCTTTCCGGTGGTGGCTTCGAGCGCGCGAATCGCCGTATAGGTCTTGTCGCCCGCGAGAAATTTCCCGCCGCCGCCGCCCCCGCCCACAACTCCCACGGAGTTGCCGGGAGCCATCTTCGGCTCGCCCTTGATGTAGTAGGCGCCGCTTTCGCGCGTATTCACATAAAAGAGGCCTGTGAGCGGGCTGTAGCAAGGGCTCGTCCAGTTGATCGCGCCGGTCAGCGACGGATAGACGAGAGTGCCCTCAACGCTCGGCTCGATCTGCGCAGGCGGAAACTTGATCGGGCGGCCTTTCGCGTCGAGTCCCTTGGCCCAGGTTTGCTTCGCGAACGGCACGCCGACGAGGAACTGGCCGGTCACGCGGTCTAGCACGTAGTAGAAGGCGTTGCGATTGGCGAGCGCGACGAGCTTACGCGGCTTGCCGTCAATCGTCGCGTTGAAGAGAACGGGCGGCTCGGACGAATCCCAGTCGTGCGTCTCATGCGGCGTGAACTGGAAATACCATTTCATCTTTCCGGTGTCGGCATCGACGGCGATCAGCGAACAGGTGAAAAGATTGTCGCCTTCGCGGCCTTCGCCGTTCCAGTCGGGAGCCGGATTCCCGGTGCCCCAATAAATCGTATTCGTATCGGGATCGTACGAGCCCGTGTTCCAAGTGGTGGCGCCGCCGTTGGACCAGCTGCCGTTCGCCCACGTATCCGCTCCCGGATCGGTCGCGCTGCGCGGAACGGTGTAGAGGCGCCACAGGAGCTTGCCGTCGTTGGCATCGAAGGCGCTCAGGAATCCATGCGCGCCGGCTTCGCCGCCGCCGACGCCGACGACGATTTTACCGTTGATCGCGAGCGGCGCTTGCGTGATGGCAAAGCCCTCCTTGTTGTCGGCGATCGTGCTGATCCAGCGGACGACGCCGCTCTTGGCATCGAGGGCGATGAGGCGCGCGTCGATTGTGGCTACGTAGACTTTGTCGTTGAGGACGGCGACGCCGCGGTTGGTGGGGAAGAGGCCGATGGCGACGAGATCGCGCGGGATCACCGGATTGTAATGCCAGAACGTCTTGCCGGTGCGCGCGTCGATTGCGGTCACGTTGCTGGGCGGCTCGGTGACGTACAGGATGCCGTCGACGACGATGGGGGTCGATTCGAGCTGGCCGCCACCGCGCATCTGGTAGACCCAGGCCATGCGCAGAGACGCGGCATTCTGCGGCGTCACCTGCTTCAGGCCGGAAAAGCGCTGCGCGGCGTAGTTTCCGCCGTAGGTCAGCCAGTTCTGCGGCTCTTTATCGGAGTGCAGGATGCGGTCGTAGGACACCTGCGCGAGCGCCGCCGCCGGCATCAGCAGCGCGAGCGTCACGGCGAAGTATCTGGCGATTCTCATTGGGGCTCCCCCTTCAGGCTTGCCAGGTACGCGACGAGATCGTCGAGATCGCTCGCCGAAAGATTCGAGAAGCTCGGCATGAAGCTTTTTCCCGGTTCGATCTCGATACTCTTGAGATCGGATTTGTTGAACGAGTAGTAGTGCCCGCCGACGTCTTCGAGATCCAGCGTGAACGTGTCCTCGTTGATGCGAACGCCGGTGATTTCGCGGCCGCTCTTGGTGACGACGCGCGTCACGAGATATCCGGTGAAGGCGCTGCGCTCGGGAAGCGCTGCGTCGGCCGGCGGATGCGCGCCGGGATCGAGCAGGAAGTCGTGCAAGTACTTGATAGAGCGCGCTTCGCCGATACGCGAAAGCTGGGGGCCGAAGCCGCTGCCCTTGCCGTCGGCGTAGTGGCAGGCGGCGCAGCCGTTGGCCTCGTAGACCGCGCGGCCTTTGGCCGGATCGCCCGTAGCCGCCTCATCGGCAGCCGTAGGCGTAAATGTATGCACGTAGGCGACGACTTCCCAGGCGCGCTGGTCGTTGAGATTCGAAACGCCCGCCATGCCGGTGCCGGGAATTCCGTTGCGAATCACGGAGAAGACGCCTTCGTCGCCGCGCTTCTGCGTGACGCCGTGCAGGTCAGGGCCCACGTTGCCGCTGCCGTCGACGCCGTGGCATTCGCCGCATTCGCCCTGGAAGAGGAGCTTGCCCTCGGCGAGCTCTTCGGCCGACGGATTCTTGGCCGACTCCGGCTCGACGACTCTCGGCGGGCCCTGCGGCGCGGCGGTAAGCGAGTTCCAACCAAGCGCCGTCAGCGCCACGACAAGCGCAGCCAAACACGTGCGACGAATCACAGCCATGTCATTCCCCCTGAAAGTGCCACCCAAACGAGATCTTACCTGAGACCTGAAGCACCGACTTGAAGATAAATACGCGCGACCCGCATTGGGCTTGGACGACGGCAAAGCGGCAGCGCGCAGAAGACCGCCGGAAAGTTTATAGCAGCACACCGGATTTGTCATTTCCCGCGGGGAGGGAAGGTTCGACGAAGGAAACGGGGCGAGCGAGGTTCCATGGCGAAAGAGGCCCGCCCCAATCCAAATTTGTGCGGTCAGAAATCGCCGGTCGAAAAAACCGTGGCGACGGCCCCTATGCTTGCTCTTCCCACATGTTCCGCGGAATCGAGATCACTGATCCAATCACGCGCGATACGGGCTCGAAAGAGGGTTTCTCTACGCCTAACATCGAGAACGCATCTTCGGCGGAGCGGATGACGTGGAGATTGGGTCGTGTGTCTTCTCCCTCGATCTGAAACATGCGTGCCAAGCCGTACAGATCATCGGAAGGCGCGACAATGAAGCGAGGCCGGGCCGGCTCGGGCATAGCCGGCGGCAGCTTGGCCAGTTCGCGGATCTTACCGGGGGTAACAAAGGAGGTCGCCTCCGACAAGTCGGCAATGCCGGCGTGCGGCGCCAGCAGCCCGCACAGGAGGGCGATCGTGCGATAGAAGTCCATCAGTTCCTGGTCGGTGATCTGCTCGATGAGCCGGCCTCGGATGATCCGATGGGTTGCATCAAACTCAAAGCAATATGCCAACAACGTCTCCTTCACATTCCAAATTCGCGGCGGCACACGAAGAGCGGCCGCGTGGATCGAATCAGGGCCTGGACATCGCCAAGTTGAGGGGCCTGGAAACAAGAAACCGCGTATTTCCGACCTACGGATACTTGCCTTAGAGCGGGGTTGGGACCGCTTTGGGACTCACCGTGTAGGAAACAACCCAACGAGTATACAGAGAAACGCACTGGATCGCAATACGAAACGACGTTTCATATTGCGAAAGGCCAACGACCGCGGAATCGCAGGCGCGGCGGGCCGCGGCAAGCTCTTTTCAGTTTCTGTGATTCGCGATCGATTCCTCGTGCACGCGCTCGGTGGCGAGACACCGCACGACATTAAGGCCATCGTCGCTGAGAAGGAAGATGGTGCCCGTCTGCGGCCGATCGAGGCGCTGTATGACGCCACCGATGGTTGCGAGAGGCGCCGGGTCCGTCGAATTTGAAGCGCTGAGGATCTCGTATTGCTCTTTTGCTTGCGCCGGCGCATCAGGCGCATTCGAGGAGACCAGCAACAACCCGTGCACGCCGTACGATTGCACGCTCGAAGCGTCGACGTAATCCGGCTCTCCTGTGAGAACCGGCTCTCTGTAGTTTCTGAAACTTATTGCCGCAAATCCCGAATGATCGCGATAGTGAACGAGCACGGAGGAGTCAGGGAGATCCTGAACGAAATCGTAAGGACTCGACGCGGGAAGCGAGGCCGTTCCCAGTGCTTGAATCTTCCCGGGATCGGTCACGTCGAGGATCGCAAGCTTTCGGCCGGCATCCTGTTCGAGATAGAGGATCACTTGCCCGGAGTCAATGTACTGCAGGTGCATAGCCTCGCTATGACCCTGGGCGAGTTCGGGCAGATCCGACGGCGACTCCACAATGATGAACTTGGACCGCACGGTGGCAGTTGCCGCCCCGGCCATTGCCAGCAGGAACGCCATCACAGACAGGACCCGACCAACTCTCTGGCTCATCGTCGCTCTCCTTTTCCAACCACCCCTTCGATGCAGTTCCGAATGGAAAAGGGGCATTTATTGGGAGCGGCGACCGCCAGGGCAGGCCGCGCGTTTTACGGGCGGAGAAAGGCTTTCTCTTCGGATGGAGGGAAAAATTGGTGCCGGCGGGGGGAATCGAACCCACGGCCTAGGGATTATGAGACCCTCGCTCTACCACTGAGCTACGCCGGCGCGTGAACGCAACAACGGACGAAACAAGCCTTCTCATATGTCCGGGGCAAAACCGAAGAGTGCCCTCAGGGCTGAAGCCCCAGGTTTCTTCGCCTGAATGTCGGAGCCCTTCACTTGGTTCAGGGTAAACTGCAAGCTCCGACCCCGTAATCAGCATTTATGAGATTGCTTCTAGTTGATGCTACGGTTCACTCCGCGAGGTGTCAAGGTGTCGATCGGATCAGGATTGAGCGACTTGATCGAGTCCGATACTACAGAAGCAAAGAGCGTCTTCAGAGGCTGAAAGAGTCTGTGTGGCAACCGCGTTCGGGAACTTCAGGGGCTGAAGCCCGTGAAGATCTTGCGCGGCTTATGTCGTGGCTGGAAGCCACGACCCACAAAGAATCTCCGTTTGTCACACAGACTCTGAAAGCCCCGGTGACGGGCCGATCTTACGCCGGGACTGGAAGCCCCGGCCTCCTGAACAGCCTAACTCTAGGGCTGCGGCGCGGCGTGCGTGCGGGCTGCGGCGGCGTCGGCCATGATGTTTTCGATTTCGTCGGGGGTGCGGGGGAGGCGCGCGGTGAGGATTTGGTGGCCGTTGTTGGTGACGAGGATGTCGTCTTCGATGCGGATGCCGAGATTTTCCTCGGGGATATAGATTCCGGGCTCGACGGTGACGACCATGCCCGGCTCGAGCGGGCGCGAGCGGTCGCCGGGATCGTGGACATCGAGGCCGAGATGGTGGCTAACGCCGTGGATGAAATAGCGGCCGAGCGTGCGGCCCTCTTTGTCCTGGCCATGCGTGTTGATGTAATTTGCAGCGATCGCTTGCAGGCTGCTGTCGCCGCCGTAGAGATGGACGCCGGGCTTGATGGCGTCGATTGCGGCGTTTTGCGCGCCGAGGACGACATCGTAAATCTCGCGCTGGCGCGGCGTGAACTTGCCGTTCGCCGGGAGTGTGCGGGTGATGTCGGCCGCGTAGCCTCCGTATTCGCCGCCGACGTCGATCACGACCACGTCGCCACCTTCGATCTCGCTATCGAGCTTGCTGTAGTGCAGGACCGTGGAATTGAAACCGGCGCCGACGATCGGCGCATAGGCTTCGCGCTCGCAGCCTTCCCATTCGTGGATTTGCTTCATGCGAGCCGCGATTTGATATTCGAAGAGGCCGGGGCGCATCTGGCGCATCGCGTCGAGCTGGGCGTCGACCGACGCGTCGATCGCCTTTTGGAGCAGCTCGAGTTCGCCGGGCGATTTTACTTGGCGCATGGCGTCGAGCGTTGGCGTGGTATCGCGAAGCATCGAATGCGGAAGGGCGTCGCGCAGCCACTGATTCATCTTCGTGAGGTGCGGATAACCGTCTTCGTCGGTCGGGGCGATGAGAGTGTAGAAGGCGCTGTAGGCGTTCGAGAGCTTTTCGAGATCGGGCTTGAGATTGTCAAAGGGCTCGACTGTTTGGAATCCGGTTTTGTCAGCGATTCCAGGATCATTCGGGCCCATCTTCGGACCTTCCCAGTGTTCTTCTTCGGGGTTGCGTGCGGGAAGGTACAGGATCTCCTGCGGACCCTCAGCCGGTTTGGCATTCGGCGCACCCGGCAAAAGAACCACCGCCGCTCCGGGCTCGTCGTACCCGGTGAGATAGTAGAAGTAGGGTTCCTGGAAGAAGACGGCGACTTCGGACGCATCTTCGTGGCCGGTGTAGCCGAAGACGACCAGCGGAGCATCGAGCGTCGCGCGGAGCTTGGCGCGCCGCCCCTGATACTCGTTGTCCGGCTGGCGAAAGCGGGCTTGCGCGAGTTGGCACGCGGCGAAGATTGCCAGCGCGGCGAACAACGCAGCCGCAGCGCGAGCAGACGTCTTGGCAAAAGTCCTCATGCGGGGCCGACGAAATTGTCGCACGGCACTGGGCCAGGCGTAATACTGAAATCGCGCCCAGAATGGGAGCCAGCGCGTGCGTCCGTTTAGTCCGAGGAAGAAGCGGAGCGCCGCGCAGCCATGCCCTGCGCGAGCATGTCGAGAATCCAGGTCCAGCCGTCCTTGTGCCGGCGCCCCATTTCGTCATCCGGCACGCCCGAGTGGCGCAGCGTGACTTCGGTTTCCTCTCCTCGTTGTGCGAAGGCGAGTGTTACGACGGATTCGACTCCCTTGGTGCCTTCGGACATCCACGTGTGCTCGATCTGGTGCGGGCGGTCGAGGCGAACAAAGCGGCCGTAGTGCGGCCAGAGGCGCCCTTCGTGTTTCAAGACTAGATAAAAGAGGCCGTCCACGACGGGGTTCAGGATTACGCGCTCGGCGCCAAACCACGGGCCGCCGGGGCTTTTCGGATCGATCCAGACGTCGAAGATCTTTTCGGCCGGGGCCGGAATCGTGCGCGTAACAGTGATATCCGTAAGGTTCATCGGGGTCTCTCCTTCTCTTTCGCGAAGAATTCCTGCAGTCGATCGAGCCGGGCACTCCAGAACTGTTCGTATCGCAGAACCCAGCGCGCAACATCACGCAGAGGCTCGGGCGAGAGAGCGAGCGTGTTGTCCCGGCCGTGGCGAGTGCGCCGGACGAGGCCGGCGCGTTCGAGCACGCGAACGTGCTTGCAGAAGCCGGTCAGCGTCATCGAGAAGCGCGCCGCGACGTCGGAGATCCGAGCCGGCCCCTGGGTGAGACGTTCGAGGATGGCCCGGCGCGTGGGGTCGGCGATCGCCGCGGCGACGAGGTTGAAATTCGGGGCGGCGGCGCTCGGAGTATACTGAACCATATGGTTCACTATAGCCAGAAGGAAGGCGCATGTCAATGCTGCAATCGTGGCCGAAACGGGGCAGGAGGCGTCGAAAGATAAGCGATAGTAACTGATTGAGGCAGGCGGGTGGAATTACGCACAACCCCAACCGAGCGCCGCCTTATCCTGAACAGGCAGCGCCAGAGGGACCTGTGACGAACAGCTCGCTTGCCCTACATTCGGGACGCGGAGCGCGCCGTAGCACACGCGTGAACCGAGCGATCCCGGTGATCGTTGCGGGCGTCGACTCTTTCCGCGGACCCTACCAAGAGGAAGTGTCCACGATTGCGGTCAGCTGCCATGGCTGCCGCTACGAATCGAAATATGAAGTCCTGCCGGAAGCATCCGTCCTGGTGCAACTAACGCCGAAGACCCCGGATTCAAAACCTGTTTCCACGCGGGGGCGCGTGAAGTGGACGAAGCGGCCGGAGTCAGGCGGCCTCTTCCAGACAGCGATCGAGCTCGAACAGCCGGGCAACATCTGGGAGATTGAAGCGCCGCCGACCGATTGGCTGCCCTTCAGCTTGCCGCGCGGCGCCGATGCGGACACAACGAAGGCCAAGCAGCTGACTGTGTTGCGGCCGGCTTCGAGTGCCGAGCCGCCTGCGGCTGCGAGCGACGCGAAACCGAAACCCGCGACGCGGCCCGTTGAAGCGAATCCTGCGGGGGCTTCCGCGCGGCCAGCCGCGCCGCAGACCGGCCAGCAGGTGGGCCAGTTGATCGGCGGATTCCAGCAGCAGATGGAGAAGATGCTATCCGAAGCGGCGGATGTGGCGGTGCGCGATCGCGCCGTGGTGTTGCTTGGCGAGATGCGCTTGCAGCTTCGCGAGGAAGCCAAGCAGGCCCTGGCCCAGGCGAGCACGGCGCAAACGGAACGCTGGAGCGAAAGCGCGCGGATCTTGCACGGCCAGTGGACGAAAAAGATCGAGGGGGAACTGCAGCAGGCGGTCGGCCGGATGGAGATGCGGCATCGGGAGCTCGAAGAGTTGTCCGAGCGATTGGCATCGAAGGCGCACGACCGGCTCGATACGTTCATCGAGGGCTCGCGGAAAGAAGCGGTCGACAAGATCGTGGCCCGGCTGAAGGAACAGTCCGCGCCGGTGATCGAAAGCGCCCGCAAGGCCGCGGCTGATTTGACGAAGCACGAACAGGAACTCGAGAAACTGTATCACCAGGCGATCGACAAATCGGTGGCTCAGGTGGAAGAGACGTGTGGGCGGCTCGACCGGCAGTTCGAGATGATTCTGCGCGAACGGCTCGACACCGCCCGGGAAGAACTGAATCGTTTGGCTGCGGAAGCTGCGAAGAAGGCTTTGGGGGGCTTTCAGGTCCTTTCGCAGCAGGGACAGCAAGATGCGCAGGCGCAGTTGCAACAGGCGCTAAACAACGTCGCCGAAGGCGCGCTTTCCAACCTGAGAGAGAAAGCGGGCGAGATTTCGCAGGAATTCGGCGGCGAGCTCTCGCGCTACAGCCGCAGCCATCTGGAATTCGTCAGCGGTGCAATCGGGGAACTAGCGAAGGGGATCGGCAAGTTGTCCAAGGATTAAGGCGGGCCCTGCCAGGGGCCGTCCGGGGACGGGGTGATGGAAGGTCAAAGCGAACCGGTAGGGATTGCGCAGACGTGTGAAGACCATCCGTGCCATGAAGGCAGCTGCGGCGAAACCGCGGTCGCCAAGATCGACATGCGCGAGTTTTGTCTCGACCATTTCCTGAGCGTTTCGCTGCAGGATATCCGCGCGCACTACGCGGGGCTGAAGAGCCAGCCATACGACGCGATCGCGATGTCGTCGTTTCGCGAGGTCACGTCGATCTGGGCGCGCGAAGCGGAACGGTTGATCGAGGAGGGCCGCGTCGATCAGGCGATGAAGGCGCGCCTGTTGGAAGCGGTGGCATGGATTTCGCAGGCCGCCAAATCGCTGCGGCGAAGCCCGCGAGTGCCGATGACCATCGGCGTGTGGCTACGCCGGGAAGATTCGCGGCGGACGTGGGAGGAGGACACGTGGACGCGGACGGTCAGCCGCCACGGCGCAGGGTTCGTCTGCCGCCATCCCGTCGATCTCGGCGGGCGGCTCGTGATCACCCGGAAGGACAAGGCGATGCGCGCGGAGGCTCGCGTCGTCTATTCGCGATTGAATGCCGAAGGCGGGCGCGAGATCGGCGTCGAGCTGATCGACCGCGAGAATTTCTGGGAGTAAATCGCGAGGTGCGACTGGGCTTCGTCCAGATTCAGAATCCGGGGATTCCCGTGGACGCGGCACGGATTTCAGCCGGCGCTCGCTCGCGGCCGAAACGCAATCGCTCGACGTAGGTTTGGGCGAGCGACATCACTCCGGTGTAGAGATACCCCCAGACGAAAAGGACGAAGAAGGGAACGGTCGCGTAGTTTTCGTTCTGGATGGCGTAGACGATGGCGGCCGCGAAGTAGAGGCCGAGAAACAGTTCCGCGAACGGCATGACCCCTGCGCTCTTGTGGTACTTCTTCTTCACCCAGCCGTCGGCCTTCTTCATTTTTGCGTCCACGCGATATTTCGGTGTGCGGACGAATTCGGACTTGACTCCGAAAATGGCTTCGAGCACGGCTAGGGCGTTGCGCACGGAGAGACCGATGCCGACCGCCATCACGACGGGCAAGTAGAAGAAGGTGCGCTTCCAGGTCTTGGGGTAGAGCGCGCGCTCAGCGGTGAGATAAAAGGACGAAATCGAGCAGGTGGAGGCGAGGAAGAGCGGCAAGTCGATCGTCAGCACCTGAAACCAGCCCTGATAGAAACGCACGATCATCGCCGGCAGCAGGATGATCGAGAGAAAAACCATGAGCGGGTAACTGATATTGGCCGTGAGATGAAAGACCGCTTCGGCCTTGGCGCGCCGCGGCGCATTCGAGCGCAGCATCTGCGGCAGGATCTTCTTCGCCGTTTGCATCAGGCCCTTGGCCCAGCGCGCCTGCTGCGACTTGAAGGCGTTCATCTCGACCGGCAACTCCGACGGGCACTCAATCTCCGGCAGGTAGAGGAATTTCCAGCCGCGAATTTGGGCGCGATAAGAGAGGTCGGTGTCTTCGGTGAGCGTATCGTGCTGCCAGCCGCCGGCGTCGTCGATCACGATCCGGCGCCAGATTCCGGCGGTGCCGTTAAAATTGAAAAAGACGTCGCTGCGGTAGCGCGAGGTGTGCTCGATCGCGAAGTGCCCGTCGAGAAGGATTGCCTCGACTTCAGTCAGCAGCGAGTAGTCGCGGTTGACGTAGCTCCAGCGCGTTTGCACCATCGCGAGCTTGGGTTCCTCGAAGTAGGGCACCGTGCGGCGCAGAAAGTCCGCGGGCGGAATAAAATCCGCGTCGAAGATGGCGACGAATTCGCCGGAGGCGGTTTTCAATCCTTCCTGCAGCGCGCCCGCCTTGAACCCTTCGCGGTTATCGCGATGGATGTAGACGATGGGTACGCCGAGACCGCGATAGCGCTCGACGCAATCGCGCGCGACGGTCTGCGTTTCATCGGTGGAATCGTCGAGGACCTGGATTTCGAGCAGTTCGCGCGGGTAATCGAATTGGGCCACGGCTTCGACGAGGCGCTCGATCACGTAGCGCTCGTTGTAGATCGGCAGCTGCACGGTGACCTTGGGCCACTCCTGCACGTCCGGCGGCGGGCCGGGAACATTCTTGCGATGCTTGAAATAGTTGTAGACCAGGACGTAGCGGTGAATGCCGTACATCGCGAGAATCACCATGACGAGGAAGTAGGGCAGCATGATGATTAAATCGAATGCGTTCGGCTGATACAAGCCGCGGAACGTCGGGTCGACCAATTTGTGCCAGTAACCGGTGAAGGGATTCCCGGCGACGGCGGCGACAAATGGTAAGTGATCTGGCAGCGTCAAGGTGTGTAGCCTTCAGCGTGAGATGCTTGGATTAGCGCTTCGGCTGGGCGGCCACGACACACATTATACGGACGCATGACCCGGTGTCAACGCTTGGCCCGACTCCGGGCCGAAGGTGGGGCTTGATCTCTCGACGGTGAGTTTCAGTACTCACATACGGCGCAGCGGAGGGTGTTCGGGTATCGCCGGCAGGTGCTGCGCGAGCGCTTCGCGCGCCCCAACGTTTAGGGCAAGCGCATATCGACTTCGGCGCACTGTTCGAAGATGGAGAGAAGGTTGGCCAAGCCGAGGAGATCGCGGATCGATTTGTTGTAGTTCACGAGCGTCAGCTCGCACTTGCACTTTTTGGCTGCGACGTAGGCGGCGATCACGGCGCCGAGCCCGCCACTATCCATGCGCGTGACCTCGGCGAGATCGACGATGATGCGCTTGGTGTGGGGCAGCAGGCTTTGGACGTGGCTCTTCAGCGCTTGCGAGTGCTCGGCGGTCAATCGGCCGCTGCACTTCACGACTTGCGCATCTTTCCAAGGAGAGGTCTGCAGCTTGAGTTCGTTCGCCGGAACGGCGGCCGCGTCGCTCATCGAAAAGATCTCCTTCGCAGGAACGGCGGAAAACCATTCACACCCTGGGCCGTTGGTCCCCCATCTACGCTGTTTTGGCCCGAAAACGCAAGGATTTTCAGCCGGACGCGGGGAGTTAGAGAATGTTGACGGCGCGTGCGGCGAGAACCGCGACGATCGACAGCGAAATCAGCGATTGCAGCATCATGCCTAGTTTCGCCCAGCGCGAAAGCACGGCGGTGTCGGT
>Ga0335073_10010195_pt1 | contig 13197 bp, 14 predicted proteins | sample Lox_Sample_22_FD_207093 | JGI IMG/M metagenome (GOLD analysis project Ga0335073, IMG submission 207093) | Soil microbial communities from Loxahatchee National Wildlife Refuge, Florida, United States - Lox_Sample_2.2 | ecosystem: Environmental > Terrestrial > Soil > Wetlands | place: USA...
TGCCCGGGATGGGTGAAGGCGCCAAGCACGTCCAGGCCAAGCCGCCGGCAGGCGACCGCCAGCGGCGCGGCTTCCCGCGGCGGGACACCCGATCTGTGCTGGCCGCTGTCCACCTCGATCAGGACCTGGGTGCCGGCCGCCGCGGCGGCCAGCGACACGGCCGCCGCCGCGCTGTCCACCCCGATGCGGAGATCGGTGCGGGCGGCGAGGGCACGGATCCGTTCGGGCCGGTTGCCCGCGGCCGCCCAGAGGGGGTAGGCGATGAAGACGCTCGGACAGCCGTCGGCCGCGAACGCCTCCGCCTCCGCCAGCGTCGCCACCGTCAGGCCGGCGGCGCCGTGCGCGACCTGACGCCGGGCGATGTGCGGGCACTTGTGGGTCTTCGCGTGCGGGCGCAGCACGACACGAGCGGCCGCGGCGGCGGCGGCCATCCGGGACAGCTGGAGCTCCATCCGGTCCGCGTCCACCACGGCGGCCGGAGTCTCCAGATCGTCAGGAAGCATGGCCGGCACTCCGCCGCGCCACGCGCGCTGCCGTCGCCAGCGCGACCAGGAAAAGCCCGATCCCGCCGAGCACGTACAGGTTCCCCGCGATCAGCGCAACGCCGTGCCAGTGGTACTCCGCGAACGAGGGGTTGTCGCCGTAGGCGAAGTAGGAGGCGGGCGCGTAGTTGATCAGCCCGCCCTGGAGCAGCCCCGCGCTCTTCGACCAGAAGTCCGGCCACGCCGCGTAGGCGACAAGCACCGCCCCGGCGAGCGCGTACCACCAGGCACGGGCCAGGCTCCCGCGCGCCGCGCGGACGGCGGCGTCGACGAGCAGCGCGAGACCGGGCGCGATCCACACCCAGTGGTGATCCCAGCTGATCGGCGAGACAAGCAGCGTGGTCAGCGCCACGGTCATGAGCCCGGCGAACGTCCAGCCGGAATTGTGCAGCACCGCGGCCGCGACCAGGCCCAGCACCGCGACCACGACGGCGACGGCGAGCCAGGGGTCCTGCCCGCCGCTCACGCTGCCGATGAGGCGGGTCATCATGCCGCGCAGCGACTGGTTCTGCTGGTCGCCCACGAAACCGGTCCTGCCCGCCTGGAAGAAGTTGCCGTCGAGCCACCACCAGACGGACGGGTGCGGCAGCGCCGCGAACCCGATGATCACGGTCACCGCGAACGCCCCGGTGGCCACGAAGGCCTGCCTGAACCGCCGCGTGATCAGCAGGTAGCCGATGTACAGCGCCGGGATGAGGTCGATGCCCGCCACGATGCCGGTCACCGCGCCCTTCCACCAGCGCCGGTCGGGCTGGCACATGTCCCACACGATGAGCCCCATCGCCGCCAGCTCGATCTGGCCGAGGTAGAGCCCGCGCTGCACCGGCTCCGTCCAGAGTGTCAGGCCGCCGACCAGCAGCGTCAGGCCGGCCCTGGCGACCGGCCGCCACCCCAGCTCGCGGAACGCGATCCAGATGGCCGCCAGCAGGGCGTACACGCTGACCACCGCGACGAGCCCCATCAGCGCCCGGAACGGCACCGCCCGGCCGAGCACGAACAGCAGCGCCGCGAACGGGGTGTAGGTGAACTGGATCCCGGGATGGCCCTGGTAGATCCAGGTGTACAGGTTCCCGGGGTCGTGCAGCGCCTGCCCGGCCCCGCCGAGGTACACCGACAGGTCGAACCCCTTGAGCGTGACCGCCATCGGATGCGTGGCCACCGCCACGATGTACGTGATCGCGGCCACCACGGCGACCGCCGCGCCGGCGGCGAGCAGCACGCGGTCCCCGGTCGCCGCCTGCTCGCTGGCAGGGCGCTTGCTGGCCAGGCCTACGTCTGTGCTCATCGCTGGCTGCCCACTCCTTGTCCCGACCGCACTGGTCCCCGGCTGCTCTGGGCAGCATAGTGCGGGCGGCGAGCGCCGGAGGCCAGACGGACGGGCAGCGGGTCGCACCGCTAGGCGAGCTGGATCTCCGCGTAGACGGCCCGGTGATCGGTGCCGGGGACGACGTGCACCGAGCTCGCGAGCACCGCGCAGCCGCGGTCCACGAGCACGTGGTCGAGGGTGAGCACCGCGCCCTTGCCCGGCAGCCCCCAGGTGGGCGCCAGCGCGTTTCCCGCCTGCAGCGCGGCGTCGGCGTAGCCGAGGCGCAGCACGTCGCGGAACACGGCATGATCGAGCGTCGCGTTGAAGTCTCCCGCCAGCACCCGCGGCAGTTCGCCGGGCGGCGGCAGCGCGGCGAGCTCCGTCCGCCACCGGTCGGCGCCGCCCCGCCGCACCGCCGGCGCGGCCGGGTGCACGCAGACCAGCTCCACCGCCTTCCCGCCGGGCAGCTCAGCCAGCGCGGTCGGCTGGGCCGCGCGGATGGGCGCCACGGCCGGGCCCTCGCTCAGCGGGAACCGCGCGTAGATGCCGGAGCCGAGCGAGCCGCGCCTGAGCTCGAGCCGCGCGTGCGGCATCAGGTCGTCAAGCCCGGCTTGCTTCAGGCGGGTCGCCGCGTCCTTGGTGAGCTCCTGCACGAAAAGCACGTCCGCGCGGGCCGCGCGGACCCGGGCGACGACAGCCCCGGGGTCGGCCTGGCCGTGCAGCAGGTTCAGGGTGAGCACCCGCAGCACCGGCCCGCGGGCCGCGGGCTGGGGCCTCGGGATCCCGCGCGGCCGCACCACCACGCCGAGCGCCGCCGCCGCGATCGTGGCCGTCGCGGCGGGACCCCGCCGCTTCGCCAGCCGCAGCCCAAGCGCGGCCCACGGCGCGGCCGCGGCCACCTGCGGGGTGAACGACAGCAACAGCACCGCCGGGGTCTGGGCCCGGCGGACGCGATCAGCCGCGCCGACCCTCGCCGCCGCCCACACGGCGAGCCCGCCCGCCACGGCCCAGGAAACGCCCGACACCTTCGATCCGACACCTGCCACGATCAACACCCTATGATCGCTCGCGACCGGGAATCGCAGGGCCCGGCCGCGTGTCCCGCGGGCTCAGCAGATGCGGGGCAGCGGGTCGCCGACAAGCAGGTCGACGATCCGGGTGCCGCCGAACGCGGTTTTCAGCTGAACGATGCCCGGCGGGCCGTCGGTCACGTGGCCGATGACCGCCGCGTCCGCGCCGAGCGGGTCCGCGCGCAGCGCCGCGATCGCGTCACCGGCGCTGTCGCCGGGGACGACGGCGACCATGCGGCCCTCGCAGGCCACGTACATGGGGTCGATGCCGAGCAGTTCGCAGGCGCCGCGCACCTCGGTCCGCACCGGGATGTCGTCCTCACGGACCAGCACGCCAGCGTCGGCGGCGGCCGCGATCTCGTTGAGGATCGTCGCCACCCCGCCGCGGGTGGCGTCCCGCATGGCGCGCACGCCGGGAACCGCGTCGAGCAACCGCGCGACCAGGCCGTTCAGCGGCGCGGTGTCCGAGACGATGTCGGCCTCGATGTCCAGCTCACCGCGGGCGAGCATGATCGTGATCCCGTGGTCGCCGACCGGCCCCGACACGATGATCGCGTCGCCGGGCTGCGCCCGGGCGACGCCGAGCTGGACATCGCGCGAGACGAGCCCGACCCCGGCGGTGTTGATGTAACACCCGTCCGCCTTGCCCCGCTGCACGACCTTCGTGTCGCCGGTGACGACCCGCACGCCCGCCGCCGCGGCGGCGTCCCGCATGGCCTCGGTCACCCGCAGCAGGTCGGCGACGGGGAGGCCCTCCTCGAGGATGAAGCCGGCCGACAGGTACAGCGGCGTGGCGCCCGCCACGGACAGGTCGTTGACCGTGCCGTTGACGGCCAGGTCGCCGATGTTCCCGCCGGGGAAGAACAGCGGGGAGACCACGTAGGAGTCCGTGGTGAGCGCCGTCCGCACGCCGGAGAGCGACAGCTCCGCGGCGTCTTCGAGCGGCTCGAGCTGCGGGTTCCTGAACGCGTCGAGGAACACGGCCTCGACCAGGGTCCTGCTGGCCTTGCCGCCGGCCCCGTGCGACATCGTGATCCGTTCTTCCCGCACCCGCGGCCGTCTGCGCCTGGCCCGGTCGATCCGGTCGAGCACCTGCCGCTCCCGGTCGGCCACCGGGAGCACCGGCCGCCCGGCCGGGTCCTCCGGCCGCGCGGGCGCGGCCGCCTCGAGCGCCTCGGCGTGATCGTGCTCCCGAAGCGCCTCGTCGATCCAGCCGCCGCCGGCGCCCGGGCCCTGGCGAGTGTCCCCGGTGGTCACGAGTTGCCCACCACCGCGTTGCCCGCCACCGCGTTGCCCACCACGGCGGCCTCGGGCACGCGGTGCCGCTCGACCCGGCCGAAGTTGTAGTACGCGGCGCAGGCGCCCTCAGGCGACACCATGCAGGTGCCGATCGGCGTCTCCGGCGTGCAGGCCGTCCCGAACACCTTGCACTCCCACGGCTTCAGCACGCCCTTGAGCACCTCGCCGCACTGGCAGGCCTTGGGATCGGCGACCCGCACCCCGGGCACGGAGAACAGCCGCTCGGCGTCCATCGCGGCGAACTTCTCCCGCACCTTCAGCGCCGAGTGCGAGATGAACCCGAGGCCGCGCCATTCGAAGTAAGGCCGCAGTTCCATGGTCTCGCCGATCGCCCGCAGCGCCACCAGGTTGCCGTCCCACGGCACGACCCGCGAGTACTGGTTCTCCACCTCGGAGCGCCCGGAAGAGAGCTGGAGCATGAGCATGTAGATCGACTGGAGGATGTCAAGCGGCTCGAACCCGGCCACGACGACGGGCTTCCCGTAGTCGCGCGCGATGAACTCGTACGGCCGGCAGCCGATGACCGTGGAGACGTGGCCCGGCCCGATGAACCCGTCGAGCCGCAGGTCGGGGGAGTCAAGGATGGCCTTGATCGCCGGGATGATCGTGACGTGGTTGCAGAACACCGAGAAGTTCGACAATCCCTCGGAAGCAGCGCGCAGCATCGTCATCGCGGTCGACGGCGCCGTCGTCTCGAACCCGATCGCCATGAACACGACCTGGCGGTCCGGGTTCTGCCTGGCGATCTTCAGCGAGTCGAGCGGCGAGTACACCATCCGGATGTCGGTGCCGGCCGCCTTCGCGTCGAAGAACGACCCGTTCGACCCCGGCACCCGCATCATGTCGCCGAAGGACGTCATGATCACGTCTTCCCGCGCCGCCAGGTGCATCGCGTCGTCTACCCGCCCCATCGGGATCACGCAGACCGGGCAGCCGGGGCCGTGCACCAGCGTGATGGACTCGGGCAGGTAGTCCTCGAGCCCGTGCTTGTAGATCGTGTGGGTGTGCCCGCCGCACACCTCCATGAGCTTGTACGTGCGGCCGGGTTCGCACAGGGCCGCGATCTTGGCGGCGAGCGCGCGGGCCTGGTCCGCGTCACGGTATTCGTCGACAAACCGCATCGCACGACCCTTCTACTCGATCAGTGACTCCTGCAGCGCCTTGATCTCGTCCTCGTAGGCCTGGCCGATCCCCTCGAGGAACTCCATGGCCGCGGCCGCCTCGGCCTCGTCGATCTTGGACAGCGCGAAGCCGACGTGGATCAGCACCCACTCGCCGGGCTTCGGCGGGTCGTCCGCCAGCAGGCCGATGTTGATCAGCCGCTTGACGCCGCTGACGTTCACCTTGGCGAGGTCGGGCTGCTGCGGGTGCAGCTCGATGACCTCACCCGGTATGCCGAGGCACATGGGACACCTCCTGTCGAAGAGCGGCGATCGTGAGTTCCCAGAACACCTGGTAGATCGTTGTCTGCGCCTCCTGGATCCGGTGGATCGAGGTGGTCGGCGCCACGAACAGGTAGTCGATGCTGTCCAGCTCGGCCATCTTGCCGCCCTCGTAGCCAGCCAGCCCGATCGTCAGCATGCCGCGGCGCGCCGCCTCGTCGAAGGCGCGCAACAGGTTCGCCGAGTTGCCGCTGGTGGACAGCCCGACCGCGATGTCGTCCCGGCCGCCGAAGGCGGCGAGCTGCCGCGAGAACACGACCTCGACGCCGATGTCGTTGCAGAGGGCGGTCACCACGGACGTGTCGTTGGCCAGCCCGAACGCCGGCAGCGCGGGAGCGTCGCCGCCGGGGTGAAGGAACAGCGTGGCCAGCTGCTGGGCGTCGGTGGCGCTGCCGCCGTTGCCGAACGCGAACAGCCGCCCGCCCGCCGCGAACCGCCGCGCGGCCCGCCCCGCGCACTCGGCCAGCCGCGCGCCGTCCCTGGCGCTGATGACACGCCGCAGCTGGAGGATCTCTTCGGCCTTGGCGGCGGTCGAGGCGCGCACCTCCGCGAGCACGGCCGGCAGGTCCGCCGAGTCCGCGTACAGGAACGGGTAGAGCGACTCCATCGCGTCGTGGCCGGACTGGGTCATGGGCTCACCTGCCCGGCGCGGGTCACGACCGCGATCGCCTCGCTGGCATGCACGAGGATCGTGTCGCCCGCCGCCGCCGACACCAGCGCGACGCTGACCTCTTCCTCGGTGCCCTGCCCGGTGTCCACGAGCGCGAGCTGGTCCGGCAGCAGCCGCACCACGGTGACCTCGACGGCGACGTCGCCGCAGGTGATGCAGGCGTCGCCGTGACACTCGCCGCCGCTGACGGTCATGTGACCACGCCCGGGCCGAGCAGCCCCGGCTGCTCGAAGAAGACGTGCACCAGCTCCCACAGCACGTGGTAGGTGGTGACCTGCAGCTCCTTGACCACCCGCGGGTCGCCGGACGCCACCACGAGCAGGTGGTCCACCTCCGGACTCGCTGGCACCGCGTCGCCGTCACCGCCCGCCAGGGCGATCGTGAGCAGGCCGAGGTCCTTCGCCGCCGCCAGGCCGGCCAGCACGCTGGGGCTGCCGCCGTCGGCGGAGATGCCCATGGCGATGTCGTCGGGGCGGGCGACCGCGCGGATCTGGTGCGAGAAGATCGAGGCCACGCCCTCGCGTTCGGCGATCCCTGTGACGGTGGCCACGTCCGTGGTCAGCGCGATGGCGGGCAGCGCGCGCTTGCCGACGATCACGGGATGGACGAATTCCACCGCGACGTGCTGTGCGTCGGCGCTCGGTCCGCCGGTGCCGAACACGATGAGCTTGCCGCCCCGGTGAAACCGGACCGCCATGGCATGGCAGGCCTCCGCCACCGCGCCCGCCCGTCTGGCCAGGTCGCGGGCCGGCTCGCTGCGCAGTTCGAACAGCCGGGTGACCTCAGCATTTTCGGCCGCTGCTGGCGTCGCCGTTGATGCCATAGCAGCCACCGTAAGACACTTATGGGGGGGAGTCCAGCGTTGAGCCGGACAGTTCTGGCTTTCTCCTGGTCAGCCGCTCCATCATCCCGAACGGGCCCGTGCTGTCTCCCGGCCCGCCGGTTACTCCGGCGGCAGCGGGGCCACCGGCGCGGACGGGAAGCCGGCCATCCCTTGCGGCCCGATCTGCAGCGCGCCGCCGCTGGTGCTGACATTGATCGAGCGGGCGGCGGACGGGGCGGTGGCGAGGTCGACCGACTGCGGGCCGCCGCCGCTGTCGGTGGTCAGCGCGTACGGGCCGCCGGGCACCGACAGGTACGCGGCGCCGCCGCCGGTGGCGACTCGCACGCTGTCCGGTGCCGCCGCGAACCAGAGCCGCACGCCGCCGCCGCCGGTCGCGATGGTGGCCGTGGAGGCTGTGACGCCCGCCGCGAACACCGGGCCGCTCCCGGTGCCGGCCTGCAGCGACCCGGTCAGGTTGACCACCGTCAGCGGGCCCCCGCCGGTGCTGGCCTGGAGCGGCCCGTCGATGTTGGAGGCCTCGACCGCGCCGCCGCCGGAGCTGAGGTCCGCCCCGGCGGTGCCCTCGACGATGATGACGCCGCCGCCGCTCACGGCGGTGACGGCGACCCGCGCGGGAACGGTCACGGTGAAGGCGACCTGGCAGTTCGCGGACCCGCACGCCGGCGCGTCGAGGGTCAGCACCCCGTGCGACACCGCCGCGGTCACCGCGGGGCGGTGACCGGAATACGTGAGCCCCTCGGTGACCGTGACATCGCGGCTGCCGGACTCCGCCGTGACCTGGATCGGAGCGCCGTAGCTGTGCACGTCCAGGCTCGTGACGGGCTGGGTGATGGTGACCTGCTGGGTGGCGGTGGGCGCCGGCCCCCGGAACTTGCCTGAGGGGGTCGCGGAGATGGTCTCGCGAGACTGCAGCACCGGGCTGCCGGCGTGCGCGAGGAGCCAGATGCCGGGGATGGCGAGGGCCGCGGCGGTGGCCACGCCGCTGATGCGCCAGGCCAGGCGGCCGGGGCCGGCTACCGCACGCATGGCAGGTCCACGGTGAGCATCGTCGGGCCGCCGGGCGGGCTGGAGACTTCGAAGGTCCCGTCGACCGACTGGGCGCGCCTGGCCAGGCCGGCCAGGCCGGTGCCGCGGGCCGGGTCGGCGCCGCCCACCCCGTCGTCGGTGATGATGATGTGCAGCCTGTCCCCAGATCGCTGCACGAAGACCTCCGCCTGGCTGGCCTGGGCGTGCTTGGCGATGTTGGCCAGGCCCTCGGACACCACGAAGTAGGCGACGGCCTCGATCGACGGCGCCGGGCGGCGGGTCAGGTCCACGGTCAGCCGGACCGGGATCGGCATCCGCGCGACCACACCGGACAGCGCCGCGTCGAGTCCCCGGTCCTCGAGCACGGCCGGGTGCAGCCCGCGGATCAGGTCCCGCAGTTCGGCGAGGGCGGCCTTGGCCTCCTCGTGGGCTTCCGCGATGGCCTGCCGCGCTTCCTCATGGGTGGCCCCGGTGGTGGTGGCCTGGGCCCGGGCCATGCCCAGGTTCATCGCGAGTGAGACGAGCCGCTGCTGGGTGCCGTCGTGCAGATCCCGCTCCAGGCGGCGGCGCTCGGCGTCGGCGGCGTCGACCACGCCCGCCCTGGTCTGGGTGAGGTGCTCCACCCGGTGCTCCAGTTCCTCGGCGCGGCTCGGGCCCAGCAGCGCCCTGGCGGCCGTCGCGTCCAGCGAGGCGACGCTGTCGGTGAACCTCGGCGCGACGAGCAGCATCCCGATCCCGAGGACGGTCAGCGCGGTGCCCGCGGGGATCGCGGCCCCGGCGATGGTCACCGCGATGTGCGTGCCGAGGCCGGAGGAATCAGGGAAGGTGCTCTGCCGCAGCAGGCTGCCCTGGGGCAGCGTCCACCCGTAGAAGTAGACAAGCGCGAACGCCGCGCCCACGAACCACAGCGCGAAGGCGGCCATTGCCGCCAGCGCCAGCGCCGGGCCAACCACGAGGTGGTAGGCGAACTGACGCCAGGTCGCCTGCGACCGGACGGCCGCCGTGATGCCCTTGACAGTCAGCCAGCTCGGGCCGGCCGGCTGCCGCGGTATCTCGACGCCGGCGGTGGCCCGCAGCCGGTTCCTGTGCATCACGGTGAGCATGGGGATCAGGAGGAACACGACCGGCAGTCCGGCCAGCCAGGCCGGCCAGTACGGCCACAGCCCGAACCCCCACCGCCCGTTCCAGTGGACCAGGAACAGGGGGATGAACAGCCCGAGGAGCTGCGCCGGTATTCCCGCGGTCAGGTAGAACTCCTGACTCCAGGCGTGCCGCGACCACGGGACGCGGCGGTAGTGCCGGGCCGGCGCTTCGCCTTGTGGTGCGACCAGGGTTGCCATGACTCCACGGTATGCCCGCCACCAGGCCGTGCCCATCCAGCGCGGTTCACGATCGGGGTGCAGCTGGCTGCACCCCGGGTCCGGTAGTCCGGCCCCGTCCGCGGCGGGTAAATGTCCTATACCGTGGAACCCGTGACAGGTGAGCCGGGCGGCCGGGACGGCGGTCTTCGGGTGGTGCTTGGCGAGGACTCGGTGCTGCTGCTCGCGGGCCTGGTCAAGCTGCTGGAAAGCGCCGGGTTCGAGGTGGCCGCGACCGCGGGCGACGCGACCGAGCTGGTGGCCGCCGTCGAGCGGGAACGGCCCGACGTGGTGATCGCCGACGTCCGGATGCCGCCGACCTACACCGACGAAGGCATCAGGGCCGCGCTGGCCATCCGCGGGCAGTGGCCGGACATCGCGATCCTGGTCCTGTCGCAGTACGTGGAGGAGCGGTACGCCGCCGACCTGCTGTCCGCGAACACCAGCAGCGTCGGCTATCTGCTGAAGGACCGGGTCGCCGACGTGACCGAGTTCCTCGACGCGCTGCGCCGGGTCGCGGCGGGCGGCACCGCCCTCGACCCCGAGGTGGTGGCCCAGCTGCTGGTGCGCCGGGGCGCCGATCCGCTGGCCGCGCTGACCCAGCGGGAGCGCGATGTGCTCGCGCTGATGGCCGAGGGCCGCTCCAACACGGAGATCGCCACGTCGCTGGTCATCACCGACAGCGCGGTGAGCAAGCACATCAACTCGATCTTCACCAAGCTCGGCCTGCACCCGGGCGACACCGGCCACCGCCGCGTGCTAGCCGTCCTCCGCTACCTAGGCGCCGCCCCGGCCCCCTGACCGCCCCCGCCCCGGCCCCGCCACCCAGACCGACCCACCCCGGCCCCGCCAGCCAGACCGGTCCGCCCCCCGCTCCGCCAGCCAGACCGGTTCACCCCCGCTCCGCCACCCATACCGGTCCACCCCGCCCGCGTTTTGGCCCGGTGGGACACAGGGCCAATCTATCGAACCCGGTGGGACACAGGGCCAATTGCCAGGGCCCGTGAGCGGCGTACGCGAGCTGATAACAGCAAGAAGCGGGACGGTCGCAGCGATCGTCAGCCGGTGGGCGGCGACCATTCGGCCCGGTGCCGGCCGAGCGGTCCGGCCTCGACGCGCCACTCGGCGCTCACCCCGGCGATCTGGCCGGGCAGTGGCACCCGGCGGGCCGGTCCCCATGCCGTCTGGGAATCGACGAGGGTGAAGTCGCCGGGCTCTGGCGCCGGCGGCATGCCTTCGGGCTTGCGCAGTGACCACAGCAGGTTGGCCGTGCCCACCAGCGACGCGCGGATGCGGCTCGTCGCCGACCGGGTGAGGCGCCGGGTGAGGGCGCGGCCCACCGCGGCGGCGAGCAGGTAGCCCGTCGCGTGGTCGAGAGCCTGCACCGGCAGCGGGACGGGCTGCCTGCTGTCGGCGGCGGCCGCGCCCGCCGCGGCGATACCGCAGCTCATCTGCACCAGGCTGTCGAACCCGCGGCGGTCGCGCCAGGGGCCGTCCCAGCCGTAGGCGTTGAGCGACGCGACGATCAGCGCCGGGTTCAGCGCGGTCAGCGTCCGGTCGTCGTAGCCGAGCCGGCCGAGCGCGTCCGCGCGCAGCCCGGTCACCAGGACGTCGGCGCCCGCCACGAGGTCCTCGAACGTCGCGCGGCCGGCCTCCGCCGTCAGGTCGAGCGCGGCGGTCCGCTTGCCCGCCGTCATCTCCGGCAGCAGCGCGGGCACCTCCGCGAAGCCCGGCGGATCAAGGCGGAGCACGTCCGCGCCGTACGCGGCCAGGAACCGGGTGCACACAGGACCAGCGATCACCCGCGTCAGGTCGAGTACCCGCACCCCGGCGAACGGCTGGGCGTTCCCCGCCCGGAGCGGAGCGGCCTCCGCCGGCGACCCGCCGGCCGGCCGCCTGCGCTCGGTGACCGCCACCGGCACCGCGGTCGCGGCCGCGGCGCCCGGCGGCGACGCCAGCCACTCCTGGCGGGTGCGCATCACCGCGGCGCAGCCGCCGGCCTCCACCACCGCGGTCTCCAGATCGCCGGCCGGCCACCGCTCCACGGCGGCCTGGACGCCGGCCCGGTCGCCCGCGCCGAGCAGTCGCTCCACGACCGCGCGGTGATACGGATAGTTCGTGTGCAGCCGGATCCAGCCGTCCCTGGCGCGGTAGTTCCCCGCCACCGGGTCCCACAACTCCGGGCGGGACCACCCGGCCGGCGTGAACAGCCCCTCGGCGGCGAAGGCCGCGCTCGCCGCCCGGGTGTCGACGGACACCGGCCGCAGCCGGGACACCTCCCTGGCGGCCAGGAATTCGGCCGCGGCGAGCGTCGCGGCCGCCACCGACGCCGTTGCCAGCCCGGTAACGTCGAAGTACGCCGGAAGCACCGCGCGCGGACCGGCCACGGACGCCGCGGCCGCCACGTCGGCCGCGCCGCCGAGGGAACGCCACACCCACGCGCACAGCTCACCGAGTTCGTCAGCCACGCACCCATTCTCCGGCATGCCGACAGCGCCGCCGGTGACTCACCGGCGGCGCTGTCGCTCGCTAGGACGTGCCTAGAGCGGAGACGGGCCCTGCTCGCCCAGGTAGAAGTGGGCCTTGCCCTGCCCGTCCACCTGAGCGTCGAGCACCTTGTCGTCCAGGTACGCGGCGGCCTGCGGCTCGACGTAGACGCGGGCGCCTTCCTTCTCGATGATCTGGTCGTGCTCCGCGGGCGCCGTCGTCGCGGTGACCTGGAGCGCCTCCGGGTCTCCCGCGCCCGGAGTGGAGGTTGCGATCCGCAAGCCGGCTCCGTCGGGAACCTGGGGATTTGACGTGAAGCTCTTGACGACTTCGGCGGCCGCCTCGGTCAGGACTAGCATTCGTCATGCCCTTTCGTCTCGTTGTGAGCTGCTGAGCGGATACCCGCGCCAGCGTTACGCGACAGGCTCGACTGGCTCGGTTTCGGCCGGTGCCGTCGGCGCGGGTTCCACCCTGGCCTCCATGGGCAGGGAGATGATCCGGCCGAAGGCCGCCGCGGCGATGGCAACGATCACCACGCCAAGGCCAGTGAAGAAGCCGATCTGCTCCGCGATCCGCATGGTCACGGTGAGGCTAGCCGGTGCGCCCCCGAGCGGAACGTTGTTGTTCCACAACGGGCTGAGCATCGTGCCGAGCGTGAACCACGCGCCGCCCGCCATCGCCAGCAGCGCGCCGAACAGCGCGGTGTGACGCCCGGCGGCCCACATGAGCAGAATGCCGCCGAGGAACACTGCGGCACCAGGGAGGATCTCCAGCCACAGCCGCGCGCTGGTATAGGTCCAGGCGATGTCCGGCGTGTAGGCGTAGTGGAAATATGGTCCGATGAAGGGGATGAGAGCGCCCCACGCGCCGAGCAGGAACAGCACGAACCCGCTCAGGACCCCGCGACTGCGCCGCATCCGCAGCATCCCAGTCATGCCTATCACTTCCCAATCTCGTGATTTGGGCCTGTGTTACCCGTCGCCTACCCCCCGCGCCGCGGGGTATTCCACCAATCTCGCCGCGCCGCTGTGAACTGTGGCTGGCGGCTGGTGAGTCATGACGGGCACGTTCGGGATAATGCTGGCTGACACCCGTATCCCTGGAGGAAATCATGAGTTCGGCGCCGGGACACCAGCACGAGGCCGAGCCGGGC
>Ga0335073_10010196_pt1 | contig 13197 bp, 6 predicted proteins | sample Lox_Sample_22_FD_207093 | JGI IMG/M metagenome (GOLD analysis project Ga0335073, IMG submission 207093) | Soil microbial communities from Loxahatchee National Wildlife Refuge, Florida, United States - Lox_Sample_2.2 | ecosystem: Environmental > Terrestrial > Soil > Wetlands | place: USA: Florida...
GTTGAAGACGGTGTTGCCGTCGGCGTTGAAGCAGGTGGCGTTCCAGAGGGAGGAGCTGGAGAAGCCGTCCGAATCCTGCGCCGGTCCGGCGACCATCTGCGTGCTGGGGCCGTAATAGAAGCCACCACCTCCGCGCAGAACAAGAGGTTTGATCGGCTGCCATGATAGGCCGAGACGGGGGCCGAAGTTTGTGAGGTTGGTTGTATAAGGCGAGCGATTGCCGCCGTTGACGTAAACTTCGGCGCCGGTGTAGGAAACGCCGTTGGCGGTGTTGGTAGCAGTGGGATTGAAATACTCGAGGCGGTTGTGGCGCTCGGTGCGGCCGCCGAAGATGTCCCAGCGCAGTCCGGCGGTAATGGTGATGGCTTTGGTGGGCCGGTAGGTGTCCTCGATAAAGGCAGCGTAGTAGGGGCTGGACTCGGCGGCGAACAGATCCTTGGTGAAGTTGGGATAGTTGTCGGATTCGCTGCCGGGGACGGTGCCCATGCCGAGCAGGAGCGAAGCGAAATCGCTGCCGCCAACCAGGTTGCCGCTGGCGGGATTGGTCTGCTGGTCGGTGGCCGAGAGGTCGAACTGGTAGGAGCCGGAAGGCGCCGGCGGCTGGCCGGCGTTCATGAATCGCTTCATGTATTCAAAGCCGGTGGAGATTTCGTGTTTGCCGAAGACCTTGGTAAGAGCGGCATTGGCGTCGCTGTTCTCGCTGGCGAACTGGAAAGTGTTGTAGTCGGCTGTGCCTCCGATGCCGTTGCCCGCGTCGTTGAAGGTCACGAAGGGCAGCAGCTTGTAGACCTCCTGTGCGGCCAACGAAGCGGGGAATCCGAGCGAGGTGATATCGAATCCGTTCTGCTGCGGGTCGCCGCCCTGGTTCTCATAGTGGCGCGTGAAGGAATAACGCAACTGCAGAACGGTGGTGGCATTGAGCGTAAGATCATCGGCGACGAGTATGTTGCGGCCGTTGGTGACGTTCTGCGCGTAGTTGAGATCCCACATGCTATTGAAGGCATTGAATGTGGAAGTGAACAGCCGGTCGAATGAGAAGCGGCCGAAGATGCGTTGTTTTTCGCTTTCGACCCAGTCCATGCGGATATCGAAGCGCTGCGCCGTTGTGGGGTCGAGGCCGGGCTTGAAGAAGTTGGTAGTGATGTCGTCGGACGAGGTGTCGCAGGTGGCGGGGTTGGGGTAGTTGCACTTGGGGAAATGAGAGAGGAAGGCAGATCCGGTTGGATTGATTGTGGTGATTTTATTTCCTGTGAAGGGCTGGCGCGTTCCGGCGAGTGTTCCGGTGGTATAGTCGGACGCGAGTGGGTTGTAGATGGTGAACGGATCGGCGGAGAAGTCGCCTGACTTTTCAGCAGTAGTAGGGACCGTGAAGTAATTCGAGCCGTCGTATTGCTGCTGCTGCGTGGCTTCGTAATCGGCAAAGAAGAAGAGCTTCTTGTGCAGGATGGGTCCGCCGATGGCGCCGCCTTCCTGGTAGCGGTGAAAGGACGGCGGGGTATTGGGCTGCTCGGCACTCAGCTGGCTCTGCTTGTTGAAGTACTCGTTGGAGGCTAGGACGTCAGGGCGGAAGACACCGAATCCATCGCCGTGGAATTTGTCGCCCCCGGACTTAGAGACCAGGCTGATGACACCTGCGGCGCCGCTTTGATAGGAGGCCGGAGTGTTCTGGGTTTCGACGCGGACCTCGTCGACGCCGTCTTCGGGAATGTCCATGGCCGGCATGATAGCGGCAGCATTGTTCTCGGAGATGCCAAGCGGGCTGCCGTCGAGCATGTAATAGACCGACCCGACGATGGCGCCGTTGATGGTGTAGGAGGAGACGTCGACGCCGGGCCGGCCGCTGGAGATGTTCTCGATGGCGAAGGAACTGGACGAATTGGGCGTGCCGTTGGCCGGGGTAACGCCCGCGCTCAACTGGATGAGGTCGAAGACATCGCGGGTGAGAAGGGGAACGCGGTCGATGGTTTCGGCGGAGAGGAGCTGGCCGACGGTGGAGTTGCTCGGCTCGACCAGATCGACGGTCTCATTGACATTGACGACTTCGCTGACGCTGCCGACAGTGAGGGTGAGATTGATGGCGGTGATCTGATCGACCGTTACCGGGATATGGTCGCGGACGACGGTCTCGAAACCCTTCATGGTGACGGTAATGCGGTAGTTACCGGGATTGAGCGAAACGAAAGAATAGAGGCCGGCACCTGTGGAAACGGTGGATTGCTCAACGCCGTCTGCGAGATTGAGGAGAGTAACCTTGGCGGACGGGATGGCGGCGCCGGAAGGATCGCTGATGAGGCCGTTGATGCCGCCGCGACCGGCCTGGGCGGAAGCGAGCGAGGCGACGGCGAAAAAGGCGAGGGCACCGAGGAGCGTTTTCCGGGCGGTTGGAAGAGCGAACCGAAGATTCATTGGAAATTCTCCCGCGAAAATGTTGACATTCAAACGTTTGAATATGTAGAACTGCAAATCTAGGAGCAAACACCGGGCGTGTCAAGGGAAAAATGGCCCGGGGCCACTGAGATGGAAAGAACGGGAATGCAGCCAACTTTGGGGCGGCGCAGAAGCGGTCATGTGACTTTGCTCGACGTAGCCCGCGCCTGCGGGTACTCGGTTTCAACCGTGTCGATTGTGCTGAGCGAGGCTCCTCTTTCGCAGAACGTCGCTGCAGCCACGCGGGAGCAGATTCGCGCCATGGCGCGGCAGCTCGGCTACCACCCCGATGCCTACGCGCGCTCGCTGCGACGAAGGCACAGCCAGACGGTCGGGGTGCTGGCGTTCGATTTGAGTGACCCCTTTTGCACGCCGATTGTGCGCGGCATTCAGACATGCCTTCAGCCGGCGGGATATGTGCCGCTGCTGATGGACGCGCAGACGCAGCGCAAGCTGTTCGACAGCTACTTTCACATGATCTTGGAGCGGCGCGCCGAGGCTGTGATCGTGATCGGGAGCTGGTTTTTTGAAGAAACCAACCTGCTGGCCGATATCGAGAAGAATCATGTGCCGATCGTGATTGTGGGGCGCGACCTGACCAGCCGCAGGATCAGCTCGGTAGCCGTGGACAATGAGGCCGGGGGCGCACTGGCGATGCACTACCTGTGCGATTTGGGGCACCGGCAGATTGCAGTGATCCGCGGGCCGGAAGAGATGTTCGACACGGAACCGCGATGGACGGGGATGCAGCGGGCCGCCGCGGAAGCCGGAGTGGCGTTCGATCCGGCGTTGGTGTTTCAGTTGCCGGGGATGGTGGATCCGACGTCGGGGTTCGAGGGCGGCAAGAGCTGCACCGAGCAGATGCTGGCCTCAGGGCGGGAATTCACGGCTGTACTTGCGTTCGACGACCTGACCGCCCTGGGTGTGGTGCGCGCGCTGGCCGCCGCGGGGATGCGGGTTCCTGAGGATTGTACGGTTGTGGGGTTCGACGAGGTGCTGCCGGCGGTCGTTGCTACGCCGAGCATCACGACCGTGCGCCAGCCGATGAAGGAGATGGGCCTGCTGGCCGCAAACTGGGTGCTGGAAGCGCTGGAGGGACGGGAACGTAGAGCGGATGAGGCGGCGAGGTTTTATGCGGCGCCGCCGGAGCTGGTGGTGCGAATGTCGTCGGCGCCGCCGCGGGGAAAGAAAAAGCAAGGGAAAGCGATGGAGGCAGAACGGTGAGCGACGCAGATTCGTGGGCTGGCCCTTTGATTCAAACGATTGAAGTGTGCGGGCGGAAATTGAATCGGCAGATTTGGTGGATGGCGGCCGTGCTGATTTTTCTGTTGGAAGCTGACGCAGCGGTGGCGGCGCGCGCCGTGACGGAGTTGCATGAGGGCTGGAGGCTGCAGTCGGCGTGCAAGCTCCAGGCGGGCGGCGAAACGATTGCTTCGGCAGGATTTCCCGTCACGGATTGGCTGACGACCTCCGTGCCCAGCACGGTGCTTGCAGCACAAGCGGCAGCGAGGGTGGTTCCCGATCCCTATTACGGCAGCAACCTTCGGCAGATTCCGGGTACGGACTACGCGATCGGGCGGGATTTCTCGAACCTGCCCATGAGCGTTGACAGTCCCTATCACTGCGGCTGGTGGTACCGGACGGAGTTCACGCCGCCTGGGGCGGGGGGACAGGATCAACGCTACTGGCTGCACTTCGGCGGCATCAACTATCGCGGCGAAATCTGGCTGAACGGGAAGAAGATTGCAGACAAAAGCGCGGTCGCCGGCGCGTATCGTACGTACGACTTTGAGGTAACCGAAGCGATCAAGCCGGGCAAGGAAAATGTGCTGGCGGTGGAGACATTTGCGCCCACGGAAAAGGATCTGGGCATTAATTGGGTGGACTGGAATCCTTGCCCACCCGACAAGGACATGGGGCTGTGGGGCGCGGTGAGCCTGGTGACTACGGGAGCAGTCACGGTGCGGTCGCCGCTGGCAGTGACGCATTTTGAGGATGGATCGCTCGGCACGGCAGACCTGACCGTCTATGCCGAGCTGCACAATGCGACGGGGAATACGGTGAAAGGCGTGGTCTCAGGGACGGCGGCTGGCGCAAAGTTCGAGCAGCCGGTGGAGCTGGCTGCGCATGAGGACCGGACGGTGGTGTTCAGCCCGGAGCAGTTTGCGGCGCTGCGGATTCGCAATCCCAAGCCATGGTGGCCGTGGCAGATGGGCGAGCCGCATCTGGAACGGCTGACGGTGAGCTTCGCCGCGCCGGGAACGCAAAGCGACGATGCGTCGGTCGAATTCGGGATCCGCGAGATCACGTCGGAGTACACGACCAACGGCAGCCGGCTGTTCCGCGTGAACGGCAAGCCGATCCTGATCCGCGGCGCAGGGTGGTCGCAGGACATGCTGCTGCGCGAAGACAATACGCGGCTGCGCGATCAAATCCGAATGGTTCGCGACATGAACCTGAATGCGATTCGCCTGGAGGGCAAGCTCGAGACCGAGGAATTCTTCCGGCTGGCGGACGAACAGGGTCTGCTGGTGATGCTGGGTTGGTGCTGCTGCGATCATTGGGAGCACTGGCGGGACTGGACGGCAGATGATTTGACAATTGCGACCGCTTCGCTGCGCGCACAGATGCTGCGGCTGCGGCATCATGCGAGCCTGCTCGTGTGGTTGAACGGCAGCGATAACCCGCCGCCGGCGAACGTGGAGACTGCATATCTGAAGGTGGAGGCGGAGACGCACTGGCCGAACCCTGTGCTCTCTTCGGCTTCGGCTACGCCGACGACTGTGACGGGCCCGAGTGGAGTAAAGATGACCGGACCGTATGACTACGTGGCGCCGAGCTACTGGTACATGGACAAGCACGAGGGCGGGGCGTTCGGATTTAATACCGAGACGAGCCCGGGGCCGGCGATCCCTTCGCTGGCGAGCCGGAAGAAATTTTTGCCCGACGCGGATGCGTGGCCGCCGACGGCAAACTGGTCGTTGCACAACGGCGGCGGCGAATTTGTGAATCTGAACGTGCTCAACGAGGCGATGGAGGCTGTTTACGCGAAGCCGGGCTCGGCAGCCGATTATGAGCGGATGGCGCAGACGATGGAGTACGACTCGGAGCGGGCGATGTACGAGGCGTACACCAAGAACAAGTACGATTCGACGGGCGTGATCCAGTGGATGCTGAACAACGCATGGCCGTCGATGATCTGGCACCTCTATGACTACTATCTCGACGCGGACGCGGGATACTTCGCCGCGAAGAAGGCATGCGAGCCGCTGCACATCCAGTACTCGTATGACGACCGGTCGATTGTTGTTGTCAACAGCACGTATAAGGCGGCTGAGGGACTTCACGCATCGGTGGATGTGCACGGCATTCGATGGAAGGAACTGTGGAACGCCGAAACAACGCTGGAATCCTCTGCGGACAGCGCGCAGCGGGTGTTTACGATTCCCGATCGCCTCTACTCGGGTTCGGAGCGGATCTTCTTTATCGACTTGAAGCTTACTGACGCGGCAGGCCGAGTGGTAAGCCACAACTTCTACTGGGTGCCGGGAACTCTGACGACATTCGACTGGGAGCGCACCGACTATACCCACACGCCGGCGGAGCGGCACGAAGATCTGACGGCACTGACGAATCTGCCGCCGGCACAGGTGACGGCGCGTGCCGAAATCGAAACCACGACGCACGGACGCGAAATCCGCCTGCATCTCGAAAACAGCCAGGCGGCGCTCGCGTTCCAGGTGCATGCGGCGGTGCGGACGGCGTCGGGCGGACTGATTGCGCCGGTATTCTGGTCAGATAACTGGATCGAGCTCGTGCCGGGCGGGTCAGAGACCCTGACCGCGTTCCTACCGGAAAGCGCGCCCCCGGACGCTGTCGTTCAGGTGGAAGGGTGGAATATTGCAGCGGCGACGCTCGCGCCGGGAGCCGAGGCATCTAAGTCAAATGGACGATGAAGCGACACCGGCTGAGAGCGATCGCGCTGTTGCTTTTGCTGCTGGCCCCTGCAGGGAAGCGGCGCGCGGACGCCTACTCGCTGCTGACGCATGAGCAGCTGATCGACCTGACATGGCAGAGCTCGATCGTGCCTTTGCTCCTGAGCCGCTATCCGAACCTGACGCCCGCTGAGCTGGAGGAGGCACGCGCGTATGCCTACGGCGGCTGCGTCATCCAGGACATCGGCTACTATCCGTTCGGCGACGGGTTTTTCTCAAACCTGACGCATTACGTACGGACAGGCGATTTTGTCGTAAGCCTGTTTCGCAACGCGACGAACGCGAACGAGTTGGCGTTTGCGGTGGGCGCGCTGTCGCACTATATCGGCGATTCCGAAGGGCATTCGCTGGCGACCAACCTCGCCGTACCGGTCGAGTTTCCCGCCCTGGGTGCGAAGTACGGGCCGGTGGTGAGTTATGCCGAGGGCCAGCATCAGCATGTGCAGACGGAGTTCGCATTCGACATTAACGAGGTTGTCCATCACCGCATGGCACCGCTGCATTATCTGCGCCACGTCGGCCTGGCGGTTCCGGTGAAGCAGTTGGCGCTCGCGTTCTACCAGACCTACGGCATCACGGAAGACTTCTCCCAGAAGCGTGGACGGCGCTTCAATGTAGGTGCATACCGGTTTGCGACGCGCGCGTTCATTCCGCGGATTGCCTATGCCGTGACGCTGCTGCATCGCCGGCACGAGCCGGCCGATCCGGCGACATCCGAAGCATCGGCGCTGGAGAAAGAAGTAACCGAGGTCGCGGCGGCGAACAACTGGGACGCCTACCGGCGCAGAGCGGGCATCGGCACATATATGCTCGCAGGCTTCCTTCTCATCGTCCCTAAGATCGGGCCACTGAAGATGGTTGCTGTGAAGGGACCAACGGAGCAGACAGAGATCGACTATGTGCACAGCGTAGCGGTTTCAGAGCGCACGCTGCGCCGCATGCTGGCGCGGTTCACGCCGCCGGCCGATCGCAGGAGAGGAGTCAAGCCGGCGGCAGCCGATCCGCCCGCGGCAGTGGCGCGTGCGATTGCGTCGTCCGCCGGCGATACTGAGAAGGAAGAACCTCCGCTCGTGTCGCACGACCCACGGCATCCGCTCCCGAATCGCGATCTCGACACCGGACGGGTGGTGCTTCCGGGAGGCTACTCACTGACGGACGCGACCTATGCCAGACTTCTGCACCTACTTACACTCAATCCGCAGGCGCCGATTCCGCCGGGGATCAAGGAAGATGTGCAGGCGTATTATTCGAACCCTCATTTACCCATCACCACAAAGAAGAATCCCGCAGCGTGGGCGCAGGTGCTGGCCGATCTGAAGACGCTGGCGGGGATGCCAACGAGCCGCGCGCCGCAGCCGTACCCCACCTATGGCGACGATGCGGAGAACGCGAGTTCTCAGTAGGCGGGCGTGAGCGCCGGGGGTGTGTCGTAATCTTTCCAGCGAATCAGTAGAGAAGGTACTTTGCACGCAGCGCGATGAATCGCTCGTCGGCGTCCTGCCAATCTTCGGCGATGCGGCGCGGGTCTTCGCCGGCGACGAGCGCGTCGAGACTTTGTTTGCTGACCATCAGCGTATCGAGTTCCGCGATCTTGTAGTCGTTCGGATAGAGCTTCTGCAATGCCGACGCGACCTCCAGGCCCATCTCCGGCGCGTCGAGGGCGTCCCGATTGGTGACGACGATATTCACTCCGCCGCAGAGCTGGTGAGCGTACTCGGAGCTCTCCGGAGTGAAGCGCACCGGCACAAATCGCGCGCCATCGAGCTCGCGCGCATTGAGATAGGCGGCGACTGCGGCGGGATCGATCCATGGAGCGCCGACGAGTTCGAATGGGGTATCGGTTCCGCGGCCGACAGAGATATTTGTGTTTTCGATCATGCCGATGCCGGGATAGACCGTGGCTTCGTTCACACTGCGCAGATTGGGCGAGGGATTGGTCCACAGCTCGCCTGTCGAATCGAACCAGTCACCGCGCAGCCAGCCTTGCATGGGAACCACGGATAGCCTGGCGCCGATGCCGCGTTCGGCGTTGAACATTCGCGCCAGTTCGCCCATGGTCATCCCGTGACGGATGGGTGTCTTCCAGTAGCTGACAAACGACTCGCGGTCGGAGTCGGCAACGGGGCCCTGCACGGTTGCGCCTGTGATGGGGTCGGGGCGGTCGAGAACGATGATTTCCTTGCCCGCCTTGGCTGCGGCTTCGAGGAAATAGCCGAGCGTGGTTTCGTAGGTGTAGAAGCGGACGCCGGCGTCCTGAACGTCAAAAACAATGGCGTCGAGTCCGGCGAGGACGTCGGGCGACGGGCGTCGCGCGATGTCGGTTGCGCCGTAGACGCTGTAGACAGGTGCGCCGGTTGCAGCGTCGCGCGAATTGGCGATGTTCGTCGTATCGAGTTTGCCTTCGCTTCCGTGTTCGGGAGTAAATATGGCCGAGAGTTCGATGCCGGGCGCGTGGGCGAGGATATCGGCGGTGCGCCGGCCTTCGCGATCGAGCGAGGTCTGGTTGGCGACGAGGCCGATTTTGCGCGGATGCGCGGGGCCGGCGGCGAGTTCGCGGAAGGCATGGCTTTCGAGCACGTCGATGCCGTTTTTGACGTCGCCATTGCGCGTGACGATGCGCCGCGCGGCCATCAGCGACTCGTTGTAGCCGGTGATGCGCGCGAGGCGAAGCTCCTGCTGCTCACTCACGCTAAGGGCAAGTCCGGCGGCGACGGCGGTTGCTATTTTTGCGCGCAACGCGACAACGGATTTGCCGCCTCGCGGATGGACGGCGTTCGTAAGGACGATGATGTAAGTGTTCGTCACGGGGTCGATCCATAACGAAGTGCCGGTGAAGCCGGTGTGGCCGAAGGAGCCGACGGGAAGCAGCTCGCCGCGATTGGTGGCGTAGGGCGAGTCGATGTCCCAGCCGAGGCCGCGCAGGCTGGGCGCATTGGCGGGCTGCTGGGGCGTGGACATCTTCGCGATGGCCAGCGGGTCGAGGATGGAGGTGGCGCTGAGCAGCGCCTGCGCAAAGCGGGCGAGATCGTCGGCGGTGGAGAACAGGCCAGCGTGGCCGGCGACGCCGCCCATGCGGCGCGCGGTGGGATCGTGGACGACGCCGCGCAGCATGCGGCCATCGTCGTCGTATTGCGTGGGTGCGATGCGCGGCAGCCATTCTTTCGGCGGCAGGAACCGCGTGTCCCTCATACCGAGGGGCGCGAAGATGTGTCGAGCCGTGTAGCTGTCGAGGGATTCGCCGGTGACTTGTTCGACGAGAAATCCGAGGGTTTCGAAGTTGATGTCGCTGTAAACGAAGCGCGAACCGGGAGGATGGGCGGGAGTTTCGACCATGGCCATGCGGAATGCGGTGTCGCGGCCCTGCCACGGCTCTCTAAGATCGAGATCGGGTCGCAGGCCAGAGTAGTGTGTCATCAGCTCGCGAATCGTAATGTCTTTTTTGCCGTTCTGCGCGAAGTCCTTGAGATAGGCGGAGACGGGATCATTGAGGCGGACGCGGCCCTGCTCGACAAGCTGCATGATCGCAGTGGTTGTAGCGATGCATTTGGTCAGCGAGGCGAGATCGAAGACGGTGTCGATAGTCATGGGCTCGCGGGTGGGCTCGAGCGATCGGAAGCCGAAGGCTTTGCGATAGATCACCGCAGCGTTGTGGCCGACGAGGACCACGCCGCCGGGGATGGCGCCTTCGGCGACGGCGCGGTTCATGATGGCGTCGATGCTGGCAAACGGCTGAAGGTTTGCAGGTGGGGTGATTTGGGATTGCGCGACGCTCGACGATTGCGATGCGAGCAGTGCGAATGCTGCGGAAAGAAACGGAATAAGCGCAATTTGTGGAGTGTTTCTCACGATCCCTCTGAAAGTTTCTTGAAAGCTTGTTTGATGCTCATGCCTTTTCTGGTTTGTTGGACCGATCCTGTGCGCGTCCAGGGTCTCGCGACGGCAAGTTGAAGCTGGCGACAAGTCCAACCAGGAAAGTCGCCGCGCTGCCGAGCACAACATACCAGGTGAATGGTACGGAAGTGCCGAGCCAAATGTAGACGTTGAGGGCGAGCCCGGCGATCATGCCGGTGATCGCTCCGCGCTCGGTCGCGCTATGCGTGAGAACGCCGAGCAGGAAGACTCCGAGCAGCGCACCGTAGGCGACGGATGCGATGGAAAGGCCCATCTCGAGGACGCGGCCTCCGTTGCGGGCCAGGATCGCCAGCGCGAAGAGCACCACGGCCCAGACGACCGTCGAACGCCGCGCGAGGCGCACGCGGCGCTCCTCAGTCGATTGTGGACGGAAGCGCGCGTAGAAGTCGACAGCCGTAGTTGAAGAGAGGGAATTCAGCGCGGCACTCAGGTTCGACATGGCTGCGGCGAGGATGGCTGAGATGAGGAGACCGCTAAGGCCGTGCGGCATGTGATTGACGACGAAGGAGGGGAAGGCCACATCAGTGCGCGCGAAGGGAGATGACGGCGGAGAGAGTTTGTAGAAGACGAACAACATGGCTCCGACGAGCAGAAAGAGCGAGAACTGGAAGAAGATGGCGAGGCCGCTCGAGAGCAGCGCGAGCTGGGACTGGCGCAAGTTCCGCGCGGAGAGAAGGCGCTGCACAATGAGCTGATCGGTTCCGTGGCTGGCGGTGGTAAGAAACGCGCCACCGATGAGACCTGACCAGAGCGTGTAGTTGGAGGTGGGATTCCACGATAGATCGAAGACGCGAAAGCGGCCGGCGTGCGATGCGATGACGTGGGCGGCGCTCCATCCGCCGGGGACGAGGCGGAGGATGGTGAAGAGCGCGATGACAGTGCCGGCAAGGTAGATGGTCAATTGGACAACGTCTGTCCAGATCACGGCGGCCATGCCGCCTTCAAAGGTATAGACGAGCGTGACCAGGGTGACGAGGGCGATGGCGACGAGGTCGCGCCCGAAGTCGCTAAGCGAGGAAAGTGCGCCGGCGAGCGCAATGCGGACGACGATGGCGACGGCGAAGACGCGTACGCCCTCGGCCGCCGCTCGCGTGACGAGAAAAAGTGCCGCTGTGAGCGCGCGCAGACGCTGGCCGAAACGGCGCTCGATGAGCTGATAGGCGGTGACGAGTTCGCCGCGGAAGTATTGTGGAATGAGCAGAAAGCTGACGATGATGCGGCCGGCGAGGTAGCCGAGAACGAGCTGGAGGAATCGAAAGTCGCTGGAGTAGGCGAGGCCGGGAATGCTGATGATGGTGAGCGTACTGGTTTCAGCGGCGACGATGCTGAGCGAGATGGCCCACCACGGCGTCGTATTAGCGGCGAGGAAATAGTCGCGAATGGTGCGCTGGCGGCCGCGGAAGCGCAGGCCGAAGAGCGTGACGCCGGCGAGATAAGCGGCGATGACCGCGAGATCGAACGAATTGAGGCCCATGCATCGCCCCTCGGCAAGACGCTGACCGGATGCGGCGATCGATATGGCCGCAAATCCGCGGAAACCGCAAATGGCGGATGGAATGAGCTTACGGCACGAGCCCGCGGCCAGATAGGAATGAGGCCGGTGCGGGGTGAGTGTGGGAATGACGGGAGCCGCGGCCGGCAAACTCGATCATGCGCAACAGCAGGATGAGAATGGAGAGCAGAACGAAAACGATGAGCACAACCCGTGGGCCGGAGCGGCCGGAAGCACGGGACGGTCGGGCGGAGCCGGATCTGGCGCTGGTTGTCACGGAAGATTCGAGAAGACAGGGACAATCGTACCGCGAATCGGAGGTGTCGATGGTGATAAACGGCCGATTCGAGAGTCAAAACAGGCGTAGAATGGTCGCTATGAAGCGCTTGGCCGCAGTTGCAATTGCCGCTGCCATGGCTGGTTTCCCCGCGTGGGGGCAGCATGGTGGAGGTGGGGGACATGGTAGCTCCGGTGGCCACGCGGTTTCGGCTCCGCATGGCGGTTTTGCCTCGGCGCCGCGCGGTGGATTTGCTGCAGCCCCGCGAGGTGGGTTCAGCGGAGCGTCTGCGTTTCGAAGGCCGGGCGGAGCCCCTGGTTATGCGGCACGGCCGCAGTTCGCTGGCCGAGTGCCCGCGGGTATGGTGCGGCAAGGCGGTTCCGGCTATCCCATGGGACGCCTCGGCAATACCAGAGACGGACACCACCGGAGAACCTACATTTCGTTCCGCGGCGGGTACGGTTATCCCTACGGCTATGGCTGGTCAATTGTGCCCGGGTTCCCGACCGTTCTCGATTACGACGACTACGGGGACGATTCAGACAATGGCCAGGACCAGGGGCCGGTCTACTACGACAACGGCGACAACGGCTACGATAACGGCGCGTACGGAAATGGTGCTTATGGCAATGGCGCCTATGGGGAGTTGGGACAGCCGCCTCCGGCGTGGCCAGCGCTCGGACCTTACGCACGCGGATCGGCCGCGCCGCAGCCGGGTATGCAGGCATCGGCTCCGTCAGCTGAGCAGGCGGCCACGATCGTCTTCAAGGATGGCCGACCGCCGCTGCAGATTCACAACTATGTGCTGACGCAGAATTCGCTCTTTGTGGGCGATGCCAGCGGGGTGACGATTCCGCTGGATGAGATCGACCTTCCGGCAACGGTGAGGGCGAACCAGGAAGCCGGCGTGGAATTCCGTCTGCCGAGGGTGCTGAATTAAGGCTTCTGCATCTGCACGCCATTCGGTGCTTCTTTGCGGGCCAAACGAAGCGGAGGATTCCGGATTGTTCGGTCGTTGTGGCCGCCCCGGAGCTCTTCGGGGTTCCCCATACTAGAACAATTCGTGAATGAGTGTGCGCCTCTGTTCCATAGCA
>Ga0335073_10010197_pt1 | contig 13197 bp, 11 predicted proteins | sample Lox_Sample_22_FD_207093 | JGI IMG/M metagenome (GOLD analysis project Ga0335073, IMG submission 207093) | Soil microbial communities from Loxahatchee National Wildlife Refuge, Florida, United States - Lox_Sample_2.2 | ecosystem: Environmental > Terrestrial > Soil > Wetlands | place: USA...
GGCCGGTGTGGGTCGAGACCACCCGGCCGGAGCTGCTGCCCGCCTGCGTGGCGCTGGTGGCGCACCCGGACGACACGCGGTACCAGGCCTTGTTCGGGTCGACGGCGTCGACTCCGGTGTTCGGCGTGCCGGTGCCGGTGCTCGCGCACCCGCTGGCGGAGCCGGACAAGGGGTCGGGCATCGCGATGGTCTGCACATTCGGCGACCTGACCGATGTGACCTGGTGGCGCGAGCTCGACCTGCCGCTGCGGGCGATCATCGGCCGCAACGGGCGGCTGCTGGCCGAGCCGCCGGCCGACGTGCCCGTCGACCTGTACAAGGAGCTGGCGGGCAAGACGGTGTTCTCGGCCCGCGCCCGGATGGTCGAGCTGCTGGCGGAGGACGGCGACCTGGACGGCCCGCCGCGGCCGGTGACCCGGCCGGTGAAGTTCTACGAGCGGGGCGACCGGCCGCTGGAGATTGTCACCTCGGGGCAGTGGTACATCAGGAACGGCGGCCGCGACGCCGTGCTCCGCGCTCGGCTGCTGGCGGCCGCGCAGGCACTGACCTGGCATCCGGCTCACATGCGGGTGCGCTACGAGAACTGGGTGTCGGGGCTGGCGGGCGACTGGCTGATCTCCCGGCAGCGGTTCTTCGGGGTGCCGTTCCCGGTCTGGTACCCGGTGGACGAGGCCGGGGCGCCGGTGTACTCGACGCCTCTCCTACCGGACGAGTCGATGCTGCCGGTTGATCCGGCCTCCGAGCCGGCCCCCGGCTACGACGAGTCGTCACGGGGCCTGCCGGGCGGGTTCGTGGCCGACCCCGACGTGATGGACACCTGGGCCACCTCGTCGCTGACGCCGCTCATCACTGGCGGCTGGGGCACCGACGACGACCTGTTCGGGCGGGTGTTCCCGATGGACCTGCGGGCGCAGTCGCACGAGATCATCAGGACCTGGCTGTTCACGACCGTGCTGCGGGCGCAGCTTGAGTTCGGGGCGCTGCCTTGGTCGGACACCGCGATCTCAGGCTGGATCCTGGACCCGGACCGGAAGAAGATGTCCAAGTCCAAGGGGAACGTGGTCACCCCGATCGACCTGCTCGACCAGTACGGCTCGGACGCGGTGCGGTACTGGGCCGCCAGCGGGCGGTACGGCGTGGACACCGCGTTCGACCTGGGGGAACTCAAGGTCGGGCGGCGGCTGGCGGTGAAGATACTCAACGCGTCGAAGTTCGTGCTGTCGCTTGACGCCGATGGCGCTGGCGGCGCTGGCGGCGCGGACGGGGTGGTGACGGCGGCGGTCGACCGGTCGCTGCTGGCCGCGCTCGACGGCGTGTGCCGGGCGGCCACGACGGCGCTGGCGGAGTACGAGCACACGACGGCGCTTGAGGGCATCGAGCGATTCTTCTGGATGTTCTGCGACGACTACCTGGAGCTGGTGAAGTCCCGCGCGTACGGCTCGGGCGCGGCGGCGGCGTCGGCCCGGCGGACGCTGCGGACCGCGCTGTCGGTGCTGCTGCGGCTGTTCGCGCCGTTCCTGCCGTTCGTGACCGAGGAGGTGTGGTCGTGGTGGCAGGAGGGGTCGGTGCACCGGGCATCGTGGCCGTCGGCTGTCCCCGGCGGTGACGACGGCGACTTCGCCGGCGATCCGGCCGGCGCTGGCGATCCGTTCCTCCTCGCGACCGCGGCGGCCGTGCTGGGGCAGATCCGGAAGGCGAAGTCGGAGGCCAAGGTGTCGATGCGGGCGGAGACGGCCCGGGTGGTCGTGCGGACGCCGTTGGCCGAGGCAGTCGAGGCGATCCGGGCCAGCGCGGGCGACCTGATGGCGGCTGGGAACGTCGCCGACTTCTCGGTCGTGCTCGGGCGCGGGGCCGAGCTGGTGACCGAGGTTACGCTGGCTGATCCAGTCTCCCCCTGACATCGGCCGCCGTCGTCAGCAGCCGCCGGGGCGGGGCGGGGGACTTAGCGCCGCAGCCGCGGCAGCGGGCCGGTGGGCAGCCGGGGCATCGGGCGGGTGGCCGTCTGCAGCCTCGGCAGCGAGCCGGTCGACGGCCCGAACCGGAGCACCGCGCGCTCGCCGACGAGCTGGAAGCCAAGTCGCACCGCCCGCCGGTCGGACCTGGTGCCGTCGGCGATCAGCACGACCTCAGTGGCGGCCTCGGCGCCGGCGGGCACCGCGCCCGCCAGCACCGCCCGGCTGACCTCGAGCGTGACCGCCGCCGCGTGGCCGCTGCGGCGGCGGTCCGGCAGCGTGTAGACGATGCTGATCCGGGACGTGCCGGCGACCGGCCGGGTGACGGCCGCCAGCGCGACCGGCTGCAAGGCAGGCTCCGCCTGCTGCTGGACGGCGTCCCGGTGCTGCGGGCTCACCAGGTAGTGGGCGGCCTCCTTGATCCTGGAGGTGCGCTGCGGCACTTCCCACAGCACCGCGCCGCCGTAGCTGATCAGGTCGTCGGCCAGCTCCGGGGGCGAGCCGATGCGCTCGGCCGACTCGATTCCGTAGGCGACCAGCAGGTCGATGAGGAACCCGCGGTCGGCCGGGGTGACCACGCGGAGCCGGCCGGGCGAGCCGGGCGAGCCGGGCGACTGCGGCGGCGGCCAGCCGCCGGGGTCGTCGGCCACGGTGTCCAGGCTGGAGCCCGAACCGGAGCCGGAGCTGCCGCTGGCGGCCGCGTCGGCGGCGGTGAGCCGGTAGACGCGGCAGTGCCGGTGCACCCGGATCGCCGCCCGGGCCCGCTGGCTCCACGCGGCCGCGAAAGCGTCGGCCGCCTCGATCGGCGCGTCGACCCCGCAGACCGACCGCCCCAGCTTTGACAGCGTCCCCGCCAGGGCCGCCGCCATCTCCGGGATCCGACCTGCGATCAGCAGCGGCACCGCCGGGTCGTGCAGGAAGGCGCCGCGCGGCCCGCTGCCGTCCGGCGGCTCCCACCAGCCGTACAGCACCTCGGCGTCAGCGTCAGCGTCAGCCCCGGCCGGGCCGGGCCCGGACGGCGGCCCGACCGCCTGCGTCTGCCGGGCCGACCTGGCGCTGGCGGCGGCGGCCGAGAGCAGCATCGCGTTCTCCGCCGACCGCGATCTCAGGTAGCCGCCTGCTGCCGCCGCGAACCGATCATGGTCGAAGGTGGTGCACCAGCCCATGGAGTCATGCTTCCCGTCGTGCGCTCATGCCGGGACCAACCCGGTTCTCCGGTGCCTGGCGGTGTCTGGCAGTAGGGGCAGGGGGGTTGCGGCATGTAACGGAAAAGCGTCCCGGCAAGTAACATAATGCCTTCAAGTATGCCGCCCGGGCGGTGGAACGCAAGATTCTCAACCGGCCGCTGGGCGGCCGGTTCGACGGCGCGCTAGCCGGCCTGGAACGACAGCACCACCCGGTCTTCGACCGCCCGGTAGCCGATCCGCTGGTAGATCGAATTGGACACCGGGTTGGCGAGGTCGGTGTAGAGCACGACGTCCCCGACGCCGTCCTCGCGCAGCCGCCGGGAGACCGCCGCGGTCGCCGCGCTGCCGTAGCCGCGGCCGCGCGCCTCCGGCGGCGTGTAGACCGGGCCGATCCTGGCCATGCCGCTGACCTGCACGGTGTTGCAGGCGAGGGCGACCGGCCGGCCGCCCGCGTCGTCCCACAGGGTGACCCCGCCGTGGCTGATCTTCTCGCGGGCGGCGGCGGACTGATCCACGCCGCGGCCCATGTCGTCGACCTCGACCGCGAACGCGGTGAACCAGTCCCCCGCCAGCGGCGCATCGGCATCGGCGGCGACCCTGGCCGTCCCGGCCGGCGCCGGGTCCGGCCAGACCAGCTCCGCCAGCCGGTACAGCCGCTGGCGGCGGTAGACCTCCGCCCGGCCGCCCGGGTGCCCGCCCCGCCAGCCGTCGGCGAACGCGCGGGCGACGTCGGGATACGCGTTCACCCCGCCGAGCGGCCGGGCGGCCAGCGTCACCGCCGCCAGCTCGGCGGCGGCCGTCAGGCCGACCTCGGTCAGCACGACCGGGAACGGCGGGGTGTGCATGAACGCCCCCGCCACCACGCCCGAGGGATCGCGGAACCAGCCGAACAGCGGCCCGGCCGCCGCCTCGCCCGCCGCCGCCTCGCCCGCGGCTGCCGCCTCGCCCGCGGCTGCCGCCTCGCCCGCGGCTGCCGCCGACTCGGCGCCGGCAGCCGATTTTCCGGCCCGCGCCACCGCACTCGCCCGCATCGTCTCGGTTACGCTGAGGATGACGGTGTTCCGCGCAGGCTCCGCCCGCAGGTACCCGCCCGCCGCCGCCAGGAACTCGATCACGTTACTGGTTGTCTGCCACGCCATGGCGGTCATGCTGCCACGGCGGCCTTGGGGCGGACACCTGATTTAAACCGGACATATTGTCAACAATCACTATCACAGATTGTTGACAATGTTTGGCGACATCCGTAGCGTTCGGGGCATGCCAGCCGCTACGCCGGGTGGCCCGCGGGCCGGGGAGGCCGCCCGGGCCCACGCCTTCGCCGCGATCCGGCAGGCGATCCTCAGCGGGGAGCTTGCCCCCGGTCGACGGCTGGTCGAGGAGGACCTCGCCAGCGCGCTCGGCGTCACCAGGCAGTCGCTGCGGGCGGCGCTGCTCGACCTCACCGCCGAGGGGCTGGTCGAGCGGGTGCCCAACCGCGGTGCCCGGGTGCGGGTGGTCACCGCCGAGGAGGCGGTCGCGATCACCGAGTGCCGGATGGCGCTGGAGGCGCTGTGCGCGGTCAAGGCGGCGCAGCGGATCACCGACGCCGAAGCGGCCCAGCTGCGCGAGCTCGGGGAGAACCTGAAGCGCTCGGTCGCCGACGGCGACCCGCTCCGCTACTCCGAGCTCAACCGCGAGCTGCACCGCCGGGTGGGCGCGATCTCCGGTCAGACTGTCGCCATCGGCCTTCTCGACCGGCTGCACGGCCAGCTGGTGCGGCACCAGTTCCAGCTCGCGCTGCGCCCCGGCCGCCCCGAGGTCTCGCTGGCCGAGCACCTGGCCATCCTCGAGGCGGTGGCCGACCGGCGGCCGCACAACGCCAACCTCGCCGTGCGCGCCCACCTGGCCAGCGTCATCGGGGCCCTGCAGGCCTGCGACCAGCCGGGCCAGGCGGGCCAGCCGGGCCAGGCGGGCCAGGCGGGCCAGGCGGGCCAGGCGGGCCAGGCGGGCCAGGCGGGCCAGGCGGGCCAGCGGAACCAGTCAACCCACCAAGCTCAGCCGAGCCAGCAAACCGGATGAGGGAAGGCCGCCCATGCTGAACGTCATCGTCACCGACCCACCACGCGCCGACCTGGCGGCGGTGGACGCGCTCGCCCCGTTCGGCGTCGCCACCGTCCACGAGGCGATCGGCCGCACCGGCTACCTGGGCCCCGGGATCCGCCCCAACCAGCAGGGCACCAGGATCGCCGGCATCGCGCTGACCGTGGTCTGCTGGCCGGGTGACAACCTGATGATCCATGCGGCCGTCGAGCAGGCGCAGCCGGGCGACATCATCGTCGTCACCACCACCTCGCCGTCCTCCGACGGCGGTTTCGGCGAGCTGCTCGCCACCTCGCTCACCGCCCGCGGCGTGCGCGGCCTGGTCATGGGGGCCGGCCTGCGCGACACCCAGGAACTGCGGGAGATGGGCTTCCCGGCCTGGACCGCGCACGTGTCGGCCCAGGGCACGGTCAAGGCAACCCCTGGCGCGGTCAACGTCCCGGTCACCCTGGGCGGCCAGACGATCCGGCCCGGCGACGCGGTCGTGGCCGACGACGACGGCGTCTGCGTCGTGCCGCGGCTCGACGTGGCGGCGGCGGTCACCGCGTCCGCCGCCCGGATCGCCAAGGAGGACGCCAACCGGCAGGAGCTGGCGGCGGGCGTGCTCGGCCTCGACCTGTACGACCTGCGCCCCAAGCTGGCGTCGGTGGAGTACATCTCCTACGCCGAGTACGCCAAGCGGGCCGGCGAGGGCGGCTAGCAGATGAACGGCACGCACGGCACGGACGGCGTCCGGGCCATGCAGATGCGCGGCGGCACCTCCAAAGGGCTGTACTTCCTCGCCGCCGACCTGCCGCCCGACCCGGCCGCGCGCGACGACTTGCTGCTGCGGATGATGGGGTCGCCCGACCCGACCCAGATCGACGGGGTCGGCGGCGCGCACCCGCTGACCTCGAAGGTCGCGGTGGTGTCGCCGTCGGCCGCGGACGGCGTCGACGTCGACTACCTGTTCCTCCAGGTGGTGGTCGACCAGCCGGTCGTCACCGACAAGCAGAACTGCGGGAACATCCTGGCCGGGGTCGGGCCGTTCGCGGTCGAGCGCGGCTTGGTGGCGGCGGGCCACGAGCAGAGCCGGGTCCGGATCCGGATGCTGAACACGAACGGAATCGTCACCGCGACGTTCCCCACCCCGGGCGGGCGGCCGCGTTACGACGGGGCGACCGCGATCGACGGGGTGCCGGGGACCGCCGCCGCGATCGTGCTCGACTTCGAGGACTCCGGCGCGGGCGCGCGGGTGTTCCCGACCGGCAACATCACCGACACGTTCGGCGGCATCACGGTGACGTGCGTGGACAACGGGATGCCGGTCGTGCTGGCGGCCGCCGCCGACTTCGGCCTGACCGGCCGGGAGTCGATCGCCGAGCTGGAGGGCGACGCCGAGCTGAACCGCCGGGTCCAGGCGCTGCGGCTTGAGGCGGGCAAGGCAATGGGGCTTGGCGACGTCAGCGCGGCCACCGTCCCGAAGATCTCGCTGGTCGCACCGCCCGCCCACGGCGGCACGATCGCCACCCGCACCTTCATCCCGGTCCGGGTGCACCAGTCGATCGGGGTGCTCGGCGCGGTCAGCGTCGGCACCGCGATCCTGGTCCCCGGCGCGGTCGGCAGCGACCTGGCCGTCCTCGTCCCCGGCAGCCCGCGGCTGACGATCGAGCACCCGAGCGGCGCCCTCGCGGTCGAAGTCGAGCTCGACACCGCGACGACGCCGCCGACCGTGATCCGCTCCGGCGTGGTCCGCACCGCCCGCAAGCTCTTCGACGGCATCGTCTTCCCACGCTAGCGGCTGGCCGGCGAAGCCCGCCCCGTCCCGCCCACGAAGCCGACCCGCGCGCGGCGGCGAAGTCGGGCCCGTCCGCGCTGGCGAGGCCGCCCCCGCCGACGCGGACGACTCTCCGACCTGTCAGGGGCTACCGACTAAGCCTGGCCCTCAGCGCTTCTTGCTGTTATCTGCGCGATGAAGGCGGCCGCCAAAAAGATCTTGGAAGGTTTGTACCGATATAGCAGACAATTCTTCCGCGCTGAACAAAGTTTCCAAGATCTTCGTCAGGCAGCTGTGACACCAGAGAATCTGGAGGTAGAAGAGCCAGTCGGGGCGCGTTGGGCAAACTCGAGGCGGGTCGGCGAAGCCGGCCGACCCGACCGCGAAGCCGGCCCCGGTCCGCGCCGCCGGCGAAGCCGGCCCCGGTACGCGCCGCCGGCGAAGCCGGCCCCGGTACGCGCCGGCAACGCTGGCCCCGCGGTGCGTTATTCGTCGGCAGGGGTGGAGATCAAGCTGAAGACCGCGCCCTCGGCGTCGGCCACGACCGCCATCCGCCCGTAGGGGCTGTCGGTGGCGGGCCGGACCACCCGGCCGCCGTTGCCGATTGCGGTGCTGACCGCCTTGTCGGTGTCGGAGGTGCCGAAGTAGACCGACCACTGGGCCGGCTGGTCGCCCGTCCCGGCCGGGTAGGCGCCCATGCCGCCGACCACCTGCTGGCCGTTGATGAGCATGGTGGCGTAGCTGAACCCGTCGCTCGACATGTCGCCGTACTCGTAGCCGAAGACCGCCGCGTAGAACGCCTTGGCCCCTTCGAAGTCCCGGCTCATGTGCTCGCTCCAGGTGAAGGCGCCGGGCACGTTGGCGACCTCGGTCCCGGTGTGGTTCATCGCCTGCCAGACGCCGAACACGGCGCCGTTCACGTCCGCGGCGACAACCAGCCGCCCCTGCTCCATGACGTCCATCGGCTCGCCAAGCAGCTGCCCGCCCGCGCTGGTGATCCTGGCCGCCGCCGCGTCCGCGTCGGCCGAGGCGAAGTACGTGGTCCAGCTGGACGGGGTGCCGGCCGGGCCCATGATCGGGCCGATGCCGGCCACGTTCCTGCCGCCGAGCTTGGCGATCGAGTAGCCGCCCATCTCCGGCCCGCCCTGCGCCACGTCCCAGCCGAACTGGCGGGAGTAGAAGGCGATGGCCTTCGGGATGTCGCTGGTTCCGAGATCCACCCAGCAGGGGGTTCCGTCCGGCCATGGGGTATCACGGGTAACCACTCTTGTCACCTCCGTGTCGGTGGAAGCACGCTCCGTCGCGGCCACGCTACCGCAGAAGGTAACGCCTGCACATGGGCAATGGCCAGGACACGGCCCGGAAACGATAGGAAACGACGGCGTAATTCATTCCTCTTACAATGGGGCGATCATGAGCGATCAGGCCCCCGCCCCCAGCTACAGCAAGACCCGCCTCGGCGCCGACCAGGCGGACGGCGCGATCTCGCTGACGCCCCGGCGCAGGCGGATCGTGTTCCTCGTGGTCGCCGTGCTGGCGGCGGCGGGCGTCGCGATCGGCGTGTGGAGCGGGGTCAGCCACGACGAGTACGGCTCGTCAGGGAACGGCTGCGTCAGCCTGACCATCGCCAGCTCCACCGGCGGCCAGCCGATCCATTACTGCGGGGCGGCGGCCAGGTCGTTCTGCCAATCCGCGTTCGCCAACGACGACCGGCTCTCGCTGCTGGCCCGGCCGCAGTGCGACCTCGCGGGCCTGACCAAGGCGAAGGTCGCGGCGGGCTGAGCCATGCGGGCGGTCGCACAGCGGGTGAGCGAGGCCAGCGTCACCGTCGACGGGACGGTGATCGGCGCCATCGACGGCCCTGGGCTGCTGGTGCTGGTCGGCGTCACCCACGACGACACCCCGGACAAGGCCAGGAAGCTGGCGGCCAAGCTGTGGGGGCTGCGCATACTCGACGGCGAGAAATCGTGCTCCGACCTGGGCGCGCCGCTGCTGATCGTGAGCCAGTTCACGCTTTATGCCGAGACTGCCAAGGGCCGCCGTCCGACCTGGAACAACGCCGCCCCCGGGCCGGTCGCGGAGCCGCTGGTGGACGCGGTGGTGGCCGAGCTGCGGGCGCTCGGCGCCCAGGTCGAGACGGGCAAGTTCGGCGCCGACATGAAGGTCGCGCTGGTCAACGACGGCCCGATCACGATCATCATCGAGCTCTAGCCAGCCGCGACGGCGAAACCCAGCCGGAACCCAGACGGAACCCAGGCGGAGCCCGGCAACCCCCCAAAGTCGGCCGATCGGCACTTATCAGGTCAATATGGGCAGGTGAGGGCGGCGGACCGGCCATAATGTGCGGGTGACACCCTTGGAGCAGTTGTCCGTGGTCGACGTGGCCGCCAACCCTGTGCTGGCCGAGGTAATCCGGTCCGGGTTCGTGGAGTCCCGGCACCGTGGCACCGTCGTCGCGATTGCCGCCGACGGCACGTTCGCGTTCACCGCGGGCATCGCCAACGCGCCCGTCTTCCCCCGCTCGTCCAACAAGCCGCTGCAGGCGGTGGCGATGATCAGGGCCGGGCTGCCGCTCGACGGCGAACTGCTGGCGCTCGCCGCCGCCAGCCACTCCGGCGAGGACTTCCACGTCCAGGGTGTGCACGACATCCTCGACTTCGCCGGGCTGACCGAGGACGACCTGAAGTGCCCGGCCTCGCTGCCCGGGGACGAGCCGACCGCGCGCCGCCTGATCAGGGAGTCCCCCGCCGACGGCCCGGGGCCGGAATCGCGAGTCCGCTACAACTGCTCGGGCAAGCACGCGGCGATGCTGGCGACCTGCATCGCCAACGACTGGCCGACCGAGACCTACCGGGAGCCCGATCACCCGCTGCAGGTGCTGATCCGGCGCACGATCGAGGACCTGGCCCGGGAGCCGGTGGCGGCGGTCGGGGTGGACGGCTGCGGCGCCCCGGTGTTCGCGCTCACGCTGGGCGGCCTCGCCCGGTCGTTCCGGGCGCTGGTGCTGGCCGAGCCGGGCACCCCGGAGCGGAAGGTGGCCGACGCGATGCGCAAGTTCCCGTCCTGGACCTCCGGCACCACCAGGGACGAGAACAAGCTGATGACCGAGATCCCGGGGCTGCTGCTGAAGGCCGGGGCGGAGGGCGTGGACGCCTTTGCGCTGCCGGACGGAACCGCCGCCGCGCTGAAGATCGAGGACGGCAACCAGCGCGCCCGCACCCCGGTCACGGTCGCGGTGCTGGCCATGCTGGGCGCCCAGCCGCCGGTCGAGCTGGCCACGACCGACGTGCTCGGCGGGGGCGAGCCGGTCGGCGTGATCCGCGCGACCAGGCTCGCGTAGCGAACACGACCGCGGGCGTGAGCTGACCGACTAGCTAGCGGGCAGCCAGGTGGGCGGCGAGGGTGAACCGCGGCTCGGCGGCGGGGCCACCCGCCGCCAGGTCCGCGATGAGCTGGCCGGTCAGCGGGGCGAACTTGGCGCCGTGGCCGGAGCAGGGCGAGGCGACCACGAACGGCCCGCCGCCGGGCCGGTCGAGGATGAAGTCCTCGTTCGCGGTCCAGGTGTAGAGGCAGGTCGTCTCGTCGACCGGGGCCGGGTCGAGGCCGGGCAGCCGCCGGGCCACGTACGCGCGCACCCGCTCGCGCGCGGCCGGGTCGACTTCAAAGTCGCGGTCGGCGGCGGTGGTGACCGCGCCCGGGTTGTGCTCGGCGACCTTGATCGCGCCCGGCGCCCCGCCGTCGCGCCCGGCCGGCAGGCCGTAGGCGTAGCCGCCCGCGTCGTAGTCGATGAACGTCGGCCATGGCTCGCTGGCGGGCGCGCCCGGGGCGGGCGCGAAGTGGAACGCCTGCTGCTTGGTCACCGTCAGCGGCGGCAGGTCAACCAGCCCGTGCAGCAGCGGCGCGACCCAGCCGCCGGCCGCGACGACGATCACCGGGGCGGCGAACGACCCGCTGTCGGTGTGCGCGATCGCGCCGCCGTCGGCGGCCGTCAGCCGGGTGACGGGGGTGTCGAACCGGATGTCGGCGCCGTCAGCGAAGGCCAGCCCGAGCATCGCCTGGATCGCGCGATCGGGGTCGAGCACACCCGCCTCGGGGTGGAACATGACCTGGCCGGCCCCGGCGAAGTCGAACTGCGGCCACCGCTCAGCCGCCGCCCCCTCGGCCATCAGCTCGGCTGGGACGCCCTCGCTCGCGAGCACCCCGTGCAGGTCGGCCGGCATCCGGTCGGACCCGAAGTCGAGCCCGCCGGTCACCGTGACCAGCCGCTCGCCCGCGGCCGCCTCGAGCGCCCGCCAGCGCTCGCCCGCCCGCCCGGTCAGCCGCACGTAGAGCGGGTCGGGGTAGGCCCGGCGGAAGATCCTGGCGCTGCCGTGCGAGCTGCCGTTGCGGTGCCCCGGGCCGAACTGCTCGAGCACGACGACGTTCATGCCGCGGGCGGCCGCGGCGTAACCGGCGGCCGCGCCGGCCAGCCCCGCCCCGACGATCACGAGGTCCGCGCGGACCGTCACAATAGGCCTCCCGGCATCGAGAAAGGTCAAAATCAAGATCATTATCCCGAACGGTCGCTGCCTGACTCGTCCTCCGCCCGGCCCTCCCGGGCACCCGGCCGGCCGAGCGCGTGGCGCCCCGCCCCCGATTGATGCCGCCGGCCAACGTCAAGGACGCGGCCGGCAGCCCCACGAGGACGAGGCAGCCGCATCCGCCCGCGGGGTCCCCCAGGGCGCCCATCCGGCCGGGTGGTGGCGTTCCTGCTCCGGGCTGACCTCGCTCATGCCGCCGCTCCTGTCGGGCTTGGCGCATCCCGAAGCACGTGGTCGCGGAGGCGCTAGCCGACCGCCACGCCTACCCGTGGCCGACCGCGATATCCGCCGCCCGCGCGGTGGCGCTGGCCGCCTGGCCGGTTGTCCTGCTCGCGCTGCCCGGGAACTGACCGGCCTGGGCCTGACCGACGCCAAGCGACTGGTCGAATCGCGCCAGCGCGTCGTGAGAGGGTAGACGGCGGGAGGTACTGACTCATGAAGATCGGCTTGCAGATTCCCGACTTCAGCACGCCGCGGGGGCCGGACCGGCTTGGGGCGGAGCTGGCGACGGTGGCCCGGACCGCCGACGACGCCGGGTTCGAGCACATCGCCCTGATGGACCACTTCTTCCAGATCCCGGTCGTCGGCCCGGCCGACCGGGAGATGCTCGAGGCGTACACCACGCTCGGCTACCTGGCCGCCTGCACCCGGCGGGCGCAGCTGCTGACGGTCATCACCGGGGTCATCTACCGGGAGCCCGGCATCCTGGCCAAGATCGTCACCACCTTGGACGTGCTGTCGGCCGGCCGGGCCTGGCTCGGCATCGGCGCCGCCTGGAACGAGGAGGAGTCGCGCGGCCTTGGCGTCCCGTTCCCGCCGGTCGCCGAGCGGTTCGAGCGGCTCGAGGAGACGCTGCAGATCTGCCTGCAGATGTGGCACGGCGACGAGCGGCCCTACCAGGGCAAGCACTACACGCTCGAGCGCCCGCTGAACTCGCCGCAGTCGATCACCCGGCCGCACCCGCCGATCATGATCGGCGGCGGCGGCGAGAAGAAGACGCTGCGGATGGTGGCGCAGTACGCCGACGCCTGCAACCTGTTCGCCGGCCGGGACGAGGCGCGCAAGCTCGACATCCTGCGCCAGCACTGCGAGGCGGTCGGCCGCGACTACGACACGATCTACAAGACCGCGTACTACTTCTTCAACCCGGCCGCGGGCAGTCAGCGCATCATCGACGACCTCGGCGCGCTGGCCGCGCTCGGCTTCGACGCCGCGATCGGCGCGGTCGCCGGGGTGTGGGACGTGGCGCCGCTGGAGCTGATCGGGTCCGACGTCATCCCGGTGGTGGCCGACTTCTGACCGGCCGGCGGCGGTTACCCGGGCGCGGGCAGGGACAGGATCACGGTGATGTCCTGACCCCGGCCCGAGCAGGCGCTGCCCGCGCTCTGCACGGTCATCTGATCGAGGAACCGGGCGCCGCCGGTGCGAACCACCCGGCCCGACCGGTCCCGCACCTCGAGCGTGCCGTCGGCCGTGCGGACGGCCGAGAATCCCCGCGGCCAGATGACCGGGACGCCGGCCATCGTGAAGCAGGCGAAGCCGGATCGCACCGACGACGCCAGCAGGAAGGGCGACTCCTGCGTCAGCGTGTCGGGCGCGGGCTGGTTGGGGGCGGGGGTGAACGTCACCACCGGCAGCACGGC
>Ga0335073_10010198_pt1 | contig 13196 bp, 12 predicted proteins | sample Lox_Sample_22_FD_207093 | JGI IMG/M metagenome (GOLD analysis project Ga0335073, IMG submission 207093) | Soil microbial communities from Loxahatchee National Wildlife Refuge, Florida, United States - Lox_Sample_2.2 | ecosystem: Environmental > Terrestrial > Soil > Wetlands | place: USA...
TATTCAGAAGAATCACGGCTGCGTCTGGCAGCGCTCCGCCGGACTGGTCCAAGACATGTCCCGTGATTCTTAAGGCGTCAGTCGGCGGTTGAGCGCGGCCGATCGCCGCCAACATTAGATAGAAACAGAGCAAAATCTTCGCGGACAGCAAAGGGGCTTCGCGTTTCCTATGAGCGCTTTCAACGATAACAAACCGATCCACAATAACGACTCCTCTGTCAGATTGATCTCTTGTTCACTTGCAAGCGGGGATTCAGTGGCGTTCACGCGCGCGACGAGTCTCGCCGCTGGCAAGTCGGCTTCTCAGCTTTGGTTAGGAAAGGAGCTGCGGAGGGCCGCGTTTTCGTTGAGAGCCGCTTGGACTTCTGTCACGAAGGTGTGACTCGCACCGTCGAAGGGCAATGGAAACAACTCCCCTATAAAGCCCTCTGGCAGACTGTGCAACGTAAGCGAACTGGCTTACGGTGCCTACGTTCAGATTGGGATAGGCTGCGCAACGCGCGGCTTGTAAAGCAGGGCCGGACGAGCTGTCTGGGGCCAACGCCATCATGGCGCAATGATGATTTCCGTTGCGTCTGCAGCACGCAGGGAGATTCAACTCGGGATCGCCTGCAAAGAGCGGGACGACTGCCGGCCAACCCATCAGAGCGAGAAGCAGAATGGCGAGAAGGCGGCGCAAGGTTACATCCTACGCCTCGGCACGTGTCCCGGGCAACGCTTGGGCGGCACAAAAGCCTCTACGTTTGATCGAAGCGCTGCGGCAAATTGTCGCAGGCTCGCAAACGCGGAAGGAAGCGAGAGCTTACGGAGTCTAATCGAATTAGAGCAGAACCTGATGATTCCGCCCACAGATATGCGTCACAACCTCACTTCGGCCTGGCTCCTCGCCGCTTTGGCCGCTTTCGTTGGACCCGCCTCGCTCGCGGGTCAGGGAACGGAAGCACGGGCGCGTCAGGTCGAGGCACGCTTTGTGTCTCCGTGCTGCTGGCGTGAGAATCTGGCGGTTCACGATTCGCAGGTTGCTGAACAGCTACGAGCCCTGATCGCGGAGATGGTTCAATCCGGCCGGACAGAGCCACAGATTGTGGACTATATGGTCGCCCGATTCGGCGAACGGGTTCTTAGGGAACCTAGAGGGACGCCCTTCCGATTGCTGAACCTCATCCCGCTAATGGCTCTTATGATCGGTTTTCTCTTTGTCGTTCGCTTTCTGCTGCGCGCCCGCGCTCTGGCGATGTGGGAATGCAATCGGGTTCCGTTGGCTCAGCCGGACGAGGATCTGGAATGGATATGACATGCTTGGCTTCACGGCATGCGGCGGCGTTTTTGTTCTTGCGGCCGCCAGCATGCATCGGCTGCGCGCACACGAGGACTTATCCTCCTACGGGGCAGTTCCGACGTTCCGCTGCCGACTATATACCCGGTCACATCTCGGGCTGGCGACCAGGAGCACTGCGTACCTGGTTCGGCGATTCGAGCCACACGCGCCAAAAGGAAGCACCCAACGAAAGGTCCGCCACAATTAAAAGATTTCCGAAAAGTGGGTACTCGAGTGGCTTTGAGAGAATTATCGGTTTAGCCCATCGAGGGAATCTTTCCTAGAACCATCTCGAGACCTTCTCCGGTGCGTCAAATTGTCGCAGTAAGCGAAAAGTCGGTAACGCAAGACTCATGCGTAATGTCTATGGGTAATGATCGGAAGTCTACAACTGAACTTCCGGACGGATAGGTATAAGAAAGGTCCATAATGAAACGCAGAGATCTTGTAGTTACTGCCCTTACGGGCACGGCAATGTCCGTCGCGCTCTCTGGCCCGACTGCGGCAGCGGAGTCCGATACCGAGACTAACATCCTATTTAGCGGAGACAATTACGGCCATTGGAAGGGTATGGCGGAGCACCATGTGCCGGTTGTAAAGTTTAACGGGGGGAAAATAACCATCCGCACTCCACATTCTATGAGCGAAGCGCACTACATTGTGAGCCACAGTGTGGTGCTCGGGGATGGTAAGTTTCTTGATCGGAAGACGTTCACCTGGAAAGATCAACCGGTATCAGAGCATACATTGCCCGCGGGATACACGGGGAGCGTCACAGTCACCAGCACATGCAATATGCACGATATCTGGGTCAAGACCGTGAAGATCTAGATCGAGATGCTCAGCGGACTTGTAGACGAGCCTGGTCTGCGTATCCCATAGCCGTCTTTGACCGGCAGGCGGATCTGAAGAAGCAACGGGAACGCGTCGGCTGCGCCTCCATTCCGCAGTGCAGGCGGCCATCGCGGAAACGCCAAACCGCAGAAGTTTCGCCCACACGTCTTTCCAGAGGGGATATACGAAAAGTAGTCGGCGGCGAGCGGGATCAGGCCATCAGCTCTTGGCTTTCTGCACCCGAACAGCCGCAGATTCGCTAGACGCCACTGGTCGCGCCGCCACGCCCGTCCCCGTTTCAACGCCTTTGGACGCTCGTCCCGATTCGCCGGGATGCCGAGAAGATTGCACGGGGCGGCCTGCCCTAGCCGTTTTGGTTGTACCCACCTCGGATGAGGCGGAAGAAACGGAAGCACTGGCGCCGCAGATCGAGGCCCACTTTGTATCCCGTGCTGGCGCGAAAATTTCGCCGTTCACGTTTCGCAGGTCGCCTAACAGTTACGAGCGCTGATCGTGGAGATGGGTCAATCTGTCGTGTCGTTCGCCTTCTGCCGCGTGCCCTCGCGCTGGCGATGTGGAAATCCCAGTGGGGTTCGTTGCCTCAGCCGGACGAGGTGTGGAATGGTTATACATGCTTTGCTTGACGGAATGCGGCCGTTTCTTGCTCTTGCGGGAGCGCTAGCATGCATCCGCTGCGCTATTACCTGACTTCGGAACCTGACGCCATCTCCTACCGAATCGCGGACGCCAGGAGCTTGGATCGAGAGAGCAGTTGAGCGCTTGCTCGTCTTGGGCTGCGGCAAATTGTCGCAGGCACACGGCAGTCGAGTGGCGATAGGATGGCAAAGAGATGATTCCCGCCCTATCCAAGCAGCCGCCTGCAGCTGGCGACCCCGCCGCGAGTCTCGCTCTGCCGTGGGTGGTCAGGCTTCGCTATGGGATGGCCGCCGGCGAGGTCGCGGTCGTGTTAGGGCTCTACTACGGTCTGCGCCTCGATTTTCCTCTAAAGTGGGCGCTGATGCCTCTGGCAGTAAGTCTGGCCAGCAATGTTTTGCTCGGCCGTCTGCGGTCTCTGCCCGCGCGTTTTACACAAGATACGCTGGGCTCAGTTTTTTGTCTCGATACTGTTTGTCTGACTGCAATACTGGCATTCACGGGCGGAGCTACCAACCCCTTCAGCTTGCTGTATCTTGTGCAGATCACGCTTTCGGCTGTTGTTCTCCGGAGACTGTGGACGTGGATTCTTGGCGCGCTCTCTACGGCGGGTTTCGGCCTATTGTTCTTTGTTCGCCTGTCTGGAGTGGAGTTTGCACCGCACCATTTCGACCAGGGCCTTTCGCCCCATCTGATAGGCATGTGGATCGCTTTTGTTGCCGCAGCGGGTTTGATTACCTTCTTCACCGGTAAGATCTCGGACGCGCTACGGAAACGCGAACAGGATGTTCTCGTTTTGCAGGAGCACGTGGCAAAGAACGAACGCTTGGCATCCTTGGTGACGCTAGCAGCCGGGGCGGCACATGAGCTCAGCACACCTCTCGGGACGATCGCGATTGTGGCGAAGGAACTCGAACACTATGCCAGCAACGTTGCCCGAGACGACGCGGTAGTAGGGGATTCTCGGCTGATTCGCTCAGAAGTGGATCGCTGCCGACGAATCCTGGAGCGGATGAGTGTGCAAAGCGCGGAACCGATGGGAGAAGCGCCTTCGCGAATCCGCCTGCGTGAGCTGTTGGCTCAAGTCTCTCAGCAATTACCGGAAGCTCGCCGGGCGTTCCTCGGGATCGAACTGGCCGCCGGTGAGTCCGAGGTTATCCTCCCGGTTCGCGCAACGATACAGTCGCTGGTGGCATTGGTGCAGAATGCATTCGACGCCAGTGCCCGCAATGGGGCCGTCGTTATCGCAGCTAGGCAGAGCGAGTGCTCATTGGTAATTGCCGTTCGCGACCAGGGACACGGCATGCCGCCGAACGTTCTGCGCCGAATCGCTGAGCCGTTCTTCACTACTAAAGAACCGGGCCAGGGCATGGGTCTGGGAACATTTTTGGTCCGCACGTTCGCCGAGGGTTTAGGTGGGAGGGTCGTGTTCGACTCCGTTCTTGGCAAAGGCACCACGGCTACGTTGGAGCTTCCGCTAAACGCACCGGGAGAAGCGCATGTCTCCGTCTGAAGATACGCTTCTCGCGCTAGTAGTTGACGATGACGAGGTATTCCGGTGTCGTCTGTGTGCTGCATTGGCGAAGCGAAGGTGGGACGCCGAAGAGGCCGCGTGTGGCGAACAAGCCCTGGAGGTCGCCCGTGAGCGCAGTCCGGACCTGGTTTTGGTAGATCTACGCATGCCAGGTATGGGGGGACTAGAGGTGGTGCAGGAACTACGCGAAATCGATTCCTCGATGACGATCATCGTGCTGACCGGCTATGGCAGCATCCCGACCGCGATCGCTGCAATGAAGCGGGGCGCGGATCACTACTTGAGCAAGCCCGCGGACGCGGACCAGATTCTGGCCGTCTACGACAAGCTGCACTCCGCTTCCACGGACGAACAGGAGGCGACGCTCACAACAGTTCCGACGCTCGCCCGTGTGGAATGGGAGCACATGCAGCGCGTCATCGCCGACTGCGATGGAAATATTTCACAAGCCTCCCGTCTACTGGGCATCCACCGCCGCTCTCTGCAACGAAAACTCGCCAAATACCCACCGCCGCGCTGATTTAGCAGGGTGCGACAATTTGCCGCGCGACAATGCGTTGGTATTAGGGTCTGATGGACAGTTGAGGCCGTTGTTCGCATGCGTCAGACATTTGGCTGTTTTGCTGCGCTTCTTGTAACTCTACTTCCGTACAAATCTCGCGCCGATGTCACCAGCGTCAAATCTGTTCCCTCGCCGGCTCAACGTTCTTCGCAGGCTGGCCAGCAGTCGAAGGAAGCCGAGAAAGAATATCGGCGTGGCGTCCAATTCGCGGATGGCAATGGAGTTGAACGGGACTACGCTCAAGCGGCACAACTGTACCGCAGCGCCGCTGAGAAAGGCCACGCCGCGGCGCAATACGACCTCGCTTACCTTTATGCGCGCGGACTTGGCGTCAGCCAGGACTGGAAGCGCGCGGCCTATTGGTATCGAAAGGCCGCCTTGCAGGGTGATGTCGAGGCGCAAAACAATCTCGGTGCATTGTACGCCACCGGCCGCGGTGTGGCCCGAAACGATAGGGAGGCGCTTCACTGGTACCGTTTAGCGGCGAGACAAGACGATCCGGAGGCGACTTGCAATCTTGGCTCCATGTATTTTCAGGGTCGTGCCGTCAAGCGTGATTATGCTCGCGCCTTCGAGCTTTTTCGCAAGGCCGCCGAACTCGGTTATGCCGTGGCGCAAAACAACCTTGCATTGATGTATGCCAATGGCCAGGCTGTAGCGCGCAACTACGCGTGGGCTTACGCTTGGCTGGATATAGCCAGCGAGCAGATTTCCGCGTGTGCGCAACTGCGTGATCGCATCGGAAAGGAAATGCCTTCGGAGGACATTGCCCGCGCACAGGACCTGGCGGCCAGGGAACGAGCGCTCATCTCAACAAAAGCCGGGGCATCTAAATGATGGTTCGGAAGGTGCTTCGAACAGCAACTCTCTTCGCTAGCCTCATCGCCCTGTGCTGCTGCGCCCGTAAGAAAACGGCGAATAATCTTCCCATCAAACAATACGATCTGCACGGCCGCATCGTCAGCCTAGATCCACAGACTCATTCTGCTGTCATCCAGGGAAAAGAGATTCCCGGTTGGATGTCGGCGATGACGATGGAGTACCCCGTAAAGGTTGAGACCGAGTATCAAAACTTGCGGCCGGGTGAACAGATCCGTGCCACCGTCTTTGTGCAAGGCTTGGACTATTGGATTGCCGGAATTCGGCGAGAGGCTCTTGCGGACCATGCCCCAGAAGTTCCCGCAGTGAAATAGGAAGGCTAAATTATGATTTCCCGAAGGTCTCTCTTGGAAACTCGCGGCCCTCGGTGGTGTGCCAGGCGAACTACACGCTGTTCTGGCAAACGCTGGCACCGGCATCGAAGAGAGGAAAGCCGAGCGATGAGTTGGCACAGGCGCTCGATCGGACGTTCGGCGGTCAGGACAGACTCGAGCAGCAGATTCGAGCAGCCGCTGCAGGAGTATTCGGCAGCGGCTGGGCGTGGCTTTACGTGGACCCTAAGACAGCACACTGCTTGCGAAACGGCAGCCCTTGCGCGGCATCGATGTTTGGTAACACGCCTATTATCGCAAGTATCAAGACCGGAGAGCGGATTACCTGGCGGCGACCGTCCACATCATCAATTGGGACTATGTTTCGAGCACTATTCGGAATTGTCTCGATAGCTTCGAGTCGACACCATTGCCCGAAATTGTGTCTTCCGCTGCTTGCAATACTGAGCCGAGATCTTCGTTCTGCAGGTCTTGCGGCGCGTGATCGACTCTTGCCGTTAGGAGGCTTGATCCCTGCCGCATCCAGCGCCTTCGCGCGAAGAAACCGTAGAATCGCCTTTAGTAAAGATCCTTCGTTCTGGAATCGCCCGCCGGATTCTTGGCTGGGCCAGAAAATATTTTTCACTTTCGGGCTGAGATCGAGCCTCTTCATGGAAGATAGATATAGACAAGTAAAAAGAACTGAGTCGTGTAAAACCGGTCGCCTTTTGAGCGACAGGTGTATTGTGTATGGAACCTGTTCAGATAAGATTGCCGGATTCGCGGACGCGAGAAAACCTGTTCACCGCGAAGTACGCATGGCTACTTCGATGGGCCCTGCACTTTGCCCAGGGCGACCGCCCGACTGCCGAAGATCTTGTCCAGGATGCATTTATCCGCTTTGTTCTGGCCGAGACGAAGCTCCGGAGCGCGGAAAATATTGAGGCTCTGCTCTACACCTACCTCAAGTACGCTCACCTCGCACACCTGCGACGTCTTCAACGTTATCCTCACGAGCCTCTTTCGATTGCCGAATTCGATTCCCTCCAGCTTGGGCTTCGCGAGAGCCAGGGCGCGGACCAGATCGACGTCCAGGACACCCTCCGCCGGATCGTCGCGTATGCGTGCTGGCGCAAAGAATCCGCTAAGTCCGCCAGTGTGCTGATCCTGCGCTTTTTCCATGGCTGCTATCACGATGAGATCATGGGCATCGCGCGGATGACCAGGAAATCCGTCGATACGAGTCTGTGGGAGGCAAGGGAGGAGGTGGGCCTTTACTTGTCCGATCCCGGCCGCCTCCGAATCATGCATCAGGCGCAGCCCCCAGAGGTGATTCCGAAGCATGTTGCGTTTCCCTCCGAACAGGTCATTCAGGAACTGCGCCGGACCATTCTCGCTGCCCGCCGGACGGAATGCTGGTCCAGCGATCTTCTTCTCGAACAGTACAGAACTGAGCCATCGAAGCCTATCGAGCGCGAGATGTTGGCACATATTGTGAGCTGCGCGAGCTGCCTCCATCTGGTGACTAAGTTCTGCAATATTGCTCCGCCTTCCGGCCGTTCGCCGGAAGAATCGGCTGGTCCAGACCGTCGATCACGGCGGGGATCGAAGAAGGATGGCCGGATCTCAGGCAATACCGTCAAGCGAGCTTTGCAGATCGCGAGGGAGCGGGCGCGGGAGGTGTACGAGCATAGGCCGCGGCGGCTGACCGTTGCGGTCAACGGCGCCATAATCGCGAGCCAGGGCGTGACCTCGCCATGGACTCGGCAAGAGATTGTGCTCAGCGGTGGAACAAAGCCGGAATTCATCGAGGTGATGAGCGAGCAAGGTGTTTGTCTGCTGGCCATGCGCATCGGCTCGGAGCCACCCGACACTCCTCCCGAAATCAGGCGGGAAACGGAGCTAAGTCTTGGACGCAGGATCGAGGCGCGGCTACAATTTACCAGCTTGGGGCCGCTGGTCGAAATCACCTATCACGACCCCTCACAAGTGGCTGAAACGGAACCAGAGCCTGAGTCCGAAATGGTGAATGACGAGGCCAGAGTCGAACCACAAGGCAGCGACTTTGAGCGGTTCGATTCCGGCGAAGCTCCGCCCTCGGCCCCTTCATCATCCTTGTGGTCTCGGGTCCGGGCCCGGATTGCCAAGATCCCTGCTGATATCAACCCGGTGTTTGTAGCTACGACGCTTGGGGCATTGATCATTTTGTTGCTGGGATTGTTCTGGAGCAGAAGCATTCCGAAGCCCACGGCCAACGGCTTCCTGGCGCATGCGATTGCGTCGCAGGCCAAGGGCGCAGGCGTTGCGGCGCCCGGAGTTGTTCAGCAGAAAGTTAAGATTCGTACGCCAAAGAGAACCATCGAGCGCTCGATTTACCGTGATGCCCAGGGACTTCGTCATCGAAAGGCTGAGAAGCTCACCGCTAAAGACATGCAACTCAAGACACGATTGGCCCGCGCCAACGTGAGCTGGGACGAGCCGTTATCGCCCCTGAACTATAAGGAATGGCGCGACGGCCAACGGGTGACCGAGGATGTGGTCAGGCGGAGCGGCGATAACCTACTCACGCTAACTAGCGATGTGGGGGATGGGGAAGTGGAGCGCGAAACGTTGACCGTCCGTGCACGGGACTTCCACCCTGTCGAACGAACCGTGACGTTCCGGAACGCGGAGACGATTGAGGTCGCAGAATTGGATTATAGCGTGTCGCCTTGGGGACCTCCGAACGAATCCCTGTTCGACCCGCTGCCGCGACGCGGTTTCTCTGCCCCAGCTCGCGTTCTCGTCCCTCCACCCGTTCCGCTGCCAGTGACAACGTCGGTTGCCTTGCCCGTGTTGACCAAGGCGGAGCTCGATGAAGCCGAGCTGAAGACTCGATTGGTCCTTAATCAGCTCCATGCGGATACCGATGAACGGATTCATCTCTCGCGCGACCCTACCGGTATTCAGGTAAGCGGGATTGTAGAGACCGGAGAGCGCAAGCAGGAGCTTGAGGCGCAACTCTCTGCGATTTCGTATGTAACGCCATCGATCTCAACTTTTCAGGAGATGCAAACGAGTCAGGAGGAGCAGCCTCGTTCCGAACCGCGGCCGACTGTTGACACAATTCAGGAATTCCGGCAGCCAAGCGAGCCTTCGCTATTGGAGATGTACCTGAAGCAAAAAGGCTGGAGCCTGGAAAAGATCAACGACCTATCGTGGCAACTGCTTGAGAGCTCGATCGCTGTTAGCGCTGAAGGCAAGCCGATCGCTGACCTTGTGTCACGGTTCGGAAACGGTGATTCGTTGTCACCGCCCGCCCGGAGCGCGTTCGACCGGCTTATGGCGAACCGCCAGGCGACCTTGCTTTCCGCACTGCAAAAAGAGGACGAGCTTCTTGACGGGGCGGGGGTACCGCGAAAATCCACGGGCGCCACGACGTCCGCCAGCGGAAGTTCACTGGGGGATATCGCTGCGCAAAATCGGATTCTTTGCGAAGAACTGGCCAAAGGAGATCTGAACGTCGAACAAAGCCGTTCCGCTGAGGCAAAAATTGTGGAACTGCGCGTGGCCATCGACCAGACACGCACGGCGGCGCAACACCTGACTACCCCGGCACTCAACGCTACAACTAGCACATCGAGTAACAGCAGACCATAGGAACCGATCAACATGAACCGGAGTTTCAGTCGTTTTTCACGTAATCTCTTTGTGTTTGTTGCCGCCGCGCTATCCGCATCAGCGCAGACCGCGCAATTTTACGGACAGGTCACCGATCCCCAGCAGGCAGCAGTAAGGGGCGCGCAGGTCCGCTTTGGTGAACCAGTCCACCGGTGTAGGTCATGACGTGACGACCAACGCCGAAGGAACGTATGTCGTTCCGTTTGTGCGGCCGGGGACCTATATGATCTTCGTGAAAGCGGAGGGGTTCCGTATAGCTGAGAGTGAACCGCTAACGGTCACTACAGGGCAGGAAATGATATTCGACGTGGATAGCCGCTCTCTCGCGGCCTTCCGGTCTTCTTCGGATGCTCCTTCCTCCAAGCGGTATGCGATTGGAAAGCGATACGAGGCGAGATCAAAGGGAAGTGTTTCCCGTGATGGCTCACCATGGGCCTCATTCATGACGCCGATGATCCGTGCGGCGGAGAGAGATTTCAAGGCGTAGCCATATTCGATCAGCACGTTGGGGTTCGGGCTGGGCTCGCCTTTGGGTCGCGTCGAAACAAATGTGAGGTCCGCGACGAAAACAGCCGTAGTATCAATCTTCTTGCGGATCGTATCGAAAATATTCGGCGACCCCGGAACGCCTTGCGTATCCTTGTCGAGCTCGATGGGATCGCGCGGGTCCTCTGCGATTTCAAGGTCTTTGTAGATGCGCTTTATCGCAGTTTCGAGAGCTCTTTCGATGAAGTTCTTCTCGGCATTACCCCTGTCGGACTGCCAGGAGAAAAAGACGGTCGGCATGAGTCGGCGTCACCTTTCAAAGAAACGGCTTGCATTTTTACGTGCCATCTGTAAACTCACTTCCGTTGACAAGCCCTTGTCGTCTGTAACATCTGGCCGCCCCTGTGCGGCCTTTTTGTTGCCTTGAGTCACGTCTTACGTCACTTGCTCATCAACAAGCCATCAAGCTTGCGCCCCCGGATTCGGAGGCGGCGTTTTTTTGCGTCTGAAGTCTGGCACCCGAGGAAAGACTACGGCGCGAGGGTTATAAAGAACTCATCCATTTGAGAATCAAGAACAACCGAAGTATCTTCGCCGGCGTCACGTTTGCTAAGGAGGTCTTGAAGATCGAGGTCTGAGAGGAACAATATCAGATTGCGAGAGATCATCCATGCGCGTCGTCGCGCCTTGATGGCAGATGGGGATGGGCCCTTGCGGCTGCATAGTATGCCAAAGGATCGCTTAGCCTCCGGCATCAGATATTGCTGTAGCGATTCGACTTCGGCTTGGCCGATCTTGTCGGTAAAGTTTTTGAATTCCGCTACAACCATTCGAGCTGAATGCTGGTATTTGATATTGTCCCAGAACGGGTGACCGGTTCCGATTGGATAAATGGCGTCGCGTCTGTCCAAGCCATCTTCTGTGGCGCTTTGGATTTTGGGCATGCGTAGCGGCGGAACGAACAAGTAGTTGAGAATCTCGACGCAGACCTTCTCATATTCCTGCCATCCCGAGCCCGGGGGAACAGCACTTAAGGCCTTGAGGAAGGCGGCGCTCGTTGGCCCTGATGTTGGGATGTCCTGTTCGGCAAAGGACTCGAACCTCTGCTTTGATTTGCGAAAACTGAGGAATTCGTCTCGAATCTTGGGGTCATTGTCGAGAATGGATTCGAGCACATCGCCATCCCAGATGAGTACATTGGGCGCAGGTGGTAACTCGTCGGCAACCTGAGGGGGAACCTTTGCCGTCGTCATAAGCAATGCCATTTGGGCACCGGCGAGAGTGATAGCCCTATTCAAATCGAGAAGTATGCGGCGCAGGTCCGACATGGGCACCCTGTCTCTGGAAAAGCGTTTGGCCTGCACAACATATTGGGTGTCGTCATCTTTGGATTCAGCGAGAAAATCTAACCCATAATCGCGCTGCCCCCGCTGGGTGAATCGTCTTGCGCGGAAGCCTTTGGCAATGAGAAGCGCGCCGCATAAGGATTCGAATTCCTCGTGATCGAGGGCGCTGAGGTCATATCGCATGGATAGCCCATTTTAGGGTACGATTCGCCTGTCTGTCAGGCGCGTCGGCATTAAGCAACATTTACCGGCTGGGAGCCACCGGTCGCGAGTTTTTTATGACAACAGATCGAGCGCCTCGGCCGTAATGTCATCGCGCTTGCCAAAGCCGTCATATATATCGGCCAGCGAATTCAGCACCATGGCAGTTCGGGGCCAACGCAGTGCGAGAACTCTCGCATCGGCGCGATACGACTTCGCCAAATCACGCTCTGGCCGTCCGCCATCGGAGGGCAATTTGGTCCACACTCCACGATGATTGATTCGGCCGGCCCGCAGCCCCGACTCGAGATCCCGACTTTCCGTCGAATCAATTAGATAGCGAACGCTCTCATCAGGCCAAATACCATCCGAGCCCGATGGCGCATATGCCAACATGCGCCCAATTTGGATATCGCCTACCTTCGCGCGTTTGTTCGCTGAATTGAGCGCACGGGCCTGATGGAACCATTCCTTAAGCCGGACCGCATCAATCGTGCCGTCCTCGCGGCGTCCGGGCACCGCACTCCATTTCGACAGGAGATCCCAGGCAAGCCGTGCCCGGTTACGGGCGATATCATCCCCTTGCGGAGCTTCGCCCGCCGGTGACTCGTTCGGCGTATCGTCCTCCCTGAACGCGTGCATGACAACATCGGCAAAGAAAGCCGGATCGCTCTGCAGAGTCTTGTGCAGCGTGACCGGTGTATGAAGGGGCTGCAACAAGGGAAGATACTGAAATTCAAGCCGCCCAAGGTCGCCAGCCGAAACTTCCCCGCTCGCGCGCAACCGCTGAAGAATTCTTTCCACATCGTGGTCGATCATTCCGCGACGAACCACCTCCACCTTTGCAAGAGCTCCGATTGCAGCCTCGAGCACGCGGACAAGGAGTCCCGTCGATAGCCGACCGGGAGCAGACCCCGCCTGATCCAATGCGTCGAATGCACGTCCCGCCTCCAGTAGTTTTTCAATGGCGAATTCCGCATCTTCGTCCCGTTGAATACGAATCAGGAATACCGCCGTCTCCTTCCAGAACCGTTCCTCGACGGCTCGCCCCAGATTCTCCAAAACACGCCAAGTCGCCCGGCCCTCCGGTAGCGTCCGGCAGAAATCAGCCTGCATTTCGATCCGCCAGCCTTGGAACACGTCCGACCGCAGAAACGCCGCTGACCAGTCCGGACCATTGATCTCATTTCGGCGCCACGCGAACGCCATGCCTGCCTGCCGGATCTTCGGGTCTTCTGCCCGCAGCGCCCGCTCCATCACATCCAGTTCGACCGGACCCTTCTCTACGGTCTCCGCCGCAGCCTGGCCAACCAAGTAGGACAACTTCGCGCGCGCTGCAAGTGAAAGCAGGCCGTCCAGACCGAGATGTTTCATCACGATGGCCGCGGCCTCTCGCCTCGCTTCCGAAACT
>Ga0335073_10010199_pt1 | contig 13196 bp, 10 predicted proteins | sample Lox_Sample_22_FD_207093 | JGI IMG/M metagenome (GOLD analysis project Ga0335073, IMG submission 207093) | Soil microbial communities from Loxahatchee National Wildlife Refuge, Florida, United States - Lox_Sample_2.2 | ecosystem: Environmental > Terrestrial > Soil > Wetlands | place: USA...
TTTACCCGCTCCAGGATCGGGTTCGCGGAGTCCTCCGCCTCTTCCAGGACACGCCAGTTGAACTGCATCCACGAGTGGTCTCTTCCGTTGAAGAGCTGTTGCTTTGGGATCGTGCGGGCCATCGAATATTTCCTGTCGCCGTGTTGGTCAGTCTATCGCGTTTACACAATGGGCCGCAGCGGCGGCCCGAATTCCGTCCTTCTTGCGATTCCCTTGATCAAATCCTCACTGTGCCCCGTGAATACCTCGCGAAAATCCCTCAGCTCCCGTCGGGGAAACCTCCACGATGAAGAACCATGGGAAAATGCGCAAGCCCGGCGGGCGCGGGCACCTGCGCACGCCACCCGTCGGGATACGGCTTGACGGCGAGCCGCAGGGGCGATTCCTCAGAATCCGGGTCATCCGTGATCTTCTCCAGCGCGCGGCGAAGACGATCCACTGGCTTGCTGCCGGCATTCGCTCGCCATCGCTCCTCGATGGCGGCAACCCGCTTTGCGTATTCCCCAGCTTCGCCTTGTCCCTCCGGCGTCAGCGCCAGGAACTTGGTTCGGGCCTGCGATTTCACCGTGGCAAACCCCCGCTTCTCCAGGAAGCCCGTTGCCATCGCAATCGCTTCTTTCGAAACACAGGCGAGGGTCGGAAGCTCGCGGATCGGCACTTCCGCCCGCTCTTCAAAAAACCGCAAAACATTAGCCGCAATCGCCAGCGAAACCTCCGAATCCCCCTCAAACTCCATCGCATACGCCAGAAGCGTCCGAGCCAGCAGCGCAGGCAGGCTCGTCTCCCCAGCCTCGGTGCCCGCCTCGCCTTCCTGCCTGCTGAACAAGCCATACCCCAGGATCGGCATCGCCCCCGGCAGGCCCGTTCCGACCTCATCGGCCACCGGCTGCAGGGCCCCAACCAGCTCATCGAACGCCTCAGTCCCGATTCGCTTTCGCCAGCGGCGCTCGATCGCGGCCGTCAATCCCCGCCAGACTTGCAGGGCCTTCAATCCGCCTGCGGTCGGGCGAATCATCAAGTCAGGCGCCTTGCCCTCGATCCGCACGTAGCCCCACCAGGAGCTGAATCGCGTGAGCCGGTTTTTCATCTCCTTCTCGTTCGCTCGCCACGCTTGCTTCAACGCGCCCACCGAGATCCCTTCCTCGGGGATAAACCGCAGAAACCTCACCCACATCACCATCGAGAGAAGAAAGGGGGGCCGGATCGCTCCCGGCGTGGAACCAAAATCCGTGGTTCGATGGGGAACTTGGTGCTCAAACTCATTGTCAAATTCGATGGTGAACGCGATCAGCACTTGCGAAAGCAGAGAATGCAAAGGCAAACCCAGCCGCATGCGCGCCATCATAAACGACGCCCATCATTTTGTGATGAAATGTCACGACACCACCCTCTGCGGGCCATGCCGTTGCAGCGAAAGGATCAAACCCGCCGACCAGCCTTCACTCAGCCTCCGGTCGCAGCGCCCGGCGTTTGACCCGCATCCATCGGCGGGTTCAGGATAGAAGCAGAGCAGTTCCGCCAATCCCCCCACTCCAAGTTGAAAGGAGCCTCCGATGAGCCGGGAAACACCTTTCCCCAAGGACGTCTTGATCCCCCAGCAGCCAATTCCGCGCGGAGCCAGTGCCTTTACCGGGCAGGTTCTGGAATTGCTCGATGGCTCACCGAAAGATGAGGCCACAATCAAAGCGGCCTTTGCAGGGTTCGACGAAATGTTCGACCAGATTGCTGCCGGCCTCTACAGCCTCGCATCCATGCTGGTGGGCGAAGGCGAAGACAGTGTCCTGGTCGTGGAAACCGCCATCGCCACTGTCGATCTTTCCGGTTGCCACGATGCCGTGGAGGCGCGTCAGAGGAGCCGCCTGGCGCTCGCAAAAGCCGCAATCGAGCTCCTCTGCCGCCGCGATTCCCAGGGCCTCGCCGCTCCCCAGCGCCTCGAGCCCGCGCAGGCTTGCATTGGAGACGACGACCTCGATGCCGTCGGTGTTTCCGGCGACGAATTGACCAGGATGTTGGCCGGGCCCGAACGCGACCGCGTGCGCGCCTGGCTCTCCAGCCTTTCCACCACATCGCGCGTTATTTTTGCCTTGCGGGCGGTCGCGGCGTTTCCTTCCGCACAGGTTGCGTCGCTCCTGGCGCAATACGGCGGCTCGTCTGCCGCCGGATGGCATCCGGAGTCCGTGCGCGAAATCTTTCGCCAGGCACTCTGTTCGCTCGCCTCCCAGCTTCTTCATGAAACCACCGCGCGCTAGCATCGGGCCGCATCCAATCCTTCGAAAGCGGATCCTGAATCGCTGAGCTGCACCTCGTCAACGCTCCCCTGGACGACCAATCCGCCGTGATGGGGGTCGCCCGTGTATCGCCTTTTGTTCGATACACTACAATTCAGAAGCGAAGGGCTGGCTTCCGGCATCCATTCAATTGCAAATAACTTCCGGCAGAATTCCTCTCCGGTGATTCGAAGACGATTGTTGATGTCTCAAAACGCCTCAGAACAAACCTCGGAGTCTTTTTGTTTCCGCCTCCCGCTGGCACTTTTTCTGGCCATCGGCTCAGGAACTCTTGCCCATGGGCAGGCGATCCCCTCGCAGGCGCTCGGCCAGTCATCCGGACCTACATCGCAAAGTTACCAGGGAAGCGTGACCTCGGGAGAGGCTTCGGCTCAGCCGCTCGATCTCTCGCTCGACGATGCAATGCAGCGCGGCCTTAGGAATAACCTCGGCATCATCCTCAACGGAACCCAGATGTCCGGAGCGCGCGGCCAGCGGCTCACCGACCTCCAGTCTCTTCTGCCTGAAGTCGACTTCAAGGCGCAGGAAAGCTTCTTGCAGGTCGATCTCCCCGCCGAAGGCCTGCGCATCCCCGGCTTCCCGACCATCATCGGTCCCTTCGGCTATACCGATATCCGCGCCTCGCTCAATTGGTCGCTGGTCGATGTCACCTCGCTGCGCAACTACCTGGCCTCCCGTCACAATTTTCGCGCCTCCGAGCTTTCCGCCCAAGATGCGCGCGACCTCGTCATCCTCACCGTCGGGAATGCCTATTTGCTCGTGATCGCCGACCAGACAAGGGTCAGCAGCGTCGAGGCCCAGGTGGCTACATCAAAGGTCTCCCTTGACCAGGCGGTCGCCAACCATCAGGCCGGTACAGCGCCCCTTCTCGATGAGCTCCGCGCGCGCGTCGACTACCAGTCACTCGAGCAACAGTTGATCGTCGCCCAGAATCAGCTGGAGAAAGACAAGTTGGCTCTGGCTCGCACCATCGGGCTGCCGCTGGCGCAAAAGTTCAACCTCACCGACACCGCCCCCTACGCCGCATTCGACCAGATCGACGTCAATGCCGCCATCCGCGAGGCTCACGCCAATCGCAAAGACCTGGCCGCGATGGTTGAGCAGACCAAGGCCGCCGAAGAGCAGCGCAAGTCCTCAACCGCGGACCGGCTTCCCAAGCTGCAGGTTGCCGGCGACTACGGCGACATCGGCGTCAACGTTCGCCATTCCCACGGAACCGGCGACGCCCAGGGTACGATCTCCGCCCCGCTCTTCAAGGAATTTCAGCTCCGCGGCGAAGCCCAGATCTCGCAGTCCCAGCTCGATACGCAGCGCGCGCAGCTCAACGATATGAACGCGCAGGTCGATGCCGACATCCGCGATGCCCTGCTCGACATCGCTTCCGCGCAAAAGCAGGTTGAGGTCTCAAGGTCCAGCGTCGATCTGGCCAACGAAGCCCTCAGCGAGGCTCAACAGCGCTACGCCAACGGCGTCAGCGACAATCTCGCCGTCAGCCAGGCGGAACAGTCCGTGGCCCAGGCCAACGATCAGTACGTCGCCAGCCTTTACCGGCACAACATCGCCAAGTTGAGCTTGGCGCGTGCTCTGGGCGCGGCGCAGAATTACAAGAGTTATTTGGGAGGAAAGTAGCCGTGGCCGAAACAACAACAACTGTCCGGCGCGAAACCGACGAGAGCACCGAGCGCGTGCAGCAGCCGCAGTCGTCGCGGCGCAGGGGCATTGTCATTATCGTGGTCGTGCTCGTTGTGCTCATTGCAGCGGGCATCTGGTGGCGCTCCACCTTCAGCGAAGATACCGACGACGCGCAGATCAACGGCCATCTCATTCAGATCAGCTCCCGCATCGCCGGACAGATTATCAAGGTCGACGTGGAAGAAAACCAGGTCGTCAAAGCCGGCGATGAGATCGCCCAGCTCGATCCTCGTGACTACCAGGTCGCCGTCGAGAATGCTGAAGCAGCCCTCTCCAGTGCGCAGGCTGCGGCCGCGGCGGCACAGGTGAACGTCCCCATCACCACCATCAACACCGGCAGCAATCTGCGTTCGGCTGCATCCGACGTCAGCGGCGCCCGCGCCTCCGTTGAGCAAGCCGAGCAGCAGCTCCAGGCTGCCCAGGCCCGCGTGGCCCAGGCCGATGCCAACAACATCAAGGCGCAGTCCGACCTCGCGCGCTATACCCCGCTCGTCCAGAAAGATGTCATCAGCAAGCAACAATACGACGCGGCCGTTGCTGCCGCCGATGCCGCCAAGGCTTCGCTCGCTGATGCCAAGGCCAGCCAGCAGGCCGCCGCCGATGGCGTGCGCGTGGCCAACGATCGCGCCACTCAGGCCGAGGCGCTCTACAAATACGCCGAAACCGCACCGCAGCAGGTCGAGGCACAGAACGCCCGCGCCAAGCAGGCCCTCGCCCTGGTCAAGCAGGCCCAGGCCCAGCTCGACCAGGCCCGCCTCAACCTGAGCTACACCAAGATCGTTGCGCCGGTCTCCGGCATCATTACCCGCAAAAGCGTCGAGATCAATCAGAACGTCTCGGTCGGCCAGAATCTTCTCACCCTGGTCTCGCTCCAAGACATCTGGGTTACCGCCAACTTCAAGGAAACCCAGCTCCGCCACATGGAACCCAATCAGGCGGTCGAGGTACACGTGGACTCGACTGGCAGAGACTACAAGGCCAAGCTCACCCAGATCGGCGGTGCCACCGGTTCCGTGCTGTCGCTCTTTCCGCCCGAGAATGCCACCGGCAACTACGTCAAGGTCGTGCAGCGCATTCCGGTGCGTATCGACTTTACCGACCTCGCCAACGAAGATCCCTACCACCTGCTCCGGCCCGGCATGTCGGTCGAGCCGAAAGTCCGCGTAAAACAGTAATGGAGCCGCACATTCGGCGGCTCCACTTGCTGCTTCACAGCCTTAGTTGGCGCGTTTGGTCGCCATGCCCACGAAGCGGACACGCGTCTCCACGGCGAGATTCGGGCGCTTGTCCTTGCGCCACACGATGACGATGGGCGTGGAGCGGCTTCCGTCTACCTGCCCCTTCAGAATCGCCACAGCCTTCTCGACGCGCGAGCGCCGGCGGCTCAGTTCTTCGATCTCCACCGAGATCTGTTCGAGTTCCGAGGATGCTTCTGCAAAAGCTGCACTATAGATCTGCTGTTGATTAGAGTCGGTATTCATATGGGCTCGCGTCTCAACCAATGTAGGATGACACTTCATGGGGATGTCATAGCACAAAAGTTGTAGGACACCCGCGCTGCCGCCCTTCGAGATTGGTAGGCCACCGCCGCAAAGGCGCTCTCCTCGCTAAGTCCTTGATTTCCGAACAAGTTTGCACCAGTAGTGACTTCGGAACCGGCCACACACGGTCGCCGAAGTAAACCCCCGGCTACCTCGAAGTAACCCGCTCTTTGTGACGTGCGCTACTCGGCCCTCAGCGCAATCACCGGATCGACCTTTGTCGCCCGCCTCGCCGGCAGGCTGCAGGCCAGCAGAACGACCACCAGGATCACTGCCGGAACTACGCCCAGCACGACCGGATCCGTCCCGCTCAGCCCGTAAATCACGTTGGCCATCACCTTGCGCAGCACGATCGAGGCACCCGCGCCCAGGACAACCCCGATCAACGCCAGCCGCGCCCCTTGTTTCAGGATCAAACCAACCACATCGGCTTCCTGCGCGCCCAGGGCCATGCGCACACCGATCTCCCGCGTGCGCTGCGCGACCGAATAGGCCATCACCCCGTAAACCCCGATCGCCGCCAGCGCCAGCGCCAGCAGCGAGAATCCGCCCAGCAGCGAAAGATCGAATCGCCGCAGCGACCCGGAATCCTCAACCATCGCATCCATGGTCTGCACGTCAAAGAGCGGCGTGCTTGCGTTGACCGTAGCCACGGCCGCGCGCATCGAGTGCAGCAGGTCGCCTGCCGCCATGCTGCTGCGCACCGCAACGCTCATGTCGGTTTCCACCAAATGCCGGATCGAGTCCGGCACCTGCGTGTACGGGTAGTAAGCTGTCGGCTCGATGTCGACGTCCGCTCCCCAGTGCCGAACATCCGTCGCGACGCCCACCACCGTGCACCACGAGCTGCCCTTGAAATTCGGCTTCAGCCTTTTTCCAAGCGCGCTCTTCCCTGGCCAGTATTTCTGCGCAAGGCTCTGGCTCACAATCGCCACCGGCTGGCCGCTCGCTGTGTCGTGCTCATTGAACGCACGCCCCTGCAACATTGGAATGCGCAGCGTTCTGAAATAGTCCGTGCCAATCGCGCGATAGCGGGTCACGATCTCTCCTTGCGTCAGGGCCGAGCTCCGTCCGTCGACCGTGATCGGCATCGAAGGATCCGTGCCGCTCATCGGCAGATCGCGCGCCACCGCCGCCGACTCCACGCCGGGAATAGCGCGAATCCGCTCGGCTACCTGCTCGTAAAATTCCGTCGCCTGCATCCCATCCGGCTGCGTCGGAGCTGCGATTCGGAAAGTCTGCACGTGATCCGGCACGAAGCCCAGTTCTACGCCGCGCAGATTCCACAGGCCCTTCAACGCCAGCCCGGTTCCCACCAGCAGGACGCACGCCAGCGCCGTTTCCGTGACCACGAGCATCGAGCGCCGCCGCCCGAAGCCTCGACTTCCCGTGCCCTCACGCTCCCGCAGCCCCGCGTTGGGGTCGATGCGCGCTGCATCGACCGCGGGAACGAGTCCGAAAAGAATCCCAATTAAGATCGTCACCGCGACGCAGAATCCCAGGACCCCGCCGTCGATCGACACGGCTTCAATCCGCGGAACACTCGGCGGATGCAATGACAGCACCCCGCGCAGCACTCCATAGGCCACCGCGATTCCCAGTGCGCCGCCGGTCAGCGCCAGCAGCAGGCTCTCCGTCAGCAGTTGACGTACGATCCGCAGCGGCGAAGCGCCCAGCGCCGCGCGCACCGCCATTTCTTTGCGGCGTGAGTTCCCGCGCGCCAGCAGAAGGTTTGCCACGTTGGTGCACGCGATCAGCAGCACAAACCCCACGCATCCCATCAGCATCCACAACGGCCCGCTCACGTCGCCCGTGTAGACCTCATCGATCGATTGCAATCCGACGCCGAATCCCGCGTCGCCGGTTGCGTTTTCACGATGCAGCCGGCTGGCAATTCCATTCAGTTCTGCTTGCGCCCTCGCGATGCTTAGCCCCGCCGGCAGCCGGATAAATCCCAGAAGCCAGTGAATGTTCGCCGACCCTCCGATCCCGGTGTTCCGGCTCAACTGCAGCGGCGTCCACAACATTTCCTTGCCGCCCAGGTAATTGAACCCCGCCGGCATCACACCCACCACCGTGTACGGCGCGCCATTCAGCGCGATCGGCTTACCGACAATCTGGAAATCGCCGCCGTAGCGGTTCTTCCACAGCGTGTAGCTCAGGATTACAGTGTTCCCCGCTCCCGCCGTGTCTTCGGCCTGCGAGAACCACCTGCCCAGAAGCGGCCGCACGCCCAGCACCGGAAACAAATCCGCGGAGACTTGCCCGCCCACGATGCGCTCCGGCGGCTCCCCCGCACTGCCCAAATTGAATTGCCACGCCACATGCGCGCCTGCCTGCGCAAGCAAACCGCCCTGCTGCTTCCAATCAAGAAAATCCGCCGTCGAGAAGTTATTGAGCGCCCCGTTCTGCTGGCGCTGAAACACCACCGCCACGCGCGCCGCATCCTTCACCGGCCACGGCGCCAGCAACACCGCGTGCACCACGCTGTACATCGCCGTGTTGATCCCGATTCCCAGCGCCAGCGTCAGAACCGCGGCCAGCGCGAACCGGTGCGACTTCAGCAACGAGCGGATTCCATACCGCACATCCTCGGCCAGTGTTTCCATCCGCATCTCGACCTCGCTCTTCGCAATTACAAACCAGCCTACGATCGCCGAATCGTCCCATCCACAATACGTGACCAGCTGACTCTTCTCCGGGATCAAGTCCGCTTCCGGTTGCGCCACTGCGGACCCTGATGCAATTAAACTGGGCAAAGCAGAATTCATGAAAGACGCGATCTACGTTTCCAAGGAAAACTACCTCAAGGCCATCCTCGAAGCAGAAGCCGAAGGCCGGCAGGTAATTTCCGCGACCTTGGCCCACTGGCTCGAAGTGTCGGCGCCGGCCGTCACCATGGCCCTCAAGCGCCTCAAGCGCGATGGCCTGGTCGAGGTCGGCCCCGACGGCATCGTGCGCCTCACCCAGACCGGCCGCGAGACCGCCTACCACACCGCTCTGCGCCATCACCTCATCGAGCGCATGCTCAGCGAGGTCTTCGGCATGGAGTGGTACCAGATCCACGAAGAGGCCGAGCGCCTCGAACACGCGGTTTCGCCCGCCTTCGAAGCCAAGCTCCGCGAGAAACTCGGCGAGGGCGGCGCCTGCCCGCATGGCAACGCCGTCCTGCCCGACAGCCCGGCGCAGCGCAAGCAGCGCGGCGAGTTGCCGCTGTCAGAAGCCGCCGAAGGCCGGCGCTACACCGTCGTCAGCCTCCAGGAGCGTGACCCCAAGCTCCTTCTCTTTCTCCACGACGCCGGGATCAGCCCCCGGCAAAGCCTCAAAGTTCTCCGCCAGAGCTACGACCAAACCGTCTCGGTTCAATTGCCTGCGGGAGAATCGATCCTCGGCCGCCCCGCCGCCGAAGCCGTCTGGCTGCTTCCGGAGTGAATAGTAATTTAAAATAATGAAAACATATTAACTATGATTAACAGACTCGTGCCATACTGAGGTTGAGTCGAGTCTGGTCCTCCCCGCTGCTCTATGGCCGCCGAACCCACATCCCTTTTTGTGGTCCCCGAGCCCTCGTTGTCCGAGGTCCATGCCACCGTCAGCGTCTCGCGCTCGCCGCTCTACTGGCGCCGCCTTCTCGGCTTCCTCGGCCCCGGCTTCCTGATCTCCGTCGGCTATATGGATCCCGGCAACTGGGCCACCGACATTGCCGGCGGCTCCCGCTTTGGCTACACCCTGCTCTCCGTCATCATGCTCTCCAACCTGATGGCGATCCTGCTGCAAAGCCTTTCCCTCAAGTTGGGCGTCGCCACCGAGCGCGACCTCGCCCAGCTCTGCCACGAGCACTACGGCCCGCGCGTCAGCTTCGCCCTCTGGATCCTCGCCGAAATCGCCATCGCTGCCTGCGACCTGGCCGAAGTCATCGGCTCCGCGATTGCGCTTCAGCTCCTTTTCCACATCCCGCTCTTCTACGGCGTTCTCATCACCGGCCTCGACGTGCTGATCATTCTCCTCCTGCAGCGCTGGGGCTTCCGCTACGTCGAAGCCCTCGTCATCACCCTCATCGGCACCATCCTCGGCATGTTCGGCGTGCAGATGTTCCTTTCCCGGCCCGAGTATCTGCCGGCTCTGCACAGCCTCTTCATCCCGTCCCCTTCCATCGTCACTAATCCCGGCATGCTTTACATCGCCATCGGCATTCTCGGCGCGACGGTCATGCCCCACAACCTCTACCTGCACTCCGCCATTGTGCAAAGCCGTCGCTACAAGCGCACTGAAGCAGGCAAGCGCGAGGCCATCCATCTCGCCAATGTCGATTCGGCGGTTGCGCTCACTCTCGCCTTGTTCGTCAACGCCGCCATCCTCATCGTCGCCTCCGCGGTTTTTCATCGCAGCGGCCACTTCGAAGTTGCGGCCATCGAAGATGCCTACAAGCTTCTCAGCCCGCTGGTCGGCGCCGCCGGCGCTGGCACCCTCTTCGCGATTGCATTGCTCGCCTCGGGCCAGAACTCCTCCATCACCGGCACGCTCGCCGGCCAGGTGGTGATGGAAGGCTTCGTGCACCTGAAGGTCGCACCGTGGCTGCGCCGCTTCATCACCCGCTCTCTGGCCATCATTCCCACCATCCTCGTCGTCGCCATCAACGGCGAGCAGGGAACCGAGAAGCTGCTCATCCTCAGCCAGGTCATCCTCTCCCTGCAGCTCAGCTTCGCTGTCGTCCCGCTCGTGCTCTTCTCCGGCGACCGCAAGAAGATGGGCGTCTTCGTCAATGCGCCCTGGCTGCAGGCCCTGGCGTGGTTCACCGCCGCCCTCATTGCCGCCCTCAATGCCTGGTTGCTGGTCCTCATGGCCATGGGAAAAACCTAGCCGCCCCAAACAACCCTCCCCCGCTCCAACCGCTACCATAGAAAAGATGAAAGTTTTATCCGCCGCGGAGATGCAGGCCTGCGACCGCGTCACCACCGAGCGCTTCGGAGTGCCCTCATTGAAGCTCATGCGCGCCGCTTCTGCGGCCATCTCCGCGTTTGCCCGCGAACAGTTTCCCCAGGCGCAGCGCGTCACCGTGCTTTGCGGCCGCGGCAATAACGGCGGCGACGGCATGATGACCGCGCGCATGCTCGCGACCGCCGGCCTCAAAGTCACAACCGTCCTCCTTGGCTCGCCCGATGGCCTTGCCGGCGACGCCGCGGCAGCGTGGCGCGAACTGGCCAGCCCCGCCCACGGCCTCATGCACGTGGTCCGCGAAGCACACGAGCTCGCCCAGTTCAACACCGCGCTGCAAACCGACTTGATTGTCGATGCGGTCGTCGGCACCGGCTTCCATCCTCCCCTCAAGGGCCTCGCGCTTGCCGCTCTCGAGTGGATGAAGAACTGTCCCGCGCCTGTGCTCGCCGTCGATGTGCCTTCCGGCTGGCCCGCCGATTTTGTTGATGGCTCCTTCGAAGGCCCCAGGTTCCCGGCGAACGCCGTGGTCACCTTCACCGCGCCCAAGCCCGTCCATGTCTTCGGACAGATCACGCGCCGCTGGGATCAGCCCATCGTCGTCGCTCCTATCGGCTCGCCCGACGCGGCCATCGCCTCCACGCTCAATCTCACCTGGGCGGGAAGCTCTCTCGCGCTCGTGCAGCAGCCGCGTCCCGCCGATTCCAACAAGGGCAAGTACGGCCACGTGCTCGTCATCGGCGGATCGGTCGGAAAGTCCGGCGCGCCCGCCATGACTTCTCTCTCGGCCATGCGCACGGGCGCCGGCCTCGTCACCGCCGCCGTGCCCGCTCCGATCCTGGCGTCGGTCGCAGCCGCTGCTCCGGAGTTGATGACCATTCCCCTGCCGGCAAGTTCCGTCGGACAGATCGCGGCCAAGGGCCTCACCGATGACCTCTTTGCCAACTTGGCTGCGAAGAAGACCGTGATGGCCATCGGTCCCGGCATCGGCCAAGGCTCAGGCACCGTCAAGCTTCTCGGCAGTTTCGTTTTGGAAAACGAAATCCCCGCCGTGATCGACGCCGACGCACTCACCACGCTCGCCGCCAACCCACACTTGATCGCAAAGTTAGGCAAGCTCGGCAAGCTGGGCCGAACCTTCGTGCTCACACCCCATCCTGGAGAAATGGCTCGCCTGGCCGACACCACCGTCGCCGAAATCCAGGCCAACCGGCTGGAGATCGCGCGCGGTTTCGCCGAAAAACATGGTGTGACCCTGGTTCTCAAGGGCTGGCGCACCCTGATCGCGCATCCGGATGGCCAGGTCGCCGTCAATACAACCGGCAATCCGGCCATGGCCAAGGGAGGCAGCGGCGACATGCTTACCGGAGTGATCGCCGCGCTATTGGCGCAGTTTCCCGCTGCGCCGGCGCGCGCCGTCGAAGCAGCAGTCTTTCTTCACGGGCTCGCCGCCGACCTCGCCGTCCGCACCGTCGACGAGCACACCCTGCTTCCAACTGACACGTTGCCCCATTTTTCTGGGGCTTTCCGCTTTCGCTCGCAGCGTCCAAACGGTTATGTTTGGTTGCAGGGGCATTGCTGAGTCGCGTGAGGGCCGAATGACCAACGCCGCACCCACCGCTGAAGGCAGAACACACGAGTTCACCACCAAAAGCGGCGCTGACACCGTCGAGGTCGGACGCAAGCTCGCCGCCATTCTCAAGCCTCCGCAACTGCTGCTGTTGCGCGGCGACCTCGGCACCGGCAAAACCACGCTGGTGAAGGGAATCGCGCAGGCGCTCGACGCAGCCGAGCCCGACGAGGTCACCAGTCCCACCTTCACCCTTCTCCACGAGTACGACGGCACCGCCAACGGAAAACCCATCAAGCTCTACCACATCGACGTCTACCGCCTCGAAGGCGAACGCCAGCTCGAGACCCTCGGCCTCGACGAACTGCTCACGCCCGACGCTCTGGTCCTCGTCGAATGGGGCGACAAGTTCAAGAGCATCCGCAAGCGCTCCACCGGCGAGATCGCCATCGCCTCGGCCGGCGGCGATGCCCGCAAAATCACCGTAACCCTCAAAGACTGACGACCGCCCTTCGCCCAGCCCCGTTAACCCGTTTGTTTATAACCGGCATCCGCCTCGGCTCATGACTTCTATGACCGCTTAGCACTTTCGTTTTCTAGACCTGCCCCTGCCTCCTGCGTATACTCGGGCCCACGGGGTCCTGTCTATGCCTTCTTGCCGGGCATTTTTGAGTCTTCCCATCCTCCTGCTGCTGGGCGCCTTTGCTGCCCCGTGCGCGCACGCTTCGCAATCCCCGGCGCAGCCGTCCGCAAACGCCGTCGCTTCAAGCGTCGAGGTCATCAACGGCTCTTCGCGAACCATCCGTACCTTTGGCTCCTCGCAGTCCGCCATGCAGCCCGCCTCGCGCGAGGGCAGCGTTGAGGTGATGAATGGCAATCTTCAGCGCACGGTGGTCCTGAACCCGCCGCGCCCGGCCTACGCGCCCGCGCCGCACGCAAAGCTCAATCCGCATCGCAGAGCAAAAATCGGAGCAGCCTCGCACCCGGTTGCCACTGCCGAAATCCTGAACGGAAACCAGCGCGAGACCCGCGTCTTTAACCAACCGTCCGATTCGATTCCGACAGCCACCGCTGGCCGCAATCCCGTCGTCATCGCGATTGCTTCGAAAGGTGCGAGCGGCAATGGGCCTGTCGTTGTCGGAGTCGCATCCAGCAACTCCGGCCCTGCTT
>Ga0335073_10010200_pt1 | contig 13195 bp, 10 predicted proteins | sample Lox_Sample_22_FD_207093 | JGI IMG/M metagenome (GOLD analysis project Ga0335073, IMG submission 207093) | Soil microbial communities from Loxahatchee National Wildlife Refuge, Florida, United States - Lox_Sample_2.2 | ecosystem: Environmental > Terrestrial > Soil > Wetlands | place: USA...
AACTGAACACCACTCCGAACGCCGAGTACGCCCCGGGCAACGCCAATGGACGCGGTCAATGTTCGGGCCTGGCCAGGCCTTACCCGAAGGCAGCCTGCACCTGCGGCAGCGTAGGGGCAAGTGTTGAACTGTATAAGGCCATTACAACAAGATGACCGCATGCGTGAAACTGTCCCGGCTCGGGCGCAACGCAGCCCGGCGTCACGGCCGCCAGTGCCATCACCCGCCCGCTCCGGCCGCGCGGCCCCGCCGTCCCCAGGAGGACATCGACCATGCCCACCATTCCCTGGACGACCCCGAAGTCCCGGCCGTTGGCTGACGACCCCGTCACCGTGATGGCCTCCCGCCTCGAACTGCGGCGGCTGCGGGACGTCCCGTCGTTTCTGGCCGCCGCGCTGCAGATCCGGCGTCAGATGCTGAACTCGCCCGGCGCGCTGGGCCTGTCCCTGATCGCCAAGCCGGTCCACCGGACGTTCTGGACCCTGTCGGCCTGGCAGGACCAGGCGGCGCTGTCAGCAGTGGTGGGCCGCCAGCCGCACCTGGAGATCATGAAGCGGTTCCGGCCGCGGATGGCTGGCTCCAGGTTCGTCACCTGGACCGCCCCGGCCACAGCCCTGCCCATTGCCTGGGACGACGCGCTGCGCCGCCTGGACAAGCCAGACACCGTTCACGATCACCGCTAAGCCGCCGCCCGCCAGGGCGATGGCAGCCAGCCGACTGGAGGGACCATGACCGCTTCGGATGGGCCGATCCGGGTGCTGCTGGCTGAGGACATGCGGATCCTTGCCGACACGCTGGCCGCGGTGCTGAGCCTGGAAGACGACATCGACGTCGTCGCCCGGGTATCCGACGGCACCGCGGTCGTGCCGGCAGCCGTCCGGGTGCAGCCCGACGTCGCGGTGGTCGACATCGACATGCCGGGCACCGACGGGCTGACCGCAGCCGCGGCCTTGCGTGAGCAGTGCCCGCGGTGCCGGGTGCTCATCTTGACGATGCTGGGCAGCCCGGGCAACCTGCGCCGGGCGCTGGCCGCAGGCGTGGCCGGGTTCTTGCCCAAGGAGACGCCCGCCGGCGAGCTCGCCGACGCCGTCCGCACGGTGGCCGCGGGTGGCAAGGTGATCAGCCACAAGCTCGCCATGGCCGCCCTGGAAGCGCCGGAAAACCCGCTGTCGCCGCGCGAAGCCGAGGTGCTGCGCCGCTTTTCGGCCGGGGACGGGCCGGAGGAGATCGCCGCCGCGATGGTCTTGTCCTACGGCACGGTGCGCAACTACCTGGCTGCGGCGGTCACCAAACTCGGCGCGCGCAACCGGACCGACGCCGCGCGCATCGCGACCGAGGCAGGCTGGCTGTTAGCCAGCCCGGGCACCCTGCGCCGCCGCGCGACCGCCAGGCTCCGGCCGCCCCGGCGGCGGGGCGGCATCCCCGGCCGACACCTGGAAGGTCCGGTACCAGCGGTTGCGGCCACCTTGTCGCCACGTAACAGGGCGGCCTCGACGAAGCTGCGGCCCAGACCGCGGGACGAACCAGTGACGAACCAGACCTTGCTCATGATGTCTTTCCCTTTCTTCTGCGGTCTCTGGTGATGTCGGCCATTGACGCTCCTCCGTAACGGGCAGGCGGCCTGTGCTAGGCGCGCAACAGCTGGGCGGTGTAGGGGTTGAGCTCGAGGGGGTCGTGCTCGCCGATGATGACCGTGCCGCCGAGGTTGACCGCGCGGCCGCCGACCACGGCGCTGGGCTCAAGCGACCACGACATGCCCGGTGCCAGCGGCAGTTCGGCGCCGACCGTGGGCAGTTCGAACAGCCGACCGTAGCGGCTGGCTCCGGGGATCTGGTCAAGTCCGCCGGGGGCGCCGAAGCCGCCGACCGGGCCGAACGGGTTGAGGGCGTGGACCAGCGGGTGGATGTTCCACGACCCGGCTTGCTTCAACGGAGCCATCATGGCCTCGGCCAGGTCGCCGAAGGTGTTGCCGACTCGGGCGGCGGCCAGGCCAGCCCGGTAGGAGGCCTGGGCGATGCGCGCGGCTGCTTCTATGTCGGGATGAACGTCGCCGATGGCGATGGCTACCTGGTGCTGGGATTCCTTCATGCCGAACCGACTGAACACCTCGGCCAGCAGCACATCCCCATCAGTCAGGGTGCGGGGCGGCTCGGGCCGGTATCCCCAGGTCGGCGGCCCCCAGGCCACAAAACCCGGGCCAGACCACATCAGCATGTTCGGCGCCTGGCAGCCGGCCCGGAACGCCGCGGCCATCCCGGCCGCGTACACCTCCGCCTCGGTGGCACCGGGTGCGGCGGCTTCGACCATCGCGCGCGCCATCGCGTCACCGGTCTTCGCGGCGTAGCGCAGCGCTGCCTGTTCCTCCTGCGACAGGCAGATGGTGGCGGACATGAAGCTGGTCCCAACCTGCTTGAACGTGACGCCCGGGAGCTGGCTGAGCACTTCGCGCCACAGCGTGTAGGGCATGATCGGGTTCAGGTGCCAGGGCGGGACGAGGTCCAGCCCGAGCACCCCGACGGCGGCGTGCTCGAGGTCGTGCTCGCGCAGCACTTCCACGATCCCAGCCGCGTTCCTGCCCGGCTGGAACACAGACCCGGCGCGTATGTTCTCCGGGGCTATCCACATCTGGGTGCCTCGCTTGGCCGCGTCCAGGTGGGTCGCGATCGACTGGTTCGACCAGTGCAGCTGGACTGGGGCGGCGTCCCGGCAGAAGACGACGATCGTGCCGGGCCGGTCGTTGCTGAAGTAGGCATCCGGCGCGAACGGCGCCAGCTCGACACACTCGTGCTCGCCATAGCAGACCAGCGCCTCGACTCCCTCGGCCGCCATCAGGTCCCGGGCCAGCGCCCAGCGCCGGTCCCGCTCAGCCAGCGAATAGCTCGGAACGTCCATGCCATGTCCCTCGTTCCTGTTCGGGGGTTTGCCACTGCTTCAGCTTGACGACCTCACCCGGCGGCAGCCAGTGTGCCCAGCGCGGGATGGGAGTGGATTCCTTACCGGCACGGCCGGGCATTCTGCACTAGCTCACGTGTGGCATCAGACTGCCCACCCGACGGCTGCGGCAGTGGCCTTCGGTCTGAACGTGGTCTTCGGCGACCTGTGCAGAATGCACCTGGCGTGGAGCGCGACATGCACCCGCGTTGATGCTTCAGGCACTGGTGGCTTCCTCTGCGGCGGTGCAAGCCTGTCCTTGAGACGGTCATAGCCCTGCTCCGTCCGTCGGCTGTGCTCGACGCCGAGCCACCGCTGCGAGAGTGCGTCGCTTCAGCCGTCCAGACCGAGGACGAACATTATGACCGGTCGGCATGAAAACTCAGACAGGAATGGGGGAGCGTTGATGGACGCGACCGGGATTCTTGACGAGGCCTACCAGAGGCTGCACCTCACCGGCCCGGAGTTCGACGGGTGGCTGTCCAACCATGGTCCGATGGCAGCCGAGGCCATGGTCTATCGCGGGCATCCAGGTGACGTGCACTCCTGGCTCGACCGGTATTGCCGTCGGCTGGAGGACCTTCCGCGTGGCATCGGCCCGATCGGCCCGGCCTGGCAGGAGGCGCTGGGTGATTCGCGTCGCATCGCTGACTGGGTCACCTATTTCCGGCGCGGGCTTGCTGGCCATCCATGGCAGGCCGTCTTGGGAACCTGGTGGCCGCGGCTGCTGCCTGGGGTCGCCGCGGCCGCTACCCATGGCGTAATCCGCACCGGCCACGCTGTCAGGTCGCTGCTGGCCGAAAGCGACGACGAAATCCGTATCACGGAACTGGCCTACGGGCTGGCCTACTGGGCAGCCCGGTGGCAGGCTCTCCCTGTCACCACCGCCCTGCCCGCGTTTACCCCTGCGGAGCCCGCCACGGCAGTAGTGTCTTCGCTGGCGTCGCTTCCGCGGATCGCCGATCAATCGGGAGACATCGGGGAACGCCTCCGCCGCCCGGGACGACTGCCTGACTGGCCGACGGCGCTGGCCGCGACAAGTGTCCCCGCCGACGTCGAGCAGGCCAGGTCCTGGCTGGCCGGACTGGTTGAGGGCGCGGTCACGCAGTACCTGAGATACGGACACGGCGACGGCATCATGCTCGTGCATGCGGCCACTGCGCCGAACGCCGTGCTGCGGACGCTTCCCGCCCTCGACGCCGGCCTGTGGGTCCCGAGCGCGGCTGCCGCATGGTCTGCGGCCGCTGCGCTCACCGTGATCTACGCACCCGCCGAGCCGGCACCGGCTCCATTGCTGCCAGATCCGCCGACCGGGCCGCAGGCGGCCGAGGAGTTGTTCGCCCGTGCCGTTGAGCACGGCGATGAGCACGTGATCAAATTCGCAGACACCGCGACAGATGTGTATGCGCGCACAGGGAATGCAGACGCCCTTGCCTCCGCGGTCCGCGCCACCAGCCTTATCGAGCGCAGATGAGGTCCTGGCCAGCGCTACTGCCGCTAACGTCGGCTGCGCAGCGACGAACCGGACCGCTTTGCCGCCGTCGCGGCTGGCTGCCTGCGCCAGCGGCGAGCAGACCGCGCGGGTGGTGAGGGAGCATGCTTGAGGGGTCCGCCGAGCTGAGCCGGGGCCGGCTGCATTTCGTGGCCGCCGGGAACGGCGTGCCCGTCGTGCTGTTGCATGGCTGGCCGGGGTTCTGGTTCGACTACCGGCGGGTACTTCCCGCCGCGGCCCGGCACGGGTATGTGATCGCGCCGGATTTCTTCGGATTCGGCGGCTCCGGCCCGCTGGACGGCGACCCGCTCGCCGCCGGGGAGGAACAGTTCGCCCGCGACGTGCTCGACCTGCTCGACGTCCTCGGCCTCCAGCGGGCCATTCTGGTAGGCCACGACATCGGCTCGGCGGTCGCCCCGGCGGCCGCCCGGATAGCGCCGCACCGGGTGAGCGGCCTGGTCCTGCTCAACCCGACCCACCCTTACATCGGGGCGAAGCACGACACACCCGCCACGCAGCGGGAGGCCTGGTACCAGCATTTCCATCTGCTGCCGCTGGCGGGGCAGCTGATCGACGGCAACCGCGCGCGGGTGGAACAGTACCTGAAGCACTTCTACACCCACTGGGCGGGCGAGACCGGCATCGAACAAGACGATCTTGCCGTAATAGTGGATGCCTACGCCCGGCCCGGCGCGTTCACTTCCAGCATCACCTGGTACCGCACCCGCGCGGCGCTCCGCGATCGTGGCATCATCCCCCCGCCGGTCCATCTGCCGACGATCGCGCTGTGGGGGGACTGCGACCCCATGCGCCCGCTGGAGCACCGCGAGGGCTTTGAGCGGGCCTTCCCCAGCTCCACCAGCAGGGTCTTGCGCGGAGTGGGTCACTTTGTGCCCACCGAGGCACCCGGTGCCGTCGTCACCGCGATCACCCAAGTGCTGCAGGCCACAAGTCGCCGGTAACCCAAGACGTCGATTCGGCGACTTCATGGTCCCGCATGTCCCACTCGGCCGCTCGCGCAGCTGGTGGCCGGTCGTTCAAGCTACGTCAACGGTCCTTCCGGGCGGACCGTCGAGGAGAGCGGCGGCGGGTTGCCGCAGCTTGCGGGTTTCCAGCGGAAGTTCGGCGGTCAGGCGAAACTGGCCGTCCACCTGATGGATGGCCAGCCGTCCGCCCGCAGCCCGCACCCTGGCCTCCATATTGGCCAGGCCACGGCCGCCCGTGGCCCTGGCCGGGGATCCCGTGGCCGGCCGGCGCGGCGTGTCGTTACTGACATCCAGCCGCAGCGCCCTAGCGCCGACCGTCACCTCGATCACGCAGGCCGTGGCCGCGGCGTGACGCAGGACATTGGTGACCGCCTCGCGCAGTACCGGTGCCAGCACCTCATCGGCCGCCGCCGGCAGCGGCCCGCCGCGGATGCCGGCGCGAACCGCCACCCCGGCCGAGCTGAGAATCCGCCTGGCGGCCGCGAGTTCGGCAACCAGGCGCAGCCGCAGGCCGTCACTCGTGACCAGGCGGGCGTCGGCGCGTACCGCAGCGCAGATCCAGCACATCTCCTCGATCTCGGCCGCCGCCCAGGCATCGTCGCGCCCGATCAGCGCGCCGATCAGATCGGCCTTCAGCGCCAGCGCGGACAGCCCGAGCCCGAGCAGGTCGTGCATGTCGCGTGCGAGCCGCAGCCGCTCCCGTACCGCCGCCATCGAGGCCGTCTCACCGCGCTGTTCCTCCGGCTCACGCGCGGCCCGCGCCAGCCGCACCCCGATGGCCACCGACGGGCCGCCGGCTGCGGGCGGGTTACCGGGCGGCTCCTGGCCGGGCGGCTCGTCCGGCCCCCTGAGCACCGAGCGCACCTGCTCGATCGCGCCCCTGGCCGCGGCGCCCGCCGCGGCGATTTGCGCCCGGGCCTCAGCCGCGTCGCGCGGGAGGGCCTGACGCGCCATCTCCGTCCTCGCCGCCGCGTCGGACAGCCGCTGGCCGACCGCGGCCGGCAACGGCCCGGCCACACGCAGCCTCTTGCGGGTCCCAGCCAGATCCGTGGCCTTACCCGCCCGTTCCGTGATGTCGGTCGTAATCACTGACGCTTACCCCCGGCCGTTTCCTGACCGGCCGGGGAACCCATGGGCCACTGGTTGGGTACCGGGTGGGTTAGTCCGGCGGCCGGATTGCCGCCTGCGGGCGACGCGAGCCAGCACAGCGCACTGGGCCTGACCCGGGGCGGTGATGATGCGAAGAAACATGGCGGCCTCTTCGTGATGTAGGACAACGCTGACCCTAATCAGCGCCGATTCTCCTGTCATGGTTCTGGTGCTCCGCCCTTGCCGCTACCTGACGGCTCCCACATCCTGCGGCGTCTCGGCCAGCACCTGGCGGGCACCGGGCCTGCCCCTCCGGGCGGGACTAACACTCTGAGTCTGGGCTGGCCCGCTGGCGGCTGGCTTATGAGCGACTTGCGGCCCGGTTGCCCACGCTGGGATTCTCATAATGATCAGTCGTGAGCGAGGAGCCGATGATCGGGATACGGGTACTCGGCCCGCTCGAGGCCGACGTGGACGGCGTACCAGCAAACCTAGGCGCTGCGGGCCGCCTCGCCCGTTGAAAGGGGACGTGACGGAGCCTCCAGTCGTCAGGGAATGAGGACCGGGCGGCGGCCGCCCTGATCGCGGTGCCATATCTCGGCGACCCGGTCCAGCGGGACCCGCTCGATGTCGACGCGTATTGCCCCGGTGCGCAGGAGTTCGTAGAACTCCCGGATCGCCGCCGCGAATTGCTCCCTCGCCCCGGCTCCGGCCCCGGTGCCAGTACCCATGCCAACGATCTCCAGCCCGGCACTTCGCAGCACCTCGGCGGGCAGCGCAAGATCAGGTCCCGCCATGGCTCCGACCTCGACCAGGCGCGTGTGCAGGCTCCGGCCTTCGAGGTCACGCCGGATCAGTGTCTCCAGCAGCACTTCGGTCGGATGCCCCCACAGGTAGTCGATGATCAGGTCCCAGCCCTCCCCCTCCTGCTCCCGGTAGGCCCGGGCCAGGGCCTCGTCGGGCTGGTCGACCCGGATCGTCGCGTCGGCACCCAGCTCCAGCAGCTCGTCGAGAGTGGACTGGTTGCGCCCGGTGGCCGTGAGGCGCCCGGCGCCGCGCAGGTGCGCCAGCTGCACCGCCAGCTTCCCGGTGACTCCGGTCGCGCCCTGGATCAGGACCCGCGAGCCGGGCTGCACCGGGCCGCGGTGGTGGACCGCGAACCAGGCCGACATGCCCGCGTTGAAGGCGCCCGCCGCGACCGCGGGGTCAATCTCGTCGGGTAGCGGGATCAGCCGTGCCGGGCCGACCGCGACCTGCTCGGCCATGCTGCCGGCGTCCATGCTGAGGAAGATGACCCTCCGGCCGTCCCCGGTCTCGCCCGCACCGAGAAAGCCGGCGACCGCGGGCAGCTGAGGACGCGAGTAGTGCGTGCCCGCGACCCGGCTCTTGTCGACGGCGTTAATCGGCGCGGCCAGGACCCGGACCAGAACCTCGCCCTCGCCGGGGACCGGGGCCGGGACCTCCTCCACCCGGGGCGTGCCGCCGATCTCGTGAACGACTGCCGCTTTCATCTGTGCTCCTTCCCTGATTCAATTCACGTACACTGTACCGTATCACGTACATAAATCGTTCCGGTACGATGTACGCGATGTCAGGGAACATGGCCGGGCGCCCGGCCCGGTTCAGCCGGGAGCAGCTCGCGCAGGTCGCCTTCCAGATCGCCGACCGGGACGGGTTCGACGCCGTCTCGATGCGCCGGGTCGCCCGCGAGCTCGGTGCCGGCACTATGACGCTCTACAGCTACGTGCGCACCAAGGACGAGCTGGTCGCCCTCATGGACGACCACCTGATGGGCGAGCTGCTGGTGAGCGAGCAGGAGCTGGCCCGACCGTGGCGGGACGCGCTCACCGCCATCCTCCGCCGCACCTACCGGCTGCGCCTGCAGCACCCCTGGTCGCTGACCGCCCTGCAGAACGCCGGCACGGGCCTCAACGCGCTGCGCCATGCCGAGCAGACCCTCGCCGCGCTGGAGGGCTCGCCGTTCAGCGACGAGCAGAAGCTCACGGTCATGGCGGTCACCGACTCCTTCGTCGACGGCCATGCACTGCACCGGACCGAGGTGACCACGGGGCAGTCACCGGATGCGACGATAGGGGAGCGCTCCAAGCATGCGCTCGAGATCATCGCGTCCGGGCCCTACCCCCGCATGCGCCGCAGCTGGGCGGCACTCGAAAGCTGGAGGCCGGGGGCAGCGGCCTGGCTGGACGAGTCCTTCGAACAAGGCGTCAGCGCGCTGCTCGAAGGACTCGTCAGGCTGTTCTCCGATCACCCATAGCGCTCAGGCGCTACTTCAGCGTCCCCCGCTGCGCCCTCGCGCAACTCCCCCGGCCCGCGAACCCACCGCGGGCCCGCCAGGCCGCTCTTTGCCGACGCCATCATCGCCTTCCGCTGGAGGCCTCACCGCCTCGCTACCTAAACGCCCCCCGGAAGCCCTCTGAGTCGCACCGCCCGGGTAAGAGCAGCACCCGGGCAGGGCCGGGGCGTCGGCCGCTGCCGGTCAATCGCCTCGACCGATGCGCGGCAGCGTCCTGGAGACTACTGTGGCCTCTGGCCAGGCCCAGCAGCGGGTGGACCAGAACTGAGGAACCCGGCCACCCCACCGCCGTACGCGCGACGCTGGGCCGCCTTCCGTGCGGCCCTTGTCCCGGCAACCGGACGATGTTGAACTCGTTGCCGAACGAGACGGTACGCATTTGCGCCTGCTGCTCCGCAACAACAGACGAGCCCGCCGAGTTCTCGGTCCAGGTGATAGCCATCCGAGATCCGCTTGGCCGAGCCATCGGCCCGCAGCACTGGACTGTCCCCTGGTTCGACGACTCATCAACTGAACCCAAGCGAGTGCTCTGGGCAGTTTCCCTCAGTCCCCCATCCGGTCAAACCCAGGTACTACAACCTCCGCCGCGAAGCGGACCTTGATGAGCAGCGTTTCCTTCTGACGGTCCGGCTCTTGAGCACAGGCTCGGGAGACTTCACTGATCAGGAACTACCCCTAGGCGTTCAAGGTCATGAACCTGTGTGCGAGTCAGCAGACGGCCATCACTCCTAGCCCCAGGTTCACACGGAGGTGGGATGCGGTCCACACCAGAGCCGCGGTGGTCTGGATCTTGTTCGACAAGTTCGTTCTCGTGGACGGGATCGTCAAGAGCACGGCCTGAGCGTCGGCGTAGGCCTGTTCGTCTACATGGGAGGCCATGGGGGATGTCATCCCTTGAACGTAACCCGTGGGGGCTCTGTCGAGCTGCGGCGCTAGGGCCAGGGCTAGCGGTGATCACAAACCGTGTCAGCTGCAGTTACCCGACCCTGGTTACGGCTAGCGCACGATCACACGCCAGAGACCTATACGGTTGCGATTGCTCGGCGAAGCCCTTGTCGGCCGATCGCTCAGAGGCGCTCGACCATGGTGGTCTAGACCCTAGGCCCGCCTATGTTGCTCCATGGTTGCTCGGATGCCCCGGTACGCGCCGGCAGCATCCGGTATCAGCAGCGCGCGTCGGATTCCGGCGACCGGACAAAATGGCAGCTCCCGGCACGTTCTAGCATTGTTTTACAGCAGTTCAAGAAGAATAATCAAATGCATGAGCGGACTCTTAATCCGCGGGTTCGGGGTTCGAGTCCCTGGCGGCGCACCCGTGCTGTGACCTGGAGTTTCGCCGCCCCGGGTCATTTTTTTGTGTCCGTTTTGCTGTCAATGTCGCCGTCAGCCCGGATGCGCTGGGGCTGATCCTGGTGCATGGCGGCGGTCAGCAGGTCCGCGTCCGGTGCCTGGGCCGTGCCGTCGGGCGAGGTGCGATGATCGGGAACATGGAGTCCACGGTCGGGCCGGATGCTGCTGCCGGCGGCGCCGCTGGTGCTGGTGCGCGGGGCGTCGTGTCTCGTCCCCGCCTGTTCGGGCGGCTCGCGGCGCCGGCCCGGGTGGTCGTGGTGTCGGCCCCGCCGGGCAGTGGCAAGACAGTGCTGCTGCGATCCTGGATCGGCCAGGCGGGCCTGGCCGGGCGCGCGGCGTGGGTGCCGGCCGGGCGCGGCGAGCGTGATCCGCAGCGGTTCTGGCTGTCGGTGACCGGCGCGCTGCGGCAGACCGCAGCGGGATCGGCGCTGGTGCGGCCGGTGACGGCAGCGCCGGACCTGGACGGGGGGGTGATCGCCGAGCGGCTGCTGACGGACCTGGCGCCGCTGGACGACCGGGTATGGCTGGTGATCGACGACGTGCACGAGCTGGATTCGGATGCGCTGCGGCAGCTGGAGCTGCTGATCATGCGGGCCCCGCCGGGGCTGCGGTTCGTGCTGGCCGCCCGGCATGAGGTGCGGCTGGGGCTGCACCGGCTGCGGCTGGAAGGCGAGCTGGCCGAGATCCGCGAGCCCGATCTGCGGTTCACCGTGGCCGAGGCGCGGGAGCTGCTGGCCGCCGCCGGGGTGCAACTGCCCGAGGTGGCGCTGCTGGTGGAGCGGACCGAGGGGTGGGCGGCGGGGCTGCGGCTGGCGGCGCTGTCGCTGGCCGGGCACCCCGATCCGGGGCGGCTGGCGGCCGAGTTCTCCGGGACCGAGCGGACGGTGGCCGAATACCTGCTGGCCGAGGTGCTGGACCGGCGGGGCGAGCGGGTGCGGCGGCTGCTGTTGCGTACCTCGATCCTGGAGCGGGTCAACGGGCAGCTGGCCGACTTGCTGACCGGAGACACGGGCGGGGAGCGGGTGCTGCAGGACCTGGAGGCGGCCGGCGCGTTCACGGTGGCGCTAGACGCGGCGCGGTCGTGGTTCCGCTATCACCACCTGTTCGCGGACCTGCTGCGGTTGGAGCTGCGGCGCACGGCCCCGGAGGAGGTCACGGCGCTGCACCAGGCTGCCTCCGCCTGGTTCGCGGCGCACGGGTACCCGGTGGATGCGGTGCGGCATGCCCAGGCGGCCCGGGACTGGGACCAGGCCGCCCGGCTGCTCGCCGGCCATTGGCCAGGCCTTCGCCTTGACGGGCAGGCCGCTGCCGTCCACGAGCTCCTCGCCGGTTTCCCGCCCGGCCTGCTGTCGGCCGATGCCGACCTCGCCGTGGTGGCCGCCGCCGATGAGCTGGCGGAAGGATCGCTGGAGGCGGCCGAACGGTACCTGGACCTCGCCGGGCGGAGATCAGATAGCGTGCCCGAGGCCCGGCGCGGCCAGACCCGGCTGCTGCTGGGAGTCGTGAGCCTGCTGCTGGCAGGCCAGCGCGGCGACTTGCCCGGCGCGGCCGAACAAGCCCAGCGGCTGGCGGTCATTGCCGAGGACGCGGATACGGCGCAGCCCGGACTCACCGAAGACCTGCGCGCCGTGGCCCTGATTACCCTAGGCAGCGCTCTCTACTGGACGGCCAGGCGCGAGGAGGCAGTAGAGCACCTGGAACGCGGCATCGCGCTGGCCCGCCAGATCGGGCGGCCTTACCTGGAGTTCACCGGCCTGGCCTACCAGGCGGCGGCAGTCCTTTTTGACTCTTATGTGCAGGCGGCCGCCAGCAGCCGGCAGGCGGTGGAGCTGGCCCGGCGGCACGGCTGGACCGGCGACCCGGTCTTTGGCGTCGCCTGCGGGGTGCTGGGAACCTCGCTGGCCGGGCAGGGACGGCCGGATGAGGCCGAGCCGTGGGTGCAAGAGGCCGAGCGTACCCTCAGAGCCGAGGCCCGGCCAGCCCAGTACATGGCGATCCGCTATGACCGCGGCGTACTTGAACAGGCGCGAGGTCGTGACGCCGCGGCGCTCGCCGCGTTCGAGGCCGTCGAGCCGCTGGCCCAGCGGCTCGCCTCATCGCACCTCCTAATCCCCTGGGCGCGGGCACAGATGGTCCACTCGCTGGTGCGGCTTGGCCAGACCGAGCGCGCCGCGCAGATCGTGGCCGGTCTTGGCGGCCCGGACCGCGAGCGCGGCGAGATCCGTATCGCTGCTGCGATGTTGCGGCTCGCGCAGCATGACCCTGATGCCGCCCTTACCGAGCTCGCCCCGATCCTGGACGGCTCCACTCCTGTCAACGTAGGATTCTGGCTGGTCATGGCCTACGCTCTGGAGGCGACCGCCCGGGACGTGCTCGGTGATGAGGCCGCCGCCGACCGCGCCCTCGAGCGCGCGCTGGACCTCGCCGAGCCGAACGGCGTGCTGCTGCCGTTCCTGTTGTATCCAGTGCCGGGACGCCTGCTGGAGCGGCACGCCCGCCGCCGCACCGCGCATGCCGCCCTGGTCGCCAACATCCTCGGCCTGCTCGCCAGGCGGAAACTCGCCTCCCCGCGCGCCGGGCCGCCGCCGCTGGAGCCGCTGAGCGGCAGCGAGATCCGGGTGCTGCGCTACCTGCCGACCAACCTGACCGGGCGGGAGATCGCCGCCGAGCTGTACGTCTCGCACAACACCGTCAGCACCCACCTGCGTCACCTGTACGCCAAGCTCGGCACCCACCGCCGCGCCGAGGCCGTTGCGCGCGCCCGTGCCCTGGGCCTGCTGGCGCCCTCCCCGCACCGAGGCCAGGCCACGCGTCCTGGCTGAGGGCCCGGGCGGGCCGGTTCCTCAGGTCCTGCCGAGCTATGGTTACACGACCAGCCGACAGGTGCTGTCTGGTCTGCGGTTTCGTCGGGGTGTGGCGGGAGCCGACCGGGCAGGCCAGGTGGGGTACTGGGGTTTGAGCGAGTGCCGGCCGTGCCGGGGTGGGGCGGGCAGGCCCGGTGATGAGGGGCGGCAGCGCGGCGATCCACAGCAG
>Ga0335073_10010202_pt1 | contig 13195 bp, 15 predicted proteins | sample Lox_Sample_22_FD_207093 | JGI IMG/M metagenome (GOLD analysis project Ga0335073, IMG submission 207093) | Soil microbial communities from Loxahatchee National Wildlife Refuge, Florida, United States - Lox_Sample_2.2 | ecosystem: Environmental > Terrestrial > Soil > Wetlands | place: USA...
GAAAGGACGGAAGGAAAATGAGGAGAAAGTCACAGAGGGGGCAATTGATCGGTTGTTCCGGAAACCGGCGATACAGATGCCCAAAAAGGTTGCTGTGTCGACGGAAGAGGATGCAGATTTCATGGCATCGATTTTGGGAGAGTTGGATGAATCGTCCATTTCGATTTCGAGGAAACGAGATCGCATCGCCCTCGATGATAGTCGCCCTGCAAAGAAACGACATTCATCGCCCACTCCACCGCCACTTCGAACCTCGTTTGCAGCAAACCGTCAGCCGCGTGCTCAGCAGGCAGCAAAGACTGAGATGCCATCTTCGCCTCCTATGGCTGCATTGACACTCAACTCGGATGACGGAGGGTTCATGGATATTGAGCATGACGATTCGTACTATGCTCCTCAACAGTCATCTACGCCTACAACAACGACGAACGGAACCAATGGAATCGATTTGACTCATGAAGAATCCGATAACGACGATGATATTCCTGTCGTAAAAAAACTTGCTGCTGCGAAGTCCACCACCCAGTCCACCAAGAGCATCAATATCTCCGCCTCGAAACCTGCTCTCCCTCCGAAAGTGGAAGTCAAAAAGGAATCTTCTCCCATTCCCGAGGTCCCTGACGCGACATGGAGAGATCTTGATTCGACATTGAACGTCACGGCGGCACCAACCTCTGCCTCCTCCAATAAAGCCTCCCCTGCTGATGTCCTTGAAACAATTTCCGTGACAGTCAAGGAGATGGTAGAACAAGATGACGGGACAGACCTGGAAATTGAGAAGACGGTGGAGAAACAAGCCGTCAATATATTCTGGTTGGACTACGGCGAATTTAACGGTGTCCTCGGTCTCTTTGGAAAAGTTTTGAACAAAACGACTGGACAATGGATTTCGTGTTTCGTCAAAATCGAAGGCATAGAACGATGTCTTTATTTTCTTCCTCGTGAAACCAATACAGGTGAGAAATTTGCAGGTCTTTGCTAATAGGAAAGACACAAATGAAGAGGTGACCATGGAAGAAGTATACAATGAAGTCAATGAGATCCTCCTCAAACACCGAATCAGCGAATTCCGAAACCGTCCCGTCTCGAAGAAGTACGCGTTCGAATTACACGACGTCCCCCGTGAATGCGACTACCTCGAAGTTTTGTATCCCTTCTCAAGTACTCCACGCCATAAACGTTCACTAATGTAGAACCTCAACTACCAAATGACATTCAAGGAAAGACTTTCAGTCGAGCATTCGGCACCTCAACCGCTCTCTTCGAGAGATTTGTCCTTGAACGAAAAGTAATGGGACCATGCTGGCTTCAAATCGTCGACCCCAACTTCTCCAAAGCTCAAAACGTACATTCCTCTCACCCTTCTCCCGCCCAAAGATATGGAGACTAATTAAAAGTCAACTTGGACGCGTCTTGAGTTTGGTGTTAGTTCTCCCGATCAGATCACGCCACCTATGAACCAACCCGCTGCTCCCCCATTGACGTTAATGTCTCTTGCCATCCGTACTACCATGAACCATAAAGACAATCGTCAGGAAATTGTTTTGGGGGCAGGACGTGTATATGAAAACGTTTCGCTCGATGATCCTACTCCCGCGGATAAACTTCCCTGTTACGGATTTACGCTGCTTCGACCTATGGCGGGCGGTGTTTTCCCTCTACATTTTGAGAGTGAGATCAAAAAAGCTGGATGGTCAAATCGGGTTATTTTGCAAAACACCGAAGGCGCGTTACTCAATCTTCTTACTGGTATTTACCCCCGTGTGAAAGACGAGGACTCATTACAGCGAAACTCCAAAATATTGATCCTGATGTGATTTTGGGTCATAACTTTGAAAGTGTCGATTATGGTATTCTGCTGCACAGGATGAAGGACTGTTCTACATCTCACTGGAGTAAATTTGGACGTATGAGAAGATCAGAATGGCCAAAGGGATTTGGTAGAGGAGGGATGAGCTGGGGAGAACGCCAAATCGTCGGTGGAAGACTCATCTGTGATCTCTCCAATGACATGGGAAGGGTAACATTAATCCTCTTTCGTGGCGGATCTGACAGTTTAGAGTTTGGTGCGAGCCCAATCGTGGACATTGACAGAGTTATGTCAATTGCAATTGGGAACGAAACGGTTTGATATTGGAGATGAGAAGGCTGTCAAGTCTTGGACATCCAATGCCAAGGGGATGATGGATTTCATCAGTCACGCTGAGGCGGATACTTTCTTTATCGTTGCTATTGCATTGAAATTGATGATGTTGCCACTCACAAGACAACTCACCAACATTGCGGGGAACTCTTGGTACCTTACGTCTCCATTGGATAACGCTAAGATCAGGGCACGCACGCTGACTGGTACTCGAGCCGAACGCAACGAATTCATTCTCCTCCATGAGTTCACCAAGAACGATTACATCTGTCCCGACAAACTTTACGGGAAACAAAAAATCGCCGCCGAGAATCAGGAGGAAGATGAAAACGGGGATCCAATCGTTACAGCAGGAAAAAAGAAGGACAAGTACAAGGGTGGATTGGTCCTTGAACCGCTCAAGGGATTGTATGACAAATTCATCCTGGTGATGGATTTCAACAGTTTGTACCCGAGTATCATTCAGGAATACAACATCTGTTTCACAACTGTTGACAGAGCTGATTTCGTATCTCCTTAGACCCGCGAGAGAAGCTAATCTAGACCGAAACGGACGAGGAGAGTATTCCTGAGGTTCCAGATAAAGCTGTCGCACCAGGGATCTTGCCTCGACTGATCTCACATCTCGTGAAACGTCGACAGGAAGTCAAAAAACTCATGAAAGATCCCAAAGCCACCGACGTCCAGAAAGCTCAGGTATCTACGTCTTTATAATCATACTTATAGTCAGTGGGATACAAAACAGCAAGCTCTGAAGCTTACAGCAAACTCCATGTACGGTTGTCTCGGATACACGAAATCTCGCTTCTACGCCCGTCCGCTCGCAATGCTCACAACGTACAAGGGTCGTGAAGTCCTCACCAATGCCAAAGATCTCGCGGAGGGTCTAGATCTCCAAGTCATCTACGGCGACACCGATTCCGTCATGATAAACACAAACGTCAACACCTACCCTGAAGCCCTCAAAATCGGCAATGAATTCAAGAAAACCGTCAACGAACGTTACCGCCTTCTCGAAATTGATATCGATAACGTCTATCAACGATTACTCCTTCACGCCAAGAAGAAATATGCGGCGTTGCAGCTGGTCGAAGTCAATGGTGTGTTGGAACCAAAAGTCGATGTCAAAGGACTGGACATGCGAAGACGGGAGTATTGTGCATTGAGTAAAGATGCGAGTCAGTATTGTTTGAATCAGATTTTGAGCGGTGAAGCACCAGAGCTGGTTGTCGAGAAGATTCACGACTATCTCCGAGAATTGGGGACAAAAGTACGAGCTGGGGAATTTCCAGTTCAAAAATTTATCATTTATACGGTATCTTGTGATGGCGGATCTCGGCTAATGGGCAGAAACTCGGGAAGAATCCAGAGGATTACCCGAATGCGAAATCAGAACCTCAAGTTCAGGTCGCGTTGCGGATGAAGAAACGCGGGGATCCAGTCCGCGTAAACGATGTCATCGCCTATGTCATTACTGGTGATGGACAAGATTACAACAAAAACGTGGCGGAACGAGCATATCCGCCTCAAGACGTCGGCAAAGCTGGTTCGGAACTCCAGATTGGTATGACCAAACTTTGTGATCAGTGTTCAGACTGTAGATTACAGTTATTATCTCGCGAAACAGATCTTGCCACCGATTGAGCGTTTGTGTGCACCGATCGATTGTACAGATTCAGCGAGGATCGCGGAATGCCTTGGATTTGATCCACGTCAATTCCGGTCTGTGGGTCCAATTTCTCCAAGTGAGCGAACGATTGAGCCTCTCGAGTCTCAGATCTCAGATGAGGAGAGATTCCGAGATGCTGATCAACTGTATATCAAGTGTATCTCATGTTCCGAGTCACATCCCTTCACCGGAATCTCATCGTCGAAGGTACATATACATCTCCGTTTCATATATTAACGGCAGGATCGTGTCAATGCCCGCGGTGTCATTTGTCCCAACGCGTCCTGCAAGGCCGAATTGTCGCTGTTTACGATCAACGCCCAATTGGAAACGCAAATCCGTCAACACTTGACGCGATATTACGACAATTGGGTGGTCTGCGACGAACCTGCATGTGCTCTTCGCACGCGTCAAATGAACGTCTACGGGAAGAGATGTCTGATGAGTGGATGTCGAGGACAAATGACGCAAGAGTACAACGACAAGATGTTGTACAATCAATTATTGTATTATGATATGCTTTTTGATATTGAGAAAGCGAAAAAGAAAGCGTTGGATGAAGACAAAGGTGAGATTATGCAGTCGAGGCGATATTAACGGTAGATGTCGTCCATGCATTGGCGGAACAAAACCGCGAGGGATTCGAGATTGTGCGAGGGGTGGTCCGAAAGTATCTTGACAAATGCGGAAGAAGATACGTCAGTCTCCGTGGGATTTTCTCGTTCATGGCGTAGTACAGATTTTATTAGTTGTACCTAGAAATCCTAATCGCGCTGATTGTGTATTTATAAAATCGTGATCTCTTCTAACGTCCTCTCTGGTAACTAAAGTTCAAGTTCGTCAGTCATTGGGGCGTTGGATTTTGTTTCAGATGGAGGCCGATCGGTATTCGTAATTTGGCAAATCAGGCCACCACGGGTTGGAAATAGCCTTTTGTGGCGTTTTCAATTGAATCGCGTGCCGATTTTCTAATAGGAGCAGTTCTCATCCCACGAGTCAAATAATCCGGCAACAAGTCAACACCTGCAGTCTGCAAATTAAGAGTTAATTTTAGACATTTTATATGAGTGGGTGGGGGGTTACGTACTTTCCTGACAGAGCGGAACGGCTTGCAAGGCCCTCGCAACGCGGTATATTTTCCCCGAATTTCCGACGGGTCTTCATATAAGAAGGCTGAACCGCCCATTCGGAAGGTTGCACACTAATAATGGAGCAAACCCAGGAATTCTGGAATTTGCTCCTTGGTGGCAACGCCATCATACCCCTGCGCGGTGAAGACGGTGCGACCTTTGTAGACGCAAACTGTCAGTTCGGAGAGTATGCCATGGCGCTTGCGAGGGAATTTCCGAAGGCGCATGTCATCGGAATAGGGAAAGAATATAACTCACCTGTCGCAAAACCGCCAAACTGTACATTTATAGTGGAGAATATCGTATCGGGGACATCATTGGCCTCCAACTCGTGTCAGTTTGTTCAATCTCGGGATGTGTCCTTGTCCTTGAAAGAGGAGGATTGGGAGCGGTATTTCGCCGAGTTGTATCGGATTCTCGCCAAGGACGGATGGATTCAGGTTTTGGAAATGGACGTGTGGCGAAAGTATCCTGATTCTGAGGGAGCTGGCTACAAGACCTGGAGCGAGACAGTGTTCCCGGCGTTGGCCAAAACCAAAGGGGTTTGCGTTGAGAAGCTGCACGGTAAAATTCTCGAGTGGGCCCAGAATGTGGGATTCAAGAACATATCTCCACTAAATATCGAAATTCCCGTTGGAATCTGGGAAGATGTTGACTATGGTTTGTCCACCTTTCTCTATTGTTAAATGATCTGTCAGAACCCAACCTCATCGAGGCGGGGAACATGCTACGAGAAAATCTGCTCCACGCGATCGAGCACAAACGTGCCCTCTTATTCAGTATCGTCATGAACAAAGCTGAAGGAGAAACTATACTTGCAAGTGCGAGGGGAGAGCTCTATGACGATGCCTTTTGCGCCTTGCATTATGTGTAATTCTACTCTTTTTCTCCCATTACTTATCTGACGTGTCACAGAATTGGGTTTGTGGCAAGGAAATTGACTGACGAGGTGAAAATTCTCCCCAAACCTAGAGCATCATGATACTATGTAAGTATCTTCACTGTTTTCCTTGCTAATACAAAAGTATGCTAAAGATCGTGGCGATAGGGCCCATTAGACAAAAAAAATGCATCCACCCTTGGTGTAATGGCAGCTCTTAGTGGAAGTTGGATTTTGTCACAGAAACCTTTTCGAAGGTCGCTGAGAGCAACAATATATCTGTTTGGGGAAAGGTCGGTAGCATCTCTGGTTGTATTCTTCCAAAATGTATCTAGAAAAATTCAATATTATTGAGGAAGCGGTTTATTTCACGGAGATTTTAACGGTGTTTGCTCCCCCCCTCTTTTTTTGCTTGGCTCATCATTGATGAGGTTGTCGGGTCAACGCGTGAAATTCCACGATATTTTAATTGGGGCAATTTTAAGCAGCGTGTTGCGGCTTGCCACGGATCCACGCCCAGCGGAACGCCAGAAGCGCGCAAATCAAACACCAACCCGCACACCTCCCTTCCCACGAACAGGGTCGCAGTAACGGCTATGTCGACACCCACGTCCGCCGGCAAATGGCTGTCGAAGAAGAAAGAGAGACAACCGTTGCGGCAACTACATTTAGCTCCTTTCAATTTTGTAAGTAAACCTTGTTTTGTTTGGCCGCGCTTTGTTCCCCGTCCCAAATGCAATTCTCAAACTTTAATTCTGGCGTGCCGGATAGCGATTCGTGGGAGTCATTCGTGCTGACGTTTGTGTCTTTTTTAGGAACAGCACAAAGTCCGCCTGACCCCCCATATATGGAAAGCCGGTACCTCAACACCAACGCCAACCAAACAGGCGACGTTGGACGCATTTCTTGTGGGGTCCTCGATGTCCAGAAAGCGCAGCAAGGTCAATATAAAAGACAAACCAAAACTGCGGCCTTCGAGCTCCCACGAATACGACTCTATAGAAACCGAAACCCCCGTATCATCTGCCCCTAAAAAGGAGAATCGTAACGATGGGGAAAACGGAGGAAAGATTTCTGAGCCACCACCTCAAACGGAGTTGGAACTATCCCCTACTAGACGATCTCCCAGGCTCTGCGCCCAGAGAAGTAGACTCATACCAAAATACTCGTTGCCTTTGGTTCAGTCCCCTCCCTTGCCCGTCCGCGATTCTAGACCGCTCCCAAGCCAACCGCCTCCCATACTACCCACTCTAAGCCCTGCCCTGCCGATCACCTCGCGTCAGAGTCAACCTAAACCAGGTCTATCCCCATCCGAACGCACGGCATCCTATTACACCGCATTATCGTCACCCATCAACTCTACTCCGGCGTTGCCTTCCTCGGTCAAATCCCCCGTGGCCACAAATAGGCAACCCGACGTCACTGAAACCGTGCATGCCGTCGTGATCAAGGAAATCCCAAGCAGTCTCCCTTGGGAACGATCTCCGTCCGACGGCATAGGCGACGCGTGGCCTTCTTCCCAATCAGAATCATCTCCACTCAGATCACCCCAACGAAGTTCCCTCCAACGCAGTCAACCACGATTCGAAGACGGCTTTCGTGTCCCTGATCCTCCGTCTTCCAAAATGAGTCAAATGAATCTTGGCGAAACACAGTCTCAAGAAAGCGAACCTCATTCTCGTTCGCAAATGAGTCTTGGCTCAACGCAATCGCAAGAAAGTCAACCTGATGTCCGCGCGTCGCAGAACTCTCAACGCCATATCTCCAATCATCCATCGACAGCTCTTGACGACACCCAATCACAGGAAGACCCGTCACTGTACCCGACGTCATCCCCGAAAGTGTCCACTTATTCCCGTCAAGTCAGTACGTTTCGCATTCCTCATGTTCCCGCTACCTCAAGACAAGGCGCTGGTAACCCCCAAGAATTGATGCACAATGAATCTCACCACCATCAACTTGACGCGGCGAGAAAACGCAAACGAACGGACACCTTCAATGAAATGCACGACTCGGAGCCGGAATCACGTTCACAAGTCTCCCGATCTCCCAAAAGAATGTACTTGCCAGATCTTCCGGTCGACGAAGCCTGCATGCTCCTCGCTGAATCTCAAATCCCGCGTTCGATGCGCAAGAAGAGTCCGGAATACATCATCATCCATTCAACTCAAAGTCAAACTCAAGAATATCATCCTCCACCCGGCCCAAGGCCTACATCCCAAGATTTGGACAAACCATTTGGAGCGGCCCACACCGATTCAGACGAGTCGTCTTCGTCAATGTCTCAACCTCCAGCGCATAATTGGGACTCATCTCAAGTCACAGCGTCACCAGTTGGGCCTCCTATTGATCTCAGTTCATTTGCCAATCCGCCATCTCAATTTGACTTGAGTAGTCAATTTGATGAACCGCCTGCAATGACCGTGGATAGCCTCCCAGGACGGAAGGCATCGGATCATTTGTCGGAGTTGGATAGGAGGAAGGAATAGTGGTATTTCATTTTGCAGAACAGGAAGCCGAGAAGTATAGCACAAAGTCAGAGAATCACCTAGATCGCATATTGCATCTGATACCAAACCAGCCGCATAGCCGCATTAGCCGCGTTACGTTAATAGCATTCTTATCATATCCGTAGCTTTTCTTTCTTTTTTCAGTAGAGCACAATGCTGCTGTCATGAACCAATGATTACATTTCTTGATTGAACTTGCCGGAGAAAAAATACATCTCTAACCACCATTGACGATGCTATATGCTACCTACCAAACAGCCCCTTACAACGGAAAAACAAAAACTAACCCCATCTTTCGAGACACTCCCACTTTCTTCAGCAAGTACAGAACTTTCTTTATCCCCACCATTCAGCAAAAGAATGAAAGACAAAATCCATAACCGCGATTTCCCACTCCCAGCATGAGAAAACATTTCATTCCTCGTTATGATAAATGGAAAGACTGGGATCCTTCGGTCATGGCGGTGAAAACCTTTTCACGCATTACTTCTTTTGACGTGTAGTCCGGTAATTTGAGATAATTGGCGCATGTCATTACACTTGGGAGATAATCGTCGGCCGTAAGAGGTGGTTCGTTCGGTCGACACACGACCGTAAATGGGGGTAGCAATTTCTTGAAGCCTACACGTCAGATGAGGAGTTTGATAAGAAGTATACCGCCAATCGGGAGTTTCGGCGACCCAGTCAAGAATTGAAGGAAAGTACGGCGATCGTTAAGAGATAAAGAGCTGAGAATTTCGAGGAGATTGCGAATACTCTTACTGTCAATATTGAACCCGTGATCTGCCTTGACACAATCCACGAGAGCTACGGTTAGTCACGTCAATGGAAGGAGTTGTACTTTCGTATGACCAATCTTCATCTGATTTACCGAACAGCATGACCAGCTCGTCTGCCGTGAACGCACATAGAGCCTCGTAGGGGAACACGCTCGAAAAACCTTTCTTGAACTCATTGATTTGACGCCTAATTCCTTTGCCAATCGTGAAATCGACCACGAGATCAACATATTCGTCAACATTGTCAATCGTGACGTCAATGTTCTTCCCACCGCGCTACGGGTCAGAGATTGGTTAGGGATAATGGTACCTTGAGTTCGATCCTCCCATACCCAGGAAGAGTAAAGTCCAAGGCAAGATCTTCGACCGAAGTGTCATCAATGCGAACCTTCTTGGTTCGTTTCGCCTTCTCCCGATCCGTGAGAGAGGTATCGGCCTGTACTTCCCGTTTGGCATCGGCAAAGCGTTGGAGAAGTTTTAATGAGTCGCAAAGACGTCGATCCACCGCCTTGAGCGACAGAATCGTCGGTCGATCCTCCTCCTCCTTCTCGGCAAGTCGGAAGAAAAGCGGATTGAAATGGATATCAATGATCCTCGAATCAAGCATACTCCTAGCAACAAACTTTCCCAATCCTTGAAACAAATACTTCATCCGTCTACGATTAACTTGATCCTGCGGGGAACGTACTCTTCCTCGGTACTTTCACCGTCCGCTAGAGGAGCAGGAAACAATCCATTGGCAACATGAAGGAATTCATCCCCGTCTGTCGCATCATTCTCTCGCCACATGTGCAATTTCCTCCTCGCAAACTCCTTTGACGTATTCGCGTAAAATTCCAATGTCGGACCAAGACCTGTTCCAACTTCATCCTCATACTCCATTTCCAACACGGGCGGTTTATGCGCATACTTGTACATGGCCGTCAACGCCAATCGCAAAAAGTTTTCTCGAGATTGGAGTTTCAATTTCGATCGTTGTTGACGTCCAAGGGGTAATTCCCGGCGATCGGCACGAGAGCTTGAACGTTGAGGAATCCAACGATTCATGCAACGGGAGTATCCGAACGAAGTAGACTGCACAAAGAGGTATCGTGTTTCAAAGGGGAAGAGGAATGGATAGTGACGCGCGAGATCTTGGCTCCATGTAGGTAGACAATTACTTGCGATGAGAAGCGGTTCTTCGAGTTGTCGGTTGAGTTTTGCGGTGAGTTTGGTGTTGACGAATTGGGATACAAGGTCTGGTTTGCGGAGACGTTCCGAGGTTTGAATGTCGAGGATTTCGTCCCATCGAACAGAGAGGGAGTGGAGAAGTTTAAGGAGCTTCAAGATGGATGCAGAGGTATCCGCTGCACTTGAGACGGGATTCTCGATGATCAACGAGTCGTCCATACCGGAATTCAGCGAGTCTTCACTTAGCCTGGAGCCTAGTTGAGACAAACCTTGAGAGGGAGGCGGGCCCGGGACTTTGCGGAATTTGAGGGTGTGGATTCCTGAGAAGATATGATAGTATCCGTTTGCTGCAGTCTGAAGACCGGAATATCTGTGTAAGGGCTCAAAAACGGTCGAATCCAACGGGATCGAGTGTCCAGCAAACTCAAACTCCAAATGCCAGTCCTGCGGAACCTGTTGAAGAGCAGCAGCATACGACATGGCAGCAGCCTGTCTCGACGCACTTGATCCACTTGCACGAGACCCATGAGGCGTCGCGGTCGGCGTAGGAACTTCAACACTGACTGCATTCTCAGGTTCATCTTCCTCCATATCGTCCATATCATCAACCAATTCCTCATCATTCTCCATGTCATCCAATTCAGGATCCGACGCCGTTCCACGAGCATCCATGGCCGTTCCCAAGGACCCACTAGACCCATCCGATCGATCCTTCTTCAACCGCGTACTGGACCGTCGTGACGCCGATGGCGGCGCACTCTTGACATTCGTTGGAGGAGCAGAATTCGTCAACTCTGCAACCCGTCGGGCCAGCGTCGGAGGGACCGGGAATCCCATCTCCTGCGCCAACTGCGCAAACTCCAACGCCCCCCGTCTATCCGCGAAATTCCGAAGAATCTCTGGGGGATCTCGCAGTGATCCCGCCACACTCGCAGGCCTAGCGCTATACGTGACGATTTTATTCCTGATGAACGCTGCGAGGTTATGGATTTGCGAGATTGCGTGGATGGATACGGTGAATTGTTGACATTCTTTGGGAACAGAGGATTTATCTTCAGCCACGACTTTGAGACGGATTTGTTTGGCGAGCATGGTTGCGGGATTACGTCTGTTGTCGTCATAGGGACCCTGGGAGACGGAGATGACTTCGAAACGTTCGGAGCGGGAGAGGAGTTCTTGGAGTTTCATGACGAGGATTTCGAGTGGGGATGCGGATTCGGGGCAATTCTTGCGACGGTCTGCAAAGGCGCGGAGAAAGTCTCGTTGCGTGTTGATGGGATTTTCGCTGTTGGAAAGAGTCGAGAGCAATGCTTCGAGGGTTTTCGATTCGAGGAGTTCAAAAGTGGTGATGGAATTGATATCGCCTTCAAAGTACCTGGCGAGTTCTTTGAATAATACTGATCTCATGACATCGTCCGTGCTTGCCGTTATTTCTTCACCGAGACGGGTAAGTCTGCGGAGTGTCGATCCTTCCTCTTTCTCCTCCTTGTCGCCCGACTCGGCGTAGTGTTTCAAGAAACTCTTTGCTGCCTTCTTGATCAAGTCGGGGTTCATTCCACCATTGAACATTTGTTGGGGGGAAATATACGGCGATTCCATCTCATCTTCCGACTCTCCCTCCCGATCTTCATCCGAATCGTCTTCCGAGGCATCGAGGTGTTGTGCTTCCATGGACGGAGGGATTCCAGACATGCCATTCGCGGGACCAGAGATGGAGACGTCGGAAGCGAGTTTCTCGAATTCGGCAATGATACCTTCTCGTTGAAAGCGCATTCGATAAACGTCGGGGAGTTTTCGGGAGAGAAGTTCAGAGAGACGGAGTGCAGCGAAAGTAAGAATCGGATGGTCTTGTTGAGACAGCATCCCAGCTAGAAACGATGCCAATTGCACGTCCAACAAGATCATCTTGAGAGTCTCCCGATCGAGGTAAATGAAAATCTTTAGTAGCCCGTTCAAGACGCGTTGGCGAACACTGAAGATGATGGTACTGCTGTAAATATCGAGCAGAGTCGGCACGAGTATCTTTGTGAATCGAACGACGTCATCGTGACATTGATCCAGGACCTCTTTCCTCTGTTCCCTCGACGGTTTCGATCGTTCCATGGCTACTATATACGGTGCCTCTTCCTCCTTTGCCAACTCCAACGCTGGATCAATAACCATAGCCGGGTCGGGAAACAAATCGCAAATAATATTGAGTGTCTCGAGAATTTGGTTATGAGGTCGATGAATCAACGCCTGCAGCACAAATATCGAAGTCTTCTTCCTCGATTCCATATCCGTATCCTCTGGCGGCGACACCCCCGTCAAAATCTGGTACACCGTATCCACCAAATTCATCTTCAACATCTGTACGCCCAATTTCGCTGAATTCCGCACCAAGAGGCCCAAGAGTCGGAGAAGTTGGGTATGTGTGCTTGAGCCCGCGACGGAGGTGTTTCCGGGGAGAAGGATGGCGAGAACGGCTTCGAGAATGTCCTGGGAGATGAGTTGTTCGAGTTTGTCGGGGTGGTGTTTGAAGCCTTCGACGATACGCGCAATGCAGAGACAGCCTTGTTCGACGACTTTTTGGTCTGTGCCTGAGATGATATTTTTGAGGTTTGGCATGATCTCTCTGACGGTGTCAAAGGCGTCGAGGGGAATGTTGCGACAACAGTTTGCGGCGGTGGTGACGGCGGTGCGTTGGACGTTGGTGGAGAAGAAGTCGAGATACATGAGACAGGCTTGTAATCCTCCTTCACGGACAATCGAAGTGGGATATTCGACGGAAATCTTCTCAAGCGTCTATCATTAGCACAACTTTCAAATAGGCCATACGCTTAATGCTTGTTCGGCTAAATCGATGTACTGGATTTCGAGGAGTTTGGAACAGAGAACGGGGACAGCTCCATTGTACACGACTGTTCCGGTGGAC
>Ga0335073_10010203_pt1 | contig 13194 bp, 14 predicted proteins | sample Lox_Sample_22_FD_207093 | JGI IMG/M metagenome (GOLD analysis project Ga0335073, IMG submission 207093) | Soil microbial communities from Loxahatchee National Wildlife Refuge, Florida, United States - Lox_Sample_2.2 | ecosystem: Environmental > Terrestrial > Soil > Wetlands | place: USA...
GGCCGCGCGGCGCGCAACGTCTCCGGCCAGGTACACATGTACGCGGACAAGGTGACGCCGTCGATGCAGCGGGCGATCGACGAGACGAACCGGCGGCGGGCCAAGCAGGTCGCCTACAACACCGAGCGCGGGGTCGACCCGCAGCCGCTGCGCAAGCGGATTGCCGACATCCTGGACCAGCTCGCCCGGGAGGACGCGGACACCCAGACGCTCCTGGGGGGTTCCGGCCGGCAGCAGAGCCGGGGCAAGGCACCCGTGCCCGGCCTGTCCTCCCGGGCCAGGGCGGCGGCGTCGGCCGCGGCCGCGGCACGCGGGGGCGAGGCGCCCCCGGGTGAGGGCGGACCCGCCCGCGAGGACCTGGTCGGCCTCATCACCGAGCTGACCGACCAGATGCACGCCGCCGCCGCCGAGCTGCAGTTCGAGCTGGCCGCCCGGCTCCGCGACGAGATCAGGGAACTCAAGCACGAACTGCGCGGCATGCAGGCCGCTGGCGTCTAGGCCGGGTGACCCGGCCGCCCGCTGCTCCGCACGGCCGACGCAGCCAATCGGCTCGTCGAGGAGGGAACCAGCGCCGCGGCGGCACCGTCCAAGGATTATGGATTGTCGAATGGTCATGAGTCCTCGGAGGGGCGCGCGCAGCGGACGAGCGCCGCGGCGCGCCGCCGCGGCGCTGGTGTCGGTCGCGGCGGGCCTGGTCCTGCTGGCCGCGTGCGGCACCACGCCGGCCCCGGGCAGCGGCGGTGCCGCCCCGGCCGGGCCTTCCGGGTCGCCGGGTACCGCCAGCACCGCGCCGGGCTCCGCGCAGCCCGCGCTGTGCCGGGACGCAGCGGCAGTCACCAGCCTGCGGATCGTCCGCTTGCCCGGCCCCCGCGTGCCGCAGGCGCAGACCGGGTCCCCGCGCCCGGTCACGGCGCTCAGCCCGGCCCAGGCACGGGCCGTGGCGCGGGCACTGTGTGCGCTGCCGGCCATGCCGCACGGCATCCTCAACTGCCCGGCGCTGTTCCCCGGGACGAATTACCAGCTGCACTTCGCGGCGGACGGCCGGGCGCTCCCGGTGGTGACCATCGAGGCGACCGGTTGCGGCACCGTGACCGGGGTCGGCCATGTCCGCCAGGCCCTCTCGTCCGGGTTCTGGCGGGTGCTGGCCACGGCGGCCGGCCTGAGCCCCCCCGGGCGGGCGGTGTTCAGCTCGCCGGGCTGCGAGCCGCACGGCTACCCGACCAAGATCAACGGCTGCCCGGCCCTGTCTGAGCCGGCCGGCGGGTTGCAGCCCGGAGGTTCCGACCAGCCGGCCGGGTAACCCAGCCCGCAGCCGCCCGGCCGGCTGGCCGCGGCCCCGTCGGGCAGCCGCCGGGCGGGTAGCCTCCTGGCCGGGGGCCTGGCCCCGTGGCGCGCCGTGCCTCGCGGGCGCCTTAGCCTGGCGGGGTGACCTGGGTGATGTTCGATTACGGCGGCGTGGTGTCGCACCCGCCCTCGGCAGGGGAGCTGGCGTCGCTGGCCGGAGCCGCGGGCGTGAGCGTCCCGGCCCTGGAGGGTGCGTACTGGGCATGGCGGCGCGCCTACGACCTCGCAGAACTCGACGCGGCAGAGTACTGGCGGCAGGTGGGGCGCGACCTGCGCCGCGACTTCAGCGACGCCAAGATCGCCGAACTCAGCCAGCTGGACAGCGCTTCGTGGCTGCGGCTCCAGGCGGGCACGGTGGCGCTGATCGAGGACCTCGCCGCCGCGGGGCTGCCGCTCGCGCTGCTGTCGAACGCGCCCGGCGAGCTGGCCGAGGCGATCGGCGCGCTGCCGGTGGCCGCGCATTTCGGTCACCTCTTCTTCAGCTGTCAGCTGAAGGTCGCCAAGCCGGATCCGAGATGCTATAGCCGCGCGCTGGCTAGGCTCGGGGCCAGCGCGCAGGATGTCATCTTCATCGACGACCGCAGCGAGAACGTGGCCGCGGCCGCCGCGCTCGGCCTGCGCTCCGTGCATTTCACCAGCCCAGACGAGGCGCGCGCGGCCGTCGCCGAGCGGCTAGCCGACCGCGGCTGACCGGTCGGCCCTGGGGGCCGCCAGGCCGCCTGCGGCCGCGGCAGTTGCGCGAGGCGGGCGGGTCCGGGGAGCGCCCGTGGATCTGTCATCGGATCAGTGTCGTGGCGACAGCGTAGGGTCGAGATATGTGGGCGAGCCTGGTCGCCGCGCTGGTGTCGGCCTTCTGCTACGGAGTGGCCTCGGTCATGCAGGCCATGGCCGTCCGTGCGACCAGCCGCCGGTCGGCCCGGATCCGGGAAGGAGACCCGGCCGCGGCGCGGGTCGATCCTGGCCTGCTGGTCCGGCTGCTCGGCCAGTGGCGTTTCGTGGTCAGCCTCGGCATCGACCTGGTCGGGTTCGTCGCCCAGCTCGTGGCGCTGCGGCGGCTGCCGCTGTTCGCCGTGCAGGCGGTGATCGCCTCCAATGTCGCGGTCACCGCGGTGTTCGCGGCGTGGCTGATGCGGGTCCGGCTCAGCGGGCGGGAGTGGCTGGCGGTCGCCGGGGTGGTCGTCGGGGTGGGCCTGCTCGGCTCCTCGGCCGGCGCTGAGGGCGCGACGACGGTGGGCCCGGGGTTCCAGATCGGGCTGATGGTGGCGGTGGCCGGCGTGGCGGTGGTGGGGGTGGCCGCCGCCCGGCTGCCCGGATGGGCCCGCACCCCGGCGCTGGGCGCCACCGCGGGGCTCGGGTACGCGGTGCTCGCGGTCTCGGCCCGGATCCTGCCCGGCTTCTCGCCCGGGCAGCTGGTGCGCAGCCCGGCCGCGTACACGCTGGCGGCGGCGGGGATCGTCTCGTTCCTGATGTACGCGTCGGCGCTGGAGAGCGGCAGCGTGACCGTGGCCACGGCGGCGGTGGTGCTCGCCGAGACCGTGCCGCCGGCCATCGTGGGCGTGGTGTTCCTCGGGGATACCACCCGGCACGGCCTGACCGGGCTGGCCGTGGCCGGGTTCATCCTCGCGGTGACCTGCGCGCTGGCCCTGGCCCGCTTCGGCGAGGCCGGCGAGCCGTCACCGGGCGGGACGGACGGTCAGCGGGCCCGTAGCTCGCGGGCCACCACGGCGGTCTAATCCGGTATCGGAGGCTTTGTCCCTGGTCAGCGACGGCCGCGGCCGCGCGGGTTCGGTGTCGCTGCCCGGCCAGGTCCCGGCCGGCTGATATCCTGATACCCCGTGGACCGGCGGATTTACCGCAGGGCAAAGACCACGGGAGCCTTACTTTGGCCACGGAACCGCACTCATCACGGCCCGTTCCTACCAGGCACCTCTTCGTCACCGGAGGCGTGACTTCCAGTCTCGGCAAGGGGCTCACGGCGTCCAGCCTGGGACGCCTGCTGAAGCTCCGGGGGCTGCGGGTGACCATGCAGAAGCTGGACCCGTACCTCAACGTCGACCCCGGCACCATGAACCCCTTCCAGCACGGCGAGGTGTTCGTCACCGACGACGGCACCGAGACCGACCTGGACGTCGGGCACTACGAGCGGTTTCTCGACACCCGGCTGCGGGGTTCGGCGAACGTCACCACCGGCCAGATCTACTCCAGCGTGATCGCCAAGGAGCGCCGCGGCGACTATCTGGGCGACACCGTGCAGGTCATCCCGCACATCACCAACGAGATCAAGTCGCGGATCCTCGACATGGGCGGTCCCGAGGTGGACGTGGTCATCACCGAGGTCGGCGGCACGGTGGGGGACATCGAGTCCCAGCCGTTCCTGGAGGCGATCCGGCAGATCCGGCACGAGATCGGCCGGGATCGCTGTTTCTTCCTGCACGTCTCGCTGCTGCCCTACATCGGGCCATCCGGCGAGCTGAAGACCAAGCCGACCCAGCACTCGGTGGCCGCGCTGCGCAGCATCGGCATCCAGCCCGACGCGATCGTGTGCCGCTCGGACCGGCCGATCAGCGACGGGCTGAAGCGCAAGATCAGTCTCATGTGCGACGTGGACGAGGAGGCCGTGGTGTCCGCGGCCGACGCGGTATCCATCTACGACATCCCCAAGGTGCTGCATTCCGAGGGGCTGGACGCCTACGTGGTGCGCAGGCTGGGGCTGCCGTTCCGGGACGTGGACTGGAGCGACTGGGACGAGCTGCTGCGCCGGGTGCACCGCCCGGCCCGCAGCGTCACGATCGCGCTGGTCGGCAAGTACGTGGACCTGCCCGACGCCTACCTGTCGCCGGCCGAGGCGCTGCGGGCGGGCGGGTTCGGCAACGACGCCCGGGTCAACATCCGCTGGGTGCCCAGCGACGACTGCGAGACCCCGGAGGGCGCAGCGCGGCAGCTCGACGGGGCGGACGGGATCCTGGTGCCCGGCGGGTTCGGCGTGCGCGGCATCGAGGGGAAGATCGGGGCCGTCCGGCACGCCCGCGAGAACGGCATCCCGCTGCTCGGCCTCTGCCTCGGGCTGCAGTGCATGGCGATCGAGGTCGCCCGGGACCTGGCCGGCCTGGACGGGGCCAACAGCGCGGAGTTCGACCCGGCCGCGCCGCACCCGGTGATCGCCACGATGGCCGGCCAGGAGGATGTCGTGGCCGGCGAGCGGGACATGGGCGGCACCATGCGGCTCGGCCTGTACCCGGCGGTGCTCGCCGAGGGGAGCCTGGTCCGCGAGCTGTACGGCACCGATGTCGTGCAAGAACGGCACCGGCACCGGTACGAGGTCAACAACGCGTACCGCGAGATCCTGGAGCGCGCCGGGCTGGTCTGCTCCGGCCTGTCGCCCGACGGCATGCTGGTGGAGTTCGTGGAGCTGCCGCGCAGCGTCCACCCGTTCTTCGTGGCCACCCAGGCCCACCCGGAGTTCCTGTCCCGGCCGACCCGGCCGCACCCGCTGTTCAGCGGGCTGGTGGAGGCCGCGCTGGAGCGCTCGCGGGCGGTGCCCGCGGCTGATCCCCTGGCGGTGTCCGGCCGCCGGGCCGCGGCCAGCGCGTGACCGGCGCCGCGGAGGCGGGCGGAGCCGGGGCGGCCGAGGACCTGGATATCCGCGACGCGGCCGAACGCTGGCCGGTGGACTCGTCCGTCACGCTGGGCGAGGGCACCCTGGTGCGGCTGCGCCGGGACATGGTGCGCATGCCCGGCGGCGAGGTGGCGGGGCGGGACATTCTCGAGCACCCGGGCGCGGTGGCGGTGCTCGCGCTGGACTCCGCCGACCGGGTACTGATGATCCGCCAGTACCGGCACCCGGTCGGCCGGCTGCTCTGGGAGATACCGGCCGGCCTGCGCGACGTCGCCGGCGAGCCACTGCACGAGACCGCGCAGCGCGAGCTGCTCGAGGAGGCCGGATACCGGGCCACCCGGTGGCAGGTGCTGACCGACTCGTTCTCCTCGCCGGGCATCAGCACCGAGCGGATCAGGATCTTCCTCGCCCGCGGCCTGGCCGAGGTCCCCGCGGCCGAGCGCTCGTACGTGCCCGAGCACGAGGAGGCGCACCTCGTGCTCGCCTGGGTGCCGCTGGACCGGGCGGTGCTCCGGATCCTCGCCGGCGACCTGCATAACGGCGTCGCCGCCCTGGGTATCTTGTCCGCGTATGCCGCGCGCCAGGACGGGTTCAGCACGCTGCGGGACGCCGATGCGCCCGAGCGCTGACCGCCGGGCGCGGGGCGTGCTCGGAGTGGACCCGCCTGCCGATGGGGCCGGGCGGGCCACGAAGACCAGGAAGGACTGGACGCCATGAAGGTCGGCATTCCCAAGGAACTCAAGAACCACGAGTACCGCGTGGCGATGACGCCAGCCGGCGTCCACGAGCTGGCCCGCAGCGGGCACCAGGTGTTCGTGGAACGGGACGCTGGCGTCGGCTCGCGGATCCCGGACAGTGACTTCGTCACCGCCGGGGCGACGATCCTGCCCGACGCCGACGCGGTGTGGCAGGCGGGCGACCTGATCCTCAAGGTCAAGGAGCCGGTCCCGGAGGAGTACCACCGGCTGCGCAAGGGCCAGGTCCTGTTCACCTACCTGCACCTCGCCGCGTCCCGGGAGTGCACCGACGCGCTGCTCGACTCGGGCGTCACGGCCATCGCGTACGAGACCGTCCAGCTGGCCGACGGGTCGCTGCCGCTGCTGGCCCCGATGTCCGAGGTGGCCGGGCGGATGGCGCCCCAGGTGGGAGCCCACACCTTGCAGCGGGACGGCGGCGGGCGCGGCGTGCTCATGGGCGGGGTCTCCGGCGTCTACGCCGCCAAGGTGGTCGTCCTCGGGGCGGGCGTGTCCGGCATGAACGCCGCGGCGATCGCGCTCGGCATGCAGGCGGAGGTGCTGCTCATCGACAAGAACGTCGGCAAGCTGCGCTCCGCGGACGCCATCTACCAGGGCCACCTCCAGACCGTCGCGTCCAACGCCTACGAGATCGAGCGCGCCGTGATCGACGCCGACCTGGTCATCGGCGCCGTGCTGGTGCCGGGCGCGAAGGCACCGATGCTGGTCTCCAACGAGCTCGTGTCCCGGATGAAGCCGGGCTCGGTGCTCGTGGACATCTCCATCGACCAGGGCGGCTGCTTCGAGGACTCCCATCCCACCACCCACGACGACCCGACCTATCCGGTGCACGACTCGCTGTTCTACTGCGTCGCGAACATGCCCGGAGCCGTGCCGCACACGTCGACCTACGCGCTGACCAACGTCACCCTGCCGTACGCGGTCGAGATCGCGAACCTCGGCTGGCGGGACGCCCTGTGCGCGGACCCGGCGCTCGCGCTGGGGCTGAACACCTACGAGGGCTCGATCACCTACCGCGGCGTCGCCGAGGCACACGGCCTGCCCTGGGTGCCGACGAGCGAGGTGATCAACTGAAGGCTGCGACGGCGGTCACCGTCGATGAGGCGGTCCAGCGCTACCTCGACCACCTGACGGTCGAGCGCGGCCTGGCGGCCCACACGCTGCAGGCCTACCGCCGGGACCTGCGGCGCTACGCGGCGGTCCTCGCCGTGGCGGGCCGGACCGACATCGGCGAGGTGACCACGCAGGACGTGGCCGGGTACCTGGCCGGACTGCGCGAAGGCGACGAGGGGCACCGGCCGCTGGCGGCCAGCTCGGCCGGCCGCGCCGTCGTCGCCGTCCGCGGCCTGCACGCGTTCACGCTGGCCGAAGGGCTGACGCTGGCCGACCCGGCCCGCCCGGTCCGGCCGCCCGCGCCGCCGCGGCGGCTGCCGCGGGCGATACCGGTCGCGGACGTCGAGCGCCTGCTGGAGGCGGCCGGGGTCGGCCAGGGACCGCGGCCGCTGCGCGACCGGGCCCTGCTCGAGCTGCTCTACGCGACCGGGGCCCGGATCTCGGAGGCGACCGCGCTGGACGTCGACGACGTCGACCTGGCGGCGTACGGCGCCGGGCCGGAGTCGCCGGCCGGGCTCGCCGGCGCGGCCGCGGTCCCGCCGTCCACCGTCCGCCTGTCGGGCAAGGGCGACAAGCAGCGGATCGTTCCGGTCGGCCGGTTCGCCCGGCAGGCGCTGGAGCATTACCTGGTCCGGGGGCGGCCTGCGCTCGCCACCGCGGCGCGCCGGACCTCGGCCAGCCCCGCGGTATTCCTCAACGCCCGCGGCGGGCGGCTCACCAGGCAGGGTGCCTGGGCCGTGCTGCGGGCCGCGGCGCTGCGCGCCGGGATCGCCGGGGTGTCACCGCACACGCTGCGGCATTCGTTCGCCACCCACCTGCTGGACGGCGGCGCCGACGTCCGGGTCGTGCAGGAGCTGCTCGGCCACGCCTCGGTCACCACGACGCAGGTCTACACGCTGGTGACCGTGGACAAGCTCCGCGAGGTCTACGCCAGCGCGCACCCGCGGGCCGGCGCCGGGCCCGGGTCATTTCCTGGTCCACGGTGAGTCGGCTTGCCGCGACCAGGCCCAGGCCCTAGCCTCGCGCTAGAACCTGGGTTCGCAGCGGGCGCGTCGCGGGCGACCGTCAGAAAGGTCCGCCGTCCAGCCCCGCCAGGGAGGTGCAGTAGGTTTTGGCAGCGTCCCGAGCATTGAAGGTGAAGCCCAGCGCGCTTGGCCCTACCGGTCGGCCATTGCCGGCATTTCCGGAACCCGAGCCGCTGCTGCGGCACGGCCCGGCCCGGGTGGCCGCGGTCTGCAACCAGAAGGGCGGGGTCGGCAAGACCACCACCACGATCAATCTCGGCGCCGCGCTGGCCGAGAAGGGCCGTCGCGTGCTGCTGGTCGACTTCGACCCCCAGGGCGCGCTGTCCGTCGGGCTCGGCATCCAGCCGCATGAGCTGGACGCCACCGTGTACAACCTGCTCATGGAGCGCGGGATCACCGCCCACGACGTCCTGTTCAAGACCAACGTCGACGGCATGGACCTGCTGCCGAGCAACATCGACCTGTCCGGCGCCGAGGTACAGCTGGTCCACGAGGTGGGCCGGGAGTTCGTGCTCGGCCGCGCGCTGCAGTCGGTCATCCCGGACTACGACGTCATCCTGATCGACTGCCAGCCGTCCCTCGGCCTGCTCACCGTCAACGCCCTGGCCTGCGCGGACGGGGTGATCGTGCCGCTGGCGTGCGAGTACTTCGCGCTGCGCGGCGTAGCCTTGCTGATGGAGACCATCGACAAGGTGTCGAGCCGGATCAGCCCGAAGCTCGTGCTCGACGGGCTGCTGGCCACGATGTACGACTCGCGCACGCTGCACACCCGGGAGGTCCTGGCCGGGGTCGTGCAGGGCTTCCGGGACAAGGTGTACCACACGGTGATCAGCCGGACCGTGCGGTTCCCCGACTCATCCGTGGCGGGGGAGCCGATCACCCGCTTCGACCCGACATCCAACGGGGCGAACGCCTACCGGGAGCTGGCGAAGGAGGTACTGGACCGGTGGCGCCAGGCAGAGCTCGCGGTTCCCGCTCACGGCGGGTAAGCCTGCCCGGAGTCGCCGAGCTGCTTCGCCCGATCGGCCGGGGGCCGGTGGTCGAGGCCCAGCGCCAGGCCAGCGGCAGGGAGCGGCACGCCCAGAAGATCACCGTTTACCTGTCCGGCAACGAGCTGCTCGACCTGGAACGCGCCCGGCTCACCCTCCGAGCCCTCGGCTTCACGGTGGACCGCGGCCGCATCGTCCGCGAGGCGCTCGCCGTGCTGCTGGCCGACCTGGACGCCGAGGGCGAGAAGAGCCTGGCGGCGCGGCGGCTGCGGGCGGGTACGCTGCCGGACTGACGGCGGCGCAGGGAGCCGGATGCACGGCACGGTAAAGGAGCCGGATGGACAGCGGGGCGGGGTCAAGGCCGGAATGACCACGACGATGACCGGTGACGCAGGGGACACCAGGGCGGCGGGAGGATTCGAGGTCCACCTCGACGTGTTCGAGGGGCCGTTCGACCTCCTGCTCGCTCTGATCTCCAAGCACAAGCTGGACATCACGGAGATCGCGCTGTCCAGCGTGACCGACGAGTTCATCGGCTACATCCGGGCCAAGGCCGACGGCTGGGAGCTGGACCAGGCCAGCTACTTCCTGGTCGTGGCCGCGACCCTGCTCGACCTCAAGGCGGCCAGGCTGCTGCCCGCGGGAGAGGTCGACGACGAGGAAGACCTGGCCCTGCTCGAGGCCAGGGACCTGCTCTTCGCCCGGCTGCTGCAGTACCGCGCCTACAAGGAGGTGGCCGCGGTGCTCGCGAGCCGGATGGCCACGGCCGGGCGGAGGTTTCCGCGGCGGGTGCCGATGGAGTCGCGGTTCGTCGACCTGCTGCCAGAGGTGCTGCTGGGCCTGGGCCCGGCCGAATTCGCCGCGATCGCGGCGCGCACCCTGGCGCCCCGGCGGCCGCCGGTGGTATCCACCGCCCACCTGCACATGCCCCTCACCAGCGTCCGCGAGCAGGTCGGCCTGCTGTCCGCGCGGCTGGCGCGGTTGCGCCGGGCCTCGTTCCGGCAGCTCGCTGCGGATTGCCGCGGCACCTACGAGATCGTCGCCCGGTTCCTCGCGGTACTCGAGCTGTACCGGGAGGGCCGGGTGTCCTTCGACCAGCTGGCCCCGCTCGGCGACCTGTACGTGACCTGGACGGCGGATGGTCAGCCCGGCAGCGCAGCGAGCACCGAGAAAGCAGACGAGTAAGCCGATGCAGAACGGATCTGACCCCGGCCTGGGCGACCCGAGCGACGCGTTCGCGCCGGGGGACGGGCAAGCCGCGCCTGACCACGCGGACGGCCAGGCCGCGCCTGACCACGCGGACGGCCAGGCCGCGCCTGACCACGCGGACGGCCAGGCCGCGCCTGAGCAGCCGGACGGGCAGGCCGCGCGGGCGGACGGCGATGGCGTCCCGGGGCTGCGGGCCAGCCTGGAGGCGATCATGCTGGTGGCCGACGAGCCCGTCTCCGAGGTGGTCATCGCGCAGGTGCTGGAGCGGCCGCGCGCGGAGGTCGCGGCCGCGCTGCACGAGCTGGCCGCCGCGTACACGGCGGAGCAGCGGGGCTTCGACCTGTGCGAGGTGGCCGGCGGCTGGCGCTTCTACACCCGCGAGGAGTGCGCTCCGGTGGTGGAGCGGTTCGTCAGCGACGGCCAGGAAGTCCGGCTGACCCAGGCGGCCCTGGAGACCCTGGCGGTCGTCGCCTACCGGCAGCCGGTGAGCCGGGCGCGGGTCTCCGCCGTGCGCGGCGTCAACTGTGACGGCGTGATCCGCACCCTGGTCCTGCGCGGGCTGGTGGAGGAGGCCGGCACCGATCCGGAAACCGGCGCGATCCTGTTCGCGACGACCGCGTACTTCCTGGAGCGGCTGGGCCTGCCCAGCCTGGACGCGCTGCCGGAGCTGGCCCCGTTCCTGCCCGATCACCTTGACGATGAGCCTGACCCGGGTCATGAGCCAGCGGCGTCGTGACCAGCCAGGCCGTGACCAGCGCGACCGCGGACGGCCGGGCGGACAGAGCCGGGCGCCGGGCGGCCCGGAGGCCGACGAGGAACACGACACGCTCGTCGACGTTCCCGGCGGCGTCCGGCTGCAGAAGGTGCTCGCCGCGGCCGGCGTCGGCAGCCGCAGGCACTGCGAGGAGATGATCGCCGACGGCCGGGTCGAGGTCGACGGCGAGGTCGTCCGGAGGTTCGGGGCGCGGGTCGACCCGCAGCGGCAGGTCATCCGGGTCGACGGGCGGCGGATCCCGGCGCGGGAGGATCTGGTCTACCTGGCCCTGAACAAGCCCGCCGGGGTCCTGACCACGATGTCTGACCCCCGCGGCCGTCCCACGATCGCCGACTTCCTCACCGACCGCGCCGAGCGGCTGTTCCACGTGGGCAGGCTCGACTACGACACCGAGGGCCTCATGCTGCTGACGAACGACGGCGAGCTGGCGCACCGGCTGGCGCATCCCCGGTACGGCGTGCTCAAGACCTACCTGGCCGACGTGGCCGGCCCGCTGCCCCGGGACCTGGGGCGCCAGCTGATGACGGGGGTCGAGCTGTCCGACGGGGTCGCGAGCGCCGACCGGTTCCGGGTGGTGGAACGCGCAGGCAACCGGGCCCTCGTGGAGATCTCGCTGCACGAGGGGCGCAAGCACATCGTGCGGCGGATGCTCGCCGAGACCGGCCATCCGGTCAGCCGCCTGGTCCGCACGCACGTGGGGCCGGTCGCGCTCGGCTCGCTCCGGCCGGGCACGACCCGGCGGCTCACCACGCGGGAGATCGGCGACCTGTACGCGGCCGTGGGTCTATAACCTGGGAGCCCACCCTCCGCAGGGGCGGCGGGTCAGGCAGCGGGAAACGAGGGAGGCAGGCGGTGCCGGTCAGGGCGATCCGCGGCGCGGTGCAGGTCAGCGCCAACGAGAGAGCCGCCATCCTCGAGGCCACCTCCGAGCTGGTCACGGAGGTCATGACGCGCAACCAGCTCACCCCGGCCGACGTGATCAGCGTCGTGTTCAGCGCCACCGCCGACCTGAACGCCGAGTTTCCCGCGCTAGCCGCGCGCAAGCTGGGATTCCAGGACGTGCCGCTGCTGTGCTGCGCCGAGATCGACGTGCCGGGCGCGATGCCGCGCGTGGTCCGGCTGCTGATGCACGTGGACACCCGGTCACCGCGCTCGGCGATCCAGCACGTGTACCTGCGCGGCGCCGCCGCGCTGCGCCTGGACATCGCGCAATGACCGGGCCGGGCGCGGGAACCGGCGCCGCCGGGCCCGGGAAGGTCGTGGTGATCGGCACCGGGCTGATCGGCACGTCGGTGGCGCTGGCGCTGCGCGACCGGGGCGTGGCGGTCTGGCTCGCGGATGCCGATCCCGCGGCGGCCCGGCTCGCCGCGGACATCGGGGCGGGCGCCGAGCTGCCCGACGGCGGGCCGCCGGGGGGGCCGGCCGACCTGGTCGTGCTGGCCATGCCGCCCGAGGCCGTCGCGCCGGCCCTGGCGCGGGCGCAGGCCCGGGGCCTGGCCCGGTGGTACACCGACGTGGCCAGCGTGAAGGAACTGCCGCTGGCGCGCGTTCGTGAGCTCGGCTGCGACCTGGCGCGGTTCGCCGGGGGACACCCGCTGTCCGGGCGGGAACGGTCCGGCCCGGCGGCCGCCCGGGCCGACCTATTCCTCGGCCGGCCGTGGGCGATCTGCCCGCTGCCGGAGACCGCGTCCGGGGCGGTGACGGCGGTCACCGGCCTGGCCCGGGCCTGCGGCGCCCAGCCTGTGCTCATGCCGGCCGCCGACCACGACCGCTGGGTCGCGCTGGTCTCGCACGCGCCGCACGTGGCCGCCGCGGCCATGGCCGCCCGGCTGGAGCACGCGCCGCCCGGCGCCCTGGACCTCGCGGGCCAGGGACTGCGCGACGTCACCCGGATCGCGGCCGGGGACACCGGCCTGTGGACGCAGATCCTGGCGGCCAACGCTGCCCATTCCAGCGAGGTGCTGGCGGCGCTGGCGGCCGATCTGGCCGCGGCGGCGGCCGCGCTGGCCGGCATCGCCCAGGGCGACGAGGAGTCGGTCAAGCGCCTGGCCGGGCTGCTGGAGCGCGGCGGAGCGGGGGTGGCCAGGATCCCGGGGAAGCGCGGCGGCCCGGCGCCCGCCTACGCCATCGTCCAGGTGGTCATCGGCGACCGGCCCGGCGAGCTGGCCCGGCTGTTCCAGGCGGCGGGCGACGCCGGGATCAACATCGAGGACGTAGGAATCGAGCATTCACCCGGCCTGCCGGCCGGCGTGGCGGAGCTCGCGGTCCGGCCGGAGGCGGCGGGCCGGCTTGTCGAGGCGTTGGCCGCCGGCGGCTGGCCGGTTCGCCGGTAGCATCGCCTTCGTGACCGAGCATCCCGCCGCGCAGC
>Ga0335073_10010204_pt1 | contig 13194 bp, 11 predicted proteins | sample Lox_Sample_22_FD_207093 | JGI IMG/M metagenome (GOLD analysis project Ga0335073, IMG submission 207093) | Soil microbial communities from Loxahatchee National Wildlife Refuge, Florida, United States - Lox_Sample_2.2 | ecosystem: Environmental > Terrestrial > Soil > Wetlands | place: USA...
GTGAGGAAGGCAGGCACGGCTACTTCCGGGTCGGACCATTTCACCTCCGCCACTACCGTCATCATCAAGCTGCCGACGATGATCAGCACGGGGGCGGTGGCCGCGGATGGAATGGCGCCCACCACGGGCGCGACGAACAGCGCGATGAGAAATAGCACGCCGGTAACTATGGCCGTCACGCCGGTCCGCCCTCCGGCGGCAATTCCGGCGGCGCTTTCGATGTAGCTGACCACGGTGGAGGTGCCGGCAAGCGAACCGGCCATGGTCGCGGTGGCGTCGGAGAGGAGAATGCGGTTGACACGCGGAATCTGGTGGGCCTTGTCGAACAGGCCGGCCTTGGCGCCCACGGCGAGCAGCGTGCCGATGTTGTCGAACATGTCGATAAAGAGGAAGACGAAGACGACTTCCAGAAATCCGATGCGCAGGGTGGCGGCAATGTCCAGCTTGAACGCGGTGGCGGACAAATCGTTCAGGCCGTAGAACTGCGGCGACCATTTGGCTACACCCGTGAGCAAGCCGATAGCCGTGGTGGCCAGGATCCCGATGAGCATGGCGGCGCGCACGCGCCAGGCGAGCAGCGCGGCGATCAACAACAAGCCGAAAATCGCCAGCGCGGTGCTCTTGTCGCCGAGTTTGCCGAGCGTGACCACGGTGGCCGGGTCGGAGACGACGATGCCGGAATTGCGGAAGCCGATGAAGGCGATGAAGAGTCCCACGCCGGCGGCTACCGCGGAGTGGAGTTCGGGCGGAATGGCGGAGAGGATCAACTGGCGCACGCCCGCCAGCGTCAAAAAGAAGAACGCCACGCCGGAAAGGAACACGGCGCCAAGCGCTGTCTGCCATGGTATGCCCATCCCTTTCACCACGGTGTAGGTGAAGTACGCGTTCAAACCCATGCCGGGCGCGAGCGCGATGGGATAGCGGGCGAATGCGCCCATGAGGATGCTGCCGATGGCCGCCGAAAGACAGGTGGCCGCCGTCACCGCCGCGAGCGGCATGCCGGTTTCGTGGAGAATGGCCGGGTTCACGAAAACGATGTATGCCATCGTCATGAAGGTGGTGACGCCGGCCAGAATTTCGGTGCGCCAGTTGGTGTCGAACCGGGTGAATTCGAAGTATTGTTCCAGGCGTTGTCCGATCGGCATGGACCTATATTGTAACGGGCAGCATTTAAGGAAAACGCTACCGGCGCGGGGCCAGGAGCCGCAAGGTCCCTTACTTTGCCTGCCCTCGCGAGCCCTGCGCAGGAGTGGCCGGTTGTGCTATTTAGAGCCGAGTGTTTTTCAGCCCGGCGCGATAATTGGAACAGAGGTGCCGTGATGGATGAGGGAGTTTGGGGAGACGTGAAAGATTGGGGGCTGGAGGACCATTCCGACGGTTCGCCCGTAATCTCGATCGATCCGGTCTGCGGCAGCCAGGTGAACGAAGCGGAAGCGGCGGGTAAATCCACTTATGCCGGCGTGGTTTACTATTTCTGTTCCAGGAAATGCCAGAAGCTTTTCGATCAGGCTCCCGGCGAATACACCGGGCAGGTGCGCCATGCCCCGTCTTCGCATAGAGTCGATATTAATGCCTGCACGCTAGAAGATCTCAGAAGCGTTTTTTCTGTTGACGAGGATTCGCTCAACCAAATTCTGAAAAACCGCCCATACCAGAGTTGGACCGATTTTAAGCGCAAAAACCCCGGGATTTCCAGTCCGATGCTGCGCGGCATAAGAGAATCGGGAGTAATTCTAAGTACGCCCGATCTCAACCGTCTACCTTAGATTACCCGCGGCGTGAAACTTTTCGTTGGGTTGTTACTGAAGTAAGGCCTTGGTTCGCCAATTCTCGAAGACGAGTAGTAACTGATCTCGCCGGCGGGCCTTCGAAGATTCGGCCGGCCGGTGTCCGCATTGGGCAAAGGGCGCGGCACGTGCGTCGTGCCGGCGGAATCGCCGCTCAGGCGGCGGACGGGGTACCGTAGGGTATTCGAGTCCTCTTAGAACAGCACATCGAAATCGACGGTAAACCGCCGCCCCCGGTGGCCGAAGAAATAGCCATAAGCCGGGTCGTCGATGTTGTAATGGACCGCTTCGGGATTGAAGTGGTTAGTGAGATTAAAACTGGCCAGCGAAAGGCGGACCGAATACTTCGGGGTGACGCGGATATCCTTGGAAATGCGCGCATCGAGCGATTCGAAAACCGGGAACCGGTTGGAATTCGGCACGCCCACGTACTGTTGCAGGGCGTTCAGGGTGGAGTAGGGGAAGCCGTCGCGGATTTCCATGACGGGGGCGATACGGAACTTCATGGGTAGCTGCACCACGCCCCATGCCAAAAAGCGATTGGGCATGTTGGTGGGCAGATTGCCGACTGCATCGGGGCGGATGATGGGAACGGGATAACTGCCGAGGTAATTGTTGAAGTCGTTCAAATCGCCGCGGGCGCGGCTGTAAACATACGAGAAGAAAAGCTGCCGGCCCTCGCCGTGAAGGCGCACCCGGGCTGTGGCCTCCAGTTGGCGATAGCGCGACGCGCCGGCTCCGGAAAGCAGATAGCCGCCGGTGTTGCTGGCCAGGTCTGGGCCCTCCGAGGTGACGATTACCAGGCCGTCGGCGTCGTTCTGCATGTATCCGAGACGCAGCTTCACGGCACTGGTGATGGGCTGCTCCAGGCGGATGGTCCAAATCTGGCTTTGCGGCGAGAAATTGCCGGGCTGCGGTCCCTGGAAGATGAGTTGGTGATGGCGGAAAACCTCGCCAAGCGTGTTCTTGAAGAGAAACGGGCCGCCAACGACGGCGCCGGTCGCGGGATCGTACTGCGTGATGACTTCGTTAGGGTAATCGGCGAAGCCGTAGATGTTCAGCGGCACGCGATCGTAGAACCAGCCAAAACCGGCGTTGACGGTGGTGCCTTCCGCGGGCCACAGACTCCAGGACGCGCCGGCTCGCGGCGCAAGACGGAAGGAGTCGGTGACTTCCTGCGATTCGGAGCGCAGTCCCAGGTCGAAAGCCAGGCGATTGCTGACCTGCCAGTGGTCTTGGGCGAAGAAGGAGATGCCGACGTCGGAGATTTCGAAGGCCGTGCCGGGCGTGAAGAAGATGCTTTCCACCAGCTGCGACTGGGAGTTGAGGAGGTTGACCGGACGTTTCGTGACCTGGCCGTCTTCGTTGCTGCCGGCGAGATCGGCGCCGATTTTGAAATTGTGCGTGCCCCAATAGCGCCAAGGCTCAAAAGAGTAGGAGGTGGCCCCGCCGATGCGCACGGCTTCGCGGTTTTGGGTGGCGAAATAGCTGCCGGTGTTGCCCTGCGGCAATAAGTTCAGGTTGGAATCACCCTGGCCCCAGATATCGGCGTCGAACTTGGTCACCGAAAAAGCGGTGTCGAGCAGGCCGCCGAAAATGGTGAGGTGGTCGGAGAGGACGCCGGTGTAATTGCGCGTGCGCGCGTCGGGGGTGGTGGGTTCGGGGTTGAAGTAGTCGAGATTAACGTTGTCGATGCGCTCCGGGGCGACGTGGGCCGTGAGGGTGACCAGGTGCTTGTCGTTCACCACCCAATCGAGCTGGGCAAACGAGTTCACACCCTCCTGTTTCTTCTGGTTATACGGAAACGGCAGCTCGTACACTTCGGTCTTGCGAACGACATAGTCGATGCCCTCGGAGAAATAGAGCTTGCCGGGAATGATGGGGCCTTCGAAATTGAAGCGGGGAGTGGCGTCTTTGAGGCCGCGAAGCTGCCAACTTCGGATGTAGAACTCGGGCAGGGGATCGTTCAACTCCCACTTCCACTTTTCGCCCCCGCGGCGGGTGTCGACCGAGACCAGGCCGGCGGTGAAGCGGCCATACTCGGCGAGGAACGGGGTTTGGTAGACGTGGATGGCCTCGACTGTATCGATGGGGACGGTGAGGCCGAACTGGCCGGTCGCAGGGTCGGTTACGTCGGTGGAGTTGACCACCATGGCGGCGCGATGTTCGGCCCCGGCTGAAATGGAAAGCGCACCGCCAGGATCGCGCAGGACGCCGGGGACGAGCGGAAGGGAATCGGCGACGGTAGCGGGACGGGTGGGCAGGTCGTTGGTAGCCTGCGGGGTGATGGTGGCAGCGGCGGAAGATGCGCCTTGTTCGATGGGGGACGCGGTGGCCGAAACGTCCACGCTGTCGGCATGGGTGAGAGCCGGAAGCATGCTGAGTTCCAGCGAAATGGTGCTGTCCTGAGCGATTCGGATGTCGCCTTGATGAACGGGCTGGTAGCCGTCCTTGGTGGCGAACAGGGCATAAAGGCCGGGCCGGAGTTCGGCAAACACGGCTTGTCCCTGCGCGTCGCTCCAGGAGGTCACCACAACCGCATCGGCCAGGCGCAATTGCAATTGCACGCCGGCGACCGGCCGGTTGGCGGAATCCAGGGTGGAGACACGAATCACCGGCCCGGCCGGGAGGAAGGCCGCGGCGGCCTGCCGGCACAGCACAAACGTGAACACACACCACCACCGTGCCACCATTACCCCGCCATTCCGCTCGTTCACGTGTACCATACCTCACGACGTGCAGGAACAGTGGCGGGTTGCCGCCCCATGCTATCGTGGAGGATTGTGTCGTCGCCACTCAATTTCCATCTGGATCAATATGAGGGACCGCTCGACCTGCTGCTGGACCTGATCCGCAAGCAGCAGATCGACATCAAGGATATCCCCATCGCGACCATCACGGCCCAGTACCTGGAATACCTGGAAAAAGCCAGGGAAATGGACATCGACCTGGGGGCGGAATTCGTGTACATGGCGGCGACGCTCATCCATATCAAGTCCAAAATGCTTCTGCCGACGGACCCGGCGCTGGCAAAAGAGAGCGAGGAGGGGGAAGATCCCCGGCAGGAGTTAGTCGAACGGCTGCTCGAACATGAGCGGTTCAAGAACGCGGCCGAAATGCTGCAACAGAAGCGGTTGATCGAGGAGAATGTCTGGTCGAACCCGCAGTTGAAGCAGTTCCTGTCGGAGAGCGACGATCCGGGGCTGGCGGTGACCCTGTTCGATCTGGTGAAAGCGCTCGGGACGATGCTGGAACGCGCCAAGAACCGGCCGATTTACGAGGTGGAAGCGGCGGATGTGACGGTGGCCGGGATGATCAAGTACTTGCACGATCAGTTCCTCGAAGCGGGCGAGAATCAGCCGGTTTTTATCCTTCGAATCTTCGAGAAGCAGCGGTCGCGGCGTTCGATTGTCGCCCTGTTTTTGGCCGTGCTGGAGATGGTGCGCATGCAGGCGGTAGGGCTGACACAGGAGAATCTTTTCGGCGAAATCGCGCTGGAGCGGCGGGAGAAGTTCGCGGAAGTGCTGAAGGGCGAGCAGCCGATCGCGGCGATAGAGAATGAATATTTGTAGGGTTGCCGCTCCGCCAAGGGCACCGCTCCCTTGCGGCCGCGGCTCACTGGCTTAAAATCGAAATTGGTACGAATGGAAGAACTGGAAACACAACCCGATAACACGCCCGAACCGGAAGAGACGCCGCCAGCGCCACAGACGATCTCCATCGAGGAATGGATGGCGTCGAGCGCACCCGGTGTCGAGGAAGCGCCCCAGGCGGTTGAGTTGGAGGATGCGCAGCTCCTGGCGGTGATCGAAGCGTGCATCTACGTCGCCGAAGAACCGTTGACCGCGGCTCAACTCGCCACCGCCTTCAATCAGGATGTGACGCGAGTGCGCGCGCTGCTCGAAAAGATCATGGCGGAATTCGAGAAGCCGGAGCACGGCGTGAGCGTCCGCGAAGTCGCCGGCGGATACAAGATGACGACCAAGCCGGAGCATCACGAGGCGGTTCGCAACTTCGTGAAGAGCCTCAAGGCCCCCTTGAAACTTTCGTTGCCGGCGCTTGAAACCCTGGCAGTTGTGGCGTACAAGCAGCCCGTCACGGGTCCCGAAATCATGGACATTCGTGGCGTACAGGGCGCTGGCGTGCTGAAAACGCTGCTGGAGCGCAGGCTGATTTCGGAAGCCGGCCGCAAGAACGTGATCGGTAAACCGATACTTTATAAAACAACGCGTGAGTTTCTCATTCAATTTGGTTTAAAAGATCTGAGCGAACTCCCGACGCTGAAGGAATTCGAAGAGATCCGCCGCATGGCAATCGGGGACAGTGAGCCCGCGACCGAGGCTCCCGCCGCGGAGGCGGCAACACCTGAAGCGGAAGCGGCGCCGGCGGAGGAGGAAGCTCCGCTGCCCCAGGCTGACGCCGAGCCGCCAGCCGAAAATCAGGAGCAATGATGGCGGAGGAGCGGCTTCAGAAGATCCTCTCGCAGGCCGGCGTGGCCTCGCGGCGGCAGGCGGAGAAATACATCGTGGACGGGCGGGTTTCGGTCAACGGCGAGACCGTCACGGAACTGGGCTCGAAGGCCGACCTCGAACACGACCACATCAAGGTGGACGGCCGCTTGATCCACGCGCCCAAGCGGCACGTCTACATCGCGCTCAACAAACCGAACAACACGGTGACCACGATGAGCGACCCGCAGCATCGCGCCACAGTGATGGACCTGATCCGCGGCGTCAAAGAACGCGTCTACCCGGTCGGCCGGCTCGATTATCACTCCGAGGGACTGCTCTTGCTGACCAACGACGGCGAACTGGCCAACGCCATCATGTCGGCATCCACGCACCTGGCGAAAACCTACCTGGTGAAAGCCAACGGCACTCTTTCGGCCGACGAGGAACAGAAGTTCCGGCAGGGTGTTCCGCTCTCCGGCCGGCGAACCATGCCGGCGGGGCTGAAGATGGTCCATGCAGCCGAGAATCCGTGGTACGAAGTGCGGCTTTTTGAGGGCCGGAATAATCAAATCCGGCTGATGTTCCAGCATTTCGGCCGGCTGGTGGAGAAGTTGCGGCGGGTGCGCGTAGGGCCTATCGAACTAGGTACACTCAAGCCCGGAGAATTCCGCCATCTGGCGCCTGAAGAACTGCGCAAGTTGAAACGCGCGCTCCACGCGCCGGCGGGGAAGCCGCCGGTTCAGGAGGCGGTATGAGGCAGATCGATGCGATCCTTCGTTCCAGCCGCACCATTGCGGTAGTGGGGCTTTCCGGCAAGCGGTACCGCCCGAGCTACGGGGTATCGGAATACATGCAGCGGGCCGGTTATCGCATCATCCCGGTGAATCCGAATGTCGCCGAAGTGCTGGGCGAGAAATGCTACCCCGATTTGGACTCGATTCCGGGTGAGGTGGATATCGTGGACATCTTCCGGCGGTCCGAGTTCGTGCCGGAAATTGTGGAAGCGGCGATTCGTAAGGGCGCGAAGGTGATCTGGATGCAAGAGGGCGTGATACACGAAGAGGCAGCGCGGCGCGCCGAGGAAGCCGGGCTCATGGTGGTGATGGATCGCTGCATTCTGAAGGATCACCGGCGGCTGCGGTACGCCTCGTAGGGGTGATGGATCGCTGCATTCCGAAGGATCACCGGCGGCTGCGATACGCGTCGTACTGAGAACAACTGGCCGGGATTGCCATGCGCCGCTTGGCCATGCCGATCCTCGCCACCTCCTGACAGGGCGGCCGGCTCCTGGCTGCCGCACCTCTTAATTTTATAGTTGACATCCCGCGCCATCCGGTCCACAATACTCTTAATTCCATAGTTGAAGGAGCAGGCGATTGGCGCGAAAGAAATCACCGAACCTGACCGAGGCCGAACTTCGCCTCATGGATGTCCTCTGGGAAAAGGGGGCGGCGACCGTATCGGAGATCGCCGAAGCGTTGCCCAAAGAGCTGGGGCTGGCTTACAACACCGTCCTGACCACCATGCGAATTCTGGAGGAGAAAGGGTATCTGTGCCATACCAAGCGCGACGACGCCCGAGCCTTTGTTTACCAGCCGCTAGTGGGACGGAACGAAGCGGGGCGGAACGCCGTACGGTATCTCGTGAGCCGCTTTTTCCGCAATTCGCCTGAGTTGCTGGTGCTCAATCTGCTCGAAGACGAAGAGATTAGCGAGAAGGAACTGGCGCGCATTCGCCGGATGATCGCCGGGGAGGCAAAATGACGGGCACGGATTTTGCCGCCGCGGGGCTGGCTGCGGCGCTCAACACCCTTTGGATTGCGCTCGCCATGGCCGCCGCGGCGTGGATGCTGGCGCGCTTCCTGAGGACCAACGCCGCTACGCGCCATCTGCTGTGGTGGATTGTGCTGGCGCTGGTGCTGATTCTGCCCTTCGCGGCACTCCAGCCGCGTTCCGATACCGCGAGCGCATCCATGCCGGAAGCCCCCGCCGCCATCGCGATCACCAGTCCCGCGGTTGCCGCTCCTGCACCGGCCGAACCGCGAACATCGGCGCGCAATGTATTCCCCTTGGAACTGCGCACCGGCGACTGGATGGCGCTCCTGGCTTGCCTGTGGCTGCCATTCGCACTGGTACAACTGGGCCGCAACGCCTGGAGCTTTCTCTATTTGTGGAAACTGAAGCGCCGGTCGCGGCCGGCGGCCGACGCACTCCTGGAGCGCATGGGCTATTGGATGGAAACCGGCGGTATCCGCCGGCCCGTGCGGCTGCTCATTTCCGACCGGGTCGGATCGCCCCTGGCCATGGGTTTCCGGCGTCCCGCGGTAATTCTGCCCTCCACCCTTCTCTCCCACTTCAATGAAGGCGAACTGGATCACGTGCTGCTGCATGAACTGGCGCACATGGCGCGCCGCGACGACTGGTCGAACCTGCTGGCGCGCGTGATCGGCGCGTTCGCCGGCTGGCATCCCGTGGTGGCTTGGAGTTTGCGCCAGATTGCCCGCGAGCGGGAACTGGCATGCGACGAATGGGTGGTGGCGCACCTGGGTGAAGCACGGCCGTATGCCGCGAGCCTGGCCCGTCTTTTCGAATTGTGCCGCGCGCGGCGTCGCGTGATGCTGGCGACCGGCATGGCCGAAAGCGCATCGCGGCTGGGCGAGCGCATCGAGCGACTGCTCGCGGGCGGGCGGCAATTCACCAGCCGCGCTTCCCTGCTCCGCGTAGCCGTTACGGTTGCGGCACTGTTGGGGCTGTTGGCTGCCGGCGCGCAGGCACCGAAATGGGTCGTACTGGCGCAATCGACGGCGGCGCCGGCGGGCGATCAGGCGCGCTCCGCGAAGCCGGTGAACCCACACGGGTCATTTCTGGCGGCGCTGGTCGCCGCCGGCTACGGCGATCTTGCGGTGGACGACATCATCGCCTTGAAGGACCACGGCATCGACGCGCGCTTCCTGGCCGAACTCACGCAAGCCAGGTGGGACAAGCTGAGCACCCGCGACCTGATCGACATGCACGATCACGGTGTGCCCGCGGAGATGTTGCGGGCGATGTGCGACTTCGGTTTCCAGCATGTTCAGATGCACGACATCATCTACGCCTGGGATCAGGGAGTGCGTCCCGCGACTTTCAAGAACGCCGCGGAATATGGCACCCACCTGACGCTGGCACAGATCCTCAAGTTGAAACAGGCAGGAGTAATCCAATGAAGGAAATCGGGTGGTTTGCCGTCATCGCGGGCGCGGTGATTTTCGAAGCGTTCACGGCTCCCGGCACCGGGCTTTCGGGTCGAGGCTGGAAGTTGAGCCGCTCCGATGACGGGGGCAAAGTCCGGCTGACGCTGGAGCGCTCGCGCCATGGCAGCCGCATGGTCACTTCGAGCGATGTGCCGCTGGCGAATTTCCGCGGCTTTTCACCCGACCTGCTCGACCACCGTGGTCCGGCGAAATTCAGCTACGTCCAGGACGCCGCGACCCTCGAGTGCGAGGGCCGGTACGGATGGGGCCGGGGTTCTGGAAGCTTCACGCTCACTCCCAACCCGCAGTTTGCCGCCGAACTGAATCGTCTGGGATTCGCTTCGCCGAACCAGGACGACCTGTTCCTGCTGGTAATTACGGGGACGAACCTCGACTTCATCCGCGAAGTTCACGACTCGCACATCGCCACCTCGCTGGGCGATGTTCTGGAACTGGCGCAGCATGGCGTGAACAGCCAGTACATCCACGACGTGGCGCGCGTAGGCTATCGCGACCTGAAGGCGGACGACCTCATCGCCCTGCGCGACCACGGTGTGGAGGCGCGCTTCGTACAGGAGTTAAAGGATGCCGGATACCAGATCGATTCCGGGCAGGTGATCCAGTTGAAGGACCACGGCGTCGATTCCGAATACATTCGGGCTTTGGGCAAGTACGGCCTGCACCCCGACGCGCAGGACGTGGTGACGCTGCGCGATCATGGCATCGATCCCGAATTTCTGCGCGGTTTCCGTGAGGCGGGGTTTGATTCTACGCGGGCCGACGAACTGATCATGATGCACGACCACGGCGTGCCGCGCGACTTTGTTCTGGAGGCGCATGACTTGGGATATCGCTTCACGCCCAACGAAGTGGTTCAACTGCACGATCACGGCGTTGACGGAAAATATCTGCGCACTCTGAGCGATTCCGGCATGCGCAAGCTGAACGCCGACCAGATCGTGCAATTGCACGATCACGGTGTGGAGTAAAGGGTTGTCGCGCACGGCATAAGGATCAAAGACAGCCTCCCGCAGCGCATCTTTGCGGAGCCGGACTCGCGTTGAACGGCAGGAATTCTCCAGCGGCAGGGCCAGCACCGTGGCGGCGCTCGAAAAGAGCGTCGCCAGTTTCCTGTGTTTCGCCCGACGCCGGACTGTTGCTCGTGGAAGGCTTTGGGTGCCTATTCCGCGCCGCCCGATGGTCTGCGGCTGGAGATGATCTTATCGATTTCCGGTTTGTTCGACAGCCTTCCCCGCACGACCACAGTGGCGGCTTGGTTCACATTGCGAATGTCGGCCAACGGGTCGGCATCGAGCAATAATAGATCGGCGCGCTCGCCCACTTCAATCGTGCCCTGTGACTTCTCGCGTACCAGAAATCGCGCCGGATTGAGTGTGGCGGTCTGGAGTTCCAGCGGCGAAAACCCCGCCTTCGTGAACCGTTCCAGCTCGTCGTAGAGGCAAAAACCCGGCACCAGGGCATCGCAGATCGCGAATGCATCCAGCACGTGTTAGCGTGACGTCCGTAACGACAATCGGCTGCGGCGCGGATCTGCAAGCGGCCAGGAGCGCGTACGGCAGGACGCGCGAGCCGGCAATTCGCAGAGCGCCAAGGCATCCATCCACACCACCACTGGCGCTATCATCTGAAGTAAGATGCGTCCCTGGGTGCCACTGGCGTTGGCCGCGGTATCGGCCGCGCCGGCGGCAACTTTTTCCCACGATATCGCCCCCATCGTGTACCAGAAATGCGCGCCGTGCCATCATGCGGGCGAAGCCGCGCCGTTTTCGCTCCTCAGCTATGAGGACGTGAAGAAGCGCGCGGCGCTCGTCGCTACGGTGACCCGCAGCCGGTACATGCCGCCTTGGCTACCCGAACAGGGGTATGGCGATTTCGAAGGCGAACGCCGGCTGACGCCGGAACAAATCGCGACCATCGCGGAGTGGGTGAAAGAAGGCGCGCCCGAGGGGTCGCCCGCCGAGACTCCCCCGCCCCCGAGCTTCCCAAGCGACTGGCAACTCGGGACGCCCGATCTCGTGATCCAGGCGCCGGGCGCGTTCGAGCTTCCAGCGTCCGGGAGCGACGTCTATTGGAACTGCATCTTTCCCCTGCCAATCACGACGCGCCGATGGGTGCGGGCTGTCGAGATCCGGCCCGGCGAACGGCGACTGGTGCACCACGCCAACCTGATGGTGGACCGGATGGGATCGGCGCGCGCGCAGGAGATCGCGCCCGGCAAAGGATTCCCCGGCATGGACGTCATCCTCATGGGAAGCCCGTTCGACCCCGAGGGCCATCTGCTGTTCTGGAAGCCCGGCAGCCCTCCGCACGTCGAGCCCGACGGGTTCTCGCTGCGGCTCGACCCTGGCAATGAACTTGTGCTCAACATGCACCTCCAACCCTCGGGCAAGCCGGAGGAAGTGCGGCCGTCGATCGGGCTGTACTTTACCGATAAGCCGCAGACCAGGTTCCCGCTGGTTTTCGAACTGGAGAACGATAACGCGCTCGACATCCCCGCCGGCGCGCACGACTTTGAGATTTCCGACGACTTCACGCTGCCGATGGCGGTGGACGTCCTCGCGGTCTATCCGCACGCGCACTATCTCGGCAGGCTGCTGGAAGCGTGGGCCACGCTGCCCGATGGGTCAAAAAGGTGGCTGATTCGCATTCCGGATTGGGATCAAAACTGGCAGGCGGTCTACTATTACCGCGAGCCAGTGACGCTGCCCCAGGGCGCGGTACTCCACATGCGATATCACTACGATAACTCGGCGGCCAACGCGCGCAATCCGAACCATCCGCCCAGGCGCGTGCGCGCGGGGAATCTGGCCACCGACGAGATGGGGCATCTGTGGCTGGAAGTGCTGCCGCGCGGACCGGGCGACCGCCGGCGCGAACTGCAGGAGGCGGTGATTCGCCATCGCCTCGACAAGAATCCTGACGATTTCGAAGCGCACATGAACCTGGGGGCGATCGAGCTCACTCGGCTGAATCCGCAGGGCGCGGTGACCGAACTGCGCGAAGCGGTGCGGCTCGATCCGGATCGTCCCGAGCCGCACAATATGTTGGGAGTGGCGCTGGGATCGATGGGGCGGAACGCGGACGCGATCGGGGAGTACATGCAGGCGTTGCAATTGCGGCCAGGGTTCGCGAGCGCCCGGTACAATCTCGCGGTGGCGCTGGCGAAGGCCGGCAAGGTGGACGATGCGGTGGAGCAGTTGCGCAAGATTCTCGCGGACAATCCCGAAGATCCATCGGCGAAGCGGCGCCTCGCGGACGCCCTGACTTTGCGCGGTGTGTTGCTGCTGCGCGATGGCAAGCGCGGCGATGCGGTAGCGCAGTTCGAAGAAGCACTGAAGCTCGATCCGGAGAACGAAGAGGCGCGCAAGAATCGCGATCAGGCGCTGGGCAAGTAAGAAGTTCCCGGCGGCCAACCGGCATGACGGCGCAGCGTCTAATCGCCATGCGAACGCTTCTCGCAATCGCTATGCTCGTGACTCCCCTGGCCGCGCAGGAGAAGAGCGAATTCGACGCGGCGTCCATCAAGCCCAATACCTCCGTGCGTGTCGGGCTCATGATCAATACCAGCAAAAGCGGCGACTTCGTAGCCGAGAATGTAACCCTTCGTAATCTGATCGCCTACGCCTGGCGCGTCAAGGAATTCCAGACGGTCGGCGGGCCGAAGTGGCTCGACTCCGATCACTACGACATTCTCGCCAAGCCG
>Ga0335073_10010207_pt1 | contig 13190 bp, 18 predicted proteins | sample Lox_Sample_22_FD_207093 | JGI IMG/M metagenome (GOLD analysis project Ga0335073, IMG submission 207093) | Soil microbial communities from Loxahatchee National Wildlife Refuge, Florida, United States - Lox_Sample_2.2 | ecosystem: Environmental > Terrestrial > Soil > Wetlands | place: USA...
ACGCTCCGCCCCAGAAGTGAATCAAGGAGACGAACGCCACGAACTGCATGGCGCTGACAAACACCCGCGCGGTCGGAAACTGTCCCTCTTCGCGCGCCTTCTTCAGGCGCCGATGCGTCGGTTGTTCTGTCTTTTGCCCGTTATCCGCCATGGGTCACTGCCGAGTCCCGTTGGGAACCGCGTGATTTCACTTCGCCACCAGCCGCATGGCCGCCGTCAATGCCCCCGACGCCCCCGCGTGGAACAGCGCCGGAATCATCACCGCAATCCATCCGAGCATCGCCAGCGCCACCATCATCTTCATCGGAAACGCCAGATGTAATAACTGCAACTGCGCGTTCACCCGCCCCAACAGGGCCAGAGAAATGTCCACCATCACCATCACCGCGATCACCGGCAAGGCCAGCCGGAGCGCCGTAGAGAACATCGCCGACCCCATCGCCAGCAATTGTTCCGCGGCGCCGCGCGACAACACAAACGTTCCCGCCGGGCAGGTCTCCAGGCTCCTGGCGAACACGTGGAGCACGTCCCGGTCGAGCCCGGTGGAGAAAAACATCAGGCCGGCCGTGAGTTGCGCGAAGATCGGCATGACTCCCGAATCGGCTTGCGTATTCGGATCCACCATCTGCGCGAAGGAATATCCGGCCTGCATTCCCAGCACCTGCGCGCCCAGCGCGAAGGACTCCATCAGGAACGCCACCGCCAGTCCGATCCCCACACCCAGCGCCGCCTCCATCAGAATCCACATCACGAACAGGCCGATCGAGGCATCCGCGCGCACTTGCGGCCACAGCGGAAACAGCGCGATCGTGGTCGCCAGGGCGAAGATCACCCGCCCCGGGTTTACCACCGCCGTGGCGCCCGGTATGGGAATAAAAATAAAGACGCCGGAGATGCGCACCAGCGTCAGGAGAAAGCCCAGGAGAGTGGAAATGGAAAGGGTGAGATTACCGCCCATAGCGGCTGAGATCCCCCAGGATCAACACCGCGTAGGATGTCATTTTGTTGACCATCCACGGCATCGCGATGATGAACGCCGTCAGAAACGCCAGCAGCCGCGGCACCGCCGAGAATGCCGAATCCTGAATCGATGTCAGAATCTGGATGAGGCTCATCGCCAGTCCGGCGATGAATCCTACCGCCAGCAGCGGCATCGCCAGCCAGAAGGCCGTCATCAGCGCGTGGCGCACGGTTTCAATCGCGAATTCGGGAGTCATACGTAAAAACCTTTCATCAGCGACCCGACCACCAGGTTCCAGCCGTCCGCCAGCACAAATAACAGGATCTTGAAGGGGGCCGAAATCATGACCGGCGGCAACTGCACCATACCGACGGAAAGCGTCACCGAAGCCACCACCAGGTCGATAATCAGGAACGGCAGAAACAGCACCGCGCCGATTTGAAAACCGGCCTTCAACTCCGACAGAATGTACGCCGGAACGAGAATCTTCAGGTCCAGGTCGGCCGGCGAGTGCGGCGCCGGCGAGTGCGTCACTTCGATGAAAAGCCGGACGTCTTTTTCGCGCGCGAACTTCGCCAGGAACGTCTTCAACGGCTTGGTGCCGGCGTCGAATGCCTGCGAGGGCGTCAATTGATTCGCCTGCATCGGCTCCCAGCCCTGGTGATACATGTCCGTCGCCACCGGCGCGATGATCAGGATCGTCAGAAACAGCGCGATTCCCACCAGCACCTGATTCGATGGAGCCGTCTGCGTCCCCAGTGCCTGCCGCAGAAAGTGCAGGACAATCGCGATCCGCAGGAACGGCGTGATCGACATGATCACCGCCGGCAACAGCGTCAACAGCGTCAGCAGGATGACGATCTGCATCGGCACGCTGAGCGTTTCCCCGCCCTTCGACAAATCCATCCCGCCCAACGGGCTTCCGGTCGCGGCTACGGCAGCGAAGGCGGCGGACTTCAAGAACAACATTAAGAAAATGCCACTAAACAGCCGTGGCGCGGGCACTCGTATTGACGCGTTTTCCGGCTGGCGGCCATTGGCGCCGAGATGAGTCTCGGCGCGGCAGGCAGGAGTGCCTGCGCCACGCTGTTGTACGGTCATTTCCTCACCGCCGCGTCGCCGTTCGCCGCCAGGTCCTTGGCGACGTCCCACGTGCTGCCGTCCAGCACCGTGCATCCTCCCGGCGAAACCGCAATCAGCAGCACCCTGCCCGACACACTGATCAGATGCAGCGAATGTTGCGGCGTCAGCGGCAGGCGTTCCAGCGATTGCATTCGCTTTCCGCCCGACCGCCGCACCCCCATTCCCGTGAAGCGCACCATTCCCTTGCCGCGCAGCCACAGCAGCGTGCCGCCGAGCAATCCGAGCACGAACAGCACGGCCAGAATCTGTTGAACGCTTTCCATGTCAATCCTGGCCCTGGAACCAGACCATGCGGACGGTGGTGCGCCCGCGCGCGCCGCCCAGTTCCCCACGTCCGATGCGGGCGCCGCCGGCGAACACGTCGATGGTTTCGCCCGCCGCCGATTGCGTCGGAATCATGCTGCCCACTCCCAGTTCCAGCAGTTCTTCGACGCGCAGGATCGGACCCGCCAGAGTGGCTTCGAGCGCCATCGGCAGGTCCAGCAGGTGCGCGATTTCCGGATGGTCGGCCATTTCCCTTTACCCGTGGATCAGATTCACCGTCTCTTGCAGCAGTTGATCGCTGGTGGTGATCACCCGCGCCGCCGCCTGGTAGCTGCGCTCGTACGACAGCAGGTTGGTGAATTCGGTTGCCATGTCCGACGTCGACGCTTCCAGCGCGCCGCCCATGATCTGTCCGCGTCCGCCCGTGTTGGCCGTGCCGATCGCCGCCGGCGCCGTCAGCGCCGATGCCTGCAGGTTGTTGTTGCCGACATTGATCAAAGTTTGCGGGTTTGCGATCGACGCCACCGCCACCTGTCCGATGGTGCTTTGCTGTCCGTTCGAATACGTGGCCACAATGGCTCCGCCGTTCTGCAGGGCCACGCTGGTGATCTGTCCGGGCGCGTTGCCGTCCTGCTGCGTGCTTGCCAACGAGGATGCCTGCGCGAACTGCGTCAACAGGCTGTTGCCGTTGGTGTCAAAGAGATTCCACGAGATGGTCTGGTCGGCCGCGCCGTCGGCCAGGCCTGTCATTTTGACGCTCACCGGCGCGCCCGCGGCCGGACTGGTCAGAATTCCCGACGAATTGAAGGTCAGCGTGCCCGTGGCCAGCGGCGACGGCGTGCCCGAGCCCTTCACATCGGCGGCCGGGATCGTCACACTGTAGCTCCAAGCGTTGGAGGCCGTCTGCGTGAACGTCACCGTCAGCGTATGGCTGGCGCCGAGCGAATCGTAAACCTGGATCGGCGCGGAAAATGTCCCGCTCGTGGATCCCGTGGTTGCCTGTGCGTTCAGGTTCACATCCACGCTCATCGTCGACGTAGGTTTGGCCGGAATGGTCGCGCCCATCGGCAGGATAATGCTGCTCACCGCCCCGTTGGTATTGACGGTTCCGTTCACCGCGGTCCACCCCTGCACCAGTTGACCGTTGCTGGTCTCGAGCTGGCCGGTTTCGCTCAATTGGAAGTTCCCGTCGCGCGTGTATAACTGCTGGTTGGTTGAAGGATCGTTCACCACGAAGAACCCGTTGCCCTGGATAGCGGCATTCAGCGGCGCGTTGGTATTGGTGATCGAACCCTGCGAGTAAATCGCCTCGGATTGAATCGGACCGACGCCCAGTCCGATCTGGTCCGAACTCTGGCCCACCCCCAGCGACTGCGACATCAGGTCCGAGAACTCCACTTGGCTCGACTTGAAGCCGGTGGTGTTCAGGTTCGCCAGGTTATTGCCGGTGACATCGATTGCCGACGATTCGGCGTTGAGGGCGGAAAGCGCGGTTGAAAATGCGGGAAACATGTTGATCTCCTATTGGCTGCTCTGCGTACTATTAGTGCTGTTATTCGTCTGGTTGTTGCTGGTATTGCCGGTCGAGCTGTTCGAGACGCCGTTTGTCGAGGTGCTGGAAGCGGCTGCGCTGGCCGCCGCTTGTTGCGCCTCCGTGTGATACGACTCGATGTCGCCGCGGATCCCGATCACCTGCTCCAGCTCGCTGAATTGCGCCAGTTCGCTGACGAACTGGGTGCTGTCGGTGGGATTCATCGGGTCCTGGTTCTGAAGCTGCGCCACCAGCAATTGCAGAAATTCGTCCTCGCTGGGCGCGCTGCCCAAACCGGTTGCGCTTGCGGCGCTGCTGGTATCTGTGGGGCTCGATGAGGTGATTGGACTAGTTGCGGATGCCATGGTTTTCTCCTGTCGAATTCCCGGTTGAACGCACGCTGCTTTCCAGCTCTTCGACCCACCGGGGACGGTTCGAGGAATTCTGATTGCGCGGGTCGCCATCCTGCTGCGACCCGCCCTGGCGGCCCTGCGAGCCGCCTGACTGCTGTTGCGATTGTCCGTTTTGCGATTGCGATTGTCCGCCGGGCGACTGGAACGCGGCTCCGTGCGAGTCGGCCGGCTGCGAGATTCCGATCGAGGCCAGCGACGATGCGCCGCCCGGCCGCCATGCCTCGGCGTGATATCCGTTGTCTTCCAGCCTTCCGACCAGTTCGTGGACGTTCTGCCGCAGACCGCTCGCCAGGTCGCTATCGCCCGTCTTCACGGCCACGCGCACCTCGCCTGCCTGCTGCATCACGCGCACTTCCACCTTGGCCGCGCCCGGCTGCGAGACCTGCAGCGAGATGTCGCGCAAGGGAGTGGTGGGGTGTTGCGGGGGAGCCGCCGGGGCGGCCACCGCGGCGGACGCCGGGGCTTGCGCGCCGTCTGGCGCCGATGTCGATGCCGCCGGCTCGGCGGCGCGCGCGCCGGCCTGATAGACGGCCGCAACCGCGGCCGCGGGCGCCTGGGCCGGGGTGGCCGGCGCCGGACTCTCTTCCGAATTCGTGTCGGCCGTGGAGGCCTTGCGGAGGTTGGAGGCCGCCGCCGTGGCTTGCGGTTCCTGCGGATTGTGTTGCCTGCCGACGGTCTCCGAGCTGGCGTTGGCCGGCTGCACGCGCGCCGCAAATGCCATTTCCGATTTCGGCGCGGCGGATGCCGCCGGCGGCGTCGTCTGTCCCGCGGCCTGCGTCTTCTGCGGGACTTCCGTGAGAGAGGGTTGCGCGCCGGCGCCCGCGTTCAACGATTCCAGCGGCAGCACGACCGGCATCGTGGGCGGCGGCGGAGTCAGGTGCAGTTCGACTGGCGCAGTCGCCGTTTCGTTGATCCCGGACTTGTCCGGCGACAGTTGCGGCTGCCCTTTTCGATTTTGGCTTTTCGGTGGTGCCGGATTCCATCCCGCGAGGAGCTTGCCGCCCACCCTGCCTGGGAGCCGTGCCATCGCCGGATTCAGCGCAATCGCGGATTCTGATGCTGCGTTGGTTCCCGTCTGCTGCGCGGCCGCGCTGGTCTGTGCGGCGGAAGCGATTCCCTGCCCTGTCGGGGCTGGTGACTCGGAGCTCTCGTCTTCATCCGCCTCGCGCGCGCCGCTCATCTCCTCCGCGAATCCCCGTGACGTTCCCCTTGCGGATACTGCCGTGGAGGAAACGGGCGGAGCCGCGATGGGGCCAACCGGAGCGATGGTCACGCCGGGCGAAAATGCAGATCGCCAGCCATCCCGCGCCATCATTCTTTTCAACCGGATAGATCCGCGGTTTCGGTGGCAGGCTTTTGACTGTCAACCGCGTTCGTCAAACATTTGACGAGCGCACTTCCCCTTCATCGGTACACATCGGAGGCGCGGCTTCGTGTTTTGAACATTTTTTTTCGACCGTGTCTTTAGGCCACGAATTTGCTTCCACCCCTCGCGAACGTTTTATGGACTCCTTGGGTATCGCGGCGGCCAGCGGCCTTCGATCGCGCATTCAATCGCTGGACCTGCTCGCCAACAATCTCGCCAATACCGGCACCGCCGGCTTCAAACGCGACACGGAATACTACGGAGTCTTCAACCCGGAGGAGGCCACTGACGAAGAAGCGTTGCCCATGGTGCAGCGCCAGTGGACGGATTTCTCGCAGGGCACGCTCCAAGTGACCGCCAATCCCACGGACATTGCGCTGCAAGGCAGCGGCTTCTTCGTCGTCAAAGGCGCCAGCGGTCCACTCTACACCCGCAACGGCAGTCTCAACACGCAACGGGACGGAACTTTGACCACTTCCGAAGGATATCCGCTCGTGGACGCAACCAGCGGCAACCCCATCAAGCTCACCCCCGGCCAGCCCTTCAATATTGATTCAGACGGCAGCATCACCCAGAACGATGTCCAGGTTGCCAAGCTTCAGGTAGTCCAGTTTCCCAATCAGCAGGCTCTCAATAAGATCGGCAACGCCTGCTTTCAGAACACCGATATCAAGAAGAATGCGCCCAAGCCCGCCACCGATGTCCAGGTCCAACAAGGAAAGCTGGAAGGCTCCAACGTACCGGTGGCCGAAGCCGCCATGCACCTTGTAGGTGTCATGCGCCAGTTCGAAATGCTCCAGAAAGCCGTCGGCATCTCGGGCGAAATGGATTTGAAATCGATTCAGGAAGTAGCGCGCGTCGGGTCGTAATCCGGCGCCGAGAGGACTCACAATGATCAGCAACGTATCCAACAGCACTCCCAGCACCGCCGACACGACAACCTCCTCGTCGTCGTCGGGATCGAACATCAGCGAAGTCAACGGGATCTTCGGCCTGATGTTCATCCAGAACCTCGGAGGCGCCGATCCAACCCTGGTCGGCTGGGACTACGGCCCCAATAACATCCAGCTTCCCCCTGGCATGACCATGGACGATCTCAACGCTCTCACTTCCAGCTCCGCATCGTCCACGCCTGCATCGTCCACTACGTCCACCGATTCCCCGACATCCGCCGCTTCCAGCGCCCCGGCCGCCGAGTCCGCCGCCGCCACCAACACGGTGCTTTCCTCGAACGACATCATCCCCGGCGTCCCCGGCACCGATCCCAACGCTGTCATGACCGCGCAGCAGGTCTTCGGTTCGTCACCCTGGGCCTCGAATCCGACCGTCACCGGGCCGGCCGGCACCTACGGCCTCAATCCGCAATATTTCGCCACCCAGCAGACTGCCCAGTTGGTCGCCGAAATGACCGGAGGCTCCGTCGTCCCGGTCAACAACATGGCGAACACCCCCGGCAACGTGAATTCGCAAAACATGCCCAACGAAATGATCAAGCTGTCCGACGGCGGCATGATCAACGCCGGCCTGGTGGCCGGTTTCTTCACCCATGGATATTCGCTCTCCATGGTCGAGACCATGGTCCAGAACGAAGTGAAAAATGTGGAAGCGGCTACGGAAGCCACCCAAAATCAAGGAGTCACCCAGGCATGATCCGCGCACTGTACAGCGCTGCCAGCGGCATGAATGCGCAGCAGCTCAATGTCGATAACATCGCCAACAATCTCGCCAACGCCAATACCACCGGCTACAAGATGCGCCGCGCGCAGTTCCAGGATCTGCTGTACCAGAGCATGGTCCAGCCCGGCACCGCCGCCGGCTCGCAAACCGTCGTCCCCACCGGATTGCAGCTCGGCCTGGGAACCCGCGCCTCCTCCAACGAAATCATCTTCAGCCCCGGCAACTTCACCCAGACCGGAAACCCGCTCGACGTCGTGATTCAGGGCAACGGCTTCTTCCAGGTGCTGCTGCCCAGCGGACAACTGGCTTATACACGTGACGGCTCCTTCCAGCTCGACAAGAACGGCAACATCGTCGATTCCAGCGGCAACGCCCTACAGCCCGGCATCACGATTCCGCCGAATGCGCAGAACGTGACCATCGCCAACGACGGCACCGTCAGCTACACGCTGCCTGGACAGATCTCCGCCACCCAGGCCGGACAGATCCAGATCGCCGGATTCCAGAATCCCGCCGGCCTCACCAGCATCGGCAAGAATCTGTATCAACCCACCGATGCCTCGGGCGATCCCACGGTCGCCTTGCCCGGGGGCCAGGAAGGTCTCGGTACCCTGCTTCAGGGATATACCGAACAGTCCAACGTCAGCATCGTCGAGGAGTTCATCAACCTCATCGCCGCGCAACGCGCCTATGAGGCCAACTCCAAAGTCGTCAAAGCCGCCGACGACATGTACCAGCAGGTCAACAATCTCAAGCAATGACGCGCGCGATTCAATTGTGGGGCAGGCTGGCAGCCTGCGGCCGGCTGGCAAGCGGCCCTGGCCGCCCGGCCTCCAGCATCGCCGTCGCGCGCCCGATCCTCTTCGCAGCTCTTCTCCTTCTTTTCCTCGTGCGATTCGCTCCCGCACAATCCTGCACGCCCCTGGCGGCGGACCAGGTGCTCGGTAAAGACCTGGCCGCCGCGTTGCCCGCTTTCCAGCCGCTGCCTCCCGAGATCCTGATTGCTCCGGTCCCGCCTCCGGGAACCCGCCGCATTTTCCACGCCGCCGAGCTTCTTTCCATTGCCCGGCGCTACGGCATCCAGCTCGACAACCCGTCCGACGTCTGCTTCGAATGGCGCTCCGAGCCTCTCAACCGCGACCAGATCGTGCAGGCGATGCTGCAAACTCTCGCCATCCCCGGCGCCCGCGTCGAAATCGCCGATCTGCTGCTCTCGCCCGTCCCCGCCGGTCAACTCGAATTCCCTCGCGACCTGCTCGGCGCTCCCGCCGGCCACGACCCGCAATCGCCCGTGCTCTGGCGCGGCAGCGTCCTCTACGGCAGCGGTCATCGATTTCCCATCTGGGCCCGTGTCCGCGTCTTCGCGCCGTGCACCCGAATCACCGCCGCCGAAAATCTTAAGGCCGCGCAACCCCTCGCAGCGTCCCAGCTTCGCCAATCCCCATCCGAGTGCTTCCCTTCCGAAAACGTCAGTCTCACCGTCGATCAAATCGCCGGCAATTCCCTGCGCCACGCCGTTTCCGCCCGCACGGAAATCACCGCCGACCTGTTGATCTCGCACAAGGAAGTCAACCACGGCGACATGGTCGAAATCCAGGTCTTCAGCGGGGCCGCTCATCTCGCCTTCACCGGCAAAGCCGAAAGCGACGGCAACTCCGGGGATATGATCGCCGTCCGCAACCCGGCCAGCAATCGCATCTTCCGCGCTCGCGTCACCGGCAAAGGCAAAGCCGTCGTCATGGCGTCGCCCGCCGCCGACTCATCCATCGAGAATCCCAAGGACTAATCCGCCATGCTCATGAAATCCGCCATCGCCGTCTTCGCCGCCGTCATCCTGGCGCTGCCGTGCGCCGCGGCCGACACGTCAAAAAAGAAGAAGAAAGAGGCCGAACCCAGCGCCCTCGACAAGTATCTGCAGGAAGCCCTCAAACAGCCCGGCGCGCCCACCCAGCCGGCGCCCGGATCTCTCTGGTCGCCCTCCACTCGATTTGGCGAGCTGGGCTCCGATGTGCGCGCCGCGCAGGTGGACGACCTGGTTACCGTCGTCGTCAACGAGAACGCCTCCGCCGTCGCCACCGGCGCCACCAAAACCTCGCGCGCCACCGCCGCCAACAGCCAGATCACCGCCCTGGCCGGCCCCAAGAGCCCCGGAGGAGCCGCGCAGAATCTGCTGAATCTCAACAGTAATCAGTCCCTCAATGGGCAGGGAACCACCAGCCGCACCACCACCATCACCGCCCAGTTGAGCGCGCGCGTCACCCATGTGCTGCCCAACGGCTACCTGGTTCTGGAAGGCACCAAGGAAGTGATGGTCAATTCCGAACATCAGACCGTCACCGTCCGCGGCGTCATCCGCCCCTCCGACCTCACCGGCAACATCATCAACTCCAACCAGATTGCACAGATGGAAATCAAGATCGATGGCAAAGGCGTGGTCAACGACGCCATCCATCGCCCCAATCTCCTGTACCGGATTCTGTTGGGACTGCTTCCCTTCTGAGGTTGCCCTATGCGACGCGCTCTGATTGCAATTTCCGTCTTCGCCGTACTGGCCTCCACCGCCTTCGCCGCCAATCAGACCCGGCTCAAAGAGCTGGTGACCATCGAAGGCGCCCGCGACAATCAGCTCATGGGCTATGGGCTGGTCGTCGGATTGGCCGGCACCGGAGACCGCCAGCAGAGTATCTTCCCGGCGCAGAGCCTTGCGAACCTCCTGGAGCGTATGGGACTCACCGTCAATCCCACCGTCATCCAGGTGAAGAATACCGCTTCCGTCATGGTGACCGCGATTCTTCCTCCCTACGCGCAATCGGGCTCCCACATCGATATCACGGTATCCGCCATGGGAGACGCCAAGACGCTGCAAGGCGGCATTCTGCTGATGACCAACCTGCACGCCGCCGATGGGCAGACTTATGCCGTGGCGCAGGGACCGCTGGTCCTGGGCGGGTTTTCCGCCGGCGGCGCCAACGGAACCAGTTCCTCTCAGAACCACCCCACTGTCGGACGCATCCCCAACGGCGCCATCATCGAGCGCGCGGCTCCCTCGCTCAACGTCGGCGCCCAGGTCCACCTGCAGTTGGAGCGCGCCGATTTCGCCACCGCCAGCCGCGTCGCGCAGGTCCTCAATAAGCACTTCGGCCAGGTCGCGCAAGCCGAAAACGCCGGACGGGTCACCGTCAAGCTGCCCGCCGAATATCAGAACCGCACCACCGAGTTCGTGGCCGAACTCGAGGCCCTCACCGTCGAAACCGACCGCACCGCGGCCATCGTCGTCAATGAGCGCACCGGCACCATCATCATGGGCAAGGACGTTCAAATCGCCCCCGTCGCCATCATGCAGGGCAATCTGAACGTCGAGATCCAGACCACCGCCAACGTCTCCCAGCCCAATCCGCTCTCGCAGGGCACCACCCAGGTGACCCAGCAGAGCAGCGTCACCACCAAGCAGGAGCCGTCGCGAAATCTCATCCTGAAAGAAGGCGCCACCGTGGAAGAGTTGGTGCGCGCGCTGACGTCCATCGGGTCGACGCCCCGCGACATCATCTCCATTCTGCAAAATTTGAAGGACGCGGGCGCGCTCGAAGCCGAACTCAAGGTGATCTAAATGGCCAGTTCCTTAAACCCGATCAACCTCAACCTTCCCGGATCGTCGGCGAAGCCCACCGACAGCCCCGAGAAGATCCGCGGCGCCGCCCAGCAGTTCGAAGCGCTCCTGATCGCCCAAATGATGAAATCGATGCGCGATTCCGAAGGCGGCTGGCTGGGCACCGGAGGGGACGAATCTTCATCTTCGGCCATGGAATACGGCCAGGAAATCTTCGCGCAGGCGATGGCGCAATCCGGAGGCCTCGGCCTGGCCAAGCTGGTTTCGCAAGGCCTGGTGAAGCCCGATCCCGATCCTCAGCCTTGAACGCTCATGCGCGAGTCCACCAGGAATTCGGCTTCAGGCCTTCCAGCCTTCTCCGCTTCGCCCCGGTTCTTCCACTACGCCCCACGGATTCAACCCCATCGGAATTTCGGAAGCCGTGCCGGCGGCGGAACTCGCGGTTTTCGACCGCACCCCCTCCCAACCTTCGGCGAGGGTATTCAGGAGCGCTTCGACTTCCGCCAGCGGCTGTTCCTGCTGCTTGAGATTGGCCGTCATCAGCCGCGTCCGCATATGCCGGTACAGCCTTTCCAGGTTCTCGCTGATCTTCCCGCCGGCCTGATGGTTCAACGACCCTTCCAGTTCAGCCAGGATTTCCAGCGTCGTCGAAATGGCCTTCGACCGGCCCAGAATGTTGCCGGCCGTCAGGCATTGCCTGGCTTCGCCCACCAGTTCGATGGCCCGCTGGTACAACATGCAGATCAGTTCGATCGGTTCCGCCGACATCACCCGGTTTTGCAGATACGCTTCACGCCACGTCTTGTTCATCATTCCTCTGGCGCCTCCGGATGGTGCAATTGTGCCGCCATTTGTACAACTTCACCGGGTGGAAGCTCACCTAAAACTTCACCTGTGTCCCGATCGAATAATTCGATCAAAATCCGTCCCGTCGCCAGCCGCCGCATGCGCAGTTCTCTGCGTGTGCCCTGCATCTCGGACCGGTTCAAGGCGCGCACAGCCTGGAGGATCTGCCACAACGTCACGCCAGACTCGTTGGACTGCGTGCCCGACGACTCCATATCGACGCGATGGACAGGTCCGATTCCCATAGTGCGTTCCCAATTCACATCGGCTTATAAATCGCTGTTTCGAAGGTTTCTATGACCGTTAACCGGCTTATTGCCATCACTTGTATATCCTTTTCGGCGCTCGCCATCCACGCCCAACCCAAGACCTCCCAGTCCCATCCTCAAACTCAAGCTGATGCTTTAGATTCCATGAGGAAGTCATTGGAATTACAACAAGTTTCGATCCAACAGCAGGTCCCGCAAGAACGTGTCGGCGACGGCTTCTTTCAGTTGTCCCCTCCGGCCAGAATGGGTGTAACGGCAGCCGCGCCCTCCCCACAAATTTCATCGCTCTCCACCCTCTCGCCGGTGCTGCCGGCAGCCTATACCGACTGCGATCCTCTTCCCGCGGATCAGGTGAATTCGCTCATCAGCACCGCCGCCACTCGCGAGAATCTGGATAGCAACCTTCTCCGTAGCGTGATTCGCCAGGAATCCGGTTTCAAGCCCTGTGCCATATCGTCAAAAGGCGCCCAGGGACTGATGCAACTGATGCCGGCCACCGCCACGCAATTCGGCGTTGTCGACGCACTTGATCCTGTTCAGAATGTGGATGGTGGAGCCAGATTGTTGAGGCAATTGTTGAATCGTTATAACGGCGATCTCGGCAAGGCCCTCGGCGCGTACAATGCAGGACCGTCTCGCGTGGATGCTGTAAACGGAATTCCGCAGATTCCCGAGACCCAGGACTACGTCAAACAAATACTTTCGTTTATGCCGCTAATTCAATAAAACAACATTACTTGCGATTTGTGAATTTTGACACGTAACTAAAATCGCGGTTTCGCGGCCCGTCAAGATTCCGCCGAAAATCAGGCTCCCCGAGCCGATAAGTTCCTCGTGGGAGCATTTCTACAACGGGCGGAAGACATCCTCGATACGGCCTTCCATGGTGAATGCGACCAGGACATCCTCATCGTCCTCGAACGCCAGGGTGGAATGAGGATGATCGAGTCCGGCGGTTGGACCCTCCCTGCGGCGGCCGCGGAATTCGGCGCGGAGGCGGTTTTTCACGTCCGGCGTTGCGGTGAAACCGTCCGTGTCGAAGGCTTCTCCGGCACAGAGCGGTGCCTCTTACAGCGGAAATCTCCCCGTACGGTTCTCGGACTGGGAATGCCC
>Ga0335073_10010208_pt1 | contig 13190 bp, 8 predicted proteins | sample Lox_Sample_22_FD_207093 | JGI IMG/M metagenome (GOLD analysis project Ga0335073, IMG submission 207093) | Soil microbial communities from Loxahatchee National Wildlife Refuge, Florida, United States - Lox_Sample_2.2 | ecosystem: Environmental > Terrestrial > Soil > Wetlands | place: USA: Florida...
CGATCGTAGCACCAATCAATTATTCGTGCTACTAAACCCGATATGATTGATGGGCAAGGGATAAGGGATTGCCTGTGGATTTTTTCAGCGGGCAGCCGCAACGCCGCGCCCGCTTGCCTCGGCAAGCGCAGGCAGGGTGCCGCGCGGGAAACTGGTGGATCTGCGGACCACGAGCCGAGTGGAGATGTCCCATTCCTTCTGCGCAGCTTTGGGGTGGCCGGGCTCAATGCCGGCGCGGAGCGCCTGGACCGCGGCTTCGGCCAAGTCACGGCACGACATCTGCACGGTGGTGAGCGGCGGCAGCATGAACTGCGCGAGATGAATGTCGTCGAATCCCACGACGGAGATATCGCCGGGGACTTTATGGGTTGTTTCGTCGAGCGCATGGAGAACGCCGATGGCGGTCATGTCGTTGGAGCAGAGCACCGCCGTGGGTAGTTCCGTGAGGCTAGCGAGGCGCTCCATGGCCGCCTTGCCGCCTTCCATGGTGTGATCGCCTTCGACGATGTACTGCACCGGTACCGTCAGTCCCAGCTCGGTCATCGACTTGCGAAAGGCCTCGCGACGGGTGGCGGCGGTGCGCATGCGCAGCGGCCCGGTGATGAAGGCGATTTGCCGGTGGCCCAGCGCAGCCAGATGTTGCACGGCCTCGCGAATTCCTTCGCCGTAGTTCACCTTCAGCACGTGGATGTTCTTCAGCTCAGGTCCGGCATCCACAAACACGAGAGGGAACTCATGCTCCACAAGCTTCTCGACCATCTGCTCTTCAATACCGAATGTCATCACGGCAACGCCATCCACACTGCGCTGCATCATGCGGCGAATCAGCGACTCGGTCCGCGCCGGATCGTAGTTTGTCGAGCCAATCATCACTTCGTAGCCCTGCGCGACGGCAAGGTTCTCGAACTCCTGCACCAGCTCAGGGAAAAACGGGTTGGTAATCTCTGAAACGATCAAGCCGAGAATGTGGCTGCGACCCGACACCAGCGCGCGTGCCTGCGAGTTCGGCACATAGCCAACCTCCTCCACGGCCTTCCACACGCGCTTGGCCAGTTCGTTGTCCACGGTCGAAACGCGATTGACGACGCGCGAAACCGTCGCAATGGAAACCCGCGCGCGCCTGGCAACGTCGTGAATGTTCACGGCTGCGCGGCGTCTCGTATTGGTTTTGTTTTGTCGTCTCATCAGCAAAAGAATTGTACGCTTTTCCGAGACTTTTCTTGAGAGTCCTGTGAGGCGATTGGGAAACAACTATATTGTAATGAATTGGTTACCGGAACTTGCGGCAGGGTCTCAGATTCCCGATATCACGCAAAAGCACCACTTCTGGAAAGCGTTTCCGCAGATCCTGCATAACCGAAGCGACGGTTCTCGGAACGCACCGGCAAGAGCTGCCGTGAGATACGTCAGAGTTAATTGGTTGCGATAGCTCAGTTCGCTGGTAATACCTTGATGGTGTGCAGCCAGGTTTCCACCAGCTTCGGCCAGCCCATGATGGGATAGTCCCGAGGCCTTAACCCGTAGCCATGTCCGCCTTCGGCATACACATGCAACTCTGCCGGAACCTTGGCGTTCTTGAGGGCGAAGAAATAGACCACGGCATTTTCCACGTGCACCGGATCGTCCTCGGCCTGCAGGAGAAATGTGGGCGGCGTGGCCGCCGTCGGATGGATGTCGGGATTGGGTGCGAAGTTCTGTTCGGCCAGCGCCAGATAGCCGGGATAGAGCACGACCGCAAAGTCCGGCTTGCAGCTCAGCTTGTCGGCATCGTCAACCGGATCGTATAGCCGCTGATCGTAGTGGTTGCTGATGGCTGCGGACAGGTGGCCTCCAGCAGAGAACCCGAGGACACCCACGCGATGCGGATCGATGCCCCACTCCGCCGCGTGTTCGCGCACCAGGCCCATGGTGCGTTGCGCGTCCTGCAAGGCTGCGGCGGATTTAGGGTACGGTCCCGTATTGGGTACGCGATACTTCAACAGGATGCAGGTCACGCCGATCTGGTTCAGCCAGTCGCAGACTTCGGTTCCCTCGAGATCGATGGAGAGAATCTGGTAGCCACCGCCCGGGAAGACCACAATCGCCGCGCCGGTGCTCGTCCCCATGGGCTTGTAAACCGTCAGTGTCGGCGTGGACACGTTAGTGAGACGGATGTACGGCCGCCCGGCCATTTGCTTGGTTCCATTTGCATTCACGTTCGTCTCGGGAGGCAGGTTTGCCGTCGCGCCTGGAGGCGTTCCCGGCCATATCGCCATCGTCAGGTGATCCGCTGACGGCGGCCACGGCGAATTGGAATTTGGCGCCTGTCCAGTAACCCAGTGAGAGCTAGCGGCAACCGCGACAAAAAGCAGAAATTTCCTGTGCGTCACGCAGAACTCCAGAAAAACGCGCGCAGCGATTGTTGCAGTTCCGGCTCTATCGTGACAATCCGCGGGGAGCTTTCCGGTCACTCAGCGTGTGATTTTAATCACTTGCCCGCGTGCGCACTGGCACATCCCACCCTCTTTTTGTGGTGCCACGCTTTCCGGTATGAGGTGTCCTTCATGCGGGAATCAGATCCCCACCGCTGGACGCATCCAGCCACGATCCTTGTCGCTACTGACCTGAGCGACCTTGATCATCTCATGCCGTTTGCCCTGGAACAGGCGGCTGAAACCGGGGCCCGCCTCATCCTTCTGCACGTGCTTTCAGCTTCTGCGTCGATCACGGCAGATGCGGCAGGGATGCCTTACTACGACACCTCAGGGGCACTCGAGATTTCAGAACAGATGATGCGGCCCTGGTGCGATCTCGCTCTCCGGCGAGGCATTCGCTGCGATGCGGTTGCCCGAGAAGGACACGCCACACAACAGATTGCAGCTGCCGTCCGCCAGTTTCAGGCAGATCGTGTGCTGCTCGGAACACGGAGCCGGAGCAAGATAGGCAAGCTGCTCATCGGCTCAGTGGCAGAACAAGTGCTGCGCTCGGTATACCTCCCGGTCATTACCGTGGGACCCGAGGCTCATCTCCCGGTGGACAAGGGGGCTGAACGTGTCGTCCTCCATGCCACCACTCTTAGAGAGACCTCTCGCCCGAGCGCAGCGCTTGCCTGTCAGATTGCCGCCACTCAAAATGCCAGGCTGATCCTGCTGCATGTGCTGCCTCCGATTCCAGAAATGCAGCGCAAGGGCTTGCCGACCGGAATGGACTCAGCGGCCATGCACGAGTTGACCCAGCTTGCCTTTGAAACCGGAGCCGGGGTCCCCACGGACAAGTCCTCGTCCGTCGGGTGGGGAGCAGGCTGCTGTTCCGATGTCGAGCCGGTTGTGGCTCACGGCAATCCAGCTATCGAGATTCTCGCCCTGGCGCAGGAGCGCCGTGCAGGCCTCATTGTTCTCGGCTCAACACATCGCTCAGCCTTTGAAAACCTCACGCGCGACCGCACCGTGTATCGTGTGCTTGCCCATGCGCGGTGCCCGGTTCTTACATTGCGGGAGCCGCAGGGAATGCCCGAACATATTCCGGCTGAAGCTGCTGTTGCTCGTCGATAAACGCGTACCCTGCCGCGTCGAGTGGTTGCCGGTTCAGCTCGAGTTGTTGTTTCTCGCTTTGCGGATCAGGATCGTTTGTCACGCGAGCGGACTGGCCCGGTGACCCGGGTCCGCTTTCTGCTGCTGGGAGAAATCCTCGTAAAGTTCCTCAGCCGGCTCAGGCACTTCTCGTGCAGGTAATGGAGTTGCTGCAGTCGAGCCAAACCCTCCTGGTTTCGCCCTTCGGCCTGCGACTCGAAGATCTCTTCCGCCAAACCATGCAATTGCTGGTGAAGCACCTCAATCGCCTGGATCGACGCTAGGGTGCCACGCGCTGACTGCTTTTCCGTGTGAAGCCAGGTGCCGACCCGGCAGTGGTTCGCGTCCAGCGGCGGCGGTGTCGTGCGACGGCCCTGAAGGCAGGCCTCAAGAGCCGACAGCCACGCCCGATGCTCCACGCAGGCGTAAAGCACAGGCCGGTTGCTGGCATGTACCGGAGGCACGTCGGCCCAGCATGGATCCGGCCGCCAGTGAGCTGCCCACGCTGTCAATGCATCGGCAGGCATTGGCCGAGCGATGCCGTAACCTTGCGCGAGCTCGCAGCCCATCTGCAGCAACATCAACCCGTGATCAACAGTCTCCACGCCTTCCGCAATTACCTCGCGCCGGAACGCCGATGCCAGTCCAAATACTCCTTCAAGGATGGTCAGGTTTTCCGGCTCCTCGATCATGTCTCTCACAAAGCTCTGGTCGATCTTCAACACACTCGCCGGCAGCCGTCTCAGATAAGTCAGTGAGGAGTAGCCGATTCCGAAGTCATCGAGCGCGATGGAGACGCCGAGGTCGCGACAGGCCTTGAGAACGTGCGAAGTCTGCATCACATCCTGCAGTGCGCTGGTTTCCACCACCTCGAGCCCGAGGCTTTCAGGCGTGATGCGTGGATGCGCCGCAAGATGCGCGCGCAGCCGGTCGGCATAGTCAGGCTGCTGCAACTCGATTGCGCTTACGTTCACGCTGACCGGCAGATCGAGACCCTGTGCCTGCCAGGATTCCATCTGCGTAAGCACGCTCTCGAGCGCCCATTCGCCAAGCTCGATCGACAGAGGATGATCTTCGATCAGCGGCAGGAACATTCCCGGAGGCAGCAAGCCGCGCTCCGGGTGTTCCCAGCGCACCAGAGCCTCAGCTCCGACGATTTTTCCGGTGCGCATGTTGACCTTCGGCTGATAGTGCAGGACGAACTGACGCTTGGCCAGAGCCTGGCGGATGTGCTCCAGATTCTCGTGGCGGCTGCGTGCGATCAGGTCCTGGCCGGGGTCGAACTCGCAATAGCGGTTTCCGCCTGCCAATTTCGCCTGGTACATGGCTTGTCCGGCCTGGCGCAGCAGCACATCCGCGTCCACCTCTTCCGGTTGCGGATAAAACGTCACGCCGGCGCTGGCTGAGACGCGCAGCGTCGCCTCGCCGATCTGCGCTTCTTCCGATGCAGCTTCGAGCAATCGACTCAGCGCCGGCCTTACGGAATCCTCGTTATCCAGTTCCAGCATGACTGCCGCAAACTCGTCTCCGCCCAGCCGGGATAGTGTGTCGCCCTCGCGCAACGCGCGTTTCATCCTGAAAGCAACTGCGGTCAACAGACCATCGCCCACGGAATGCCCATAACGGTCATTGATCTCCTTGAAACCGTCCAGGTCGAAGTGGACCACGGCCAGCGCATGCCTGCTGCGGTGTGCCTGCGCCATCGCCTGGCGCAACCGATCGGCGAACAGCGCGCGGTTCGGCAGCCCCGTCAATGCGTCGAAGTGGGCAACATGTTCGAGCTGCTGCTCATGTTCCTTGATCTCAGAGATGTCAGAGAAGAGTGCTACATAGTGGAGAGTTTTGCCGTTTGCATCGCGAATGGCGTTGATGGTTAGGCTTTCAGGATAGATGTCGCCGCTTTTTGAGCGATTCCAGACTTCGCCCGACCAATGCCCCTCGTTCAGCAAGGCGCGCCACATGTTCTCGTAGAATTCCCGGCTCTGCAAACCCGACTTCAGAATTCGCGGGTTGCGGCCAATTGCCTCGTCGCGCGTGTAGCCGGTGATGCGGCTAAAAGCCTGGTTCACTTCGAGAATCGTTCCATCGCCATCCGTGATGGTGATGCCCTCGCGGGCGCCGGTGAAGACGCTGGCTGCCAGACGCAGACGGTTCTCCAACTCCTTCTGAGGCGTAATATCCTCGGAACAGATCATGATGCCACCGACTGTGCCATCTCCCTTCCACCAGGGGAGGATCTCGCGGCGCAGGCACTGTATTCGCCCATCGGTACGGTTGAGCCAGGCCTCACCGGATTCGATGGTTTCGCCGGCCAGCGCGCGCTGATGCTCCTGGCGCCATGCCGCAGGGATTTCAGGGAATATATCGTAGTGCGAGCGTCCGATCACCTCGATTGGATCGTTGAAGTGGATTTCCAGCCAGCGTCGGCTTACCGCAAGGTAGCGCATCTCTGTGTCGAACATGGCCAGAGCCGCAGGCGCGTGTTCGATGAACTGCTGCAGCAGATCCTTGCTCTCGCGAAGCGATGCTTCGGTTTGCTTCCTGTCGGTGATGTCCTGCACCGTACCGCGCAGGAAATGAGGTTTTCCGTGAACGTCCAGTTCCAGCCGGCCTCGCGTGTGAACCCATCGTATTGCGCCGTCTGAATGACGAATGATCCGGTACTCGCTGTTGTACGGGCTGCGGTCGCCCTGAAAATAGCGATTCAAGCGCTCCGCCATCGGCGCGCGATCGTCGGGGTGAATGAGAGGCCATAGCTTTTCGAATTCGCGGCCGTACGCCGCATCAATTCCCAGCATCTGCTCGAGAACAGGTGAGAGATGCCACTCCCTGGCTTGCATGTCGAGGACGTAATTGCCCAGTCCCGCGATCTGCTGCGCTTCGCGCAGCCTCTCCTCGCTCTCGCGCAGACTGTTCTGCGCCTCTATGTAGTCAGTGATATCGGGCGCCACGCCGAAGATGCCGATGATCTCGCCGTCTGGGCCATTGATTGGATATTTCCGGTTCTCGATCCAGCGCTTGCTCCCATCCTTCAATCGCACCTGATGGATGAGGTTGGCGCGTCTGCCCTCGGCGAACACCTTTTCTTCCAGCGCGTAATAAATGTCGGCAGTCTCTTCGGGATGGTTATCGTAATCGGTGGTGCCGACCAATGTTGTGCGCCCGCCGTTGGACTCGATCAGGCTCGGCAGCGCCCGGCTCGCGGCCAGAATCACGTGATTGCGATTCTTAATGTAAATGTAATCGGTGCTGTGCTCGATGAGGCTTTTGAAGCTGCTAATCAACGCTGCGTCGCCGGGACCTTTTACACTTCGTGCGTCGGCAAGTTGCAGCTCAAGCGAGAGCGATCCATCGTCCGAACGTTCTTTCTTGAACTTCCCACAAGCGCAAATGATCTTGCCGTCGGCGCGCCGCAGGCGAAGATTGAAGTTGCCGTTTCTTTTTTCAAGATCGGAGGAGAGCAGGGAGGCAATCAGGGGAGCATCATCCCTGTGCACACAATCCTTAAAATGGACCTTGGCTCCGAGAAAATCCTGCTGGCCATAGCCGAGCAGTTGCTCAACTTCGCCGCTTAAAGACACCACTCGCGGAGGTTCCGTCAGCACGAGGCGGAAAGCGACATACGACATGGGGCCCAGCTTCCCTGCGTCGAGCACATCTTCCGATTCGCAGGTTACCATAGCTCAACTAACGCAGGCAATCAAATGGTAAGTGATTGCAACCACGGGGTTCATCGCCCTTCCGTCGGAAGAGAAGTACAACTTTTCGGGTGCGGGCCAACGGCATTTTGAGAAGCCTATTCCGGGAAACAGGACAAACCGGGTCAAGAGTCCAAAAGGTATCGCAGTGGTTGCCCGCAAGGCCATCACGGCGGCGATTCTGCGCATCGAAACAATACAAGCGAAATAGACCGATACATTGCAGGTGGAATTGTCCCTCAATGGGCCCTCTTTATATTCGCAGCATCGAAGAAATCCTCCGCAACACCCTTAGGCGTCTCGAAGAATCTCCGGATTTTCGGCGGGAAGATCCCGCCGTGATCGAACTCAAGAAGCACATCGTGCGCTCCATCGCAGAACTTGAGGTTGCCAGGAGTGTCCATTCCGGATCCTATGATCCAGGCAGCGCCGGCCCAATTCGTTGATCGAAAGACACTGATAGGCGGAACTCGCGCCGTCGCACCTGCACCAATCTTTGTGAAGATCTCGTGAGCAGTTCGCGCGCGAACCAAGTCATGCACTCCTGTACCAAGTCATGCACTCGTTATCCACGAGTTTTTTGTTGCAGTGTCATTTGCGGACGTCTTATGCACGCCGACTCTTGGCATAATCGCAAACAGAGCAAGCGCAGCGAGTGCAAGGCCTGGAGCAAATCGGAGTGACCAGCTACCGCCGTGAAGACGTCTTGCGCATCTTTGCCATCAGTTCCCGTCAATTGCAAGCCTGGGAACGGGCCGGACTGATTCCCAAACTGGAAAACTACAGCTTTCAGGATCTTGGGCAGTTGCGCGTTATCCGTGCGCTGCGCGGAGACGCTGTGCCCGCTTCGTCCATCCGCGAATCCATCATGGCCATGAAGGCTGTCGCCGGCATGACCAACCCGCTGCTTGAAGCGCGCGTCGTGCGCACCGGCACGCGTCTGGCCTTCTGTCACCGGGGCGCGATGGTCGATCCCATCCGCCGCCAGTTGCTCTTTGACTTCGAGGGCACCTCTGCGCCGGGCGCCGCATCGCGCGTTTCGGCGCCCTACCCGATGCCGCGGGCAAACGGGCCCTCATCAGACGGCATTCAGGAGCGGTTCCAGGCCGCGGTCCGTGCCGAAGAGACCGGCGACAAGCAGCGTGCCATCACGCTTTATGAGGAGATCCTCGCCATCGATCCCGATTACGCGGCAGCGTGCATCAACCTCGGTACGGTCCATTTTCACCTGCGTCAATACGGCCGCGCCGAGATGCTCTACCGGCACGCCACTGAGTCTGATCCCGGCTATGTGCTCGCTTACTTCGATCTCGGCAACGTGCTCGACGAGCTTGAGCGTCTCGATGAAGCCATCGCCGCTTACCGCAGAGCCGTGATGCTTTCGCCGCGCTACGCCGATGCGCATTACAACTTGGCCCTCGCCTACGAACGCTCGAATCAGGGCCGGAACGCGCTTCGCCATTGGCAGGCCTACATCAAGCTCGACAATCGCGGGCCCTGGGCCGAGCACGCCCGCGGCCAGATTCGTAAGCTGCTGAGCCGCGAAGGCATGAGAATTGCGGCGCGCGCCAGGCGCTTCATCCCCCGCCGCAAAGGGATGGCGGCCCTGGAATTGCTATAGAATGCTTCAACCCCCAACTCAATTCAGGTTGCAATCTGCTTGGCCGCCTTTGCCACTTCGCGAATATGCGCGGGCCGCGTACGGCAGCAGCCACCCACGATCTGTGCCCCAGCCTTGAACCATTCGGCCGCCTGCGCGCCAAAATCGGCCGGATCGCTTACGCCGGTCCAGCAATGATTGGCCGAGTCCCAGCCCTCGCCCGAGTTGGGATAGACAATCACCGGCTTGTCGGAGGCCGCGCGCAGCTCTCGAATCAGCGAGGGAATCCACTTCGGCGGTACGCAGTTCACGCCGACTGCCACTGTCTGCGGAAACGAGGCAACCAGCGTTGCGCACTCCACCACGCGCTCGCCGTGCGAAACGTGCTTGTCATCGCGGCAGGAAAAACTGAACCACCCCTGCAATTCGGGCCACGGCGCAAGCGCCTCGCCGACAGCACGAAGCTCTTCGAAGGAAGGGAAGGTTTCGAAGGCGAGGAGATCAGGCTGCTGCAAACTGGTTGCGTTCGCGAAAATCTCGATCCGCTCGCGATGAAACCGCGCCAGATCGGCATACGAACAGTCGTAGTTGCCCGTGTACTCGCCGCCATTGTGCAGCGCCGCGCCGAAGGGCCCCAGCGATCCGGCGACAAGCACGCGCCGATCGGGAAACTCGGCGACAACTCGGCGGGCGATTTCCACCGATTGGAGTAGCGCCGCATCGGCATGCTCGGCCGACAGTCCCACTTCGACATAGCCCATCCGCGAAACCTGGTAGCTGCACGTGGCGATGCATTGCGCTCCCGCCTCGAGATAGGCGCGATGCACCTCGCGCAACTTTTCGGGTTCGTCCTCCAGAACCTGCGCCGACCACAGCGGCGTGGCAATATTTGCTCCGCAGTACTCGAGTTCCGACGCGAGCCCGCCGTCCAGCACGCGCACGCTATGCAGGATCGTCTTACGCCGCTCGCGGGCAATGCGATAAGGCTGACTGATTTGTCTGGAATTTGCAGCCATCACGCAGTCTCTTCGATCGAAGAAACCATTGCACGTTCGACCCGGTCCAAGACCTCACCAACCATGCCGCGGACTTCATTCTGCTGTTGGGCATCACGCGTTCCGGCAATTGAGAACTGCCGCTAACGTGACTTGCCGTCATAGGTGGCTAGAAGCAGGCTTCCTAACATCGCCACAAAAAGCACCAACAGGAATACATACCAGTGTTCGGTTGCCCATTGCCAGCGCAGTTTCTCGATTTCCCACCAGCTCACAGTCCGTTCTCTCTTTTGTTTTAAAGGTTTGCTGGCCGACCTGCCAAAGAAGTATTCTACTGAATCTTCTCCCTTGCGCCTGGCCTCATACTTTCTGCGTTCTCTGCACCTGGCGCACGCCATCCACGCGCCGCATGCCCAGAACCATGCGGTTCAGATGCCGCAAATCCTCAGCTTCCACAACAAACTCGATAATCGCTTCGCCCTCTTCATCCCGCCGCAGCTCCACGCCGCGAATGTCGGTATTCTCATCGGAGATCACCGCCGTCAGCTCTTTCAGCATGCCCTGCCGATCGTCGCAGAATACGGTGATTTTCACCGGGTAGCGTTGCTTGGCGCCGGCCGCGCCATCCTGCGTGCGCGACCACTCCACATTGATGCGGCGGTCGCTCTCGTAGAGCAGGTTTTGCACATTCGGGCAGCTGCGCGCATGGACGGCTACTCCCTTGCCCCGCGTCACATAGCCTACGATCTCTTCGCCGCGAATAGGATTACAACATCGCGCACGGTAGACGAGCAAGTCGTTCTGCCCTTCCACTTCAAGCGAATCGGAGCCGGTGAGGTGCAGCTTGCGCACCGCGTCCGACATTCCCGATGTGCCGCCCTCGCCAGGTTTTGGCTCCGTGCCCGGTTCGCCCTCAGGCGGCGCGGCAAACCCCGGCATCAGCCTGGCCAGCACCTGGTGCGCTGTGTGCTTTCCCTGGCCCAGCGTTGCCAGCAGATCGGCGCCCGTTGCCACACCAAACTCGTTGGCGATGCGCCCCAGGTCCTGGTCGTCAATCTGCGTCATCGGCACTTTGAACTTGCGCGCCTCGCGATCCAGCAGTTTACGCCCGATCTCCACCGCACGCTGCCGTTGATCCTCATTGAGCCAGTGCTTGATTTTGTTGCGCGCGCGCGGGCTCTTCACAAAGGTCAGCCAGTCGCGGCTCGGCTTGTGATCCTTTTGCGTAACGATTTCGACAATGTCCCCGGTGCGCAGCTTGGTCCGCAGCGGAACCATGCGGCCATTGATCTTTGCGCCCACGCAGGTGTGGCCCACTTCGGTGTGAATCGTGTAGGCAAAATCGACCGGCGTGGCTCCGGCCGGGACCACGACCACCTTCCCTTTCGGCGTGAAGGTGTACACCTCGTCGGGATAGAGGTCCATCTTCAGGCTGGAGAGGAACTCGTTCGGATCCGTCATCTCTTTCTGCCACTCGACAAGCTGGCGGATCCAGTTCAGCCGTTCCTCGTCCCGCGCGGTCACCATGTCGCTGGCTTTGTACTTCCAGTGCGCCGCGATACCCTCTTCGGCGATGCGATGCATTTCCTCAGTGCGGATCTGCACCTCGAACTGGTGGCCACTCGCGCTCATCACCGTGGTGTGCAGCGACTGATAGCGATTGGCGCGAGGAATTGCGATGAAGTCCTTGATGCGCCCCGGCACGGGACGCCACAGCGTGTGAATGAGGCCGAACACCGCGTAGCACGAAGCGACGTCCTGCGTAATCACGCGCACCGCAAGCAGGTCATACACTTGCTCAAACGAAACCTTGGTGCGCTCGATCTTCTGATGGATCGAATAAAGCCGCTTGATACGCCACTCAACGCGCGCCTCGATGCCGTTTTCGCGCAGTTGTTCTGCCAGGGTGTCTTCCACGCTGCGCAAAAACTGCTCGCCCTCCACGCGGCGGGCCTCGACTGCAGCCGCCACCTGCTCATAGCTCACTGGATCGGTGTAGCGAAACGCCAGGTCCTCCAGCTCGCCGCGCACTTTGCCCATGCCCAGCCGGTGGGCCAGCGGCGCATAAATGTCCAGCGTCTCACGGGCGATCGCTTCCTGCCGGTCGGGCTTCAAATGCTCCAGTGTGCGCATGTTGTGCAGCCGGTCGGCCAGCTTAATAAGTACTACGCGCACGTCGCTGACCATGGCCAGCAGCATCTTGCGCACGTTCTCCGCCTGCCTGTCCTCGCGGTTGGCAAACTGGATCTTGTCGATCTTGGTAACGCCCTCGACTATGTGGGCCACCTGGTCGCCAAACCGGTCGGCAATTTCCTGGCTGGTTGCCGGTGTATCTTCCACCGCATCGTGCAGCAGCGCGGCAGCAATGGCCGTCGCGTCCAGTTTCATCTCCGCCAGTACCTCGGCCACTTCGAGAGGATGGATGATGTAGGGCTCGCCGCTGGCCCGGGTCTGCCCCTCATGGTGACTGACGCAGAACTCCCATGCCTTTCGAATCAAAGAGATATCTTCATTGGGGCGGTTGGCCTGAATCTGGCGAAGCAGCGCGTCGAATCGCTCGCCTATCGGCCGGCCGGCCGGCCGAGACCCCCCGGTGGGCGCAGGAATCGCCGTCTGCATTGCAGGAGCCGGACGCGCGATTCCTTCCCTTTCAGGTACCGGTTGCCGGACGGTCGCCATGCTTCATTATAGGCCGTTTGCGTTCGGTCGTGATCAATGGCTCCGCGAACGCACGTACCTTGATTGCTGGCGCGCTCTTTGCTCCCGGCGCGGGCCGTAATAGGCTGAAACTTATGGCAAAACTGCGCAAGTCAAAGCAAGAAAAAGCGGCTTCCGCTGGTGCGAAAGCTGGCGCCCTGTCTCCCGAGTCTCATCAGCAACCTACGGCTTCGAAAATCAGTCAGTCGTCGGCCGGGTCTGCCGAAGTTCCCGGTGCCGTGGTTACACGCCGCGCCGCCGATCGGCTGCGAGCTGGCCATCTCTGGGTCTATGCTTCTGATGTCCAATCGGTCGTCCCACCAAGGCCAGAAGAAGCGCTTATCGCTGTCGCCGACCAGCGCGGCATTGTGCTCGGCACCGCACTTTACAGTCCAACTTCGCAGATCGCGCTGCGCCTGATCTCCCGTCAACCGCTCGACCAAGCTGGGTGGCTCGATCTGCTCGCTTCGCGTCTGTCCGCAGCCGTCGCGCGGCGCAAGCCAATGCTCGACGCCGCGAACGATGCCTGCCGGCTTTGCTTCAGCGAAGCCGACGAGTTACCAGGTATTGTCGCCGACAAATACGGCGACCTTGTTGTTTTGCAGCTCCTGGCCAAAGGCCTGCTCGCCGTGGGCGTGAGGGACACCTGCGT
>Ga0335073_10010209_pt1 | contig 13189 bp, 14 predicted proteins | sample Lox_Sample_22_FD_207093 | JGI IMG/M metagenome (GOLD analysis project Ga0335073, IMG submission 207093) | Soil microbial communities from Loxahatchee National Wildlife Refuge, Florida, United States - Lox_Sample_2.2 | ecosystem: Environmental > Terrestrial > Soil > Wetlands | place: USA...
GCCGCCCCGGACGGCCTGGTTCGGCTCGCCGACGAATTGGGTATCTCTGCCCGGGTGACGTTCCTGCCCCCGCAGTCGCGGGAAGACCTGGCGGAGTTGTTCCGGGCCGTCGACCTGGTTGCGGTGCCCAGCTATTCCGAATCGTTCGGTCTGGTCGCGTTGGAGGCCCAGGCGTGCGGGACGCCGGTGGTGGCGGCCGCGGTCGGCGGGCTGCCGGTGGCGGTTCGCGACGGAGTCAGCGGCACGCTAGTGTCTGGTCACGACGTCGACCGGTGGGCGCAGGCCATCGACGAGATGCTGGGGCTCGGCGGTGGGCCGCGGGCCTGGGCGATGCGCCGCGCTGCGGTCGAGCACGCGGCGACGTTCTCCTGGGATAACACCGTCGATGCCCTGCTGGCCAGCTACCGGCGTGCGATCAGCGAGTTCAGTGCGCGTCGTGCCGTGCCCAACCTCGCGGCGGCGCGGCGAGCCTCGCGGCGGCCGACGCGAAGGAAGGCGTGGGCATGACGCAACCGGTGACTCACGTCCAGCAGCTGATCGAAGACACCCTGGACGCCAGTCAGCTGACGTACTCGCGGCATGAGGGCGCCCACGGCGGGTTGCCAGGACTGATCGTGGAGTTACCCGGCGAACGCAAGCTCAAGACCAACACCATCCTGAGCATCGGCGAACACTCGGTGCGGGTCGAGGCGTTTGTGTGCCGCAAACCCGACGAGAACCACGAAGGCGTCTACCGATTCCTACTCAAACGCAACCGCCGCCTCTATGGCGTCGCGTACACGCTGGACAACGTCGGTGACATCTACCTGGTGGGCCGCATGGCGTTGGCATCAGTGGACGCCGCCGAAATCGACCGGGTGCTCGGGCAGGTGCTCGAAGCGGTGGATACCGACTTCAACACGTTGCTGGAGTTGGGTTTTCGGTCGTCGATTCAAAAGGAATGGGAGTGGCGGGTGTCCCGCGGTGAGTCGCTGAAGAACCTCGAGGCGTTCGCCCACTTAATCGACGACGACGACTAGGTCGCGACCGCGCGCAGGAACGCATCGGCGAACACCACGCATGCCTCGTCCAATTCGGGCAGCTCGACTTCGGGGATGTTGACGACGGCGGGTCGAGCCATGGTGTGGATGCCGATCGGTGCGAGCAATTGCTGAATGAGCAACGGCAGCGGCAGATCTCGGATACGCCCGGCGGCAATTTCGCCCGCCAGCCACTGACCCACGCCGGCGAGCATGCGCGGCACGTGGTACTGCAGGAGGGCCTGCACCGCGGGTGAGGTCGGACGGGCCAACCCTTCGGCGAGCATTGCCGGCGCCACGCGCGGCTCGCGGCTGAACGCCTCGGTCAGGACCCGGTAGACCCGATGCACGGTTTCACTGAGCTCGGCGTCCGGGTCGGAGACCGCCTCGTCGAGATCCAAGATCGGGCCGTAGCGGTCGAAGACCCTGCGCAGCAGTTCATCACGGCCGCCGAACACCGCATACAGGCTATGTACTGAGCAATTCGCTTGAGCTGCAACCGCTTCCAATGTCAGCGTGGCGAGGCCGCGGTCGCTGATCAGAACGGCCGCCGCCTGTATCGCGCGTTCGCGGACCGGTGGCCGGCCACCGGGTTCCACCCCGGCCGCACGCACGGCGTCGTCCAACGGCTGCCGGGAACCATTCAACCGGCGCACCAGCGTGCTACGCGACATTCCGGCCTCGCGGGCGATCGCGATCATCGGCACGTCGGCAACGTCCCTGCCGAGATTCTCGGCGGCACGCAGCGCGGCCTCGACCAGCTCGGCGGGGACTTCGTTGACCGTTGACACAGACATCGGATGCTAGTGCCGATCCGCCAGGGGGGCGGCGTCGAACTGGAGGAATTCGTCGATGCCCACCACCCGCATCTGCAGTGCTGCCACGGCGGGCAACGTTTTCAGAGCCTGGCGTCCCACCCGGCGCGGCTCGGTGATCCGATACCGGCGACCCGCTCGTGTCATCTCGCCGCCGCCGGCCGCCAAAAGGTTGAGCACCCACGCCGAATTGCGGTTGTACGCGAGGCCGACCACCCACCCATCGGACGTGTGGTAGGCCTGCACGGGGGTGTCGTAGGACCGCCCGCTGCGCCGGCCTTTGTGATGCAGCACCGCGAGAGGTGGTAGATGCCGGGTCAGCGGCAGAACGAACGGGTTCAGACGTCGCGACACAGCAGCCAACTGACGGGGAAATGTCATGAGCGTCAGTCCTTTTCGATGGCTACTGCCGTGACTGGTTGCGGTGCCCGGCGAGCGAATGTTGGAGCGTGTTCAGGCCGGACGCCGACGCCCATCAGGTACGCGGGGATCGCGGACAGCTGCGGAAGGTAGGCAAGGACGCGCAACAACTTGTTGGGTGCCGGCGTCTTCCCGGAATCGATCGCCCGCGACATCGCCGCATGAAGGAAACGTTGCAACGTCTGCGTGACGGCCGTCGGGAACTCGCGGCGGCGCTGGACGGCGGCCAAGTCCTTGGCGGTGACGCGGTGATCGCGAAGCGGTGCCGCGAGCAGCCTCCCCGCGGCCACGGCGTCCTGCACGGCCATGTTGATGCCGACACCGCCGGCCGGGGACATGGCATGCGCGGCGTCGCCGATGCACAGCAGGCCGTCGGTGTACCAGCGTCGCAGCCGGTTGAGCCGGATCTCCAAAAGCTTGACGTCGTCCATCGATTCCAGGCCGTTAACGGCCTCGGACAGTTCGGGAATGGCGGTGACGATGTCTCGGCGCAGCGCCTCGAGCCCGCGGGCGCGCAGCTGGGCGTCGGCGCCCTTGTGGAGGAAGTAGCCGGTTTGCAGGTAGTCCTTCCGCGGAATGACGCCGAGGAACAACCCGTCTTTGAATCGGGGCAGCAGCGTGTCCCCGACCCCTTCGGCCTTCGGAAGCCGGAACCACCAGAGGTCGGCGTCCACCGGGTAGTCGCGCGGAATCAGGCCGGCCTCGCGTCGGCACAGCGACCAGCGGCCGTCGCAAGCGATCGTCAGGTCCGCACGCAGTTCGCCGGGTCCGTCCGGGCTCTCGTAGCGCACCCCGACCACCCGGCCCGCCTCGTAGAGCAGCCCGGTGACGTCGTGGCTCATCCGCAGGGTGAACGTCGGCTCTTGTCGCCCGGCCTCGGCCAGCAGGTCGAGCAGATCCCATTGCGGCACCATGGCGATGTAGCGGTGCGGCATGCGCAGCCGGGTGAAGTCGATCACCGGCGCCTTACGACCGTTGGGCAGGTCCAATCCCCATCCGGGGAGCTTGGTGTGCGGCAGGGCGTCGAATTGTTCAAAAAGGCCCAGTTCATCCAGTAGTCGCAGCGTCGAGGGATGCACGGTGTCCCCACGGAAATCCCGGAGGAAGTCGGCATGCTTCTCCAGCACGGTGACTTCCACGCCTCCGCGCGCCAGCAGCAAAGCCGCCACCATGCCCGCAGGACCTCCGCCCACGACTATGCACGTCGTCTTCTCGCTCATCGGATCCTCCTCACCGCAACTGTGATACTCGATTACGGCATAACCGTATAACTGTATCAACGACGATGGAAGTTCTTGTGACGCACCTCACCGCACGGATCCCACGAAGGGTCACCAGCCAGGGGTGAGAGACTGGCCACCATGGGGAATGCGGTCGCCACGCTGGTGCTGCTCCGCCACGGCGAGAGCGAATGGAACGCGAGCAATCAGTTCACCGGCTGGGTGGACGTCGACCTCACCGACAAGGGCCGCGGCGAGGCGGTGCGCAGCGGTGAGCTGATCGCCGAGCACAATCTGCTGCCGGACGTGTTGTACACCTCGCTGCTGCGACGGGCCATCACCACCGCGCACCTGGCGCTGGACACCGCTGACCGGCTGTGGATTCCGGTACGGCGCAGCTGGCGGCTCAACGAACGCCACTACGGCGCGCTGCAGGGCCTGGACAAGGCCGAGATCAGAGAACGCTACGGCGACGAGCAGTTCATGATCTGGCGACGCAGCTACGACACCCCGCCGCCGCCGATCGAGAAGGGCAGCCAATTCAGCCAGGACGCCGACCCGCGCTACGCCGACATCGGCGGCGGGCCGCTGACCGAATGCCTGTCCGACGTGGTGGCCCGATTCTTGCCGTACTTCACCGACGTCATCGTTCCGGATCTGCGGGTCGGCAAGACGGTGCTGATCGCCGCGCACGGCAACTCGCTGCGCGCCTTGGTCAAGTACCTCGATGGCATGTCCGACGAGGACGTCGTCGGACTGAACATCCCCACCGGCATTCCGTTGCGCTACGACCTGGACGCCAATATGCGTCCCACCGTCGCCGGCGGCAGCTATCTTGATCCCGAAGCCGCTGCGGCAGGCGCGGCCGCGGTGGCCAGCCAAGGCGCCCGATAGCTCGGTGCTCCTGGCAGAAGGGCAAACGTGATGTGAACAGCCGTAGAACACCTGTCTTGTCGCGTGTGACATGTCCGATTTTGGCCTTGCGCTGCTGGGTTGGCGTTCACCGGATTTGTAGGATTTTTATGTGACTGTGTTCACGGCCGTGTCACTAGCCGGGGGGTTGTTCCTCGTGGCACTGGCCGTCGGCGTCGCCATGGGCTCGCGGCTGGCGCCGCGGGCGCTGGAGCGACGCCAGCGGGTGGCAGTCGAAGCCGCCGGGATCACCGTCGCGCAAATGTTGGAGCGCATCGTTGCGTTGATGCCGCTGGGCACCGCCGTCGTGGACCGTCACCGCGACGTCGTCTATCACAACAGCCGGGCCAAGGAGCTCGGCCTGGTGCGCGAGCGGCAGCTTGATGACGAGGCCTGGAAGGCGGCGCGCCAGACCCTGGGTGACGGCGCCGACGTCGAATTCGATTTGGTGCCGGGCAAGCGGCTGGTCCCGGGGCGATCGGGCCTGTCGGTGCATGGGCAGGCCCGGCTGTTGAGCGAGGAGGACCGCCGGTTCGCCGTGGTCTTCGTCTACGACCACTCCGAATACGCGCGGATGGAGGCCACCCGGCGCGACTTCGTGGCCAACGTCAGCCATGAGCTCAAGACACCGGTCGGCGCGATGGCTGTGCTCGCCGAGGCCCTGCTGGCGTCCGCGGACGACCCCGAGACGGTACGGCGGTTCGGCGAGAAGGTGCTCGTCGAGGCCAACCGGCTGGGGGACATGGTCAGCGAACTGATCGAGCTGTCCCGGCTGCAGGGCGCGGAGCGGTTGCCGGACATGGGCGCTGTGGACGTTGATACCGTTGTGTCCGAAGCGATTTCACGTCACAAGGTGCCGGCCGACAACTCCGATATCACGGTGTGCACCGACGATCCGAGTGGCCTGCGGATGTTGGGCGAACAGGCCCTGCTGGTCACCGCGCTGGCCAACCTGGTGTCCAATGCGATCGCGTATTCGCCCCGCGGCTCGCTGGTGTCCATCAGCCGTCGTCGCCGCGGCGAGAACATCGAGATCAGCGTCACCGACCGGGGCATCGGCATCGCCCGCAAGGACCAGGAGCGGGTCTTCGAGCGGTTCTTCCGCGCCGACAAGGCGCGCTCGCGGGCCACCGGCGGCACCGGACTCGGCCTTGCCATCGTCAAGCACGTCGCGGCCAACCACAACGGCACGATCGGGTTGTGGAGCCAGCTGGGAACGGGATCGACGTTCACCTTGTCCATCCCGGCCTATGACGCCGAGTACGAACAGACCGACAAGCCGCCCGAGCGCGATGTCCGGCCCAAGATGCCCCAACGAGAGGAAGAAATACATCTATGACCCGCGCGTATGACGATGCAGAGCGCAGCGATGAGGAGGAATCGCGCTGATGACCAGTGTCCTGATCGTGGAGGACGAAGAATCGCTGGCTGATCCGCTGGCGTTTCTGCTACGTAAAGAGGGCTTTGAGGCCACCGTGGTGACCGACGGCCCGTCGGCGCTCGCCGAATTCGACCGGGCCGGCGCCGACATCGTGCTGCTCGATCTGATGCTGCCGGGGATGTCTGGCACCGATGTGTGCAAGCAACTGCGATCCCGATCCAGCGTGCCGGTCATCATGGTGACCGCGCGTGACTCGGAGATCGACAAGGTCGTCGGTCTGGAGCTGGGCGCCGATGACTATGTGACCAAACCGTATTCGGCACGTGAGCTGATTGCGCGGATCCGTGCGGTGTTGCGGCGCCGCGGCGACGACGACTCCGAGGTCGGCGACGGCGTGCTGGAATCCGGGCCGGTGCGGATGGACGTCGAGCGCCACGTCGTCTCGGTCAACGGCGAGGCGATCACATTGCCGCTCAAGGAGTTTGACCTCCTGGAGTACTTGATGCGTAACAGCGGCCGGGTGCTGACTCGCGGTCAGCTGATCGATCGCGTGTGGGGCGCCGACTACGTCGGCGACACCAAGACGCTCGACGTACACGTCAAGCGCCTGCGGTCGAAAATCGAGGCGGACCCGGCCAATCCGATACACCTGGTGACGGTGCGCGGCCTGGGCTACAAGCTGGAAAGCTGACGCTAGCCGGCACCCGGTCGCAGGCCGACCTCGGTGTGGCCGGTGCCGATCACCGACCAGCGGCGGTCGTCGAGCTCGACGTGAACGTCGGCTTGCTCCGTGTTAGTGCATACCGCGGCGGCGCCGTCAGGATCGGTATAGCCCAGGCTGACACACCGTTCGGCGGGTTGGTCGACGCGGATCAGCACCCGACGACGGCCGATATGTCCTTCCAGCCGCCACTGCCGTAGGCCTAACGTCGTCCGCATCCGCAGCGAAGGCAAAACGCCTGTGGGCCAATCCTTTCCGCCGATACGGAACCGAACGAACGCCATCGGTGGAAGCCTTCGCAGGCCGGCTCTGCGCGACACCGCGGTGACCACTTCCAGCACGTCGCCGTCGCCGAGGTCGGCGTGAATCCATCCCCAGCGCCTGGCGTTGCCATGCCCGTAGATGTGGGCGACTCCGCCGCGCCACCGGTCGATGCGGTGGGCGGTGTCGCCGGTAGTGAGTGAACCGCTGAACTCTGCCGTCGGGGCGAGCACCACCTGCGCGCCGGGGAGCAGTTCGCGTTCCCAGGCCGGCCGCGGGAAGGTCCACAGCGGCGCACCGTTGTCCGTCCAGCTCAGGTCCCATGCCAGTGACCCGGCTCGTCCGGCGAGTTCCGCAAGAGCTATTCGAGCATCGGCAACCTGCAGCCAGCTCGGCCCGGCGGCCGGGGCAGCGGCCTCGGGACCGAAACGCTCGGTGTGCGGCGGGCCGTCGGCCGGGAACCAGGTCGCCCAGCCGTGCGCATAGGGGGCCACTGCGCTGCCCGATGTCGGCGACACCGTCTCGTAATGGACCCAGAGTGCGGCCCGCGTCGCGGGATCCGACAGGGTCGCATACCAGACCTCCAGGCGCCCCGGCTGGCCGCGCCAACGTGGCGCGGCAGCGGACTGCAGGTCCTCGTTTATTCCGCGGCCCGGGTGGCGGGGTGAACCGCGATGAGCCCTAATGCGCTGCGCCGCTTGCACATTGCGGCCAGCTCGGCGTAAGCCTTCTCGCCGAGAAGCTCGGTGAGCTCGGGTCCCAGGCTTACCCACACCTGCTCAGCGCCGACATGAGCGGCAGGATCACCGGTGCAGTACCAGTGCAGATCGGCACCGCCGGCGCCCCAGCCACGGCGGTCGTACTCGGTGACCGTGGTCTTCAGGATTTCCGTGCCGTCCGGGCGGGTCACCCATTCCTGGCTGCGGCGGATCGGCAACTGCCAGCAGACGTCGGGCTTCATCGTCAGCGGTGCCACGCCGAGCTTCAGCGCTTTGCTGTGCAGCGCGCAGCCCGGACCACCATGAAACTCGGGCCGGTTCAGGAAGATGCACGCGCCCTTGTGTTTGCGCGTGCGGAACTGCTCTTCGCCCTCATGCTCGTCGAGTTCGAGGTAGCCCTTGCGGCCCAAGCCCTTTTCGCGGAACTGCCAGTCGTCGTCCGTGAGCTTGGACACAGCGTCGTCCAGCCGGGCCCGGTCGTCGTCGTCGGACAAAAACGCGCCGTGCGAGCAACATCCGTCATCGGGACGCCCTGCTACCGTGCCCTGGCACGCAGGGGTGCCGAACACGCAGGTCCAGCGGGACAGCAGCCAGGTCAGATCCGCGGCAATCAGATGCTCGGGATTGTCCGGGTCGTAGAACTCCACCCATTCCCGCGCGAAGTCCAATTCGACTTCGCCGGGATGATTTGGCTGCGAACTTGCCACAGGTTGCACGCTAGTCCACACCAACCCCGCAAGGTTGCAGGGTTAAGTTGTGTTTCGTGCGATTAGGAGTACTGGACGTCGGCAGTAACACGGTCAATCTGCTTGTCGTGGACGCCCGCCGCGGTGGGCATCCGACGCCGATGAGTTCGACCAAGGCCACCCTGCGGCTTGCCGAGTCGATCGACAACTCCGGCAAGATCACCCGCCGCGGCGCCGACAAGCTGATCGAGACCATTGACGAGTTCGAAAAGATCGCGGATAGCTCGGGCTGCGCCGAACTGATGGCGTTCGCCACATCGGCGGTCCGCGACGCCAAGAATTCTGAGGATCTGCTGTCCCGGGTCCGCAAAGAGACCGGAGTTCAGCTGCAAGTGCTGCGCGGTGTCGACGAGTCGCGGTTGACCTTCCTGGCGGTGCGTCGCTGGTATGGCTGGAGCGCGGGCCGGATCATCAACCTCGACATCGGCGGTGGCTCGCTGGAGCTGTCCAACGGCGTCGATGAGGAACCCGAAGTCGCGCTGTCGCTGCCGCTGGGCGCCGGGCGTCTGACCCGCGAATGGCTCCAAGACGATCCGCCGGGCCGGCGCCGGGTGGCGATGCTGCGTGACTGGCTGGACTCCGAGTTGGCTGACGCCAGCGCCAAAATGCTGGACGCCGGCAGCCCCGACCTTGCGGTGGCAACGTCGAAGACCTTCCGCTCACTGGCCCGGCTCACCGGTGCGGCGCCGTCGGCCGCGGGACCTCGCGCGAAGAGGACGTTGACCGCCAATGGCCTCAGACAACTCATATCTTTCATATCTAGGATGACGACCGCTGACCGTGCAGAACTGGAAGGGGTGAGCGCCGAGCGAGCGCCGCAAATTGTGGCGGGAGCTCTGGTCGCCGAGGCGAGTATGCGAGCGCTGTCGATAGAAACGGTGGACATTTGCCCGTGGGCGCTTCGCGAAGGCCTCATTTTGCGCAAACTCGACAGCGAAGCTGATGGAACCGCCCTCGTCGAGACTTCTGTGCGGGATGCTATTAGCCAGCGAGTTGATCGGAATGCGGTTGACCGATCGAAGGGCGACACACGATGACCGAACCACACGACGCGAGCACCAGACCGATCTCGGTCGCCGAGTTGCTGGCCAAGAACGGCACGATCGGCGCGCCGGTTCCCAATCGCCGTCGCCGTCGCCGCGGCAATTCCGACGCGGTGACCGTCGCCGAGTTGACCGGTGAGATCCCCGTCATCGATGACGATATCGATCCCGAAGCGATCGGCCAGCCCGGTCCCGAATCGCACGAGCCTCGCGCCAACGGCTCGGCTCGGCTTGACGAGTCGGTTTCCGACGAGGCGGGCGAAAAGTCGCGCTACTGGTCCGAACCCGAGCCGCGGTGGCCGGCATCCCCGCCGCCACGTCCGCGGGAATCACGCCCCGAGCGCAGTCCGTATCCGCTGCCGTCGCGCAACAACGTCCGGGTCGACTCCGGCCGTGCCGAAGACCAGCCGGCGGACCGGTCCGGCGCCGAGGGGATGAATCCGGACCCGCTGGAGGATTACGCCGGGATGTCGGTGGACGTGATGGACACCGACGTGCGCGACGCCGAACTCGAGAACGATGACTCCGCTTACGTGCGCTCCTACCTACGTTCGTCTGCGGGGTCGCGCGGCACGGACGCGGCCGATGACGTTGAGTCGCACCTGGACTACCGCGACATCGCCCACGCCGATGAGGAGGACTATCCGGAAGACGATCTCGCCGACGATCTCCATGGCGCGGATTCCGCCGAGTTCTCTACGTGGTCTCGGCGCGAGACCATGCGGGCCGGCGGAATGGTTGTCCTGCAGTCGATTCTGGCTGTTGGATTCGGCGCCGGGCTGTTCATCGCCTTCGACCAGCTGTGGCGGTGGAACAACATCGTCGCGCTGGTGCTTTCGGTGCTCGTCATTCTCGGCCTGGTGGTCGGCGTTCGTGTGGTCCGCAGAACCGAGGACATCGCCAGCACGTTGATCGCGGTGGCGGTGGGGGCGCTGGTCACGCTGGGGCCGTTAGCGTTGTTGCAATCCGGCTAGCCGCCCAGCAGAAGCGTGCGCCCAGCCATCAAGGTCGGTCTATCGACGGCCTCGGTCTACCCGATGAGGACCGAGGCCGCTTTCGAGTATGCGGCCGATCTCGGCTACGACGGGGTCGAGCTGATGGTGTGGGGCGAGTCGGTCAGCCAGGACATCGGCGCGGTGGCCAAGCTGTCGCGCCGTTACCGGATGCCGGTGCTGTCGGTGCACGCGCCGTGCCTGCTGATCTCGCAGCGGGTGTGGGGTGCCAACCCGATCGCCAAGCTGGATCGCAGCGTGCGCGCCGCCGAGAAGCTCGGCGCCCAAACCGTCGTCGTGCATCCGCCGTTCCGCTGGCAGCGACGTTACGTCGACGGGTTCACCGAGCAGGTGGCCAACTTGGAGGCGACCAGCGGCGTGCTGGTGGCCGTGGAGAACATGTTCCCGTTCCGGGCGGACCGGTTCTTCCGGGCCGAGCAGTTGAAGGAACGGATGCGTAAACGCGGCGGTGGCCCCGGGCCGGGGATCTCGGCGTTCGCGCCGTCCTACGACCCGCTGGACGGCAACCACGCGCACTACACGCTGGACCTGTCGCACACCGCGACGGCGGGCACCGATGCGCTGGACATGGCGCGCCGGATGGGTTCGGGTCTGGTGCACCTGCACCTGTGCGACGGGAGCGGGCTGCCGGCCGACGAACATCTGGCGCCGGGCCGCGGCACCCAGCCGGTGGTGGAGGTGTGCGAGATGTTGGCCGGCGGCGACTTCGCCGGCCATGTCGTGTTGGAGGTGTCTACGTCCGGAGCGCGTTCGGTTCACGAGCGCGAGGCCATGTTGGCCGAGTCATTGCAATTCGCCCGCACACACCTGCTGCGCTGACGCCCAAAGGAGTTCATGTCCGCGTTATTCAGCACTGCGATGGCGCTGCGCGAGGTCGACCCCGGCATCTACGCCGGCGAGTTGAACAAGCACTGGACCATCGGGCCCAAGGTGCACGGCGGGGCGATGCTGGCGTTGTGCGCCAACGCCGCCCGCACGGCCCATGGCGGGAACATCGAACCCGTCGCGGTGTCCGCCAGCTTCCTGTCGGCGCCCGACCCCGGCCCGATGCGGCTGGAAACATCGATTCGCAAGCGCGGGCGGCGGATCAGCGTCGTCGACGTCGAGCTCCTCCAGGGAGATCGCGCCGCCGTGCACGCCGTGGTCACGCTCGGCGAGCCCGAACACCTGGCGCCGCCACTGCTGTCCGCCAATCCGGTGGTGGACCTGATGGACCCCGAGCCGCCGGACGACGTCGCGCCGATCGGTCCGGGCCACCGGCTGGCCGGGCTGGTGCATCTGGCCGACGGTTGCGATGTGCGGCCGGTGGTCTCGACACTGAACCCCTCCGACGGCCGCCCGCCGGTGATCCAGCTGTGGGTCCGGCCGCGTGGCCTGCCACCCGACGTGCTGTTCGCGTTGATGTGCGGGGATGTGTCAGCGCCGGTGACTTTCGCGGTGAACCGCACCGGCTGGGCGCCGACCGTACAGCTCACCGCCTACTTGCGCGCACTGCCGGCGGACGGCTGGTTGCGGGTGGTGTGCACCTGCATACAGATCGGGCAGGACTGGTTCGACGAGGACCACACCGTCGTTGATTGTGAGGGCCGCATTGTCGTGCAGGCCCGCCAGTTGGCCATGGTGCCCGCGGCGCAGTAGTTGTTGCGCGTTTGTGGCCCGCCCGGTACGCACGAAACCCGTCGGGGTCTGCCATGCTGGGCGACATGGCGAGAATCGCGATCGTCGGCGGCGGCAGCATCGGCGAAGCCCTGCTATCGGGCTTGCTGCGGGCCGGCCGCCAAGTCAAGGACCTGGTGGTGGCCGAGAAGATGCCCGACCGCGCGCGATACCTCGCCGAGACATATTCGGTGCCGGTGACGTCGGTACATGAGGCAGTGGAGAACGCGACGTTCGTCATCATCGCGGTCAAACCTTCGGACGTCCCTTCGGTGGTCGCCGAGATCTCGGCGCTGGCCGCCGCATCCAGCGACGACGTTCCCGAGCAGGTGTTGATCACCGTCGCGGCCGGTATCACCACGGCCTTCCTGGAATCCAAGCTGACGGCCGGGACGCCGGTGGTCCGGGTGATGCCGAACGCGCCGGCTCTGGTCGGTGCCGGGATCAGCGCCATGGCCAAGGGCAGGTTCGCGACCAACGAGCAGCTCAAAGAGGTCGCCGCGCTGTTCGACTCGGTCGGCGCGGTCCTGACGGTGCCCGAAGAACACCTGGACGCGGTGACGGCGGTGTCCGGTTCCGGCCCGGCGTATTTCTTCCTGATGGTCGAGGCATTGATAGACGCCGCCGTCGGCGTCGGGCTAAGTCGGTCGGTGTCCACTGAGCTGGTCGCCCAGACGATCGCCGGGTCGGCAGCGATGTTGCTGGACCGAATGGAGCAGGACCGCGGAGCACCTGGTGAGACTGCGTCGGACCTGTCGCTGGACACCACGGCTGCGCGGCTGCGCGCGACTGTGACATCGCCCGGCGGCACCACCGCGGCTGCGCTGCGGGAACTCGAAGGGCGTGGTTTGCGGGCGGCTATTAACGAAGCGGTGCAGGCCGCAAAAACCCGCTCTGAGCAGCTAAGAATTACATCAGAGTAATTTATAGAATTTTATTTATTCTCCACCACCCGTCGCACTAACCCCACTAGTCCCGCTATTCTCCTCTTGGTATGCACCTGTGGGTGTCAGCGGAGGGGAAGCCGCTGGGATTGCAGATGCCTGACTGATTGGGTTGCGATGACGTCTATGAACGGGCCATCGGCGCGGGATTCGGCTGGCGGTAAATCGGGACGTGATACCGGTTCCGCAGAGGGCCAGCCGCGGACGCAATTCCTGACTGTGGCCGAAGTGGCCGCGCTGATGCGGGTAAGCAAAATGACGGTCTACCGGCTGGTTCACAACGGTGAGCTGCCTGCAGTCCGAGTGGGGCGATCCTTCC
>Ga0335073_10010210_pt1 | contig 13189 bp, 9 predicted proteins | sample Lox_Sample_22_FD_207093 | JGI IMG/M metagenome (GOLD analysis project Ga0335073, IMG submission 207093) | Soil microbial communities from Loxahatchee National Wildlife Refuge, Florida, United States - Lox_Sample_2.2 | ecosystem: Environmental > Terrestrial > Soil > Wetlands | place: USA: Florida...
CCGCCGTTTATACGCATGGAACCATTGGTGATGGCGTGGACGCCGGTCACAAGGCTGTTGCCAGGCTCCGTGGTAACAACGTGATAGCTGAGGTTCGGCAGAACACACAGGAAGCTGGCAATCTTATTGTTGCGATGAAAATGATCAAGCTGCTGAGGAAGCGGGAGGTCGGTAAGACCATCGCTGTAGTTAGCCAAGAACTCTTCCTCTCCATCGAGGTACCGCTCAACGGCCTTTAGTCTCTGGCCGATATTCGAGTTAATGCCGGTGTCAGCGAAGGTGATACGCCAGTCGTGGATGTCGCTGTTATAGAGCTCGACCTTGCGCCCGCCCTGAGAGAGCACGAAGTCGTTGGAGGCGCACTCACTGTAATCGAGAAAATAGCGCTTGATGGCGTCGGCGCCATATCCCAGGCAGAGAATGAAATCCTTATGCCCGTAGTGGGCATAATACTTCATCACATGCCAGAGAACAGGCCGATATCCAATCTGGACCAACGGCTTCGGGATATTCTCGGCATCGCGAATGCGCAAACCCATTCCACCGCAGAACAGAACCACTTTCATGGCTACTCCTTCTTCAACTAAATCGTCTTCATTTTTCTTCCACAGTGACCGGAGCGACCGAACCCGCCGACGGCCAACCGACGTCTAAATCTGACTCCGCCGGGCCTCAGACCGCAGACCCCTTCCGTTGTTCTCCCTTCCCGGGTCAACGCCGCAACTGACTCCTTCCAGCGCTGCCGGGAATAACTCATCGAACTGCGCCGCTGCCTTCAGGCGATAGGTGGCCAGTTTCTCAGCCATGATGATTTTGACTTCCCCCGCATGATCCACGAGAGACGCAAAGGTGTCCGCCAGCGCGCGGGGATCAAAATTTCTGATGTCGACACAATACTGTGACAGTCCGAGCGCCTCCATCAGATCGGCGACCTTGGGGTGGTGAGAGACGGCAAGAACCGGCTTGTTGAGGATGTGCGCCAGCACCACACCGTGAAATCGGCAGGTGACCACGAAATCCATTGCCGCCATCCGGGAGAGCAACTCATTCACGGAGTCGATGGGCACATACGCCGGAGTGTCGATCTTCTGTTGTGCTCGCAGGGCTTTGCGCAAATCTTCGATCGCGGACGGATCCGCCCCGGCATCGCTGCCGAACAACTCGACCGAGCAGGAGTATCGCACGAGGCAGGAGGCGAAGACTGCGAGCTTCGCTATGTATTCGTCATAGAGAGCCTGAAGGTTCTCCGAAAGGTGCTCGCGCGGATCGCAAAACGGCCAGGGCATGGGGGCAAGACCAACCAGGGGACTGGGCCGTGCGTCCGCGGAAGGCAGAGCAAGGGCGGGCACCTCAAGACTGTAGACATTGTCCGGAAAAACCCGGCTCGCGCCGGTAAAGCCTATTCGCCGGGCAAGGGTCTGCGACGGCTCGTCGCGGAAAGAAACGTAATTGGCCGCATAGAGCGACCAACGAACGAAGAACTTGCTGAGCGGATGCCGCAGCGGCCCCGCGCCGACGTTGAGAAAAATGCGCCTGACGCCGGCGAGTCTCGCCATCAGAATCCAGATCAGGATCGCGTAAGGAAAGCCCCACGGACCGCTTCGTTCGGTGAGCTGGCCTCCTCCGCTGACAACGAACATGTCAAACGGCCTGAGCTTCCTGAACGATGTGATCAGAAACTCAAGCTCGCGCAGAATATTCCTGGGTAAGCGAATCGCAGGAGTTTTAGTCGTCGTCAGCCAGTTGCGTATCCCGCGTCTCGTCCGGGTCTCTTCGTTCCCGTCAGATCCATAACCGATACCCCAGGTATGTCTGCGAATAGGGTAGGAAGGGATGCCGTGCCGCTTCCCGGTGTCGCCCGGATTCATGGAGAAGGCGCTAATCTCCGCATGCGGCCATCGCAGTCGAATATTGTGGATGACAACGTCCATAATGGCGTCGTCGCCAAGGTTTCCGCCTCCCGTGTGGTGAAGGATGGCAATCCGCGATTGGTTTCTCTGGTTTGAACTCATTGCGTCCAGGCAGACAGACGGAAAAGTATTAGTGAAAGTGGTTGTTTTGCGTTCAACCTGCGAAGCATTAGTTATCGGCTGAGGGGACAGCCTGGAGCGCAGCGTTCCCTTGTTGTGTAGTCAGAATCCCCCCCGAGGGGCGCCCGGCTGCGAGGTCGGCGAGGTTGAGCAGCCGCGTTTTTCTTGCGGCAATTCGCGGCAGAGGTTCCAGGCCCACGGCCCTGAGAATCGTTTCCCAGCGATAGACCCAGTCGTGCCGCAGCAGCGCCTGACGCACGTTGGTCCGGCGCATCTGGTTTTCTTTTTCGGGATCGCTCTCAACCGCGCTCATGATCCTGTCGAAATCCGGCGAGTTATACGGGAAGTCCGTCATCGGATCGGGCCAGTCAAAGAGCTGCGCGAATACCTCATTGTTCGGCCGCTCCCCCACATTGATCGCCCCGGCGGCGATACCATCGAAGTACCGATAGCCGATTTCGATTTGATCGCCGCGTATATCGGGCCGGTCGATGAGGCCAGGGTTCACGATGAAATAGCGACTCCTCTTGAGCGTGTTCGCGTAAAGCTCGCGGTGATCGGTTGGGTCCAGGACCTGATCGGCTGAGGTGCTGTCATAAATGTAATAGAGACGATGATCCCCAGCCAGCTGCAGAAGGGCCTCATGCGTGATCGCCGATCTACGCCCGATGCTGTACACGTCGACGACGCGTTCGGGCGGACTGGGGAAGGGGCAGAAGCGGATGGCATCGACGGCCGGCGGCAGATACATGCTTCGCGGGCCGATTCGCTGGTTGAGGGGCTCCGGGCTCTGGCTGTAATAGAGGCATACAAGGTCGAACTTCTTCAGCAAGCGCAGGTAGTTGCCGTAGGCCTGCATCTGCGTGACCCACAACTCATCGATCACGATAACGGCTTTTTTGCAGTGCGCCCTCCAGTCGCCGATGGCGTCGATGCGGAGCATATCCGTGGGATCTCCGCACACAGCCACAAACAAATCGTAAGTGCGCGCAAACGTTTTTCGTTTTATCCCGGGATTGAGCACGATGGGGGTATGATAGGCGAGCTGTTTGGCGTAATGGTGTCGACGCGTTGACGTATCGAAGCGGGGCGCAAAGAGTTCGGCGGAGTCAACCTCTGCAATGACATCTTCGAATTCGAAGTGGGCGCAACGGAACGGAAGCCTTTTGGCAGCATTTCGCTGCGAAAACAGGAAGACGCGCGGTTCTTGGTTCTGTTGCTGCATGGTCATGGGAAAACTCGGAAAAGACTGAGTGTGGATCAGAATTGGTCGGGCTTTTGCTTTCTCAGAACGGCTGGCGGGTCGTGCCTGTCGTCGTCAGAGACGACGAGCGGCCACTTGCTGTCCTGCTCGGAAACTGCTGCCACAGGAAGCGGCCATTGAATTCTAAATGCCGGGTCGTCAAAACGCGCCCCGCGGCACGCGCTCGGGGTATACACCTGAGACGTCATGTAATGCATCTCGGTACGATCCTCAAGTGTCTGATAGCCGTGCGCGCATCCTTCCGGCACATAGAGCATGCTCCCGTTCTCTTCGGACAGCTCGAGGCCAAACCACTGCCCGTAGGTTCCGGAACCAGGACGGACATCGAGCGCGACATCGAACATGGCTCCCCGAGTGCAGCGGACCAGCTTGGCTTCGAGCGCGGGCTCAACCTGATAATGCATGCCGCGGAGCGTACCCTTGAGCACGCTGAACCCCATATTCGCCTGCTGGGGGACAAAGTGAATTCCATGGTCCGCGAACTCCCTGGAGCACCATGCGCGAAAGAAGCGTCCGCGATCGTCCCCACGGAAGTCCGGAGCGATCACCCATACCCCTGGAACGGCTGTTTCCGTAAACTGCATCGCGATGTCTATTTCCCGGATCGTTCCGAACTGGCCAGTTCGTGACCCTGAGCATTCGGCGCACCCAGGCGGAAAACCGAAGCGTAGCGGATCTCCGCGTCCGGTCTGCGATTGTCGAACGGCTCAAGACCCCAGTAATTCAGCGGCCAACCGGCCAGGATCGAAGTGTCCCCCTCGTGAATCTCTCTGGCCAGATCCGCGATTGGACTCCAGCCCTCTTCGCGAGCGACGCTCGCGCGGACGTCGAGATCGATCCCGGTGACAAAAAGATATCCGCCGGATTTCACCAGCCTTCCGATGTTGCGCAGGCAGCTTGCCGCCTCGGCCGGTTCCATGTGGCAGAGAAACCGATTGGCGACAACGATATCCTGCGGACCGATGATGCTGGGCAGAGCGGGATCGCCTGCGTCGCCGCACATCCACGTAATTCCCTGGCGCAGCCACGCCCTGACGGTTGCCTGATTTCCCTTGATTTCGAAGATCGCGTCGGCTTCTTCGGACGATATGCGTTCAAACATCGACGCGTTTTGATCCCTTGAAGTATTCCAGCTGACGTCTCCCTTTTCCCTGGCCGCGTCTTCGTTGGCTGAGGCCATGGCATCGGAACCACTGAGCGAATAGACGCCCCTGGCAGCAAAATCCACGATTTCCCGCGAGATATCGACGGCATGTACGTTGAGTTGGAGATCGGGACGCGCTGAACGGATCGCCCACAGCATCGAGTACACTTCGGCGCCTTTACTGCACGCCAACACTGTCATTTCCAAACGGCCGCCAGGAGGCTTCTGTTCGGCCAGTCGCCGCAGCATCTCCATCTCCGCCCGGTTGCGCAAAAAGAAGGTCGCGAAGTATTGTTTGCGATCGGCAGTCAGACGAACCAGCTTGTCCAGATGACGGCCCCAGGCGCGACCGAGAGACCCGTTACGGGCAGAAGGAGGAAGGTGTTTCCAGGCGCGGCCCGCCTGCAACAGGTAAAGGTAAACGACTCTTCGCCAGATTTTTGAGTTGAGACTGGATTTCGGGACGCTTGGACTCATGCTTGGCATGGAAAAAATACTTGGACCCCTATCGTATCCGAGAGCCTCGACGATCCCGCTGTCCGTGGCTACGATTCCTGCACTCCCCTGATTGGGCAGGTCAACGCACCCGGCGGGCTTCTCCCATCAAAGCTTATGCCGTCCTGCGGCGCCGGAAAATGACGATTCCGTGGGAGCGACCGTTCCCCACCCGATTCGGCCGGAGCGATTACTTATGGCCTGCTCGCAGGACATCCGCGTTGACCGTCGCGGCATTTCCGCCCGCGAGCATGCGGATCCAGGACGGTCGATACAGCCCGACGCCGATCGCGGTGCCGATCGAATTGTTCACCAGATCGGTCATGCTGGAGTCCCGCGTGGGAAGGAAGTACTGAAGCGTCTCAATCGCCAGGCTGACTGCCACTCCGAACAGAAGTGCCATCAACCGCGGGCTTCGCATCGTGGGCGCCAGGGAAAATCGCAAAGCGAAGAAAAATCCAAACGGAACAAAGCCGGCAATGTTGATTGCCGCGTCGAGCCAGTAACTGCGCGTCATCCAGCCATCCCACCGGCTGCGGAACGGCCTCCAGACCGGCTCAAGAAACGCGGGCGCCACAATGAAATAGCGTGGCCGGATGTGCAGCGAATTGCCGCCGGAACCCTGGTCGTGGATCACCCTCCCATGGCCTTCGTCGAAGCGGTAGAGCGCTGCCGGAAGTTCATCGCTGCCCGGGACAGGAGTTTGATCGTGCAGCCAGCGGCCGGCGTGTTTCTCGATCTGTAGCGGCGCGAGGGCGCGGTCGTAGATCGCCAGGCCCATCACATCGCCATGCCAGCTGTCCTGGACCGCGGAATTGCCGAGGATCAGCCTGCCCCTGAGATCCGCACCGCTGAGGCCGAATTCCGATGAGCTACCAGCCGCAATCCCGTTGACGTAAAGAACTGTCCCGCCCACACCGCTCGTGATCGCGATGACGATGCTTTTGCCGGCTGCGAATACGTTGTTCGTCCTCCACCACTGGCGGACCAGTCGCCCGTAACGATCCAGCGCGGGCCGCTGCAGGGCGATGCCCTCATCGAATTGCCTTAATGCGAAAACATATTTGGGGTCGGGGTGGTCGTCGAGTGCGAGGATCGTACCCGATCCGGACACGCTGGCAGGTCGCAGGTAAATCTCCAGAGTGCACCCGTCACGATGTGCATCGGTTCGGATGCCGTCGGCGCTGACCACGATGCCGCGATTCCCGAAGCGGATGCCGTTCCCACCCTGAAGCCACTGCACATCGTTTTTCGGCGCATGAAACGGCCAAAGTCCAGCGACCAGAATGACGCACAGGATGCATGAGCAAATGGCGCTGACCGCGACGCGCAGGCGGCCGAGTTCGGGACGGTCCCGCCAGACCTGGGTTCCCATCATGGGGCTGCTTGTGTCCCTGGGATTACAGAATATTTCCGGGCGAACGCCCAGGGAGCGCGAAGAAATCTCCGCGGGGTCAATCGCCAGAAAAGTTGGGAAGGGGCTCCGCAGAGCCCCCCGGGTCGCTCACCGAGCGGTTCCTGCCGGCTTACTGTTGCACTATAGAGCCGGAGAGGTTGGTCGGCGATGCAGGAACCACGCCGTTGCCGTAGCAGGTATTCGCGTTGAAGCTGTACGGTCCACCCGCTCCGCCATCGGTTCCGTGCATGACGTTCACGAAGCATTGATAGGCCGGATTTCCATACGTATGCCCGCCAGGACCAGTGCCGCCGGTGACATCAGGGCCGGTAGCCGGATAGGGTATTGAACCCCACCAGGCCGGCTTGCTGGTGAGGTAGAAGGAAGCCGGCAGGGTTTGGGTAAGACCCGCCACCCATGCGACGGTTCCGCCGATGTTGCTGAAGTTGCCGTGGATCAGATCGGTGGCTGAGGTTCCGGCCAGGTGGCAGGTCCCTGAGACTCCGTCGCATCCGGTTCCGGTGCCATCATCGCTGGCTTCACCATAACCAAACGACCAGCCATAGGCGTCGGCGTCATAGCTGCGCGTGGCCGGATATTCCACCGACGCGACCTGCCCCATGGTGCTTGAACCGTACGCGACCAGGGACTGCATCTGGGAGCTGCCGACCACGTTGCCCAGGAAGTTGTTGAGGATGGCCAGATAGGACCACTCCATGGCGCGAGCTGCCTGGAAACCATACACGGCGCCGGAACAGCTCACCGTTCCGCGCCCGCTGGCGGGAGCGCAGATGTGGTTAGTGCCGACAACCCAGTTGCGAAACGCGGTGGTCTGACTCGATGAACCCCATACCGAATCCGCATAGATCTGCGTGACGGTATTTCCTTCCAGCAGATTGTATTGCGGAGCTGCTCCGTGGAAGCTGATCCCGCCGATCACGAAGTCGGGCGAACCGCTGTCGAACTCGCCCTCGGTATAGTTGTAGCCGATGACGTTACCGGCCGCTCCCCATTCCAGCATGATGGCAACGTGAGTCCTTTCCACGATGTTGTTTTCGACCAGAGTCGCGCTGGTTTTGTACGCGAGATCGACATCGGAATCGTAGGTGCCAGGCTGGTGCAGGAATGCGTTGGAGAAATAGCTGTCGCGAATTTCATCGCGATAGCCCCAGTAGTCCTCCAGCTGATCGCCGTCAGTGTAGTTGCCTTCCACGCCCTTCACCCAGCAAAACGCGCAGGAGGAAAGCCCGAAGTCCGCCGCGTAGCCGGTGTTGTTCGCGTAGACCTGCAGATCTTCCACTCCGGCATAGCTGGCCGACATGTTGAACGGGACTGCAATTGGGGATTGCGTGTAAGCACCATACAGGCCGGGCGCGATTGTGACCGTCGTGCCGCTGACGGCCGTCACCTGAACAATTTGTCCCCGGGCCAGACTTCCATTGCTCGTCCACCCGTCGCACCAGGTGCAGGTTCCTTCACTGCCATTCGCGGTCACGAAGCTGGGATTATTCGTCTCGGCGATCACCAGGTATGAGCCGGCGCTGACCCCGCTGGCGCTGCTGAGCGTGATGCTGGTTGAACCACTGGTCGCCCCGCCGGTGATGTTAACCGGGTTATAGCCCGGTCCCCCTGAGCCCAGCGCCACGACATAGCCACCGCCACCGCCGGTTGCGCTAAGGATGGTCTGGTTCGCGCCGGCTCCGCGCAGGGTGACATTCGATGGCACCTGGATGGTGCCGGTGATGCTGTACGTACCCGCCGCGAGCGCTACGGTCTCGCCGCTGGGGCAGGATGCCAGAGCGGAGTTGATCTGGGCTGCGGTTGCGGAAGAGGTCAGGCTCGCGCAGTTCGTGGTGCGCGCCGGAATGCCGCCTACTCCGGAATTCGACCAGTTGATCGCCTGCGTGGTGCTTAGAAGAGATGACCACGACTGCGCATGGCTATTCAGGGAAAACACAAACAACAGTACGGAAATTGCTGCAGTGCTGCGGGTCATATGTCCTCATCCATCCTCCTTCTCTCAGCCCTGTTGTTTTCTTCAGATCTTGGGGCTTCGTTCAGGGATTTCGTGGTCTAAGACAAGCGATCAAGGCGAACCGCCGATAGGATCGTCCTGGTGACGACAGTAGGGGCAGTATAGTGGTCCACAAGTCGATATACAAGACACCAAAGTTACTATTTTTCGGTGTGGCATTACCTGGCGTTCTCTGGCCGCCACCGTCGAGTTCCCGTCTTGATAAGTTTTTACGTATCAACAATATTACTTGAGTCATCAGTACTAGAGAGCCAGGAAATTTTCGCTCGAAAAGCCAGAAAAAACTACCTTCGACTGTGTAGTTTTTGGTGACTTCGGTACCAGATGACTTTTGGGTGGTAACCGCGAGCCGGAAGGCTCCGTTTTCGGGGCGAAACGAGGCATTTTTCGACCTGTCAGGCCCAGCGCCGAGTCACGATTTTTTGGTCGATTCCGCCGGCCCATAGACCGAAACCACCGATGCTTTTTTTGAAAAAACGCGCTCATAAGCGGCCAGAAGGTTATTCACCGAAAATTTCCACGCCAGTTCCATTTCGACACGCCTGCGCCCGACCTGGCCCATCCTTTTTCGCTCCTCCGGATGATCGAGGAGCCACAGGATTTTGGCGGCGAAATCCGGCACCGGGTTTTCCCTGCTGGCGTAGAGAGACGCTTCACCGGCGCTGAAGCGGCCTTCTTTCAGATCGAACTGCACAATCGGTTTCCCGAGCGCCATGTACTCCATGATCTTGATCATGGTGGAAATATCGTTCATTTCGCATGGCTTGTCGGGATTCACGCAAACGTCGGCCGTAGAAAGAATGGCCAACAGCTGCTGATCGGAGATTCGGCCCGTGAAATCGACCATATCCTCGAGCTTCATATCCTTGACCATCTGCTGCAGTCCGGCCAGCCCCGGTCCACCACCGATACAGGTGAAGTGAATGTCCCTTCGCCCCCGCACGCGGATGAACTGAGCCACCTCAAGCAGGATGTCCAGGCCTTCCTGGATACTCATGGTTCCGACGTAACCGACCAGATAGGTTTTGCCGTGGCGAAGCGACGGGTCCGGCGGGATCGCGGTCAGGCGATCGAGATCGGGTCCATTGCGCACTATGAAGACATCTTCCGGAGCACGGCCCCCGCGGGAAATCGCCAGATCGCGATAGCTGCCGTTAGTCGCCATCACCACGTCGCTGAATCGGTACGTGAGCTTCTCCAGCAGAACTTGGCTCCGATACAGCAGGCCTTTCTTCTCGTACTTCGAAAGGTAGAGCTCCGGATTGGCGTCGTGATGGTCGAAGATGTACTTCACGCCCAGGATCCTGAACGGCAGAGCCACCAGGAAAATGTCGTCCGGCGGATTGCATCCCTGAATGACATTGAATCCCCTGCGCAGAAAAATCCAGGAAGTATAGAAACACTCAAAAAGCAGCGCCCCCAGAAACTCCAGGACGTAACCGAAAATGCTGTTCCCTTCCCCGAAGGTCGGGTGGCGGTAGATATGAATCCCATCGAGAAACTCGTAGCCTTCTTTATGCTTCTTGTCTCGTGGACAAAGCACCGTGACCTCGTACCCGTTGGAACGCAGGGCCAGCGCCTCTTTCCAAACGCGAGCGTCAAACGGAACCGGAAGGTTCTCGACAATAATGAGAACTTTTCTCTTCACGCGGCGGGCTCGTTGACCTGGATACGCTGATAAAGTCCGCCCAGAGCGCACATCATGGTCGCCTGTCCCCAGTGCAGGGTCGGCGTCTTGTTGACGATCCCGCGCCCGTACCGGCGGTAATAGAAGTAGCCTGTGCGATCCTGCATGTTCGCTACGGTCCAGCGGGCGACTTTCAGCGCCAGCGCAATTGCTGCCGCATCCCGGTCGGAGAAGAAGACCAGCGTGTCGATGGCCTGGGAGCTGCACTGGATATCGAGGGGAAGCGTCTTGCGGTCGTAGTAGCGGGGCGTGCCATCTTCGAGGAAGAAGGTTTGCTTCCAGTGTTCGTAACCCTTCGCCATATTCTCATCGAACTGGTGGTCGCCGGTACCTTCGACGTAGCGCTTGAAACAGTCGAGCACGTAGGCGGTATGGAAATTATCGACCCAATGCATGTTCTCCTGCTCGCCGTAGTACCAGGAACCGTCAGGCCGCTGGTACTGCGCCGTGTACTGCATCGCCCTCTCGGCTCGGGCGCGGTGGTCTTCCTTTCCGGTGCAGTGATACACGCGAGCCAGCAGGCTGCCACCCAGGGTATTCGCGTTATGGACACGACTATCCTTGATGGGAATGTAACTGATGCAGGCCCCCTTGCCATCCGGCGACTGTTTGAGATCGCGCGTAATGTGTGCGCACGCGCTGACCGCGATGTCGAGGTACTTTTCATTGCGGAAGTGATCGAAGGCGTCAAGAAACGCGTGTCCAATCAGCGACGTCCATACCACCGTCGGCATACCCTGGGGGAGATAAAACCCTCGGGAGACATAGTCGAAATGGTTTCCCCAGCATGCTCCCGAATAGCCGGGCGACTGGTGATCGATCAGCCACTGCAGGGCGAATTCGGCCTTCTTTGCCCAAATCGGCTCACCGGTGACCTGATGCAGGCGGATGAAGCCGCGCGCCAGGAAACCCATGCCTTTGCTGGATTGCGCTCGCGGGATGCCGAGTACCGGACGCAGGTTGACCGGAAAACGGCGCACGCCCTGCTGCAGCACCGTTTGCAGCACGCGCGTGTTGAAGGTGAGCGGCCTCACCCAGGCACTCAGGCCGTCGAAGGTGTCGTAACCGCGGTAGTCGTGCGCCTCAAGCCAGTCGAAGAGACGCTGAATGGCCCCGAGCACCTCGGCCTGCGCAGCTGTGTTTTCGCTCTGAACTGCCGGCTCGCTACCAACAGATGCCACTGTAGTTGCCATTCCCACTCCTTTGATCGCTGATGCGGACCAGATCGACGAGCTGTTGGTCCTGGCGCAGCCGCTTCGGCACTTGCTTGAAATCGGGATCCCGGTTGCCGACGACCACGGTTTCAGCATGCTGCAATACGGAATCGATGTCCTGCATCATCAGCCGGGAGATATGTGGAATCCGGTTCAGGATAAAGTCCCGATTCGCGCCGACCAGGCTGGCGACGTTCACATTTTTGTCGTATATCCGCAGATCGAATCCCTTCCCCAGAAGACGCTCGATCAGTTCGATGATCGGGCTTTCGCGCAGGTCATCCGTCCCTGCCTTGAAGGTGAAGCCCAGAATGCCGACGCGCTTGTGGCCATGGTTCATGACCAGCTGCAACCCATGCCGCACCTGCAGTTCGTTGCTGGGCAGGATGGAGGAGAGGATGGGAAGCTCCAGGTCACGGGACCTGGCCTGATAGGTGAGTGCCCGCAGATCTTTGGGGAGGCATGAGCCGCCGAAAGCGAATCCGGGCATGAGATAGGTAGGAGAGATGTTCAGTTTTGTGTCCTGAACGAAGATTTTCATGACTTCATGCGAATCCACCCCCATGGCCTTCGCAAGGTTTCCGATCTCGTTGGCGAATCCGACCTTGAGAGCGTGCCAGCAATTGTCGACATACTTCACCATCTCCGCCGTTTCGAGCGTGGTCCGAACCAGCGGAGCGTCGAGCTTTGTATAGAGAGCCGCGAGGACCTCCCCGCTGCAGCGGTTCAGCTCACCAATGACGGTCTTGGGGGGTCCGAAGAAATCCTTAACCGCCGAGCCCTCGCGCAGGAATTCGGGGTTGTTGCAAAGTCCAAAGTCGGCGCCCGCCTTTTTCCCGGAAAACTCCTCGAGAATGGGAATTACAACGTTGCGCATCGTCCCCGGCAGGATGGTGCTGCGAATGACGACCGTATGCTGTGCGCTCTTGATTTTCAGCGCTGCGCCGATCTGTTCACAGATGCGCCGAATGTGCGACAGGTCGAGGTTGCCGTTCAGTTGGCTGGGTGTGCCGACGCACACAAACGAGAGATCCGTCTCCTGAATCGCTGCGACCGCATCGGTCGTCGCGCGCAGACGGCCAAGCTTCGCATTCTCAGCGATCAGTTCACCGATCTGGGGCTCGATGATCGGCGTATGGCCCTGGTTGATAAAGTCGACTTTGAGCTGGACAGGATCGACACCGACGACTTCATGCCCATCGTGTGCCAGGCAGCCGGCGGAGACTGCGCCGACATAGCCCAGCCCAAAAACACTGATCTTCACGATGTTCTCCTTCTGACCCGGGTTTTGCGCTGTCGGTTGCGGAAACGGATTGACGATAATAGCTGACGGCAAGTTGCAGAAGGAAGAGAAGTCGGCAGACTCGGCTTCACCCTCGGCCGAGAGTGATTGACAGCGAGGACCGGAAATCTCGTCGAATCAGACGGCCTGAACTCCGCCCTTATAGGCAGTTGCCAGGGATGCGCACTCTTCCTCTTCCATGGCGACCCATTGGGGCGGCGCGATGACAGCTTCCTTCTTCAGGCGGCGAGGCGGAATCGTACTGATCGCGAGCAGAAATCCGAGCCACACCGGCGACATCATGCGAAAACCCGCTTCTGTGAGACTGTAAATCAGGGCCGCTGCAAAGAAACCCATTTTCACCGTGCCGATGGTAACATTGCGCGACCACGCATCCATAACATGACGATATCCGATGACGATTAATGTGCCGAGAAAAGCAACGCCAACCAATCCCAGGTTTGCATAGACCTCAAGATACCCGTCATGCGCCTCCTGAATTCCCTTCACCACTTTCCACATGGTGAGAAGGCGATCCCCCATCCAGAAGCTTTCAAATCCCGCTCCAAACCAGGGAAACTGCCTCGTGAGCACAATGACTTCCGACCAGATGGCCGTGCGCCCCGTCAATGTCGAGTTTCG
>Ga0335073_10010211_pt1 | contig 13189 bp, 12 predicted proteins | sample Lox_Sample_22_FD_207093 | JGI IMG/M metagenome (GOLD analysis project Ga0335073, IMG submission 207093) | Soil microbial communities from Loxahatchee National Wildlife Refuge, Florida, United States - Lox_Sample_2.2 | ecosystem: Environmental > Terrestrial > Soil > Wetlands | place: USA...
TCAGACCGGTTCCGGCGGCCGGTGCCGATGCCGGCCAAGGTCAGGTAGCTCAGTTGGTACGAGCGTCCGCCTGAAAAGCGGAAGGTCGGCGGTTCGACCCCGCCCCTGACCACGAGTCAACTCGCAACCGGCTGCTCTCTACCTGCGAAAACTCAACACCGGAGATCATTTCTCCGGTGAAGTGGTTGCCCGCTCAGGACCGTTCATGACTGCTGTTGGCCGTTGGATGCTGCACGCGGGCTGCACGACTGCTCGTCTCTCTGGAGGTCGTCGTTGGCGCGGTGGTGTCTTGACCTGCGATAACGCGTAAACCTGCAACTCAGCTTGGATTGTTCAGAGAATGCCGATGTGAGCGTGTTGTGGTGCTGCGCTCCTACGCGCGAGCCTCACCCCAGGGCCGGCACGGCGGGCCCGCGAAGGGCTGGAAGCGGTGGTGACAACTGCGACCGCGGGGGACGGAACTGTCGAAGTGGGCGACGCCGGCGTCGATGAGGCCGGGGGAGCAGCTGCGCGTTCCGGGGGCATGTAACGGCGCGAGCGCCGATCTGTCGGACGACGGGAACGTCCAGCAAGTGCCGCCAGACCTTGTCGGGTGGTGGTTTCATAACGGGGCAGGTTTTCACCTGGCGCGGGCAAGCGTAGATTCGGGTGCATTCGGGCAGTGCTCTCATGAACGGCGAGGTCAGATGGTGCTCAATGAGCGCACAGCACAGCGCTGGGCTCAGCTGGCCAGGCGACCAATGCAGGTTCAGAAGTGGGTCGCCGAAGACCGGGCGCTGATGGTGAGCGTCACGCTTGGTGTATTGACGGCCCTGTATGGTTCCTCTGGTGTATGGCTTGGCCTTGAGTTCGCTCTGCCGGAAGGCTGGGCAGTGGGAATTATGGCGTTTGCTGTGCTCGCTCTCAGTCGCCTCAATCGCTGGCTGTTGTGGTCGACTTTGCCAGTCTTTGCGGCACAGCAGCTCTGGTTCGAGCTTCACTATCACTTCGCGCAGCCGCTTTTCTTCTCCGGCTGGTTCGTATTACTGATCGGGTTGGAACTGGCAGGACGTGCACCTGGCAGATTGCACCGGGTGCTTCAGCGGCTGGTCGACCGTGCGGTTTTGCAAGCTTCCGCAGAGGCAGTTAGCGACTTGGAAGAGGACCTCGAACGAGCTGGACACGGCTGGTCAGTCGCCAGTGCCTGGTTTGTGGCAGGCGCCCTGCTGATAAGCTCTCCGTGGACTTTGTTGGTGTCGGCGGGCGATTGGCACAGCTGGACGTTTGGCCCAACGGTCTCAATGCTGGTCCTTCTAGTCCTAGCAGGTGCGGTAGCCGGCGGCTGGCTGGGGCGCCTGGCGAGCTACGGTCTTCTTAGCAGGGCTCTTGCCAAGCGTGAACTTCCACTTGAGGTCGTCTCTGGCCACCCAGATGGAGCGGGCGGGCTTAAGCCGATCGGCGACTTCTATCTCTATCAGTCCCTGACCGCGAGCCTGCCCGCGATCTTCCTTGGTATCTGGGTTTTGCTCATCTCGCTTGGCGGCGCGATCCGGATATTGGGCGACCTCCGGCCGTACCTCGACCAATACATCTGGCTCCTACCGCTTGCGATTCTCTTCGAGGTCCTCGCTTTCGTCCTCCCGATGAGCTCGATACACGGGGTCATGAAAAGGCAGAAGGAAAACGATCTTCTTGCTCGGGCTGATCGCCTGTCTCCTATCATAGCAGCCGCACAAGCAGATATGGATATCCAGGACAGCGAGAACTGGGAGTTGTCGAAACAGCGGCTGAACCAGCTCACCGAGCGTTACGAGGAGCTGGAGAAGGCACCAACCTGGCCGATCGACCAGTCAATTCGCCGGAGGTTCACCCTCAGAAATTTCGGATTTCTGGTACCTTTTGTCGGCTATGCCCTCGGGCACACCTCGTTCTGGCAACAGATATCTACTGCCCTTAAAGGACGGGGGTAGCTATCCAGGCTGACAATGATCTCCCCCACCCGATGTTGTCGTCGCTGCGGGACACCATCAGCCATGCGCTCCCGCGGGATGATGAGCCCGAACCAGCCGGCCGCGAAACTCTCGGTGAGAGGGCTAGTTGTCACGAGGCACCTGCAAAGGCTGGAAAATGCTCTATGCCGCTTCGGGCGTGATGGCGTTGGCGAGGTGAGCGGTGCTGCGCTGCCGTCTGGCGGGTACGGTCCAGATTGTGGCATGGGGCGCGGCGGTAGATGCGTTTGGCGCGGAGGCGGGACGCTTGTCAGAGCAGGTCCTGGGCGCTGATGAGGCCGCCTTCGCGCGGGTAAGCCCGTGCCCGCCGTGGTCGGTCGCCGAACTGCTGTGTCACGTGCGGATAGGTGCCGGCCGCCTGGCGGGGATGCTCGCCGAGCCGGAGCCCGCAGCTGGGCCGCTGATCTCGGCGGTCGGCTACTTCCGGGCCGGCGGGCGTTTCTCGCCGGCGGTGAACGACGACCGGATCGCGACAGCGCGGCGGGGAGCGGCGGCCCTCGGGGCCGGTGCTGCGGTAGCCCGTGACTTCGACCGCGCCTGGCGCGAGAGCTGGGCGCAGGTTCAGCAGGCCGCCCAAGCGCGGGTGGTGCGAACGCGCCACGGCGACCGGATGCTGCTCACCGAGTACCTGCGGACCCGGGTGCTGGAACTGGCCGTGCACGGCCTGGACCTAGCGGTCGGGCTCGGCCGCCCGCCGTGGGTGACCGAGGCGGCGGCGCACGTGGTGGCACAGCTGTTGCTGCCTGCCGGGGCGCTGTCTGGGCTGCTGGATGAGTCCGGCTGGGATCAGCTGACCTTGATCGCCAAGGCAACTGGCAGGCTCCCGCTCACGCAGGCCGAAGCTACGCTCACCCAGCGGCACAACCTGCGCCGGCTTCGCCTCGCGTGAACCGGCACGTCAGCCCGCTGCGTCGGGTAAGACGGTCAGAACGCGTCACAAGGCCCATCCGCATCTGCCGCGTACCGGGCGCCAGCTTGCTCGCGACGCAGCAGTCCATGGCCCGCGTCGCCCCGCTGCCCAGCGACCCGGAGAAAGCCTGGCTTACCGAGTTACCCGCGAAGCATCCAGTTACGCTGTCGATCAGTGCGGCACTGTTCTCAGCCAAAACCGGGAGGACACCATAGATACGGAGCAGTTCAGAGCCCTGGAAGAGAGCCTGTGGCGCGCGGAGACCCGGTTCGACCGCGATCACCTGCAGCATGTCCTGCACCCGGACTTCTTCGAGTTCGGCCGCTCCGGCCGCGTCTGGACCCGCGACGACACCCTGGCGACCGAGCCAGGCCGCATCGACGCCCGACTCGCTGACTTCGCCGCCCATCCATTGGGTGACGACGCCGTCCTGGTCACCTACACCAGTTACGTCCGCCACCAGCAGATGGCCGTCGGCAGGCGCAGCTCGATCTGGCTCCGCGCCGGCTCCTCGTGGCAGCTCCGCTTCCACCAGGGCACTCCAGCGTAACGGGCGCCGGCCAGGCAGTCCTCTGGGCACGCTCGCCCACCGAAGACAGGAAACCGGCGACGGGCGCTGTATCCGCCGATCGGTACGTCACGACGCGATGTGCCTGTAATCGTCGATGCCATACCGAACAGGTCGATCAGGGCGCGGCCATGCAGAGCCATCGGGCCGCTGCAGGCGCTGTAACTGCACGCGGTCATGGCTCATGCGCAAGGGCCGGGCGGCCGGGCAGGAGGATCTGTCATACCTGCCCGGGGCCGTCTTGTGAGGCGGGGTTGAAGCCGCGGGCAACCGGCGCGATACTGACGGCGCTCAGATCAGACCTGGGTCCATGCATGTGGGGGTGGTGGTAGTGGCTAAGTATCTGGTTCTGTTCAGCCTCACCAGCGAGACGGCGAAACGATTCGTCGCGAAGCCTTCGGACCGGGCTGCTGTCGTCCGCCAGGTGGCGGAGTCGGCTGGGGGCAGCCTTGAGTCGTACTACTGGATGTTCGGGGAGTACGACGGCGCGGCGGTCTTCGACCTGCCGGACTCGCACACCATGGCCGCGGTGAGCTTGGCGATTACCAGTTCGGGCGCTCTCTCGCGTTTTGAGACACACGAACTGATCGAGTCCAGCGATCTGACCGCGATCGCCGAGCGGGCCAAAGGGATCACCTACCAGCCGCCAGGCGCCTGACCGGCGCGCTGGCCCTGCCGGCTTGGCCGCAGACAATCTCGGCCGGTGTCCGGCATGCCATTGCCGCCGTCCTTCATATCCCGGTGCAGCGGGCAGGCGCGCAATCTGCCGTTCTGCGCTGCTCCTCGACGCTTGTTCGGCTGGCAACAGTCAGGCGTGCCGGTCGTGCTGCCGACGGCCCGGCCGCTGGCAGCCTGCCGACAGGAACCGAGCTGTAGGTCACGTCCGGTAGGCATCCGCTCGAGCCCTCGGCAACGTATCCGCCTTATTGAAGGATCGGTGCAGGAGCTGCGGTTGTGGCCGTAGTGTCCAGGGGGTCCGATGGGCTGGCTCTTTAACCGCCTGCCGGCCGTTGTGGTCTGGCTTGAGAACGACGTGCCAGCCTGTCGGGTCCTTGCCGCGGTGTGGCTCAAAAGAGGCGCGAGCGCTGTCAGGTCCTGGAATAAGGCATGCCCGCCGCGGTCACATCTGTGTCGTTGAGGAGGGCTTTGATGGCGGCGGTGGTGATCGGGGTGGATCCGCATAAGGGGTCGCACACGGCGGTGGCGATTGGAGCGGCCGAGGAGCCGCTGGGTGAGCTGCGGGTGCGCGCCTCGGCCGCCCAGGCGCAGCGGCTGCTGGCGTGGGCGGTGGCCTGGCCGGAGCGGACCTGGGCGGTCGAGGGCGCCGCGGGCCTGGGTCACCTGCTGACCCAGCAGCTGCTGGCGGCGGGTGAGCGGGTGGTGGATGTGCAGCCCAAGCTCGGCGCCCGGGTCCGGCTGCTGGCGGCCGGGGCAGTGAACAAGAACGACCCCAACGACGCCCGCTCTGTGGCCATCGCGGCGCTGCGCTCTCCGTCCCGGCGGGAGGTCCGGCCTGATGATCACGCGGCGGTGCTGAAGGTGTGGTCCAAGCGCCACCGGGACCTGGGCCGGACCCGGACCCAGGTCGCCTGCCGGCTGCACGCTGTGCTGTGCGAGCTGATTCCCGGCGGTATCGCTAAGGAGATCACCGCAGCTCACGCGGCTCATCTGGTGCAATCGATCACACCGTCTGGTGCCGTGGAAGCAGCACGCTGCGAGCTCGCCGCCGAGTTCCTCGAAGACTTGCGCCGCGTCGACGCTCAGATGCGCGACACCAAGAAGAAGCTCACCGCAGCAGTCCGGGCATCGGGCACCACGCTCACCGATGTCTTCGGGGTCGGCCCGGTCATTGCCGCCACCGTGATCGGGTGCGTCCGCGACGTGTCCCGGTTCCCCAGCCGCGACCGCTTTGCGGCCTGCAACGGCACGGCACCGATCGAGGTGTCCTCGGGCAACCGCAAGATCTACCGGCTGAGCCGGCGCGGGAACCGCCGGCGTGAAGACGATTGTGGGTTCCGACCGAGTATGGATGTCAGCTGCCCGTCCGAAGGATCGCCAGTGACTGGACCAGTTTTGTGAGCGCGTGTGCGCGGCCACGGCGCCTGCGGGCAGGGTTCCTGGGTGCGCTGGTGAGTCCGCCTGCCGATTCGGGCCCGTCCGGCGGCGAGCGGATCGATTCGGCCGGTGACGACGCCGGGGTGCTGGCCGAGTCGCTGTCCCAGCCGGAGTGGTTCGGTCGCATCTACGATCGGCATTTCCCTGACATCTATCGCTACATCGCCAGCCGCCTGGGGCCCGATGACGCCGATGACCTTGCCGCCGAAACGTTCATCGACGCCTTCCGTCGTCGAGCGTCCTTCGACTCCTCGCGTGGCGGCGTCCGGCAGTGGTTGTTCGGGATCGCGACCAGGCTAGTTGCGCAGCACCGCCGGGCAGAGGCACGGCGTTACCGGGCCCTTGCCCGTACCCTGGCGGAGCCTGATCCCGGCGGGCACGACGACTGGGTCGTGGCGCGGGTCAGCGCGCAGGCGCGCCGTGAGCCGCTGCTGCGGGCTCTGGCCGGGCTCAGCGACGACGACCGGGACGTGCTGCTGCTCATTGCGCTCGGCGGCCTGAGCTACGAGGAGGTAGCGGCGGCGCTGTCGATACCACCTGGCACAGTCGCCTCCCGGCTCAACCGGGCCCGGCGCAAAGTCCGCGGGGTGCTGGACGTGCCGCAAAGCAGTCAGGCCGGCCAGCCGAACAGCCAGGGAGCCAGCCATGCCAGACATTGACGACCTCGAAGTAATCCGTGAACTGCTGGCCGGCAAGCCGCCTTCCGAGGATGTCAATAAATACGTCAAGGGCCGGCTGACCGCGGCCATCAGTTCCGAGACGAGGACAGTCACCGCCCGTTCCGGCCGCATGCGGCTTAACCGCCTGGCGGTCGCCATCTGCGCGGGCGCGGTGGCAGCGGCCATCGCGGCGGTCGGCCTGGTCCTGACCCTGAACGGCAGCCCAGCTGCGGTACCCACGGCCGGGCACGCCCGGACGGTCGTCACCGCCGCCTGGACGGTCCGCGAGGATTCCGAGGGGACTGTGACCATTACCATGCGGCAGTACGCCAACCCGGCCGGGCTGCAGCGAACCCTGCGGGCCGACGGGGTCAACGCGATCGTCCGCGCCATGCCGTCGCAGACGGTCACCCCGAAGCTGCCCTCGCTTAAGGTTACGAGCTGTTACTACGCCACTACCAACGATGCGCCGCCAAAGGTGCAGCGGCATGTCGTGACCATCGTCACGCAAGTCCGCCAGGAACGTGGCGGCGGAACGATGCGGGCCGCGACCTTCATCATCCACCCGCACGCGATGCCGCACGGGTCGGCGCTGTTCCTGCCGTACGGGACCAACACGCTGCCGGCGACGACGAAGGGCTCGCGCGACCCTGGCAAGCCCGCACCCGTATATCCATATCCGCACGTTAAGCCGTTTGATCCCGTCGTGCTGAACAACGACACGGTGCCCGCGTGCGTGCCGTTCACCAAGCCAGGATCGACCCCCGCGCCGCCGGCGAAGTAGCAGCCAGCACGGGAGGGGCCGCGGCCGCGGCTCGCATCGGCCGGGCACGCCGATCAGCGCGGATAGGAGCACCCGATGTTCTTCGTCACGTATTTGCGCCGTGAGCTGGGCCGCCGGATGCGGCAGGGCGTCTTCGTCGCGCTGGGCCTGGCGCTGGGGGTCGGCCTGGTCGTCACAGTGGGCGCCGCGTCGGCCGGGGTGACCAAGGCCGAGTCCGGCGTGCTGAGCGGCCTGTACGGGGTGGGCACGGACATCACCGTGAACGGCCCGTTGTGGATCACGACGCACCAGTACTGCATGCGCGCCGGGTGCGAGGCAGGCCCAAACTGTACCCCCAAAGGGTGCCACGGCAAGCCCGAGCTCGGCCCTCAGACAAAGATCCAGACGCCGTTGTTCGACACGGTCAGCGCTTCGACGGTGGCGGCCGTGGCCAGGCTGCACGACGTAGCGGCGGCCACCGGCGTGCTCACGTTCGTTTACGGCCTAAAGCATGCCCAGTCGGGCAACTACACCGTCGACGGCGTGGGCACCGGGCACAGTCCGATCGGCGCGCTCAGTGCCGACAGGGTCGTTTCTGGCCACTACTTCACCGCGGCCGACTCCGACGCCGGCGTCGCCCTGGTGGACTCGGTGTACGCGGCGATCAGCAACCTGAGGGCCGGTTCGGCGATCACCATCGGCCAGGCCCGCTTCACCGTCATCGGAATCGTCACCGGGCCGGCGGGCACCAGCCCGGTGAGCGTCTACATCCCCCTGGCCCGCGCGCAGGCTCTCGGGGCCGGGCTGGCCAACCAGGTGAACCTGATCTACGTGGCCGCCGCGAGCGCGGCCGACGTCGCTGCCGTGCAAAGCGAGATCTCCCGGCTGCTGCCCGGCGACGCCGTGAACACCGACGGCAGCCTCTTCAGCGACACCTGGCCTGCCCCGTCCGGACCGGCCAGCCAGGTGACCGGGTCGCTGGCCGACGCGGCCAAGCTGACCAGCGACCTGGGCAGGTGGGTGTCGGTGCTGGCGCTGCTCGCCGCCTTCGCCGTCGCCTGCCTGCTGACCATGGCGGCGGTGGCCCGGCGGTCCGCCGAGTTCGGCACGCTCAAGGCGCTCGGCTGGCGGACCCGCCGGATCACTGCCCAGGTCCTGGGTGAGTCGCTGATCACCGGCATCCTCGGCGCGGCGGCCGGGGTCGGAGTCGGCTTCGCCGGGGCGGCGATCATCGCCGCGGTGGCGCCGACGCTGTCGGCCACCGACGCAACGGCGATCGGCTCGATGCAGCAGGTGGCCCAGAACGGCAGCGCCCCCCCGGTCGTATCGGGCCCGGTCTCGGTCCCGCTGTCGCCGTCGGTCACGGCCGGCGTGATCGTGCTGGCGGTCCTCCTGGCCATGGCCGGCGCCCTGCTGGCCGGGGCGTTCGGAGCCTGGCGGATCGCCCGGCTGCGGCCCGCCAGCGCGCTCGCCCTAGTGGCCTGACCCGCCCCCGGCACGACCTTCCACGGACAGGAGACAACTGGTGTACACGCTGACCGGGGTGACCAAGCTCTACCACAAGGACCGGCGCACCATCCCCGCCGTTGCCGGGGTGGACCTCATAGTCGGCGACCGCGAATGGCTGGCGGTGCAGGGCCGCACCGGGCATGGCAAGACCACCCTGCTGAACCTGCTCGGCGGCCTGGACCGGCCCACCCAGGGCAGCGTCGAACTGGACGGCACCAGCCTGGGCGCGCTGCCCGAAGCCAAGCTGACACGGGTGCGCGCCAAGTCGATCGGGTTCATCTTCCAGACCTTCAACCTGATCCCCACCCTGACCGCGGCCGAGAACGTCGAGGCCGCCCTCATCCCCCTCGGCACCGGCCAGGCCGAGCGCCGCCGGCGGACAGCCACCGCGCTGGAGTCCGTCGGCCTGACCAACCGAGCCACCCACCTGCCCACCGAGCTGTCCGGCGGCCAGCAGCAGCGGGCCGCGATCGCCCGTGCCCTGATCAAAGACCCGGCCGTGGTGCTGGCCGACGAGCCAACCGGCAACCTGGACGAGGACACCCGCGACGACATCATCGCCCTGCTGGAACACCTGTGGCGCGAGCGCGGCCTCACTCTGGTCCTGGTCACCCACGAAACATCCATCGCCCGCCGCGCCCAGCGCGTCGCCGTCATGACCGACGGCCACCTCACCATCCGGCACGAGTCCGCGAACCCTTAACGCCTGCGCCCATCTGGCCGGAAGCCAGATGACGGCGATATGTGCCACTACCAGAGTCGGCAGGCCTCGCTTTTGCGGCGTAACGTTCGAGCTATTCGGTCACGCTCTGTGAGCTATTTTGCGTCTTTCGTCGTGTCCGTCGGCGGACAGGGCCTGTCGGGGAGTTGCGCTAGAACTTGCGCCTCGGCGAAGCAACCGACCTGATCTCATCCGAGGTCCGACGACCCTGCCGCGGACTGCCCGGGTCACCCTCCTACTGGCGGGGCTATGGGTTTGTAGCTCCGATGACCGCCCGACTGCTGGATTCGGGGAGCCAACGGAGGCAGATCTCGGGCGACGAGCGGCGACCCCGGGCGGCGATTGTTGCAGCTAGATGGCCTATCAGGCGACACCCAGCGACAGCCCGCGACCGGCGAGTTGCGCCTGAAAAGCGGAAGGTCGGCGGTTCGACCCCGCCCCTGACCACCACCTCTGACCAGCGGCGACCTGTGTCTAAGTGATCGTCAAGGTCAACTCGTGACGCCTGTAGTCTCATTTTTAGGCCAGCCACTGCAAGCGGACGGTCGCCCTCGCTGCGCGTGGCTGCAGGCGACAGGCACGTCTGGTGCAGTCGCTGTCCTGGATCAGCGTTGGGTGCGGTGACCGACGGCGGGCTATCGCTGAGCCGGGAACCGCTTTGATCTGACATCCGGCGATCGCTGTCGCAGAAGTTAGGCAGCAGTGATAGGGCTCTGCCGGGGCGTCGCCGCGGTATGCCCACTTGTTGCGCGTTCGTCTCGGGCGGATCCAGACTCGTTGGCATGGGCCCGCCCGAAACTCGGTATGCGCGCAGTGGCGATGTCGCGATCGCCTACCAGGTGCTGGGCGAAGGCCCGTTTGACGTGGTCTTGGCGCCCGGCACCGTCTCCCACGTAGAGCTGTACTGGCACGCCGCGGGTGTGGCTGCTCTGATGCGCGGTATCGCCGAGCACGCGCGGCTGATCGTGTTCGACAAGCGGGGGACGGGCCTGTCCGACCGCGATGTCGGCGTGCCGACGCTGGAGGACAGAAGCGATGACATCCGGGCGGTGATGGACGCGGCGGGGTCGGAGTGCGCGGCCCTGTTCGGCGTCTCGGAGGGTGTTCCGATGAGCGTGGTGTTCGGCGCGTCCCATCCCAGGCGGGTGTCGGCACTGGTGCTGTACGGGGGACTGGCACGCACGCTGTGGGCGCCCGACTATCAGTTCGGCGTTCCTGAGCGGACCTACCGCCGAGAGCTTGAGGAGGGTGTCGAGGCGTTTATGACGCCTGGGGGGCTGCAGGCCTTAATGCGGAGCGCTTTTCCCTCCGCTGACGAGGACGAGGTGCGGGCGTGGGCACGCATCTTCCGCTATGGCGCCAGCCCGGCGGCCTGGGAGGCGCTGGACCGGATGAACATGTCGATCGACGTGCGCGATGTGCTGCCCGTTGTAAGCGCCCCCACGCTGGTGCTGCATCAGCGCGCCGACCCCTGGGTCCCCGCCGGGCACGGCCGCTACCTCGCCGAGCACATCCCGGGGGCGGCGTATGCGGAACTGGACGGCGCCGAGCACATTCTCACGGCCGCTGGCGCGCGGCAGATCCTGGCCCAGGCAATTCCGTTCCTGCAGGAGACGGCCACGCGGGAGGCACCCGAGCCGGACAAGGTGCTGGCGACCATCCTGTTTTCGGACATCGTCGGGTCCACGGCCCGGGCGGCCGAACTCGGCGACACTCAATGGCGGCAGCTGCTCACCGAGCATCATGCACGGGTCCGTCGGCAGCTCGCCCGGTTCCGTGGCGTGGAGCTCGACACCGCCGGGGACGGGTTCTTCGCCCGGTTCGACGGGCCAGCCCGCGGCATCCGTTGTGCGGTGGCGATCCGGGAAGTGCTGCGCGAGCTCGGTCTGGATGTGCGCCTTGGCCTGCACACCGGCGAGTGTGAGGCGCTCGACGCCAAGGTGGCCGGTATCGCGGTCTCGATCGGCGCTCGCGTGTCCGCGCTGGCAGCCGCGGGCGAGGTACTCGTATCGCAGACAGTCAAAGACCTGGTGGCAGGCTCTGGGATCACCTTTGAAGACCGGGGCGCCCAGGTGCTGAGGGGCGTGCCGGGAGAATGGCGACTTTACTCTGTGGTATCTGCATAGCCCTCGGCCCTGATGCCTTCGGGCTGACTGGCAGCGAGCTGTTCAGCGAGGCGACGCATCAGTGCCCGCGGACAACGCGTGTGCGCCGTGCGATCCATCCAGACGGACGGCAATGGACAGGCCCCGGTCTTCGAAGCCGCCGCAAAACGGAAGGTCAGGTCGTACGGACCCTGTCTCCCGCAGCGGTGACAGGACGACATTAGTCTCATTCCTAGTCTCATACATGTTCGTATACCTGCGTCCATCACGGTCTACTACTGGGCTCTGAGCAGGCAAACACACTTCAATGGCCGGTCCTGCACGGTGATCCTTAATCCTGAAAAGCGGAAGGTCGGCGGTTCGACCCCGCCCTGACCACCACTTCTAAGCAGCGCAAACGCTGCTGTCGATCATCTGGGCTGTCCCGCTCTGCTAACGGATTTGCTAACGCTGGGCTTTGACAGCCTGGGCGAAGATCTCTCCGAGCTGACAGTGTGCTCACGGAGGACGTGGGAGTAGACGCGCAACGTGACAGCGGGGTCAGCGTCGCCGAGCCGTGCGGCTACCACGTGAACCGGCACCCGGCGAGGAGCAATGTGGTCGCGTGCAGGTGGCGTAGATCGTGCAGCCGGGCATGAGGCAGCGGCCTGGCCGGGGGAGAGAGCGACTTGTTGTGCCGGTTGATCAGCTTGGTCATGAGCGAGGTCACGGTGTCGGGGTAGAGCGGTTCACCCCGCCGGCTTATAAGACCAGGCCGCCGCTGTGGCTCCAGGCCGACCCGGCGGCGAACCGTTCCTCGGTCTGCTGGCGGAGATGCTCCCTCAGGACCGCGACGGTCTCACGGTCGAGGCTGACCGTGCGAGACCGGCCGCCTTTGGTGGTGCCTTCAACGCGTTTGCCGCGCACCACGGCCGTTGAGCCGCCGAAGGTGATCTCGGCTGCGTCGAGGTCCACGGCGGACCACTGGAGGTAAAGGAGCTCGCCTCGCCGGGCGCCGGTGTAGGCGGCCAGGCGGTAGAAGGCGAACAGCCGATGAGACCGGGCGGCGGCCAGGAACGAGCCGAGCTGTTCAGGGGTCCAGACTTGGATGGGCTCCACCTTGACTCTGATCTTCCACGGCAAAACCCGGCGCCTATCAGGGAGGACGGACCAAGCTCGACTCGGCCTCACGGTTTGTCGTCAGCGACGGTTACAGCTGGTTGGCTTACGCTCGGGAATCACCATTCCCTTGCGTCACGATGATGGAAGCATGTGTTAGTACTCCAGCCGTAGATCCTTACTCGCTCTGGCTTTCACGTTTATGAGGAAGACGGCGCCACTACCTGGCCAAACACCCAGAGAGGCTCCGCCTCAGACCGCCGAGGTTGGTGGTTCCGGTAGCGGAGGTAGTGGACGCGGGTTCATCCTCGGGCCGTGAAAAACGGTTCTGGGGTAGCCCGGGCGGCAGACCCGGCGGTGGTGACGGCGGAGATGGTAGCGGGGCATGTCAGTCTGGATATCTCCTGCCTGGACCGGCTGTATCTCAACGGCTACGTGAACAAGCTGCAGACGCCGGGCGGAGTCGTTTACTTCCATGAGCACCGGGGCAAGCCGATCGTGTCCCCGGCTTTGTTCGAGCCGATCGGGGAGAAGTTCCGCAGGGACATGAAGGGCTGGGCGCAGGCCAGCGGCATCCCGGTGATCACCTTCAAGGCCGGGGAACGCAAGGCCGAGGTGATGGCCCCCACCTGCAGGCCGCTGCCGCGGCGGGGCGCTCGCAGGTGGTGGCTCTCGGCTGCGCCCAGGAGTTCCAGGGGGTGTGGACCGCGCGCAAGCGGGCCACCGCCCTGGCCGGTGCCCGCAGTTCTCCTT
>Ga0335073_10010212_pt1 | contig 13188 bp, 12 predicted proteins | sample Lox_Sample_22_FD_207093 | JGI IMG/M metagenome (GOLD analysis project Ga0335073, IMG submission 207093) | Soil microbial communities from Loxahatchee National Wildlife Refuge, Florida, United States - Lox_Sample_2.2 | ecosystem: Environmental > Terrestrial > Soil > Wetlands | place: USA...
GCAAGCCGGCACCGGCGCTATGCGGCGGCGCCTGACTCGCCCGCTCGGCATACCCGTGCAAATCAGTTGCAACCGGCGAGCATCCAGGGTCAGCTTGGCCCATCTCGGTATCGTGAGCATCCGCCGGCTCGCTGGACATCACCCGACCTGGTGAGACTAGCTCGCTTCGAGTCAGCGAGCCCGCAGAGCCGCACCCGGCGCGCGGGCCGGTGTATGTCCCGCCATTGCCGGGCAGCCTTCCTTGATGGACGCCAAGACTCAGAGCACCGCACGGCACGGGTCATCAGGCGACCGGGCCAGCCACAACGGCGCCAGGACCGCGGGAGCCAGGCCGACTGCGGCAGCCCAGCGTCACCCTCCGCCACGGAGCGCAGGCGAGCGAGCCGCGGCGGAGGTTCTGGATAAACACACTGTTACCGTCACGTTGCCAGACGGCCTGGGCGTCGTCCGCCTGCCAGAGCCCCGGCGACTCGCCTACTACGCCGGGCTTGCCGCGCTAGCGGCCTTCGGCATTGTCGACTGGCCGATCGCCGCCGCGCTGGGAATCGGTCACCTGCTCGCAGAAGACCATCATCACCGGGTGCTGGCCGAGTTCGGCGAAGCGCTCTCAGACGCCTAGCCGCAGCGGCACCCCCCCTCACGCTGGCGTGCGGTGCCGCTGCGGCCACTACTGACGGGTTACGGGCGGGCCTCGTACACAGCGTTGAAGGGAGTTTCCGCCACGCGCCGGAAGCGCGTGAAGCCGCCAGCGGTGACGACGTCCCGGATCCTCGCCTCACCGGCCTGCGCGCCGAGCGCGAGCCCGACCTCTTGTGAGAGCGAGGCTGGGGTGCACAGCAGCGTGGAGAAGGCGTAGAAGGCGCGCCCCACGGGGTTGAGGTTCTCCTCGACCCGGTCGCCGGCCAGCGGCTCGACGATCATCCAGGTCCCGTCCGGCTTGAGCGTCCCGTGGACGTGGCGAGCAGCACCGATCGGGTCACCCATATCGTGCAGGCAGTCGAACATCGTCACCAGGTCGTAACCGGTACCCGGGTAAGAAGCCGCCGGCGCTGCCTCGAAGCTGACGCGCTCGCCGACTCCGGCCTCCTGCGCGCGCTGCCGCGCTACCTCGATCGAGCCGCCGTGATAGTCCGAGCCGACGAACGATGACTTCGGAAACGCCTGAGCCATCAGGACTGTTGACGCACCGTGGCCGCAGCCCACGTCAGCAACGCGGGCACCGTGCTCCAGCTTGGCCACGACTCCGTCGAGCGCGGGCAGCCAGCTGGCGAGGAGGTTGGCGTTGTAGCCGGGCCGGAAGAACCGCTCACAGCCTTCAAGCACGTCGTGCACGTGCTCGCCCCAGCCGAATCCGGCGCCAGTGCGTGCCGCGTCGACGATCTTCGGCGAGTCGATCATTGAACCCAGCGCGATCTGGAAGAACCCTGGCAGGTAAGCAGGGCTCGCCGAATCGGTCAGAGCCACGGCCTGCTCCGGGGGGAGGGTGTAACGGCCGCTGTCCGCGTCGTACTCCACGTAGCCACCAGCGGCCTGGGCGTTCAGCCACTCGCGGACATAACGCTCAGCCGTACCGGTTCGCCCCGCGAGCTCGGCCGGTGATAGCGGACCTGCGCCTGCTAGCGCCCGGTACAGCCCGAGCCGGTCGCCCATCACCACTAGCGCGGTGTTCAGCGTTGAGCCGACCTCGTCGACCGCGCGGAAGACGAACTGCATCAGCTTGTCGACGTCGACCGGGGCCGCGTCCTCGATGGTGCTCATGAGGTACCTCCCTCAGCTAGGTTTCGGCCGAGCGTAGGTTCCGGCTGATCGGCGTCGCTTCCGGTGGCCCACCTAGTCATGCCGGTGGCTGCTGTGCGTCGCACCAGGTGCTTACAATCGCGCCATGCTGCTAGGTCGTCAGCATGAGCGGCGACAGATTGAGCGAGCGTTCGCCGGGGCGCGGTCAGGCGCCAGCGCGACGCTTGCTCTGGTCGGCGAGCCGGGGATCGGCAAGACCGTGCTGCTCGAATACGCAGCTGAGATTGCGAGCGGCATGCAGCTGCTGCGGGCGCGCGGCATCGAGTCGGAAGCGCAGATCCCGTTCGCATCGCTGCTCGAGCTGCTCCGCCCGGCCTTAGTACTGCTCGACAAGATCCCTCAGCCTCAGGCGGCCGCGCTGGAAACAGCGCTAGCGCTGCGACCCGGGACAGCTCACGACCGGTTCGCCGTCGGCGCGGCGACCCTCAGCCTGCTCGCCGCTTACGCAGAGCAGGCCCCGGTCGCGGTGATCGTCGATGATTGCCAGTCGCTGGACGGCTCGAGCGCGCAGGCGATGTTGTTCGCCTTCCGCCGGCTGGTGGCCGACCCGATCGCCGTGCTCCTCGCGGTTCGCGAGGGTGAGCCGTCACTGCTGGACGGCGCCGATCTTCCGGTGCTGCGGATCGGCGGCCTCACTGTCGACGAGGCGGCCGAGCTCGTGCACGGGCTGCCACCCGAAGCAGTGCGGCGCCTGCACGGCGCGACGGCCGGCAACCCGCTCGCGCTACTGGAGCTTGCCGAGGCGGCAGACGATATCGCGCTGGCTCCTGACGGGGCCCCGATGCTGGTCTCCGCCCGGATCTCCGGTGCATTCCTGCATCGGGCCGGCCTGCTCGACGAGGCAGCACGGCAGGCACTCGTACTGGCCGCGAGCAGCGACACCGGCGAACTGCCGATGCTGGAGCGGGCAGCCGCGCGGCTCGGAATCGACATCTCCGCGCTGGCTGCGGCCGAGAGTGCGGGGCTCGTCAGGTTGCATTCCGGCGTTGCGGAGTTCCGGCACCCGCTAGCGCGCTCGGCTCTCTACGCTGCCGCGCCCGCTAGCCAGCGCCGCAACGCGCACCGGGCGCTTGCCGCAGCGCTGCCCGACAGGGACATCGACCGGCGGGCCTGGCACCTCGCCGCGGCTGCGGCTGGGACCGACGAGACCGCGTCAGCGGCGCTCGAGCAGGCAGGAATCCGGGGCCGCGACCGCAGCGCTTACGCCACCGCCGCGGCGGCTTTCGAGCGGGCCGGCCGGCTGACCACTAGCGCAGAGCGACGCGCGCGCCTGTTGCGGGAGGCGGCCGAGGCGAGATGGCTGGCAGGCTTTACTGACCGTGCCGTCGCCTTGCTCGACGAGGCCCGCGCATCGGCCAGTGACCCGGCAACCCTTGTTGCAGTCGATGACCTCGCTGGCACCATCGCGACCCGCTGCGGTCCGGTGGGCCGCGGCTACGCGATCCTGACTGCGGCGGCTGAGCGAGCCGATCCTGACCGGGCTATCTCGATGCTCGCCGAGGCGGCCTGGGCGGCCTTCCTCGCGGCCAGCCCGGCGAATATGCTGTCGGCCGCCGAGCGCGCCGGTGAGCTACTGCCCGAAGGCGCATCGATGCGCGCGCGCTTCCTGGCATCGATGGCCGCCGGAATGGCCCGCATCTTCGGTGGCGACGCAGCGGCCGGGGCCAGAGCCATCAGCGAAGCCGTCATCCTCGCCGATGGCTCGGCCGAGCTGCGATCCGATCTCCAGCTGATCCCCTGGCTCACGTTCGGCGCGTTGTTCCTGCGGCAAACTGGCACCGAGCGGCTACTGCTTGAGCATGCACTGCAGACGGTGCGTGCACGTGCCGCAGTCGGCGCCCTTCCCCTGGTGCTCAACCTCATCGCCCGCGACCAGGCCGCTACCAGCCACTGGGCCGCTGCCGCGGCGGGTTATCAGGAATCGATCGCGCTGGCACGGGAGAGCGGGCAGCTGTGCGAGCTGGCATCTGGCCTAGTCGGGCTCGCCGTCCTGGAAGCACGCCGCGGCCGGGAACCCGAATGCCGGGCCGGCGCGGGCGAAGCGCTCAGCCTCTGCGACCGGCTCGGCATAGCTCTGGCCCGGATCTGGGCAACGGATGCGCTCGGCGAGCTCGAACTCGGCCTTGGCGACGCGGCGCGCGCCGCCGAGCATTTCGAAAGCGCGGCAAGGCTGCTGGAAGACCTCGCGATCACCGACGTTGATCTGTCCCCGGCAGCTGACCTCGCTGACGCCTACAACCGGCTCGGCCTCGCCGACGAAGCGCAGCGGGTCGCAGCGGAGTACCTGGCCGCGGCGAGTGCCAAGGGACAGCCATGGCCGCTTGCCCGCGCTCTGCGCTGCCAGGGTTTGCTCGCTGATGAGGCCGACTTTGCTGAGTTCTTCGAGCAGGCGATGCGGCTGCACGAGCAGACGCCCGATATTTTCGAGGCGGCCCGCACCCGACTGGCCTACGGAGAACGGCTGCGGCGCGCGCGCAGCCGGGTACTCGCCCGCGAGCAGCTGCGCGCCGCTGCGGACGCATTTGAGCGCATCGGCGCCCGCCCGTGGGCCGAGCGTGCCCGCGCCGAACTGGCGGCGACCGGTGAGACACGCCGCCGGCTCGATCCAAGCTCAATTGAGGAACTGACTCCGCAGGAGCTGCAGATCGCACTCCTGCTCACCGGGGGGAAGACGACGAGGGAGGCCGCGGCAGCGCTGTTCCTCAGCCCGAAAACGGTCGAGTACCACCTAAGGCACGTCTACCAGAAGCTCGGCATTCACTCCCGAGACGAGCTAGCGGACTCGCTGGCCACTGAGGCGTCGTCGAACGCCGCGCGCTGAGGAGCGACTGCGGCGGGTAAGAGCCCGTTTCCTTGCTATTTCAGGATTTTTGAGGTGCAGGCAGCTTAGCGGTGGATTTTCATCTCTGCGAGCACGGCGTCGAGGCGGCCGAAAGCAGCATTCCAGCACTCCCGGGCGTCGATTTCGGATGCTTCGCTGAATGGACCCTCGCGCAGTTCGAGCAGGGTGTGCCGGTGCGGCTGCGCAACGAACTCCACCCGCACGGTGCGGATCGGGGCCGCTCCCCCGGCCATGACGTCCTCCGACCGCTCCTTCGTCCAGGCCAGGAGCCTGTCTTGATCAACATCGGTGAACTCGGCAGTCTCCGTCCGGCGCAGCGCCGGACCGGCGATGCTCACCTGCAGGTAGCGCATCCGCCCGCCCGGCCGGGGGTCGATCTCGGCGCCGCCGTCCGGCATCGACCAGCCGACCCGCGGGAACCAGGAAGCCAGCAAGCCGGGCTCGACGAAGGCACGGTAGACAGCTCTCGGCTCAGCGTCGAAGATCCGCGACAGGTTCAGTTCGTAGGTAGCTTCCCGCTTCTCCATCGCTGCCGCCGCCCCCCGTCGCCGCTGCCCCCCGCGCAGACCGCCAGCGCGCCTTACTGGTCCCGGTACCCTGGCGGCTAGCTCCGAACCGGCGAGGCGCGAGAGACTCCGGTTATGGGCTCCATCTCCTTCGGCCGCCGGCTGACCGACCTTGCGGACGCCGACCCCGATCGTCTGGCCATCACCTGCGGCGACCGGAGCCTCACCAGAGCCCAGCTCGAGCTGGCGGCCAACCGCCTGGCCCGTGACCTCGCGACGGGAGGCGTGGGGCCTGGCGACATGGTCACGATCGCGCTGCCCAACTCGACGGACTGGTACGTGGCCGTGGCCGCGTGCTGGAAAGCTGGCGCGATCCCGCAGCCTGTCTCCGCCAGGCTGCCGGAACGCGAGCTCACGGCGATCGTCGCGCTCGCGGATCCGGCCGCTGTCATCGGGGTTCCTGGCGAGCTGGTGCCGGGCCGCCGGGCGCTGCCGGCCGGTTACCAGCCCGACGCGAGCGTGCCCGGCGGCCCGCTGCCGGACGTCATCTCGCCCGCGTGGAAAGCCCCCACGTCTGGTGGATCGACAGGCCGGCCCAAGCTCATCGTGTCCGGCGACCCGGCTGCCTTCGAGGAGGGCGCGACCATCCGGTTCGGCGCACCGGACGGCTGCATGGTGATGCCCGCGCCCCTGTACCACAACGGTCCCATCGTGTGGTCGTGCTCGGCCTGGCTCCACGGCAGTCACATCGTGGTCTTGCCTCGCTTCGACGCGGAGGCAACGCTCGCTTCGATCGACCGGTACCGGGCCGACACTGTCTACCTCGTTCCCACGATGATGAAGCGCATCTGGCGGCTGGCCGAGGACATCCGCGACTCTTATGACCTGTCTTCCCTGCAGGCTGTCTGGCATCTGGCCGAGCCCTGCCCGCAGTGGCTCAAGCAGGTCTGGATCGACTGGCTGGGCGCGGACCGCATCTTCGAGCTCTACGCCGGCACCGAGGCTCAGGCGGCCACCATCATCACCGGCGCCGAATGGCTCGCGCACCGTGGTTCGGTGGGCCGGCCGGCCCCAGGCACGGTCACGATCCGCGATGCCGACGGCAACGAGCTTCCGGCCGGCGACCAAGGCGAGGTCTGGCTGCACAACCTCCGGGATACGCCGACGTACCGCTACGTCGGCGCTGCTGCCCGCACGCTCGACGGCGGATGGGAGTCCCTCGGCGACATGGGCTGGCTCGACGAGGATGGTTACCTTTACCTCGGCGACCGGCTCCAGGACATGATCCTCACCGGCGGCGCGAACGTGTACCCCGCCGAGGTGGAGGCGGCGCTTCAGGAACACCCCGCGGTCAGGTCCGTCGCGGTGATCGGCCTGCCCGACGCCGACCTGGGCAACATCGTGCACGGCATAGTGGAAGCCGACCCGCACTGCGCGTCCGAGGCGGAACTGATCGCGTTCGCTGCCGAGCGCGTCGCCCGCTACAAGGTTCCGCGCTCCATCGAGTACACCGACCAGCCGCTGCGCGACGAGGCCGGCAAGGTTCGCCGGGGCGATCTGCGAGCGCAGCGCATCTCAGGCCCTTAGCTTGTCCGGGCCCACGTCGAGCATCAGGATCGTTTCCAGCAGGTCGTCTGCGAGTCCTGGCAGCTCGTCCGTGCGGCCCGCGAGGACACGGCTGAACACAACCTCGTGGATGCCGCCGACGATCGTCTCCGCCGTCAGGGCTGCCCGACGGCAGCCCGGCAGGAGCTCGTGGATGTTGTCCTCGATGATCTCGGCGAACATCCGCATCGCCTCGTTGCGCCGCGCCAGGGCCCGCGGTCCGGCGGCGAAGACCTCGACGATGCACATCCTGGCAACGTCAGGGTCGCTCGCGGTGAACTCCAGGTACGCCCTGATGCCCGCACGCAGCCGCGCCTGCACAGTCGTCTCGCCGAAGTACGCACGCCGGATCTGCCTGGCCTGCTGGCGAACGACGGCATCGTAGGCGGCAAGGAACGCGTCTTCCTTGTTCCTGAAATGCTCATAAAAGCTACGTCGGGAAACGCCCGCGCGGGCGACGATCGCTTCCACGCTCATTTCCGCGTAACCGGACTCCGCTGCGGCTTGCGCGACCGCGGCCGTGATCCGTTCTTGCTGATTGGCAGCGACGAAACTGCGCAGCAGCCCGTGTCGTCCGCTGGGCAGCTGATGCGGGTGGCGTCTGGCGCCGGTAGCCGACGCGGCCGCAGCTTCGGCTAGCTGAGTGCCGCCTCGTTCTGCTGACGGCTGTCCTGCGGTCATGCCTCATCGTATACGGAGCCGTTTCTGGAGTCGGCTGGTGCCCTTATGTGGCGTCTGTCGGGTGCCGCAAAACGACCGGTTCGAATGGATATTGACGGCGTCACTGCGACGGCACTACCGTCCTACTAGCCAGACACATCTATGTTTCTCAAATCCGCTGCACGTGCCTTTTCGCGGGAGCAGGCGCGAGATTCGGATGAGTGACGAGACAGGGAGGCGTGAATGAAGGCGTCCGGTCAGTGGGTTCGCCGTGCGGTCCTGTGGGGCGCGACGGGAGCTATCACGGCAGCGATGATCGTTGCCGGATCGTCAGCGGAGGCCGCGCACTCGACCTCGCAAACGGGCTCGAGCCAGTCGCGCGCAGCCCTCGACGCGAATGGCGTGGGCTACCCCGCGCCGAAAGGCATCTACAAGCCGTTCACCGATTGCCCGCTGCTGAATCCGCTCATGCAGGAATCGGTCGGCGGCAGCGCGACCGGATGCGTGGCGGGAGACGTCAGTACCGGCAAGATCAAGATCGGAAATATCACCACGAAGGTCGTGGGTACTGCGAAGGTCAAGTACCCGGTTGCTGTGCAATTCGGCATCTGGGACCCGGCGAACGCGACGCCTTCGCAGTGGACCGGCGGAGTTCTGCCGCCGCCGGTGGGCGGCCTTTCCGCGCAGCTGATCTCCATCCCGCAGCGCGTGCCGGGCGGGCTGCTCAAGGCGCTCGGGTGCCCGAGCAAGATCGCCACGGTCCGGAGGTTGTGCACCGAGGCCACGCATCGCGGCGGGAAGTACCTCCGGGTCTACGCCGCCGCCGAGTCGGCCGGGCCGATCTCGAACTTTGATCTCACGACCTGGACGCAACCGCTTGAGTTCCACCTGATCAACCCGCTGCTCGGCGCAAGCTGCGCCATCGGGTCGGTAGACAACCCGGTCATGGTCAATCCATCGCTCACTGGCAGCAGCCTGGTTGAGGAGATGGACCCGCACCCGAGGTACCACCCGGACACCGCTGTCCTGGAGATCAAGGGAGCTACCGCGACAGATACGACATTCACCGCACCGGGCGTTACCGGCTGCGGCCCGGGCGGCTCGGCGAACATTGCCGTCGACGAAGCGATCGACACGTCTGTTGGCCTGCCCACGGCATCGGGGAGCGACAGCCTCACCCTCAACGGCACCTTCTACCTGGCCGCTTGCTATGCCCCGCAGAACATGGCAAATATCCTGCTGGCCGCCTTCCGGGCGAGCGCACGGTCTAACGGGGCGGCCATCGTTCCGGTCAGCCTCGCTAGCCTGCGGCACGGCGCTTTCGGGATCCGGCTGCGCCACTAGCTGTAACCGGCTCACGTAGTGCGGGGCCGCGCGAGAAGTCGCGCGGCCCCTTATTCGGCCGGAAGGTAACGGCGCAGCTAATCGTCGATCGGCGCGGTCAGGATCCAGGACCTCACCCGCTAGTCTCCTGCCATGCTCATCGGCGTAGGACTGGATGCCCGGCTTGGCCTGCCCTTCGATCAGCTGCGCGAGGCAGCGCGAGAGGCCGAGCAACTCGGATTCGACAGCCTGTGGACCCCGGCCGGCGGCGTGCCGGACTCCTTCCATATCTGCGCGGCATGGTCAGAAGACACATCGCTGCGCACCGGGATCTCTGTTGTGCCGGCCGCCCGGATGTGGACTCCGCTGGGCCTTGCGGCACAAGCAGCCACACTGGCTCAGTTCTCATCCGGGCGATTCGTCCTTGGGCTCGGCACGGGAGGTTACGGGCCGGGGTTCTTTGCCTCGGTCGGGTTGCCCGACCGACCGATCGCCGTCATGCGCGAGTACGTAACTCAGGTACGCGCGCTACTGCGCGGCGAGACGGTTGACGCGGGCCCTCCGGTTGCGGCCCGCCCGGATCCCGCTACAGCAGGCGCGCCAGGCTGGCCTCGCCACGCGTCACTCGGACTCCCAAGCATGCCGGCGGCTCCGGTTTACCTGGCAGCGCTTGGCCCGCAGATGCTCCGGCTCGCAGGTGAGGTCGCCGACGGCGCCTTGCTCAACTGGGCCACGCCAGAGCACATTGCCGTCAGCCGGACCAGGATCGACGAAGGCATGGCACGGGCCGGCCGCGAGCGCGGATCCGTGCCGGTGACCATGTACATCCGGGTCTGTATCGATGACGACGAGGCCGCGGCACGGCGGGCCCTGGGCATGCAAGTGCTGGGCTACGCCATGGGCCGACCTGGCATCCCGCAGCGCGCGGGCTACCGGGGACTGTTCGCCCAGATGGGGTTCGATGCGGAACTAAGCGAGCTGGAGGCACGGCGAGACCAGGGCGAGTCCCTGCCCCAGCTCGTGGCCGCCGCCCCGGACGAGATGCTGCACGCGGTGGGTTACTACGGACCCGCAGCGGCGGCGCCGGCAGCCTTCGCACGGCTGAGCAGCGGCCTGGACGAAGCCATCGTCCGGGTAATCACGGCTCGTCCCGGCCTCGAACCCGTAAGCCAGGGCATGGCGGCCCTGACGCCAGCGCTCATCCGCGCCGTCTGAGCGTCGTTACGCATTATGCTGAACCCGGCAGGCACGCCTGCCAGTTCCGAGTTACGCCAGCCCGGCGCTGGAAGTAGCGCGTAAGGACAAGAGCGGCACAGCCCTCGCGTGTGTGTGATTCTTCCTCCATCGTGATCACGCCACGGTGGCCAGGCGCCGGGACAAGGCCACCGGATAGAGGGCACGATGTCGCACGACAAAATCAAGTCAGCAGTTCGCGCGCGCATGGCGGAAACCGGCGAACCGTATGCCACCGCGCGGCGCGAAGTCATCAGGGAGCATCAGTCGGCCGGACCGGCGGGCCGCAGCCCTCTCGCGAGCACTGCCATGCTGCTGTGGATTAATGGCCCCTCCGGGGTTGGTAAGACCGCGACAGCCTTCGAGCTGAACCGGCGGCTGCCCGGCAGCGTGGTCTGCGAGCCGGAGCACGTCGGCTATGGCATGCGCCGCATGCTGCCCCCGCCGCTACGGCTCGGTTTCTGGCAGGACATCCCGGCCTGGCGGCATTCCGTGCTAGAGCTGTTGCGCATGACGCTGGCCGAGCACTCCGGGCCAGTGATCGTGCCGATGACGCTAGTGAACTCCGCCCACTTCCAGGAGATCATCGGCAGCCTGCGCTCCGACGGCCTCGCGGTGCACCATTTCGCGTTGCTAGCCGAGCCAGCGACAGTGGTTCGGCGGCTGCGCGCCCGCAGTCTCGGGCGCGAGCCGAGAACCCAGCCCTGGGAACTCGATGTCCTGGACGGGTGGCTTGAGCAGCTTCGGCGACCGGAGTTTGCGCAGCATGTCCGCACCGATCACAGGACCGTGGCCGAGGTGGCCGACGTTATCTCCGGCGCGGCGGGACTGACGATCACGCCCTCCGCCGACGGCCCGGTGCGCGCCTGGGTGCACCGGTACGCCACGACTGTCCGCTCCGTGCGCTGGCTGTCAGGCTAAGGTACCGGCCGCCTCGGAGTCCTCGGGCTGCGCGTCAGCCCTGCCGGCGATTGTTTCCCTGGTCTCGGTGGACTTCCACATCGGTCACGGTGCAGCCGCCGTCAGTGGCCGGGCCGCTCGACGGTCACTGCTGTCCCGTAGGCCACGACTTCGGACATGATGTCGCCAATCTCGTTGCAGTCGAAGCGCATTGCCACGACGGCGTTCGCTCCTCGTGCCCTGGCCTCGCGCCACATCCGCTGGCGCGCCTGGTTGCGGCTGTCGGTCAGCAGCTTCGTGTAGCCGCTGACCTCGCCGCCTGCCACCGTCCGGAGCTGCGCGCCCACGTTGCTGAAGAGGTTCCGGGCCAGTACGACAAGCCCGAACACGTCGCCGTGAACCTCGGTAATCCGGTATCCGGGGATCTCGTTCGTCGTCACGATAAGAACAGGCTGGGTATCCGGGGTAACTTGCTCCCCCGCGATCCCGCCGAGCACCAGGTGACGCCCGGCAATGTCCTCCGCCAGATCAGCCTGCGTTGCGGTAGCCGGATCGCCGCGAATCTTGAATCCGCTGTTCTGCGTCTCGCACCACACGCACGCCCAGGGCTGCCCCTGCTGCTGGTGCGCACTGACAAGGCTCACGGCTCGGCATGCCGAGCACCGGCGCAGCGAATACCCGCGAGAACACTGCGGGCACCGCCATGCCGTGCCGAACGGGTCTGACGACTCGCCCGACGTTCCGCAGCCAGGGCACGGTATCTCAGGGATGCTGGAAGCCATCCCCGCATGCTGCCACAGCGGCCGATGGTCGTTGTCGGATCCGGGCAGTGTTGTTCGTAGCAGCGGTGAGAGGCCGCCTACGAGGGGTGCCACTGAGCACAGGGGATGATCTGAGATGGAGCCCACCGCCCGCCGCCTGTACCGGCTCGTGGAGCCGATTCACCTGGTCACCTATTTCTCCGAAGAGCCGACCGAGGCTCTGATGGCGCTCGGCCACCGGAACTACTGGGACGGCTATTTCGCCGGGCGCGCCGCGCCGCTGGGCCGGGCCCGGGCCGAGGTCGTCCATGCGATCTTCTATAACTTCGCCGAAGGCGAGGTCTCACGGCACATCCCCCGCGTCTGGGACACCGCCACTCCGGAAGCTGCGCTCGCCGCGCGCGAGCAGGGAAGCGTCGCTGCGCTGCGGCGGATCCTCGGCGATCTCGCTGACGGTCCTGCCCTGGCGCGTGCCGCCAGGCTCGCCACCAAGGCGGCGAGCGTAGCCCCGACGGAGGGACGGGCCTTGTACGCAGCGCTCCGAGCGCTCCCGGTTCCCCCCGAACCTGTGGCCCGCCTCTGGCACGCGGCCACGTTGCTCCGCGAGCATCGCGGGGATGGTCATGTCGCTGCTTTGGTCGCCGAGGGCATTGGCGGGACCGAGGCCCATGTGCTGCACGCTCTTTCGGCGGGCATTGCCGCAGAGAAGTTCGGCAGGGTCCACCATCTCCCGGCGGCGCAGCTGACTGCAGTGGTGGACGGGATGCGAGCCCGCGGCCTCATCCGGGCCTCCGGCTGGCTCAGCGACGCCGGCCGCGAGGTCAAAGCCCGGATCGAGTCACTCACCGACGACCTCGCGGCACCCGCGTACGACAGGCTGACGCAGAACGAACTCGACCAGCTCATCGCGTGCCTTGAGCCCATCGCCACAGCCCTCGACGCAGCCGGTTCGCGGTAGCGCCGGCGCCTTGACCAGACAGTTCGCCGTCGCTCAGTCTTTCCAGACCAGGCCGGCCCAGGCAGAGAAAAGCGCCAGCCAGGAGACGACGTTCTCCGCGACCGCGCCCCAGAAGAAGCTCCAGTCGCCGTCGACGCCGGACTTGACTAGCGCGCCTGTGGAGAACAGGCACCAGGCCAGTCCCGCCCAGAGCGCGGCGCGGAACCATGGATTGCGCCTAACGTCATCCGGTATGTGCTCGACGCCGTCCTTGTCGAATACCCGGCCTTCGTCATCTTCGGTGAGTTCCTGGTCAGCCATGTTCCCCCCAGCGTGCGGCCGGCTACACGCCCGCCGGGTCGCGCCCGCTTGCCATCACACGTATCACGACTGACCACGTGAATCTAGACCCGGCCGGCAGCCGCGAACTTGCGAGCCCGGCTGGGCTTGCAGATCACCGGCGGCGCAGCGAGATGGTCCGGTCATCGGTGCCCGTCCGCGCTGGACACGGTACTCACGGGCAGCATCTCAATCGTCCCTCCGTCCGGCAGGAAGCGCGCGGGGTCCATGAAGCTGATATCCGTCGCGGTCGTGCCGTCCGCGATCAGGTCGGCGGCGGCGGCG
>Ga0335073_10010216_pt1 | contig 13187 bp, 11 predicted proteins | sample Lox_Sample_22_FD_207093 | JGI IMG/M metagenome (GOLD analysis project Ga0335073, IMG submission 207093) | Soil microbial communities from Loxahatchee National Wildlife Refuge, Florida, United States - Lox_Sample_2.2 | ecosystem: Environmental > Terrestrial > Soil > Wetlands | place: USA...
CCCGTCCTCGAGGCCCTTGTTCAGCTCTGCCTCGAACGCCCCTCCGCCCTCGATGACCGCCCTCATGTTGGCGTTGAAGAGCGTGAAGCGGTCACCACCCGCGGATTTGGCGGCGTCCACCGCGAGTTGCGCGTCACGCAGCAGGTCTCCGGACTCCTCGTAGCGGCCGAAGGCCACCCCGATGCTCGCCGTGACGAAGAAGTTGGGACCGAAGTCGTCGAGCTCGAAGGGCTTATGGAGGGCCTCCATGATCCGCCCGGCGAGGAAGTCGAGCCGTGCTCCACGGGCCACGGCCTCGACCAGCACGACGAACGAATCGTCCCGCAGGCGCGCCACGGTGTCGCCGCCCCGCACGACCCGCCGCAGCCGTTCGGCCACGATCTCGAGCAGCTGATCCCCGGCTGCGGCCCCGAGCTTGCCGGTGACGTCGGCGAACCAGTCGATGTCGATCACCAGCGCCCCGACGAGCAGGCCCGGCTGGCGTTTCGAGCGGGCGATCAGCCACTCGGCCCGGTCGAGCGCGAGCGCCCGGTTGGGAAGCCCTGTGAGCGGGTCGTACAGACGCTCGTCACCGGCGCTCTTGGGCGTGGCCCTCGGCCGGCGCCGGCGGACACGGGTGCCCACCAGCACGAGTCCCCCGAGCAGCAGGCTCACGAGCACCCCTGCGATCAGGATGGTGCGCGCGTTCCCGTCGTCCAGGACGGACGTGTGGATCGGGGTCCCGAAGCTCGCCATCGTCCACCCCGTGCCGACGACGGCCGTGCTCGTGGGCGCTCCGGGCTGCGGATTGCCGCTGGAGATCACCACGTGCGAGGACCGACGGCTGTGACGGAGCCGCACGGCGAAGCCCGAGGTCCCGTGGAGCGCCTGCCGCAGCACCACGGTCGGTTCCCACTGCTCGTGCAGCCAACCCAGGAACAGCGCCTTGCGCTGGGGGGACCCCGGTGGGGTCGCGTTGCCCCTGTAGAGCGGCACCCTCGCCACCAGGGCCTGCCTGTGGCCGCTCGAGACGAGCGCGTAGCTGGTCGCTCCGGAGTCCCGTGCCCGCAGCAGCACTGTGCCCTTGGAGCAGTAGTTGAGGCCGCTCGAGGCCGAGAAGACCGTCCGCCGCGCGAGTTGGGCGACCGTCACGCAGGTGTAGCGGTGAGACCGCGAGGGAGTCGTCCGCGGGCTGGTGGCCGCGGACGCCGAAGGCGCAGCCACGGCCGTTCCGGTGGCCGCGCCCGCCGTTGAGGTCCCCGTGCCCGCCGTTGACGTCCCCGCCCCCGCCGTTGACGTCGTAGCGGTCGCGGCCGCCTTGGTCGCCTGCGGGGCCGGTTCGGCGACGGGCACGAGCGCGACGAACCCGACCTGGTCGAGCCCGGGGTAGCGACGCAAGATGTGTCCCGCCCTGGCCCATTCGTCGAGTTCGGCCCCCGAGGCCCGGGGATGGCTCGACCAGAACGCCCCCGCACCGACCGCCAGACCTTCCTGCTGTTGGATGGCCAGGCGTACGGTGTTCGCCAGCTCTCCGGAGGACCGGTCGAAGCTCCTGCGCGCCGCCGTGGCGTCGTTGTCAGCCCGTTCCCGCGCGAGCAGCACGGTCGCCGCCAGCCCCGCCACCACGCACAGGATCGCCACGACCACCCCGAGGCCGGACACGCGCGAGCGGGGCCGCCCGGCTGCACGGCCGGGGACCACGGGCGGACCCTGCGGGGCCCCACCGGTGGTTTGCTCGGACGCCTCGTCGGTGCCGTCCTGCATGCCGCTTTCATCGGTCCAGATGGGCATCTGCATGAGGGTTCCGTCCGCTCCGTCTGGCCATCCCACCCCGACGCCGGGGGCATCCGGCCACCGGACACCGGCGCTGCTAGCCTCACCGACCGCCATGGCCGAGATCCAGCCGCTGCGGGCGCTGCACTACAACCAGGCGATCGTGGGGGCGCTCGCCGACGTCGTCGCCCCTCCCTACGACGTGATCGACGACTCCCAGAGGGCGGCCCTGCTGGCCCGCTCCCCCGACAACGTGGTCGCCGTGGACCTGCCGAAGGGCGAGGGGGACATCTACGCCGAGGCGGGCGAGCGCTTCGAGGACTGGCAGCGAAACGGCGTGCTGGTCCGCGACCCCGAGCCGGCCCTCTGGGCCCACACCCAGCAGTACACGGGGCCCGACGGCGTCACGCGTACCCGCCGTGGGTTCTTCTGCCGGGTCCGGATCGAGCCCTACGGGCCCGGCCGGGTACGGCCCCACGAGCGCACCCACCCCGGCCCGAAGGAGGACCGCCTGCGGCTCACCCGGGCCACGCGGGCCAACATCTCGCCGATCTTCTCGCTCTACTCCGACCCCGACCAGGCCGCCTGGGCGGCCCTGTCACCCGCCACCGAGGGGACCCCGTGGGCCGAGATCACCGACGGCGACGGCACCGTCCACCGCGTCTGGCGGGTGTCAGACCCCGCCGTGATCGCGGCCGTCCAGGCCGCCACGGCCCCCGCCGAGCTGCTGATCGCCGACGGCCACCACCGCTACGAGACGATGCAGGCCTACGCCGAGGAGCGCGACTCCGAAGGGGACACCGGGGACGAGCACCACTACATCCTCATGTGCCTGGTGGCGCTCGAGGATCCGGGCCTGACCATCTTCCCCACCCACCGCCTCGTCGCAGGCCTCGACGAGGCCCGCGAGGCCTCCCTGGCGGAGGAGCTGGAGCGCGACTTCGACAGCCGGGACGTCCCCCTGGAGCAGATCACCCCCACCCCCGGGACCGGCCGGCTCGAGCTCGGCTACTTCAATCGCAGCGAGGAACGCCCGCGGCACCTGACGCTCAAGGACCAGGCGATCGCCGACCGGGCCCTCGCCGATCACGGCCCCGTCTACCGCCAGCTGGACACGGGTGTGCTCGAGGCGCTCGTGCTGAAGGGGGCCCTCGGGTTCAGCGACGAGGACATCTCCCACTTCAACGGCATGTTCTACGCCCGCGACACCGAGGAGGCGCTGTCGATGGTCCGCTCCGGGGCCTTCGACGCGGCCTTCCTGATGCGCCCCACGACCGTGGAGCAGACCCGCGAGCTGGCCGCCGCAGGCGAGAACATGCCCCCGAAGTCGACGTTCTTCTTCCCCAAGCTGCTCACCGGGCTGCTCTTCAACCCGTTGCAGTAGCCAGTCCCGGGGTTATCCTGTTGGTCAACGGAAATAGGCGGCAACGGCAATTGAAGAGGGGTGGACATGGCTGAGGGTCGAGCGGCTTCACGGATGCGGGCGACCGCACGCAGGGACGGGACCGGGTTCAGGCACACGGTCGAGCTCGGCGAGCACCATCTGACGGTCGACGAGCCGGTGAGCGTCGGCGGCGGCGACGCGGGACCCGACCCCCAGGCGCTGCTGGCGGCCAGCCTCGCCTCGTGCTCGGCGATCACGATGGAGATGTATGCCCAGCGCAAGGGCTGGGACATCGGCTATGTCGAGGTAGCGGTCGAGTACGCCCCCCCGGAACGCGGCTGCATGACCAAGTTCGAGCTGGTCCTGAGGCTCCCCGACGACCTCTCCGATGAGCGCGCCGAGCGCCTGCGGGTGATCGCCTCCCAGTGCCCCGTCCACCGGGCGCTCGAGGGCGACGTGATGTTCCAGGAGCGCATTGAGCGGGTCCACCTGGCCGCCTGAGGGCGTCCCCGCGGCGGCGGGTTCGCGGCCCCGCGGCGAGACCCAGGCCGCCGTGCTCGTTCCGCTGTTCCTGAACGAGCGGTCCGAGCCCCAGCTGGTGCTCACCAGGCGGCGGGCCGACCTGCGCCGTCACGCCGGCGAGATCTCGTTCCCCGGAGGACGTCGCGACGACGAGGACGCAAGCCTGCAGACAACCGCCCTGCGGGAGGCCGAAGAGGAGATCGGGCTTCCCCGCGAGCGGGCGAGCGTGATCGGCGAGCTGCCCCCGACCTCGACCTTCGCCACCGGCTACCTGATCCACCCGTTCGTGGCCACGATCCCCGCCGGGACCGCCTGGCAGCTGTCCCCCCGCGAGGTGGACGCCGTGCTCGAGCTGCCGCTGGAGCAGATCCGCGGGGGACGCACCACCGCCGAGCTGGAACGGCGCGGGTTCACCTTCCGGACCGACGCCTACGTGGTCGACGAGCACCTCATCTGGGGTGCCACGGCACGCATCATCGAGGACCTCCTCGAGCGCCTGCGGGACGGGGGCCCGCCGGCCGCGCCGCTCAGGCTCGAATGAGCGCGTCCACGTGGGCGGGGCCGAGGCTCACCCGCGGCCAGATCGGCCCGAGGACCATCATCAGCGACCCCAGCAGGGCCAGCCAGCTGCCCTCCCGCAACGTCAGCGCCACCAGCCCTCCGGCCGGCACCGGGGGGACCGACATCCGGTAGGCGACGCAGGCGGCCGCGAGCACCCCGACGAGCGAGACCATGCGGCCCCCGCCCCCGCCCCCGCCCCCGCCGACGGCGGCGGGTCCGGCGGCCCGGGCGATCGTGGTGAGCGCGTCGAACAGCGCTATCCCGGCGAGCACGAGCAGCACCACGTTGAGGTCGTGGAGCGTCTGGCGGGCGCTCAGGGCGGCGAGCTGCTGGCCGCCGGCCGAGGCCAGGTTGCCGTGCACGCCGCTTATGAGGTGCTGGAGCGATTCGTTGCCGTACTGCCCCGCCAGACCCTGGGCGAGGTTGGCGGCGAAGCTCGCCCCGTCGGGGGTCAGCGTGAGCTCATACCAGGGCAGGAAAACGGACACCGCCAAGAGGACGGCGCCGGCGGCGGACACGAGCAGGCCATAGCGAGAGCGGTCGCTTGCCATGTTGCGCTTTTCGGCACAAACTCCTCGGAGCTTGAGAGCGGCAACGCGCTAGCGGCCGCCCAGGAGCTGCTCGATCGCGGCCCTCGCCTGCTGCTGCCACGGGTCTCCGTCGGCGGCCGGGCGGTCGAGCACCGCCAACGGGATCGCGTTGCGATCGCACATCCGCCGTGCGATCCGCTCCCCCTCGGCGAGCGCCGCGGCGGCGCCGGTGGTGCCCCGGGCCTCGTACACGAACCCCCTCACGGTGGTGTCGATCATCTGCGTGAGGAAGAACTCGAGCCTCACGGTGTGGAGCTCCTCGAGCTCTCCGGGGGCGCCGGATGCACCCGCCAGCAGCCAGCAGGCCACCGTCACCCCGTCGAGGGCTCCCCGCAGCGTGGCCAGCCGCTCGGGGGTGCCCCTCCAGCACTCGGCCCCCACCCTCTCGATCTCCGCCCGCGCCCCGGGGGAGCGGCTGGTGATCCGCACGGCGTGGCCGCGTCCGGTCAGCCAGGCGGCCAGCTCCCGTCCACGGCAGCCGCCCCCTACGACCAGAATCCGTGCCACGTCGCGGCATTATGATCGCTCGGCTCATGGCCTCGAAGGAGTCATCCACCCCCCAGGAGACAGCCACGATGGAGAAGATCGTGGCGCTCTGCAAGCGCCGCGGGTTCGTGTTCCCCTCCTCGGAGATCTACGGCGGGGTGGGCTCGACCTACGACTTCGGCCACTACGGGGTGCTGCTGAAGAACAACCTCAAGAACGAGTGGTGGCGGGCCATGCTGCAGGAGCGCGAGGACATCGTCGCGATCGACTCGGCGATCCTCCAGCACCCCCGGGTGTGGGAGGCCTCCGGCCACCTGGAAGGGTTCACCGACCCGCTGGTTGACTGCCGCACCTGCAAGCAGCGCTTCCGGGCCGACCACCTGCAGGAGCTCCAGTGCGGGCGCAAACCGTCCCGCCACCCGGGTGAAGCGGACGAGTGCGACCTGACAGAGGCGCGGGACTTCAACCTCATGTTCGAGACCACCATCGGGCCCGTCAAGGAGTCGGGCTCGACCGCCTACCTGCGCCCGGAGACCGCGCAGGGGATCTTCATCAACTTCAAGAACGTGCTCCAGTTCTCGCGCAAGAAACCACCGTTCGGGATCGCCCAGGTGGGCAAGTCGTTCCGCAACGAGATCACCCCCGGCAACTTCATCTTCCGGACCCGCGAGTTCGAGCAGATGGAGATGGAGTACTTCGTGCCCCCGCCGGAGGCCCAGCAGTGGTACGAGCACTGGCTCGGGGAGCGCGAACGGTGGTACGTGGAGCTGGGCATCCGCCCGTCCCACCTGCGCCTGCGGGCCCACGACCCCGACGAGCTGTCCCACTACTCCTCGGGCACCAGCGACGTCGAGTACCTGTTCCCCTCAGCCTCCGATCCCGAGGACAGGCGCTGGTCGGAGCTCGAGGGGATCGCCAACCGGGGCGACTTCGACCTCACCCGCCACGCCCAGTTCTCCGGCGAGAAGCTCGAGTACTTCGACCAGGCCACCGGCGAGCGGTACGTGCCGCACGTGATCGAGCCGGCCGCCGGTGCCGACCGGGCGATGCTCGCCTTCATCGTGGACGCCTACGAGGAGGAATTCGTCGAACGTGAGGGCACCGGCGAGGGTGAGCGGCGAACCGTCCTGCGCCTGCACCCGCGTCTGGCCCCCGTGAAGGCCGCCGTGCTGCCGCTGGTGGGCAAGGACGGCCAGCCGGAGCTGGCCCGCGAGGTCTACGCGGCCCTGCGGGAGAAGGTCCAGGCCGAGTACGACTCGGGCGGGGCGATCGGCCGCCGCTACCGCCGCCAGGACGAGATCGGCACCCCCTTCTGCCTTACGATCGACCACCAGAGCCTCCAGGACCGCACCGTGACGCTGCGTGACCGCGACTCGCTCGAGCAGCAGCGGATCGCGATCGACGGCATCGACGAGGAGATCGCGCGGCGTGTCGCGGCACCCTGGAGGACGCCAAAGCTCTAAGCCGAGAGGGGTTCCAGTTGGATTTCGATTTGACCGACGAGCAGCGCCTGATCAAGGAGACGGCCCGCGAATTCACCGACCGCGAGATCGTCGAGCGCACCAAGCTCAACGCCCGCAACCACCACTTCGACGTCGACCTGGTGGCAAAGGTGGCCGCCCAGGGGTATCTCGGGGCGATCGTCCCCCAGGAGTACGGCGGGGCCGGGCTCGACTACCGCACCTATGGCCTGATCGTGGAGGAGATCGGCCGGGGCGACTCGGCGATCCGGACCGTGATCTCCGTGCAGACCTCCCTCGTGTGCTCGGCGATCCTCAAATGGGGCACCGAGGAGCAGCGCCACGCCTACCTGCCGAAGCTCTGCTCGGGGGAGTGGCTGGGGTGCTTCGGCCTGACCGAGCCCGACACCGGCTCCGACGCCGCCAACCAGAAGACCCGTGCCGTCCGCAAGGACGACGGCTGGGTCATCAACGGCGGCAAGATGTGGATCTCGATGGGCGACTACGCCAAGGTGGCTCTGATCTTCGCCCAGACCGACCCATCGCTCGGCCACAAGGGACTCGCCTGCTTCCTCGTGGACACCGACCAGGAGGGCTTCAAACCCCAGCCGATCGAGCACAAGATGGGGCTCCACGCCTCCGACACGGCCTCGATCGCGCTCGAAGACGTGGAGGTCTCCGACGATCAGATGCTGGGCCAGATAGGGGACGGCTTCAAGGTCGCGATGTCGGCCCTGGACTCGGGCCGCTACTCGGTCGCGGCCGGCTGCGTGGGCATCTGTCAGGGGTGCGTGGAGGAGTCCGTCCGCTACGCCAAGGAGCGTGAACAGTTCGGCCGTCCGATCGCCAGCTTCCAGCTCGTCCAGGGGATGATCGCGGACATGGTCCTGAAGACCGACGCCTCGCGGATGCTCGTGTGGCGGGCCGGGTGGCTGAAGGACAAGGGCATGCCCAACACGCTCGAGACGTCGATCGCCAAGCTCCACGCCACCGAGGCCTCGCTGGAATGCGCCAACCTCGCGATCCAGGTACACGGAGGTGCCGGGTACGTGGACGACCACCCCGTCGAGCGCTATTTCCGCGACGCCCGCGTGACCACCCTCTACGAGGGAACCTCCCAGGTCCAGAAACTGATCATCGGGCGGGCCATGACCGGCATCAGCGCGCTCGTGCCGGCGTGAGCTCGGGCGCATCCGGCGGGTGGGCCGCGTGAGCGCCGCCAACTCCGGCCCGGACGACCTCGTCCCTGACGTGATCGGGGTCCTCGGCGCCGGCACGATGGGGGCCGGCATCGCCCAGCTGGCGGCACGGGCCGGTGCGGAGACGCTGCTGTATGACCCGATCGAGGACGCCCTCGAGGCGGGCCTGCGCAAGGCCCGTGAGGGCCACGAGCGGGAAGCGGCCCGGGGCCGGCTGAGCGCCGAGGAGGCGGCGGGCGCCTCCGAGCGCCTGCACCCGGTGAGCGAACTCGGGCGGCTCGGGGCCTGCGAGCTGGTGATCGAGGCGGTCCCCGAGCGCCTGGAGCTCAAGCACGAGCTGCTGGAGGCGCTCAGCTCGATCGTGGCGGAGGACTGCGTGCTGGCGACCAACACCTCCTCGATGCTCGTGACCGAGATCGCCCGCGCCGCGAGCGTCCCCGAGCGGGTCGTGGGGATGCACTTCTTCAACCCCGCCCCGGTGATGCGGCTGCTGGAGGTGGTAGCCGGAGAGCGCTCTGCCGAGCAGCCCCTGCTGATCGCGGAAGCCACCGGGAGGGCGATGGGCAAGACCGTGATCCGGGCCGCCGACGGTCCCGGCTTCCTGGTCAACCGCTGCAACCGCCCGTTCGGCCTGGAGGCCCTGCGGCTGCTCCAGGAGCAGATCGGGGAGATCGAGACGATCGACCGCATCTGCCGCATGGGCGGTGGCTTTCGGATGGGGCCCTTCGAGCTGATGGACCTGGTCGGGGTGGACACCGGCTTCGAGGTCTCCAAGAGCTTCTACGCCCAGAGCTTCGGGGAGCCGCGCTGGAAACCGTCTCCGATCACCACCCGCTACGTTGCCGCCGGCCTGCACGGGCGCAAGACCGGGCGCGGCTACTACGACTACTCCGCCACCCCCACGGGCGGGAGCTACCGCTCCGAGGACCCTGGGCCGACCGAGGCGACGATGGCCGCCGGCGAGGGCGTGGTGGTGATCTCCGGCAGCAACACCCTGGCCACCGAACTACGCGACGCCGCCACCGCCGCCGGGTATGAGGTGCGCTCCCCCCACGCCCCCAGCGGAGGGGTGCTGCCGTCGCTGGCGATCGACTGCGACAGCTCACCCGCCGAGGGATCCGCCGAGCTCGAGCCCGGCTCGGGGGGAGCCCAGCTGGTGTTGTGCGCCGGCACCTCCCTGGCGCGGGTGAACCCCGGTGGGAGCGCCGTCGGCTTCCACGCCCTGCCCCCGTTCGCCGACGCCGGCCTGGTGGAGCTGACCCGCAGCGAGAGCTCCTCCCCGGTCGCCGCCGCCCGCGCCGAGCGCTTCTTCAACACGCTCGGCAAGCACGTGGCGTGGGTCGGGGACGCCCCGGGGCTGGTGCTCGGACGGATCGTCTGCCAGGTCATCAACGAGGCCGCCTTCGCCCTCGGCGAAGGGGTCGGGAGCGCCGAGGACATCGACCTCGGCATGGAGCTCGGCGTCAGCCATCCCCGCGGCCCGTTCGCGTGGGCCGACCTGATCGGCCTCGAGCACGTGCTGTCGGTGCTCCAGGCGCTGTGCGACGAGTACCGCGAGGAGCGCTACCGCCCGGCGCCGGCGTTGCGGCGGCTGGTGGCGGCCGGCAAACTGGGCCGGGGCGGGACGGGCGGCTTTCTCCCCCGACGCCGGTGAGCCGGCCGGGCACCCCGCCGCGCCGCACGGGTCGCGAGTGCCGATCTCACATCCCGGGGACGCCCCGGCGTTAACCGGGTACATGAGCGAGACCCCTCCCCCCTTCCAGGTGTTCCTCGACCAGAACCGGGACGCCGTGTGGCGCTTTCTGGTGTCCTCGGTCGGCCCCGTGGACGCCGACGACTGCTTCCAGGAGACCTTCATCTCGGCGCTGCGCGCCTACCCCCGCCTGCGGGCGGGGTCGAACACCAGGGCGTGGGTGCTGACGATCGCCCACCGCAAGGCCGTGGACTGCCACCGGGGACGGGCCCGCCGGGCCGTCCCGGTGGCCGAGCTCGAGGCGCTCGACACGCGTGCCCCCGAACGCCCCGGGGCAGCCGACGGCGAGCTGTGGGGAGCCGTCCGGGAACTGCCCCCGCGGCAGCGCTCGGCGGTGGTGCTGCGCTTCCTGGGCGACCTCGCCCACCGCGAGATCGCGGCTGCGATCGGGTGCTCGGAGGAGGCCGCCCGGCGCTCACTTCACGAGGGACTGCAGAAGCTCAGAACGGAGGTGCCAGCATGAACAGTCGAACCGAGGACGGAGTCAGCCGGGCGCTGCGCGCAGGTCCGGGCCCTCGCAGGGCCGAATCCGCCGCCGCGGCGGCCGCCGCCGAGCGGCTCGTGACGAGGATCGCCGACGAGCAGCTCGCCGACATCACCTACGGGCCGGTGGACTCGCCGTTCGGCACCCTCCACGCGGCCGTCACCCGGCGCGGGCTGGTGCGGCTCGCGTTTCCCGAGGAGCACGAGCCCGCGATGGTGGAACAGCTCTCGCGGCGCATCTCGCGGCGCATCGTCCGCAGCCCCCAGCCCCTGGACGAGCTGCAGAGGGAGCTCGAGCAGTACTTCTCGGGGCGCCGGAGGGAGTTCTCCCTGCCGCTCGACTGGCAGCTGATGGGACCGTTCGCCACGCGGGTGCTCACCCGCACCTACGAAATCCCCTACGGCTCCTCATCGAGCTACGGGGAGATCGCCGCCGAAGCTGGAAGCCCGCGCGGGGCCCGCGCGGCGGGCAACGCCCTGGGTGCCAACCCGATCCCGATCGTGATCCCCTGCCACCGTGTGCTCCACGCCGGTGGCGGCCTCGGGGGCTACGGGGGAGGGCTCGACCGCAAGCGGTTCCTGCTGGAGCTCGAGGGCGCGCTCGGCAGCTGACGGTCGGGCGGGCCCCCGGCCGCCGGCCCGGCGGCGCTAGTTGGTCTTGGCGGCCGCCGTCCACTCCGCCAGCGCGGGGTCGCCGGCGGGCATCTCGGCGGGGGTGGGCACCTGGGGCGTGTCCCGCAGGTACCACTCCGCGTCCAGCGCGGCCTCACAGCCGGAGCCGGCGGCGGTGATCGCCTGACGGTAGGTGTGGTCGACGAGGTCCCCGGCCGCGAACACGCCCGGGCGGTTGGTGCGCGTGGAGCGCCCCTGGGTGATCACGTAGCCGTTCTCGTCCACGTCGATCTGGCCCCGGACGAGCGAGGACTGGGGCTCGTGGCCGATCGCGATGAAGCTCCCCGACACCGCCAGCCGGCGCTCCTCGCCGGTCTCGGTGTTGACGAGCGTGGCGTGGCCGAGGGCGCCGCTGTCGCCGGGGTGGAACTCGCTCACCCGGTAGGGGACGAGGAAGTCGATGTTGTCCTGGGCCCGGGCCCTGTCGAGCATGATCTTCGACGCCCGGAACTCGGGGCGGCGGTGGACGATCGAGACCTTGGAGGCGAACTTCGAGAGGAAGATCGCCTCCTCCATGGCGGAGTCGCCGCCGCCCACGATCAGCGTGGGGGCGTCTTTGAAGAAGGCCGCGTCGCAGGTGGCGCAGTAGCTGACCCCGCGGCCCGAGAGGTCCTCCTCGCCCCGGACGTCGAGCTTTTTGTGCTCGGCTCCCATGGCCAGCACGAGCGTCCGCGTGAGGTATTCCTGGTCGCCGGCCCACACCCGGTGCAGTCCACCGGGCTCGTCGGCCAGCTCGACCCGCTCGGCCTCCTCGCTCTCCAGCCGGGCGCCGAAGCGCTCGGCCTGGTCGCGGAACTTCTGCATCATCTCCGGCCCCATCACCCCCTCGGGGAAGCCGGGGTAGTTCTCCACGTCTGTGGTCTGCTGGAGCAGCCCGCCCCAGGCGAAGCCCTCGAGCACGAGCGGCCGGAGGTTCGCACGCGCGGTGTACAGCGCCGCCGTGTAGCCGGCGGGGCCGCTTCCGATGATGATCACGTCCTCGACGTCGCTCATCCAGCCTCCCTGATCCGCTCTGGGGAGGCCCCAGCCTCCCAACGCTTTACTTTGTATAGTGTAGCACCCGCCGGGGGGCTAGGAGCCCTGGAGCGCCCCCGCCTGGCCGCCCACGGGGAGCACGGCACCGGAGCCCGAGGGCTCGCTCTTCCACTGGGCGACGGTTTTGCGCAGCTGGAAGTAGGCGATGCCGCCGGGGATGGTGGGCAGCCAGAAGGAGATGGCGCGGTAGGAGAGCACCGCCAGCACCGCCAGGTCGAACGACACGCCGAAGGCGGCGAAGGCCCCGATCATGCCGCCCTCGACCCCCCCGAGGCCGCCCGGGAGGGGCAGCAGGTTGGCGAGCGTCCCGACGAAGTAGCACATCCAGATCACCGACAGCGGGGGCGGGGTCCCGAAGGCGTGGAACATCGCCCACAGCACGAGGATGTCGAAGGTCCACCACACGATCGCCCCCAGCAGGCCGGGGCGGCGTTCCCGGATCAGGTCCATCGCGGTGCGCACCCCGCTGGCCGCCAGCGCCGGGGCCGCCACGGTTTTGGTGAACAGGTGAGCCACCCGGCTGGGGCCGGACGCCCAGGCGTGCAGGCGCCGCTCGACGTCCTTGGGCAGCAGCGCGATCGCCCCCGTGACCACGAACAGGACGAAGCCGGCGATGGCCGGCACCACCGTGATCGCGAACGACCCCCCGCCGGGGAAGGCCCCGGTCGCGAGCGCCACGCCGTCGATCAGCAGCGAGCCGGCGTAGACGGCGTACAGGAGCACCATGAAGGCCACCAGCCGGCAGGCCACCACCCGCGGTCCCATCCCCGAGCGCCGCAGCGCCCAGGCGGTCAGCGCGATCCCCCCGGCGCCCCCGGCCGCGAACAATCGCGTCGCCACCAGGCCGGCCATCGTGATCTGGTAGCTGACCCGCCAGGAGATCCGCGAGACCCCGCGGGCGAAGACGGTGCGGAACAGCACCACGTAGCCGGCGAACGACACGACCTCGAAGGCCACCCCGATCGCAACCCACCATTTGTCCCCCTTCTCGATCCGTTTGACGTCCTGGCTGACGCCGGCGAGCTTCGGCAGCACCAGGTAGAGGAAGGCGACGATCGAGACCGCGAACAGGCCGAAGGCGAGCAGTTGGCGGCGGGTGAGCCGCACGCGCGGCATTTCGTCCTCGCCGACGTGGACGACGGGCTGGTCGTCCTCCGCCGTCAGCCCTGCCGGGTCCTCCGGCCGGGCCGGCGTCAGGCGCTCACCGAGCCGCGCGTCGGCGGGCTTCGCGGCGGGGTCCTCGTCAGGATCGGGCGTCGAGATGCCGGCCTCCTCCGTGGAGGTCTCTGT
>Ga0335073_10010218_pt1 | contig 13185 bp, 11 predicted proteins | sample Lox_Sample_22_FD_207093 | JGI IMG/M metagenome (GOLD analysis project Ga0335073, IMG submission 207093) | Soil microbial communities from Loxahatchee National Wildlife Refuge, Florida, United States - Lox_Sample_2.2 | ecosystem: Environmental > Terrestrial > Soil > Wetlands | place: USA...
TGGGCGGACTCTCCCTGCTGCTCGCCGGTACTGCCTTCCTGATTGCCAGGAAGTTCGGCGGGCTGGTCTTCGTGACCGTCTTCTACGGGCTGCTCGCACTGAGCGGCTTGCTGTTCCGTGATACCTGGGTGGCCGGTGGTGACGGGTGGCTCGTGCTGCTGCGCGGACGGGAGCAGCTGGCATGGGTGAGGACGGGCCGGCGCCGGAGGCCGTGATCGAGGACGCGACCTGAACGGGACGCCTGTCTCACCAAATCTCGTCGCTGTCTTACTGGGCACGCCCGGGACAAGAGCGGGTGCTCAGATCTGGAAAAGCCCCCCGGAGACGAAGAGGTCGTTGCCGATCATGTAACTGCTGTCGTCGCAGCTCAGAAACAGTATCCCGGCCGCGATCTCGTCCGCGTGACCCAGCCGGCCGATCGGGATCGTCTCGACGAATCGCTCGCGGAGGGCGTCGGCCTCTTCGTCGCTTGAGACCTGACTGTCGATCATCGGGGTGTCGGTCACACCCGGGCTGAGCACGTTGACCCGAATCCCCCGCTGCTTAAGACTGGCAGCCAAGGTCCGGCCAAAGGAACGCACAGCGGCCTTGGTGGCCGCGTACGTCACGTATTCCGGGATCCCGTTGGCTGTGGCAGCCGAGGACACGAGCACGACACGCGAACCCTCCCGGAGCAGCGGCAGGGCCTTCTGCACCGTGAAGAGCGTTCCGCGGGCGTTGATGTTGAACGTCTCGTCGAAATGCTCGGGCGTGACCTGCTCGATCGGTACCAGCTCCACATGGGCCGCGTTGGCCACCAGCACATCAACGTGTCCATGCCGCCCGCCGACGACCTGGAAGATCCGGTCGAGGTCATCGAGCTTGGCCACATCACCCCGCACCGCGGAGGCCTTCGGGCCGATCAGCTCCACCGCCTTGTCCAACCCGGCCTGATGGCGGCCGGTGATCACGACCTCCGCTCCTTCCTTTGCGAATAGCTGCGCGGTGGCAAGGCCGATGCCGCTGCTTCCGCCAGTAATGACCGCAACTTGGCCATCAAGCTTTCCCATTGAAGCCTCCATCGGGTGAGCACGGGCGCAACGGGACTTGATGGGCCCCGGCAGGTCAGTGGCCTGCGGGAAATCGCCGTCTGGCCCGGCGTGGTGGCCAACACGGTGAGTCCATGTCACGAGACCCTGAAACCCGCCACCGTCCCGTTCAAGATCTATACCCAGGACCGGCGACGACGGCACAACGGCACCTGGTCAGAACCGGCGCACCCGCGTAAATGCCATCGACGCGGGATCCAGCACGGTGGCATACTGGGCGGTGCAGGACGAGAGGCGCTGCAACGGGGTGTTCCCGCCACGCTCGTCCTGACCTTCCGCTGACGAAGGGCGCCTCCGATCGAGGAGGTGCTCGTGAGCATTGTCGGCATGCCCGCCCATCCTGGTGCATCAGCTTCCCAAACGTTCCCGAAGATCGAGCTGCACGTGCACCTGGAGGGCACCGTGCGGGCCCGGACACTGCTGCAGATCGCCAAGCGCAACAGCGTGCCGCTGCCCGCGGACTCGGTAGAAGGACTCGCCGGGCTCTACGAGTACCGCGACTTCGCCCACTTCCTAGAGGTATGGCTGCTGACCACCGGGGCGCTGCGCACCGAGCGGGACTTCCGCCAGGTTGTGGTGGACTACGCGGGCGAGGCGGCCAGCCACGGCGCGGTCTACATCGAGGGAATCTTCACCCCCGCGGAGCCGGCCGGGCGCGGATGCGACTGGGATGAGGTCTTCGCAGGCTACTGCGACGGCGCCCAGCAGGCAGCCGAGCAGCACGGCGTCCAGGTCCGGCTGACACCGGACATCCCGCGTGGGTACCCGCTGGAGATGGCCGAGCTGACCGCCCGGCATGCGGTGGCCTACCGCGACCGCGGCGTGGTCGGCGTCGGCCTGGGCGGCCTGGAGGCCGAATACCCGCCCGAGGCGTATGCGCGGGCGTTCGAGATCGCCCGAGACGGCGGGCTCGGATCGGTGCCGCACGCTGGCGAGGCGGCGGGCCCGGTGTCGGTCCGCGGCGCGCTGGACAGCTTGCGCGCGGACCGGATCCGGCACGGCATCCGGGCCGCCGAAGACCCTGGCCTGCTGCGGGAACTCGCCGCGCGAGGCGTGGTGCTGGACGTGTGCCCGATCTCGAACTTGCGCACCGGTGTGGTCGGCTCGCTGGCTGAGCACCCGCTGCCCGAGCTGGCCGCGGCTGGTATTGGCTGCTCGGTGTCCACCGACGATCCGGCGATGTTCGGAACGGACCTGGCCGCCGACTACGCAGCCGCAATAGAACTGGGCGTAACGGCCCGGGACTGCTACCTGGCCGGGCAGCGCGGCGCACTGTGCGACGCGCGGACCAAGAGCGAACTGCAGCAGACCGGCGACGCCTTTGACTGGGCCGGGATCGGCTCATGACTCAGCGCCACGCCGACTCCATCCCGGCCTATTCGATCGGCTGATGGGACATGGCGGCCGGCTGGCGGCCGGCGAGCAGCCAGCCGAGAGCGGCCGCGATCAGAGGCAGTCCGAGCACGATCGTCAGCAGGCTTGCCACGGGCACGTCCCCGAGGGAGGAAAGACCTCCGTGCACGGAGTTGGCCCGCAGCCAGCCGATGACCCCGACGTAGCCGGCCAGCGTGCCGAGGATCGCCCCGAGCAGCCCCAGCGCTCCGGCCGTGGCCGCGGTGATCGTCCGGCGGGTATAGCTGCTCGCTCCGGTTGCGGCCAGCGTGCGCAGGTCACCGGCAGTCTCGCTGCGGATCAGGCCGATGCTCATCACCAGGATGCACAGCGCCAGGACGATCCCGAACACGCTGGCCCAGCCGGTGACTTCGGCGGACGTCGGCTCGTCGTTCCTGGTCTCGACGCTCACGCTCGCCGGTGCCGCGACCGCCTGAGCGTTGTGGATCTCGGCCGCGGTGAGCGGCTCGGCGGACTGGGCGAACCATGCGTTCGTACTGATCGAGGACGACAGGCCAAGCGCGTGCACCGCGTGCTCGGTGATCAATGTGTTCGGCCCGTGTATCCCGGCCGGGAGCGTGCCCAGGCTCTGGATCACCGGGTTGTTCAGCCCGCCGGACCTGCTGCAGGAAGCGTTCTCGCACCACTGCAGATCGACGCCCGAGCCCCCGGCCAAGCCCGGAAGCGAGGTCACGATGTCGGCGCCCGGCTCCACCTCCGATGCACCGATCCCCAGCGCGTGCAGCAGCTGCGGGGTGGCAACGTAGATCGATTCGCCGAGGGACTTCGTCCCGGAGCTGTTCTGCAGCCCCGCGCTCGTTGCCTCCAGCGCCGTGACGGAGCGCGCGCCGAGGGCTGCGCCGACGCGATCCGCCGACTTCGCCATGGCTTTCAGCATGCTCGCGGACGGGTTCGGAGGACCGGGCCAGATAACGGCCTGGTTCGAGGCGAGGTTCGGGCCCGCGGGGTCCCAGACGTCGGAGTAGCGCGCTTGCGCGAAGACAGCGATGATCACCGCGATCATCACCCCGATGCTGACCGCGGCCAGCACCGAGCCTGACCGTGCCCGGTAGCGCGCCAGGTCACGCAGTGCGATCCGCACGGCGACCGGCGTGTGCCGGGCGATCCCGCCCAGCCCCGCGAGGAAGAACGGGGCCAGCAGGATCACCGCGGGAATCAGGGCGACGATACCGAGCAGCAGCCCGGGCAGGCGTCCGCTGCCGGTGCCGCCGTAGCCGAGCAAGACGAAGGCGATCACGAGGAAGACGATCCCGGGCAGGGCCGAGCGGTGCACCGGCTTCGGCGGGGCGGGGCGCCCGGAGAAGGCGGCCATCACCGAGAGCCTGGCGATGGCGCGGGCCGGCCGCGAGGCGGCCCAGTACGTCGCGACCAGCGCGAGCGCGATCGCTGCGGCGACCACCGCCCAGGGCAGGGCGAGCACTCCGATCAGGTGGTGGGCACTCTGCTCCAGGTGCGGCCGGTAGCCGAACCAGAGGACGAGACCGAACACCGTCCCGGTCAGCGCCCCGGCGGCACCGGTCACGACGCCGTTCGCGCGCACGACGAGCGAGACGTTCTTGCCGGTGGCGCCGACCGAGGCCAGCATGCCCAGCGAACGCAGCCGCCGCTGGGCAAGCACGGTGAATCCGCCCACCGCCATCAGCGCGATGAGGATCATGCCGATCGTGAGCACGGCGAGCGAGAGCGTATCCGGGTTGATTTTGTTGTGGCTCGCCACCGACGCCGGAGTCGACACGTAGGGGCCGATCGAGCCGGGGTCCACGCCTGGCGCGTCGAAGAGCACCGTCACCTGGTCCGGGGACTTGACCTGTCCTGGCCGCACGAGGGCGAACTCGTCCAGAAGGCTCTGGGGATTCTCGACGATGCCCACAACCTCCCGGGCCACACCTCCAGCCCGCCAGACCTCACCGAGCTTCAGGTTGAAGTCCGAGGCGACTCCGGGCGTGATGGCCACCTGGTTCGCCGCCGACGGGTAGTGACCCGAGATGAGCGAGAGCATGGGCCCGCCGAACGGGCCGGCCGGGTTCTGGGCACGGAGCTGGTAGGTGCTGATCGAGCCGGGAACTTGCTCCCCCTGGTTCTCGATGACGTCGACCCGCCCGAAGCGGTGCTCCAGAGCGGCGATCCGCCCGGCGAGTTGCGGGCCAGTCCCGGTCAGCGTGGCCGCGTCCTCGGCGGTGCCGAACCCCGAGTTCGCGGGGGGCGGCGTGTTGGTCGCCGCCGCAGAGCCGACGATTGTGGCGCCGACGGCTACGGTGATCAAGGCGAGGACCAGGAGCTGCTGGCGCCACTCCCGGCGGAACAGGCGCCAAGCCCAGCGGATCACCGCGCGGCGGGCGGCCATGCCCCCGCTGGCCTTCCCGGTGTCGGCTGGCCGCTCCCCCACCATGGTGCTCACCCGCGCGCCGCCGCGACGGCCTGGTCGGCGATCTGGCCATCCCGAAGGAACACCACCCGGTCGGCCCACGAGGCAAGCTGCGCGTCGTGGGTCACCACGACCGCGGCCATCCCCCCGCCCGCCTCCCCTCCCGGCTTCCCTTTGCACGCGTCGTGCACGAGGCGCATCACCGCCGTCGCGTTGGCCGAGTCCAGCGCGCCTGACGGCTCGTCGGCCAGCAGCAGGCGCCGCTCCCCCACCACCGCCCGGGCGATCGCCACCCGCTGCCGTTCTCCGCCGGAGAGCTGGTCCGGGTACTGGCCGGCCCGCCCGGCCAGGCCCAGCCCTTCCAGTGCCCGCACGCCCGCGGTCTGTGCCTTCCGGGCCGGCATGCCGCCGAGTTCCAGCGGCAGGCTGACGTTCTCCGCCGCGGTCAGCCCGGGCAGCAGGTTGAAGTCCTGGAACACGTAGCCGATCGTGCGCCGCCGCAGCCGGGCCTTGGCGTTCTGCGACATCCGGCCCAGCGCGTGCCCGGCGATCAGCACCTCGCCGCTCGTCGGCTCCTCCAGGCTGCCCGCGATGGTCAGCAGCGTGGACTTGCCCGAGCCGCTCGGTCCCATCACGGCCACCATCGTCCCCGCGCCGACCCTCAGGTCGACCTCGCACAGCGCGTGCACCTCAGCGGCACCCTGGCCGTAGATCTTCGACACGCACCGTAGTTCCAGCAAACTCTCAGTCATGAGCGTGAACGGTAACGACCGGCCGATAACACCGCCGTAACACCCGATCGGCCGTCCGCCCAAACCCGGAGCGTGCTGTGTTATCGGAGTGTTAGGCCTGGCCAGGCATCATGGAGGCATGCGCGTGCTGGTCGTGGAGGACAATGAGGTGGTGGCCCAGGCCGTCGCCCAGGGCCTGCGTGACCAGGGAATCGCCGTGGATGTGGCCGGCGACGGCGCGGCCGGGCTGGACAAGGCCGGGCTCTGGGCCTATGACGTCATCGTGCTCGACCGTGATCTGCCGACCGTGCACGGGGACGATGTCTGCGCGCGGCTGGCTGGCCGCCCGGGCGGCGCCCGGATCCTCATGCTGACCGCGGCCGGCCAGCCCGATGACCGGGTCGACGGGCTGAACCTCGGCGCGGATGACTACCTGGCCAAGCCATTCCACTTCCCGGAGCTGGTCGCCCGGGTCGGCGCGCTCAGCCGCCGGGTGCCGCCGGCGCCGCCGGTGCTGCGCCGCGGTGAGCTGACCCTGGACCGGCCCAGGCGCCGGGCCAGCCGGAACGGGGAGCCGGTGCCGCTGAACCGCAAGGAACTCGGCGTGCTGGAGGTGCTGATGTCCGCCGACGGCGCGGTGATCAGCGCCGAGCAGCTGCTGGAGCGGGTGTGGGACGAACACGCCGACCCGTTCACCAACGCCGTCGCGGTGACCGTGATGCGGCTGCGGCGCAAGCTCGGCGAGCCGCCGCTGATTGAGACCGTCATCGGCGGCGGGTACCGGCTGCCATGAGGGTCAGGCTGGCCGCGCTCAGGCCGTGGCGCGCCAGCATCCGGGCGCGGATAGTGATCGCCTGCGCCGGGCTGTTCCTGGTTCTCGGCGCCACCTTGATCGGCCTCGCCTACACCCAGGTCGGCCACGTCCGGGTGGTTGGATCCGACCCCCGGGGCGAGGTCAGCTGGACCCGGGGCAACGTGACGTACTTCGACGACGCGAACAACCCGCAGGTCATCGCGATCGTGGCCGCCAGCGACCGCCGCCATTTCCTGGAGTTCTCACTAGCCGGGCTGGGCCTGTTCACCGCGCTGGCCGCCGGGTTCGGCTGGGCGTTCAGCGGCCGAGTCCTGCGGCCGCTGGCCGCCGTCACCACGGCGGCGCAGGCCGCCTCCCAGGAGAACCTGGGCCAGCGGCTGGCCCTGGCCGGGCCGCCCGATGAGCTCAAGGAACTGGCCGACACCTTCGACGCGATGCTCGCCCGGCTGGAGGCCGCGTTCGCCAGCCAGCGCCGGTTCGTGGCCAACGCCTCGCACGAGCTGCGCACGCCGCTGACCGAGATGCGCACCCTGATCGACGTCACCACGGCCAGGCCGGCCGCCTCCGCCGCACAGCTGGAACCGGTGCTGGCCGCGATCGGCGCCGCCGTGGACCGGTCCGAGGAACTGATCGAGGCGCTGCTCACCCTGGCCCGCTCCGACCGCGGACCGGGCCCGGCCGAGACCGTCGACCTGCCCACCGCGGTCGAGGACGCCATCGACCTGGCCGGCCCGGCCGCCCGGGCCGGGCAGATCCAGGTCGGCGCCGCGCTGCAGGACGCGCAGGTCACCGGGGACCGGGTGCTGCTCGAACGGCTGGTCAGCAACCTGATCGACAACGCCGTGCGGCACAACGTGCCCGGAGGCTGGGTGCTGGCCAGCACCAGGACCGAAGCAGGCGTCGCCGAGATCACCGTCGCCAACAGCGGCGAGCACATCCCCGCGGACCAGGTGACCGGGCTGTTCGAGCCGTTCCGCCGCCTGTCCGGCCGGACCGGCAGCCGGCCAGGTTCCGGTCTCGGGCTGTCCATCGTGGCATCGGTGGCCAAGGCCCACGGCGGCCACGCCGAGGCCCGCGCCCGGCCAGACGGCGGCATGGACGTGCAGATCACGCTGCCGGCCACGGCGAACGGGCACGCGCCTGTCCTCAAGCGTCCCTGAACCGGAGCACGCTCCCGCCGGCCAGCAGGGCCACGCCGGTCCAGATGGCCAGGACCCCCAGGCCGCCCCACGGGCTGATCGGCAAGCTGTGCACACCGGTGGTCGCCTGAATGGTCAGCCCGGCAACCGTCGGCGTCCAGCGCTGCAGCCGGTGCTGCCAGGCCGGGCTGGTGACAAAGGCCAGGATGATCGGGAACAGGTAGAGCACGGCCAGTGCCGCGCCGATCGACACGGCGGAGTCGCGGATCATGGCCGCGACCCCGAGACTCAGCAGGGCTATCAGGCCCAGGTACAGCACCGAGCCCACCGCGGCGCGAAGCGTGGGCCCGTAGGACAGCGACACGACGTGAAAGCCGCGCGCCGCGGTGAAGCCGTGGCCGGGCAGGATGAGGTGCCCGGCGAGCACCGATCCTCCCGCGGCCAGGGCCCCGGCCACCAGCACCAGGCCGGTGACCACGATCGCCTTGGCCGCGTAGACCAGTTCCCGGCGCGGCATCGCCGCGAGCGTCACCCGGATCATCCCGGTGCTGTACTCGTTGCCGATCGTCAGCACGGCCAGGATCGCGACCACCGCCTGGCCGAACTCAATCCCGGTCAGGCTGAGCTTGGTCGGGTCGACCGCGCACCGCGGGCCCGCCGGGCAGTGCGTGGCCCCCACGGCCGCGGCGCTGAGGCCAATCGTCAGCGCCACGACCCCGAGGAGCAGCCAGCCCGGTCCGGAGATCGTGCGCAGCTTGGTCCACTCGGCGTGCAGGGCGTCGAGCAGCCCGGTTCCGGTCATCCGCGGCGCGGCCCGGCTGGCCGTCCGGTCCGGCCGGCTGGCCTGCACCGCCGCGCTCATGCGTCCCTCCGGCGCAGCACGTAGCAGGCCAGGGCCAGCCCGGCCGCCGCCCAGGCGCAGAGCACGGCGAATCCGGCGAACGGCGGCAGCGGGTAGTAGCCGGCGGCCGGGTTGATAACCGAGGTGACCTGCGGGTAGTTCGGGATGCTCTGCTCGATGGCCAGGCCGGCCGCGGGTGTCAGCCGGAGCAGCCAATCCCCCACGCCGGACGGGAACACGTTCAGCACGGCCAGCAGGAACGGCAGCACCACCGTCACGATGGCGATCGTGATCGCGGCGGCACTGCGGCGCAGCACGGCGCCCAGGGCGACCGCGAAGGCGGCAGCGACGGCCAGCATGGCCGCGGTGCCGGCCACCACCCGGATCTCGGTCAGCGCGGACACCGGCAGCACGACCTGCCCGTTGCTGGTTTCCAGCTGGACTCCGACGGCTACCGCGACCGTGCTGGCCACCAGGCCGACAACGAACGCGACCCCGCCGGCCACGATGGCCTTGGCGGCCAGGACCGCGCCGCGCCGGGGGGTAGCGGCCAGCGTGGCCCGGATCAGGCCACGGCGGTACTCGGCCGTGACGAACATCGCCGCCACCACGACGATCGCGATCAGGCCGATGAACGCGCCCGCCAGGCTCTGCTCAATGGTCGCGGTCGGGTACGTGCTGTCCGGCCCGGGCGTGGCCGGCGCGATGTCCCCCGAACCGGTCAGCGTGTACCGGCCGTCCGCCTCGGTGAACCCGGACGGGCCGCTGCCCGCCGGTCCGCTGCCCGCTGGACCGCGGACCGGACCGCCGCCACCGACCGCGGTGTCGGCCCACCTGCCGCCCGCGGGCGTGCCTGACACCGTGAGGTCGTCGAAGACGCCGGTAGCCTGGCTGGGACCGCCGTTGTTGCTGTCCCCGCCGAAGGACGTGTTCGTGACCGTGTACGTGGGCGAGGTCGCGAACAGCCCGGCCTGCACGGTCGCGGGCAATCCGGTCAGCGTTACCGCGCCCACCCGCGTCCAGTGCGTGCCGTCGCCGGAGTCGTAGCCGGTGATCGTGTCGCCGGAGCGGATCAGCCGCAGCCAGCGGGGCGCCGCGGCGGAAACCTTTCCCGGCAGGCCGGCGGTGTCGCCGGTGTAGTTGTACTGCATGCGCACGCCGTTGCTGCCGGTGACCATCATCGCGGCGTAGGCCGAGCCCTGGTGCAGGCTCCGCTTGATGATGATCCCGGCCTTGGACCATGGCGCGAGCCCAGCTGCCAGGGCCCCGCCGACCTGGGCTCCGTGCCCGTTGGTGATGTTCGCGTGCTCGCCGGTGAGCGAGATCATCCGGACGGTGATGCTGCCGTTGCCGGTCAGCGGCTGGTGCGCGAAGTTGAAGCTGTCGGTCACGACCTCGCCGCCCGGCCCGTGCGGGATGTAGGGCAGGCACGCCTTGCCGCTCAGCGTTGGCCCGGTTGGGCTGTTCGAGCAGTTGCTGGTGGCGTTGCCCGCGGCGAACAGCCCGACGAACACCGTCAGTATCGCGGCCACGACCATGCCGATCACCCAGCCGCGCACGGTGCGGAACTTCGTCCATTCCGAGCGCAGCAGCCGGCCGAACCCGCCGCGCGCGGCGTCAGCCCCGGCACCGGCGCGCGGTATCGAAAGCGCCCCCGCGGTCATCGCGCTGCCTCCCGCTCGGCTCCGGCGGCTCCGGCGACGGGGTCAACCGGGCGGAACTCGACCGCATCCCTGGTCAGCTCCATGTAGGCCTGCTCGAGGGTGGCCCGGTGCGCGGACACCTCAGAGAACGGCACCGCCTTTTCGGACAGGACCGCCACGACGCGCTCGGCCGGGAGCCCCGAGATCGTGAGGGTGTTTTCGCCGTTAGCGGCGACGGTGGCCCCCGCGGCCTCCAGCACCGCCGTCGCCTCCGGCCTGGCCGCCGTGCGCAGGGTCACCCGGTCACCGGACGCGGCCGCCAGCAGGCTGGCCACCGTGGTGTCCGCAATGACCTTCCCGCGGCCGACCACAACCAGATGATCCGCGGTGTCCTGCAGCTCGCTCATCAGGTGACTGGACACCAGCACGGCCCGCCCCTGCGCGGCCAGCGAGCGAAGGAATCCGCGCACCCACACGATGCCCTCGGGATCCATGCCGTTGAACGGCTCGTCCAGCATGATCGCGGCCGGATTGCCGAGCATCGCCGCGGCGATCCCGAGCCGCTGGCGCATGCCGAGCGAATAGCCGCCCGCCCGCCGCCGGGCGACGTTCTCCAGGCCGGCCTGCTCGATGACCTCATCCACCCGCCTTGCGGTCAGGCCCTGCGAATGGGCCAGCCACAGCAAGTGGTTGCGGGCGCTGCGGCTCGGCTGCAGCGCGCCCGCGTCCAGCAGCGAGCCGATCAGGCTCATCGGCCGCCGGATGCTGGCATACGGCTTCCCGGCGATCAGGGCGGTGCCCGCATCGGGCGCGTCCAGGCCGAGAATCACCCGCATCGTCGTGGACTTGCCGGCTCCGTTCGGGCCGACGAAGCCGGTCACCTGGCCCGGCTGGACGGTGAAGGTCATCCCGTCCAGCGCCACCGCCGGCCCGAACCGCTTGCGCAGCCCGCTGACTTCAATGGTCGCCTGCATGTGGTCCCTTTCTTGCCGCTGAGGCGGCGCCGGGCTCCCGGCCGGATCCCGGGCGCCGCTCAATGTCCCGTGACCCGTTTCTACGGAGCCGGCCATAACATGGGCCGCACGAGCGCTGTTATCTCGTTGTTAGGCCTGACCAGGCATTCTGGCCGCAGTGAATCCGGAGGCGAGGAGGGCCGATGAGGCAGCCGCAGCACGGCGGCCGGCGGCTCCGCCTGCCCTCGTGGATCCCGCTGCCGCCGGTGATGCGCACCCTGCGGTGGCGGCTGACCGCGCTGTACGGCGTCTTGTTCCTGGTTTCGGGCGCCCTGCTGCTCCTGATCTCCGGCGGCTACGTCATCAACAGCAGCTCTCGGGCGACCACAGCGCCCGCCGCCCCCAGCGTCCCCACCTCCGCCGCGGCTCAGCTGGCTCACGACCAGGCCGTGATCCGGCAGCTCCGGCACGAGCTGGCGGGCCAGGCCGGCAGCGCGCCGTCTTCGCTGAGCCACGTCCTTTTCGTCGCCTCGGCCATCGCCCTTGGCTTCATGACCATCGGGTCGGTGGTCATGGGCTGGCTCCTGGCCGGGCGCGCGCTGCGCCCGGTGCGCCAGATGACCGCGGCCACCCAGCAGATCTCCGCCCACAACCTGGACGAGCGGCTGGCCGTGACCGGGCCGAACGACGAGCTCAAGGTGCTCGGCGACACCATCGACGGCCTGCTGGAACGCCTGGAGTCCGCCTTCAGCGCCCAGCGCCGGTTCGTGGCGAACGCCTCGCACGAGCTGCGCACCCCGCTGGCCACGATCCGGGCATCGCTGGATGTCGCCGTGGCCAAGCCAGAGGGAGCCCCGCCCCAGACGGTCGCGCTGGCCTCCCGGGTGCGCGCGGAACTGGACCGGATCGACAGCCTGCTCGAGGCGTTCCTGGTGCTGGCCCGGGCCCAGCACCGCAGCCTGCCCGGCTGTGCCGTGCTGCCGCTCGACTACGTCGTCGGCGCCGCCCTGGCCGACCAGCAGCCAGCCATCCGCGCCAGGAACCTCACGGTGCAGGACGCCGTGGCACCCGGCGGCGCCTGGGTCAGGGGCAGCCAGGCGCTGCTGGCCCGCCTGGTCGAGAACGTGCTCGACAACGCGATCTGTCACAACGAGGACGGCGGCTGGGTCCATATCACCGCCGCGACCGAGGCCGGCCGGGCCAGGCTGATCGTCGAGAACGGCGGCCAGGTCCTGGAGCAGCGGCAGGTGGGCGAGCTTTCGCAGCCGTTCCGGCGACTCGAGGCGGACCGTATCGGCACGGACAAGGGCTCCGGCCTGGGCCTGTCGATCGTCGCGGCCATTGCCGAGGCCCACGACGGGCGGCTTGACCTGCAGGCCAGGCCCGGCGGCGGGCTACGGGTCTGCGTCGACCTGCCGGCCGCCACCGCCGGCTCGGTCACTAAGACCGGTGTGCCGGCATGAGGGTCCTGGTCGTCGAGGACTCAAAGTCGCTCGCCGAGGTCCTGGTCGAGGGCCTGCGCGATCAGGGCATGGCGGTCGACGCCGCGCACAACGGGCTGGAGGCGGCGGCAAAACTCGACCTCAACCCCTACGACGTGGTCGTGCTCGATCGCGACTTGCCGGGCATCCACGGGGACGCGCTCTGCCAGATGATCACCGACCACGACCAGCGGGCCATGGTCCTCATGCTGACGGCCGCCGGTGCGCCCGGCGACCGGGTTACCGGCCTCGGTCTCGGCGCCGATGACTATCTCGGCAAGCCATTCCACTTTCCCGAACTCGTGCTGCGCATCCGCGCCCTCGCCCGCCGCCGGCCATCAGCGCGGTCCCGGCGCCTCCGGGTGGCGGGCATCGAGCTTGATCCGCTCCGCCGCACCGTCACCCGCGACGGGCGGCATCTGGACCTGTCGGTCAAGGAGTTCGGCCTGCTGGAAGCGCTGATGCTGGCCGCACCGGCCTTCTTGCGCGCCGAAGAACTGCTCGAGCAGGTCTGGGACGAGCATGCCGACCCGTTCACCAACACGGTTACGGTCACCATCGGACGGCTGCGCAAGAAGCTCGGTGACCCACCGGTCATTGCCACGACGCCCGGCGTCGGATACCGCATCAGCGAGCCAGCTGACTAGCAGCTGCGGTCAGGTCCGGGCGGCTGCTGGAGCGAGGCGGTAGATCGCGCCGGCCTGGTCGTCACTCACG